>Ga0105239_10010400_pt1 | contig 10410 bp, 9 predicted proteins | sample KBSC44metaG_FD_92761 | JGI IMG/M metagenome (GOLD analysis project Ga0105239, IMG submission 92761) | Corn rhizosphere microbial communities from Kellogg Biological Station, Michigan, USA - KBS C4-4 metaG | ecosystem: Host-associated > Plants > Roots > Rhizosphere > Soil | place: Michigan, USA...
CCGATCCTGGGCTGAGGCGTTCTCCGCCGGCATCTCGGCGAACAGCGCCCTGTACATGCTCTCCCCGGCGCAGGCCGCCTCGATCGCGTCGGTCGTGGCGTCGTACGTGGACGCGCTGGCGGTGTCGAGCAACCAGGCCACGCGCACCAGGGTGACCGTCGCCGAAAAGGACGACGCCCGCTCGGTTTGCGAAACGCTCTGTCGTCAGTACGCGATGCTGATCAAGGAGAACGGCGGTGTCGCGGACGCCGATAAGATCAGCATCGGCGTCCGCCCGGTCAACGACAGCCGCGAGCCGATCGAGTGCCCGCAGACCTCGCCGCTCATCAGCATCCTGGGCAACACGCCGGGCCAGCAGGAACTCCGCTACGCCGACACCACCACCCCCGACAGCCGCAGGAAGCCGTTCGGCGCGTCGGAGCTGCAACTCTTCGTCGCGACCGGCACGGCCGAGAACGCGCCGCTCGCCGACGCGAAGTTTTACGGCAAGTTCACCCGCAACCCGGTCGTCGTGGACTTCGACGCCGCCGACGACGGCAAGGTCGCGACCTACTACGCCCGCTGGGCCTCGGCCCGCGGCGAGGTCGGCCCGTGGAGCCTGCCGGTGTCGATGCGGATCGCGGCGTGAGGGAGGGGAAGGAAGGGTTCGGGGTTCGGGGTTCAGGAAATACGAACTCGGGACTCGGCACTCTCCTCTCTTCCCTGAACCCTAAACCCTAAACCCTGAACCCTTTTCCCCGATCCCCGCACCCTCTTCTCTTCCCTGAACCCTAAACCCTGAACCCTCTCTAAACCCTAAACCCCGAACCCTCTCTAAGGAGAACGTCATGCTCAGCACCCCCACTCAGCGCCCGCGCGGGCGCGCCAAGCCGACGCAGCGGACCCCCGTGCGGATCGTCAGCGCGACGGCCGCCACCACCGTCCTCACGATCGTGTTCGACCAGCCGGTGATCCTGAAAGGGATCCCGGCGTACGGCGTGGACGTCGTGGGGCCGACGCGCGTGAGCGCCGCCCTGACCTCGCCCACGACGCTGGCGATCACGTTCAGCGCCACCATCGCGACGGCGAACCTGGTCACGATCCCCTTCGAGGACCCCGGCATCCGCAGTGCGGTAGGAGGGTTCGTCGCGGACAGCACCTTTCCCTGTTGAGCCGCCCACGCCGCCGCCGCCGGTCTCCCTGACGCTGGTGTCGGCGACGTACGACGAGAACGACGCGCTGCTGACGCTGACGTTCGACCGGCCGGTCAACGTTGCGGCCTTTAACGGCTCGGCCCTGTCGGTCGGCGATCCGACGTTTAACAACACCGCCTACGACGGCGGCGGCGGGGCGTTCGTGGTCGCGCCGGGCGTGGTGCAGGTCAACCTCGCGGCGACCGGGCCGTACTTCGGGACGGAAGTGGACTTCGTCGCCGGCGCGGCGAGCGGCATCGTCGCCGTGGACGACGGCGGCACGTGGCCGGGAACGGGCGGGACGATGTTCCTGCCCTACCCGTGACGGCCGCCCCCGCCGCCCCGCTCACACCTTCAATTCAACCTGCTGCCCCAGCACTTGCCGGTACCTCGCCCGGATCGGCCCGACCACCTTCTCCACGAACGCCTCCACCTGCTGCGGCGCCCGCCCGACGTACTGCCTGGCGTCCATCACCTGGGCGAGGTTCACCTTGGCGAACGCCCCGTCGCCCCGCAATCGCTCGATCAGATCGTTGGCCCGCCCTTCCATCTTGACCACCCGGGCCGCGTCCTGGGAATGCCGGCGGATCGCCTCGTGCAGCTCCTGGCGGTCGCCGCCGGCGCGGACGCCCGCCATCAGGATCTCCTCGGTCGCCATGAACGGCAGCTCGGCCGCCACGTAGGTCTCGATCACCTTGGGATAGACCACCAGCCCGCGGGCGACATTGATGACGATCTGCAGACACCCGTCGATCGCCAGAAACGCCTCGGGCACGCTGAGTCGCTTGTTGCTGCTGTCGTCCAGCGTCCGCTCGAACCACTGCTCGGCCGCCGTCTGCAGCGGGCTGCTCGCCAGCGAGATCACGAACCGCGCCAGGCCGGTCGCCCGCTCGCACCGCATCGGGTTGCGCTTGTAGGCCATGGCGCTGGAGCCCACCTGCTCGGCCTCGAACGGCTCCTCGATCTGCTTCATCCCCGCCAATAAGCGAACGTCGTTCGCGAAACGGTGCACGCTGGCGGCGACGCCCGCGAGGTCGCAGACGATCTGCGCGTCCACCTTCCGCGGGTAGGTCTGCCCGGTCACCGCGAACGATTCCCCGAACGCGAACCGCTCGGTCAGGCTGCGGTCGAGCTGCTCGCAGCGGGTGTGGTCGCCGTCGAAGAGGGAGAGGAACGACGCCTGCGTCCCGGTCGTCCCCTTCACCCCGCGGAACTTGAGCGTGCGGATGCGGTGCTCGATCTCCTCCAGGTCCATGGTGAGGTCCTGGGCCCAGAGCGTCGCCCGCTTGCCGACGGTCGTGAGCTGCGCCGGCTGAAAGTGCGTAAAGCCCAGCGTCGGCAAGTCTTTCCATGTGACGGCGAAGGTGGCGAGCGCGTCGATCCCGTTCGCGAGGCGATTGGCGACCAGCCCCATCGCTTCGCGCATGATGATCAGGTCCGCGTTGTCCACCACGAACTGGCTGGTCGCGCCCAGGTGGATGATCCCCTTGGCGGCGGGCGCGGCCTCCTCGAACGTGTGCACGTGCGCCATCACGTCGTGCCGCAGCCGCTTTTCCCACTCGGCCGCCCGTTTGAAGTCGATGTCGTCGAGCGCCGCCTCCATCTCCCGCAGCGCCGCCTCGGTGATCCGCGCAATCCCCAACTCCCGCTCGCACCGCGCCAGCTCCAGCCAAAGCCGCCGCCAGAGCCCGAACTTGTACTGCGGCGAAAAGAGCTTCAGCATCTCCGGCGACGCGTTCCGCGCGGCCAGGGGCGATTCGTAGGTGTCGTGATTCATAGTCCGGCGGATCGTACCCGAGGAGGGATCGCGTAACGAGTAACGAGGAATGCGTACGGAATCCGTCTCATTACGTATCCATCGTTAATCGTTAGACCCTCACACCCACCCCCCCGGCAAAAACCACGCCTGCGGCTTACCCACCTGCGCCCGCAAGCTCCGGCAGATCAGGTTCGGCACCCACATCGTCAACCGAAAAATCAATCGCGGCATCGGCAGCATCGCCCGTTACTCCTCTCCTCGAATCGCACGTGTCTCGACGTACCGTGCCGCCGCGTATAGCCGATTCGGAATGCTCGGCAGCGGATGGAAGATCGTCTCGCGGCGGCGCATGCCCTCCGTGCGCGCCAGGTTCTGTCGCGCCAGTTCCTCCAGCGCCGCGCGCATCTCGCCGAGGTTGCCGCCGTTCCGCAGGTAGTACCGGTCCGCCTGGTACTCCAGCCGCCGGCCGAAGTACGCCAGCAGCGGCTCCCCCAGCGCCATCCACGCACTGAGCGTCAGTCCCAGAAACGCCACGTAGAGCGGCGACGCGAAGACGGCCGTGTTGTATCCCCAGCGCGCGGGGATGACGCGATCGCTGACGGCCAGGCCCAGCACCACCCACGCCCATCCCGCCAGCGCGGAGAGCAGGTTGTGGTGAAACCGGCGGTGGCCCAGGTCGTGCAGCAAGACGAACCGCAGTAAACCGTCGCTGGCGCGTTCGACCGTCGATCGACTGACGAGGAGCACCTGGCGATTGCCCAACCCGAGAATCCCCCCCGCGAACTCGCGCAGCCCCGGAAAACTGTAGACCACCACCGGCGGCAGCACGTGCGACGGCGCAAGCGCCTGTAACCGCGCCGCGGTCGCGTCATCCCCCTGTTGCAACTGGAACAGCCCGAGCGGAATCAAATCCGCCGCCAGGTACGTCGTCGCGAGAAACAGAATCAGGAGCACGCCGGCGGTCGCGACCATCCAATACGCCGGCAGCAGCACCTGGAACACCAGCAACAGGCACGCCCCGATCAGGAACATCACCCCGTGCTGGATCGTGCCGTTCAGCCAATCCCGCGCCCACGCGCGCACGCCGTCTTTCGCGAGGCCGAACTGCCGCTCTTCCAGGTACCCGAACCACAATTCCAGGGGGAAGTTCAATAGGGCGTAACCCGTGAAGAAGATGGCGAAATAGATCGGCGCGACCCACGAGAAGGGCGCGGGATAGTACGCCGGGTCGAGCGGCACGAAGTGCTTGTACAACCGCTCGGCGGCCCCGCTCGCGACGAACGCCAGCGCGATCAGCAGGTTCCAACCGATGCTGACCGCCGCCGCCCAGACCCGCCGCGGCTGATACGACCGCGCCAGGTCGTTAACGGGCAGCGCCGTTGCCGCCGGCGCGACTCCGGCGCCGTGCCCGAGTGGTTCGGTCGACTCGTTCATCGTTCGACCACCTTGAGCCGAAGCAACTCGCCGGTCGGCGCGTCATACATCAGCCAGCCGCTGCGATCGCGATAGAGGCGCTGCGGGGACAGGGCGCGGACGTTCAGCGTCGCGGGGGCCGTCATCGTTCGCTTTCCCAATGTCGTGCGCCGTGCGCCGTCCAGGATCACCAGGGCGGGGTAATCCGTCTGCTGCGTCGTCGGGACGATCGGCGTCTCGGGCGTGTCCCGAATTGCGTTGCCCTCGGGCGCGAAAACGATCAGCCGCCCGCGCTCGTCGGGGCTGGGCGCGGTCGTTTCCTTCGGCAGATCGCCCAAATCGGTCAACGCGGACGCTTCGCCCAGGGCGCTCAGTGCCCAAACCCGGCCGGTCGCGCGGTCGAAATAGATCAGCGCGTTCCCCCTTCCGGGCGCGAGATCTTCGCGCATCGACGTCAGCCGCACTTCACCCGCCGCGCCGCCCACGCGCTCGAACGTCCGCCGCGGCGCCTTCTCCGCCCGGCGGAACTCCACGCTGAGCAGCGCGTAACCGTCGGGATGGCGCAGCCAAAGCCAGATCACGTCGCCGCTCCGCACGATCGTCCCGCGCGCCAGCGCCAGCGAATCCCCCAGTCGCGACTCGCGCGCCAGCGTCGCGGCGTCCGCGAGCACGACCGGCCTGCCCGTTTCGGGGGCGAAGTACCCGAACGCCGCCGACATCCGCCGCCCCTTGCCGCCCGCGAAGTAATAATAAAGTCGTCCGTCCGGACCGACTTCCAGGCTCTGGATGCTCCCCGTTCCACCGGCCTGCCCCGTCGCCTCAAGTATGTCCACGTTCGAGAACTTGGTGGCAGTGGGAAGACCGCCGTCGCTCATCGAAAAAACGGTTTCGCGCCCGCCACCGTCCGCTTCCTGCACCCAGAAGAGCAGCCCGCTGCCCGTCGGGGCCACGTGCGTCATCCGGTCGGGCGGGAGCGGCGTGACGCGCTCGATGGCGACGCCCAGCGTCACGGGCGGTTTGCCGGGCGCTGGCGGGGCGGTCGACCCGCCCTCCTGGCGATCGCATCCGATCGCCATCCCCACCAGCAAAGCCGTCCAAACGATCCGAAAACGCATCACGTCACCTTACCACCCGGCTCACCCGCGCCGAAAGTGCTTTGCCGTAACATCTTAGCCGGTCAAACGGGTAAGATGGACGAAACATTCCCGCCCGCCGGACGTTTTGAGCTTTGAGTTTCCCCTATGCGCCGTTCCCGCCGTTGCTTATCGAATTCGTCACTCGCCCTGCTGGCGACCCTGCTCCTGGGCGCGTGCGCGCACGCCCCGGCGCTGGCGCCGGCCACCACGCGCCCCGCGAGCCGGATCACGGATCTCGACCGGCGTCCTTACGATCCCTTCGCCAAGGTCGGCCGCGCGACCGTCCTCCTCTTCATCACCAACGACTGTCCGATCTCCAACGGCTACGCCCCCGAGATTCACCGCCTTTGCGACGCCTACGCCAGGCAAGACATCGCCTTTTGCCTGGTTTACGCCGATCCGACGATCACTGCCGCCGCGGCGCGCCAACACTATCGCGATTACGGCTACACCTGCCCGGCCGTCCTCGACCCCGGTCACGAACTAGCGACCAGGGCCGGTGCGACGGTTACGCCCGAAGCCGCGGTATTCCTCGCCGACGGCAAGCTCGTTTATCGCGGGCGAATCGACGACCTTTACCTCGATTACGGCAAGGCGCGGTTCGTCGCCACCACGCACGATCTTCGCGACGCGCTCGACGCGGTCGCCGGTGGCAAGCCGATGAAGCTGCGGACGACCGTTGCTGTCGGCTGTCACATTCCGATGTAGAATTCATCGCCGCTTCCGGAACTGGCACGAACACCATCACACGCGGGTCTCTCATATGAAGCGATTGCTCACCGTTGCCCTCGGCTTGTTCGCCCCGTCCGCCGCGCTGGCGCTCGAACACGTCTCGTCGCCGCCGACGTTCTCTCACGACATCGCGCCGATCATCTGGAACAACTGCGCCGCCTGCCACCACGCCGGCGAGGTCGCGCCGTTCTCGCTGAACTCCTATGACGACGTGAAGAAGCGCGCCAAGCAGATCGCGAAGATTACCCATTCGCGCACGATGCCGCCGTGGAAGGCCGAGCCGGGTTACGGCGATTTCGAGGGCGAGCGCCGCCTGTCCGACGCGCAGATCGCGCTGATCCAGGCGTGGGCCGACGCCGGCGCGCCCGAGGGCAATCCCGCCCAGACGCCCCCCCTGCCCAAGTTTACCGAAGGCTGGCAACTGGGCGAGCCGGACATCGTCGTGAAGATGACCGAGCCGTTTACGGTGCGCGCCGAGCGGCCGGACATCTTTCGCGTTTTCGTCGTCCCCCTGAACATTCCCGAAGGGAAGTACGTCCGCGCCGTCGATTACCGCCCGAGCAACCGCAAGATCACCCACCACGCCCTGCTCTTCCTCGACAACACCGGCCAAGCCCGTCGCCTCGACGAGGCCGACCCGGGCCCTGGCTATTCTCGCATGGGTGGCGTCGGCTTCTTGCCGTCGGGTGGGATGGGCGGCTGGGCGCCGGGCGCCGCGCCGCACAAATTCCCCGACGGCGCCCCCAGGGCCGTCCCCAAGGGCAGCGACCTCGTCATCCAAACCCATTTCCACCCGTCGGGCAAGGTCGAAACCGAGCAGGCCAGCGTCGGCATCTATCTGACCGATCAAGCCCCCACGCGCACCGCCGCCACCATCCCGCTGGGCGTCCGCTCGACGATCGACATCCCACCGGGCGTCAAAGACTACAAGTGGGCCGACGCGATCACGCTACCCGTCGCCGTCGAGGTTCCCGCGATCACGCCGCACGCGCACTACATCTGCAAGGACATGCAGGTCTGGGCCACGCTTCCCACCGGCGAAAAGAAGTGGCTGATCTGGATCAAGGACTGGGATTTCGATTGGCAGGGGCAGTACCGGTACAAGTCGCCGGTCGAACTGCCCGCCGGCACGAAGATCGACATGGTCTACACCTACGACAACTCCGCCGACAACCCGCGCAACCCCAGTTCGCCGCCGCAGCGCGTCCGCCGCGGCGAACAGACCACCGACGAGATGGGCATCACCTTCATCCAGGTCATGCCCAAGGACCCCCGCGCGATCAAAGAAGTCCGCGCGGCGATCCGCGACCACTTCCTGAGCCTGACCGGCGCGACGGATAAGTCGTCGACGCTGGGCACGCTCCTCGAAAGGATGCGCGGCAAGACCCCGGCGAAAGCCGACGACCCACAACCCCAAGCACCCGCGGGCAGTGCCAAATAGCGTCCCGGCTGCTAGGGTAGGGGCAATGGCACGCGCTTACACGCTTAGCTTCTCAACGATCTTCGCGCTGGTCGTACTCGCCGCCTGTGACACTAGCGCCGCTACTCCCGAGGCAACGTCCACCGCCAAGCTCGTCCGACTCGCCGACGGCCGCGAGCCCGAACTTGCCGTCTGGCTCGAATCGTCCCTGGCCCGCGTCTTCCCCGCCTCGCCGCCGGGTAGCGCGGAATTGTCCCTCCTCGCCGCGCGCAACGGCACCTGTTCCTTCCAAGCCTGCGCCCGCAACCTCGGCACCCGCCCGATCGTCCTCCGCTGCGCCCTGCTCGACGCCGACGACCTGCACCCCCTCGTCCGCGAGGTCGGCCTCGTCCCCATGCGCCACCTCACGCCGAATACCGACCCCGCCGAGCTCGACGGCGCAGCCGCCGGCTTCCTCCCGGGCCTCGTCCCCGACCCGCTCTACCCGACCGACCGCCTCACCCTAGGCCCGCGCGAATCCCGCTCCTTCTGGTTCACGCTAAAGATTCCCCCCGACGCCAAGCCCGGCGAGCGCACGCCGACCGTCCGCTTCGACATCGCCGACGGCAAGACCGATCTCGCCCGCCTGCCGATTTCGCTCACCGTCAGCCCCTTCGTCATCCACCCCCGCCACGACTTCCACGTCATTCACTGGTGGCGCGGCGAAGCCACGTGGGACTACTACAAGACCGGCATGTTCGACGAACGCTGGTGGCAACTCACCCGCGCCCAGCTCGCCGACATGCTCGCCCACGGCTCGGACGTCGTCTACGCCCCGATCTTCTTCGACCGCCGCGAAGCCTTTAAGCGCCCCTGCCAGTTGCTCATCGTCAACGAGCCCAAGCCGGGCGTTTACGAATTCGACTTTAGCCGCGTAAAGCGCTTCGTCGAAATGTCGAAGGAAATCGGCTTCAAACAGTTCGAGTGGTCGCACATCTGGATCTACTGGGGCGTCGAAAACCCCGTGCGGATCTACAAGAAAGTCGGCGACGATTACGTCATGCTCTGGCCGCCCGACACACAGGCGACGTCCGACACCTACGTCAACTTCCTCCGCCAGTTCCTGCCCGCGTTTCACACCTTCCTGACCGGCGAAGGCATCCTCGACGACTCCTACTTTCATCTCTCCGACGAACCGGGCAGCGGCAAGCACGTCGAAAATTACCGCCGCGCCCGCCAGGTGCTCCGCGACCTCGCCCCGTGGATGAAGGTGATGGACGCGCTCAGCGACGTCCGCTACGGAAAGGAAGGCCTCACCGACATGCCCATCCCCATGGTCAGCGCCGCCCAGGCCTACATCGACGCCAAGATCCCTCATTGGGTCTATTACTGCTGCGCCCCTCAAGGCCCGTGGGTCAACCGCTTCATGGACACGCCCCTCCCCAAGATTCGCATGGCCGGCTGGCTCTTCTACCGCCAGGGCGCCAAGGGCTTTTTGCACTGGGGCTTCAACTACTGGCACCGCATGGAAACCGAGCAGATCGGCGACCCGTTTGCCGACGGAACGAGCGGCGGCTGGCCCGGCATCCCCTACGGCGACCCGTTCGTCATCTACCCCGGCCCCAGCGGCCCCATCGATTCCCTCCGCTGGGAAGTCTTCGCTGAATCGCTCCAGGATTACGCGATCCTGCAAACCGCCGGCATCGACCGCAACGACCCGCTGCTCTCGAAACTCAAGACCTACGCCGACTTTCCAAAAAACCCGGAGTGGATTCCCGCCACCCTGACCAAGATTCTGAAATCGCCTGCCCCATGACCCCACGCCGACCCCGGTGGGGCCGGATTCTTCGATTGCCACCCGACATCGACCGTGGCAACTGTTTTGCTTACCAATTGGCCGATAAAGTTAACTCCCCCGGTGGGGCAGACATTCTCGTCTGCCTTGGGCGAGTGAGCGGGGCCATTCTTGGCCCCCGAACTCGCCCATTCTCCCGGGCACGCGGTAGAACGGGAAAGGCGCTGTACACATGATTCGTCTCGGACTGATGGGTTGCGGCGTCGTCGCCTCCTACGGACACGTCCCGGCCATCGCGCGCACGGCGGGCTGCAAGCTCGTCTCGATCTTCGAACCCGACAGCGCCCGCCTGATCGACGCCAAGGACCGCTACAAGGTCGACAAAGGCTTTACCGATCCCGACCTCTTCTTCCAAAGCGGCTTCGACGCTGTCGTCGTCACTTCCCCCGCCCCCGCCCACCTCGAAAACGTCACCATGGCCGCCCGCTACGGCAAACCCGTCCTCTGCGAAAAACCCCTCGCCATGAACGAGGCCGAAAGCCTGCAGATGATCGAGATCATGGAGCGCGCCAAGCTGCCGCTCTACGTCGGCTTCGTCTACCGCTTCTCCCCCGTCGCGATGGAGATCAAGCGCCTCGTCGCCGAGGGCGCGATCGGCCAGGTGCGCAGCCTCCGCCTGATCTACCTCTGGGACTGCCACGGCAAATACTGCGGCCGCCTGGACACCAACCCCCTCAACCCCGCCCGCCACGGCCGCATGATCGAAGGCGGCCCCATGGTCGATTGCGGCGTCCACCAGATCGACCTCGCCCGCTGGTGGCTCGGCTCCGAAGTCAAACGCGCCACCGCCGCCGGCGCCTGGGTCGACACCGAGCACGACGCCCCAGACCACATGTACCTCCACCTCGACCACGCCAGCGGCGCGCACACGATGGTCGAGGTCAGCTACAGCTATGCCCACACGTCCAAGGACCAGCGCTGCCAGTTCGTGTACGAGTTGATCG
>Ga0105239_10010409_pt1 | contig 10405 bp, 7 predicted proteins | sample KBSC44metaG_FD_92761 | JGI IMG/M metagenome (GOLD analysis project Ga0105239, IMG submission 92761) | Corn rhizosphere microbial communities from Kellogg Biological Station, Michigan, USA - KBS C4-4 metaG | ecosystem: Host-associated > Plants > Roots > Rhizosphere > Soil | place: Michigan, USA...
AACTATATCGCCAATCAAAAAGTGCATGAACAGTACGGCGGCGTTGTTCCGGAACTTGCAAGCCGTGCTCACATGCAGAATATTGTTCCGGTAATTGATACAGCATTAAAAGCAGCCAATACTTCATTAGAAGAACTGAATGCGATTGCATTTACGCAAGCACCAGGCTTAATAGGCAGCCTGTTGGTTGGCGCCCAGTTTGCAAAATCGCTTTCACTTGCGTTAGATAAGCCGTTGATAGCGGTGCATCACATGCAGGCGCATGTGTTGGCAAATCTCATTACTTCTTCTGTCAACGGAAGTGAGACCCCGGTTCCTGCTTTTCCGTTTTTATGCTTAACTGTTAGTGGCGGACATACACAGATTGTGCTTGCTGAATCTCCACTTAACCTAAAAGTAATTGGAGAAACCATTGATGATGCGGCGGGTGAAGCTTTCGACAAAAGCGCCAAGCTGCTTGGACTACCATACCCCGGCGGCCCTTTAATTGACAAGTACTCGAAACAGGGCAATCCACTGGCCTTTAAGTTTGCAGAACCTCAAATACCTGGGCTCAACTTTTCTTTTAGCGGTTTAAAAACTTCTGTACTCTATTTTTTACAAAACAAACAAAAGGAAGATGCAGATTTTATAGAAAAGAACTTAGCAGATTTGTGTGCATCAGTTCAATATACCATCATACAAATTCTCATAAAAAAATTAAAGAAGGCCGTTAAGCAAACTGGCGTAAACCGCGTATGCATAGCCGGTGGAGTCAGCGCCAACAGTGGACTTAGACATGCACTGAAAGAAACAGGCACCAAACTCGGCTGGCAAACATTTATCCCCGCTTTTGAATATTGTACAGACAATGCCGCAATGATAGCCATTACTGCTTATTACAAATATCTTTCAGAAGAATTTGCTGATTTAAGCATAAGCCCTACTGCACGTGCAGAATGGTAATATTCACTAAAGACTACCTATAAAATCATTCACTTCTTAGGCTCTTTACTGGGTTTGCAAGTGCTGCCCTTATTGCCTGGAAACTAATCGTTATTAATGCTATTGATAAGGTGATAACTCCCGCTAAAACAAACACCCACCAACTTATCGGCGTACGATAAGAATATTGCTGCAGCATTTTATTCAATGCCAGCCATGCAACTGGAAAAGCAATTACGGTGGCTATTATAATAAGTTTTAAAAAATCTTTTGACAACATTTGTACTATACCGGCCACACTGGCGCCAAGCACTTTACGCACACCAATCTCTTTTATCTTGGTTTCAGCCGTATAAGTAACAAGCCCAAATAATCCAAGGCACGAAATTAATATGGTGATGATGGCAAAATAATTAAACAGCTTTCCTACACGTATATCTGATTTGTAATTGGTATTAAAGGCATTATCCAGGAACTGGTATTCAAACGGATAGTCGGCGTTGTATTGTCTCCATACTTTCTCAACGGCAGCTACGGTTTTAGATGCGTCTTTTGCTGTTGTTTTTACATACATACGCCAACGCCATCCGGGATTATAAAATAAAAGTGCGGGTGCTATTTTCTGGTGGAGATTTTGAAAATGAAAATCTTTTGCCACACCAACAATCACCCCTTTTGCATCATGAAATGTAAACCGTTTTCCAATTGGATCTTTTAGCCCCATTTCTTTGATGGCAGTTTCGTTAAGTATAAAATTAGTACTGTCTGCAGGTGTGCCTGTAAAACCGGCGCCTTGTGCAAGTTGCATATTCAGCACTTTAATAAAATCTCTTTCAACAGAAATCTGGTTAATCATAAATGTTTGCTGCTGTGGTGTTTTACCATCCCAGTCAGCATCACCTGTACTGCTCCAGGAGTTTAAAATGTCTGCCCCTGCTGCTGTAACGCCTGATATACCGGGTTGCTTCAACAACTCGGCTTTGACTGCATCATAATGATCATTTATTTTGCCCATGTTAAAAGACATTATATTCTCTTTATCATAGCCAAGATTCTTTTGCCTTATGTATTTTAATTGGTTGCCTATAATGATTGTGCTTATGATAAGTATGATGGAAAAACTAAACTGCACTACTACCAGTACTTTTCTAAAAGCCACTTTACTGCCCAGGCCGCCCAGCTTTCCTTTCATTGCCTGCAAGGGTTTAAAAGATGATAAGGTAACTGCAGGAAAAATGCCTGCAAGCAGCAATGTTATGATTAAGGCAAAGCCATACACCAGCAGAACATTTGCATGAAATGGATTAAACACAATGTTTTTGCCTGCAATATCATTGTACACCGGCATTACGGTAAAAATGAGCACCGTTGCCACCAGCATGGAAATAATAAATATCACCAGCGACTCACCCATAAACTGCCTGAACAAATTTGCTTTGCTTGCACCAATAATTTTACGCATACTTATTTCTTTAGTACGCTTGGTTGCCCTTGCTGTAACAAGGTTTACGTAGTTAATGCAGGCGATAAGAAGAATAATGATGGCTACAATAAAGAACACTCTTACAATCAACATACCGTCTTCTTTACCATCAGCAGTATATAAATGCACTTTATTTAAAGGAAGTAAAATATAACCCAGGTTCTTAGTGAAATCCCCATCCTGGTTGCGTTGATGAATTTTAGTAAGTTTACCGGCAACAGCATTAAATTTTACCCCAGGTTTTAATAAAAAGAATGTACTGTAATTATAATTTCCCCAATCGCCATCTAATGACTTCCAATAACCTTTTCCATCATAATTACGTTTAAGCAATTCAAAATTATATACTATGTCATAACGTGTGGTAGAGTTGGCGGGCATGTCTTTCATAAGACCGGTTACATGGTACGTGTTCTTATCATCAGCAGTTAAAACTTTACCCATCGGGTTCTCATCACCAAAAAATTTCTTTGCAATCGTTTCTGATATAACGATAGATCTATCATCTGTAAATGGTTGTGAAGGGTTGCCTTTAAGCAAAGGGAAAGTAAACATGGTAAAGAAAGAAGCATCGGCCATTCCGTATTTATCGCCATAATATTTTTTGCCTTTATATTCTAACATGGAAATATTCCAGTTATCTGCAATACGGCAGGCATCAGCAACTTCCGGTAATTCTTTCTTTCCAAACGTGGCCATAGGAGCAGGTGTTGTACCCCAGTAATTTTCTTTACCGTCCTGCTTAAAACCTGCAGTAAGCCGGTAAATATTGGCAGCGTTTTTATTAAATGCATCAAAGCTTAGTTCATCCTGCACCCATAACAGCAACAGTATGCAGGCAGCGAGACTTACTGCAAGCCCTACAATATTAAGAATTGAATAAGTTTTGTTCTTAACAAGATTGCGCCATGTAAATACAAGATTAGTTTTAAACATATATTTTAAATTTGCCCATCACCTGATGGAATTTATGTCAAATAACAGAGTAGACAACCAGAAGCCAGGTTTTGCCTGCATAAAAAACTTCAACACTAAAAAAATAACTTCCCCAAAAGTTTCATTTTGGAGAAGTTAAAATTCATAGCTGCATTTTGCATAGCAGCTTAATATCACCAATCATTGAATAAACTGAATCATTCTTAAGGGAGAAGGTTTAGATTCCCATCCATCACCTGCTTTACCGCTGCCCATAGCCTGGGCCGCAGATGTTGCTTTAATAGTATCTCTCGAATTTGTTTTGCTCTTTGTTATGCTGCAGGAATTTACAAGATACAGCATGAGCACAACAGCTACTACCGTTACTGCGCAAACAATGCTCACGATGAGATTCTTTCCTATGCTGGAAGAATTATCTGAAGGGGTATGTTGTAAAGTTGCCATAACAAAGAGTTTAATTGTTCAAAGTTTTTTACTCAGCGTTCAAAAGTTCACAGAAACATGCAACATTAAACTTTGAACTTGCTGTTATACTAGTATATTTTCTGTTACAGTCTGCCCGTCAAGCATGCGGATAATCCGGTGGCTGTAACGTGCATCATGTTCACTATGTGTAACCATTACGATAGTTGTTCCCTGTTCGTTTAGCTCTGTCATCAGTTCCATTACTTCATTACCGTTATGACTATCCAGGTTACCGGTAGGTTCGTCTGCGAGAATTAATTTGGGTTTGTTGACCACCGCTCTCGCCACAGCCACACGTTGCTGCTGGCCGCCTGATAACTGCTGTGGGTAGTGGTTGCGGCGGTGCATAATCTGAACTTTATCCAGCACCTCTTCAACCCTTTTCTTTCTGTCGGCAGCTTTTACGCCGGTATAAATCAGGGGTAGTTCCACATTTTCAAATACGGTTAATTCATCAATCAGGTTAAAGCTCTGGAATACGAAACCGATGTTATGCTTACGCAGATCTGCGCGCCTGCGTTCATTAAAATGGGCTACTTCTATCTGGTTAAAAACAAAGCTTCCAGCATCGGGATCATCCAGCAAACCAAGAATGTTTAACAGGGTTGATTTGCCGCATCCGGAAGGTCCCATGATGGCAACAAATTCTCCTTCTTTAACTTCAATAGTCAGCTTATTAAGGGCCACCGTTTCTACTTCTTCGGTGCGGTAAACTTTTTCGAGATCAGTAATCTTTATCATGATTGGGAATTTGAAATTATTATACGTTTTGAGTTATGAATTGTTACATTTGTTTTGGCGTTAAATTTAGGGTTGAGGGTTCATGCCATGTTACTTTACAAACTGCTTATTATTAAAACAAAGTCACGGCATTTATCCTCAACCTTTATTTTTAATTTATTCTTTCTTAAGCACCAGTTCTTCCATTGTTCCATAATTCTCATAGCTGCTGGTTACAACTTTGTCGCCTGGATTTAAGCCCTGGAGAACCTCATAATAATCTGTGTTTACATTGCCTAACTGAATGTTTACTTTATATGCGCTTGTTCCGTTTTCTTTTACTTTAAAAATCCAGTTACCGCCTGTTTGCTGAAAGAAGCCGCCCTTTGGCAATAACAATGCCTGGCGTGCATCACTTAAAGCAAGAACAATCTGCAAAGTTTGTCCGCGGCGAATGCCTTTAGGGGTCGGGCCTATAAATACCATATCTACCTGGAAGCGGCCTCCTGCATTTATCTGCGAATAAACTTTCCTAATCTCGAGATTATAGTTAGAATCTGCGAATGTAAAAGTTCCTTTAAGACCTGTATAGATTCTTGAAAGGTAATGCTCATCAATATCTACCCTTACTTTAAAACCACCCAGTACGTCTACCTGGCCCAACCTGTCACCTTCACGAATGCTTTGCCCAACTTCTGCCGCAAGTGATGTAAGCTGGCCATCACGTGGTGCACGCACAATCAGGTCTCCCACTTTTTTCTGCATAATGCTCAAAGCATTTTGAGAACCTTCATAAGATTGTTTATCCTGTATCCTTTGCTGCGCGTTAGAAACGGAGTCCTGCTGTAGAATTTGCTCACTTAATTTTTTCTTTTGAAGGTAGTAGTTGTAATTATTTTCAGCCGCTTTAAACTCCTGTAAACCAATCGCTTTTTGTTCATACAATTTTTTATCCAGGTTGTAAACACGTTCAGCCTCAGTTAACAGGCTTATGATATCCGCCATGTTGTTCAGTTTACCCACAGTGTTCTGCTGTGCTGCGCTCTTACTAATCTGCATTTGGGTAAGCGTATTAAAAACCGTGTTCTGCTGACTCATCATCGTCATCAGGAGGTTTGTATTTGATAACCTCAAAATAGGCTGGCCCTTTGTCATTATCGTTCCATCTTCCACATATTTTTCTTCTACCCTGCCACCTTCTGTAGCATCAAGATAAATAGAAGTAAGTGGAAGCACCACGCCATTTACTGGTATAGACTCCTGGAAAACTCCTTTTTTAACTTCGCTGATTGTTATGCGGTCTGTTTCCACATTCAGCTTTGATTTACCAGACGTAAAATAATAACTCCCCACCAGCAGCGCAACCAATGCCGTAACACCGCCAATTGTCATCAACTTTTTAGTGGTCCATTTTTTCTTTTTAAGCACTCTATCCATGATTTCTTTCTGTTTATTTCCTTTTTGTTTAGTAATACTTTCCCGCTGCTTTTAAAGTACCTGGTGTAGAAACACAAGGTCGAAGTCACATGAGAAAAATTATCAGCATAAAAGATATATGAAAGCTGTGCCAATAGCCCTTACAATTGAAAAACAGATAGTTATGTTTTTATTTGCTTAAAGAACTGTACCATAGCGGACACAAAGTGTCCGGTTTTGATACACTACCTTTAATGCTCTAAAAAAGAAACATTTAAAACCAATGATTTACAGTTTTGGTATGCTTGTGGAATGGATGTGGCTGTGAAAGTCAACAGGTTATTGTTTAGGGGCGGACATGTTAAGAAAGCATATTCTTTTTTTGTATTAACTAGTCACCGTTGACAATATCCGACTTTAAATAAAAAATTGCTTATGTTGCTTGCTGATTCTCTTTTAAACAGAATACCCTGCAACCTGATTCTTTAAAATATTAACTCATTAAAATCAAGGTTATTTCAAGATGAATTTAAAGAACGCAAGTATATTAATTATAGACGACGATACTGATGTATTAACTGCTGTACGCCTGCTAATGAAAACGGAGGCAAAAGAAATTACCACTGAGAAAAACCCGGAAAATATCCGTTCATTACTTGCCAAACAGCGATATGATGTGATACTGCTTGACATGAACTTTAACAGCTCTATCAATACAGGTAATGAAGGCATTTTCTGGCTACGTAAGATTAAAGAACTTGGCTCTGATGCCGTTGTAATTATGATTACTGCCTACGGCGATATTGATCTGGCGGTTCGTTCACTTAAAGAAGGTGCATCAGACTTTGTGGTAAAACCGTGGCACAATGAGCGCTTGCTTGAAACAATAAAAGACTGTCTTAAGAAAAGGGAAACGGGTAAATCTAATATACCTAAAGTATCCCAGGACAATATCATCGGAAGTGATCTTTTGGGTGAAAGCGAAGTAATGCAGGACATTTTTTATAAGATTGAAAAAATTGCACCTACAGATGCCAACATCTTAATCCTTGGCGAAAACGGCACCGGTAAAGATTTAATTGCAAAAGCTATTCACCAGTTTTCTTTGCGTGCAAAAAAGCCTTACGTAAAAGTTGACGTGGGAGCACTAACAGACAGCCTTTTTGAAAGCGAATTATTCGGGCACAAAAAAGGCGCTTTTACAGATGCACGTGAAGACCGCGTTGGCCGTATTGAAAATGCCAGTAGCGGTACACTTTTCCTTGATGAAATTGGTAACATCTCTTTGCGCCAGCAGGCAAAGCTTTTATCGGTTTTACAAAACAGGCAGATAACAAGGCTTGGCTCAAATGAACCTATTCCTGTTGATATACGGTTGATATGCGCCACCAACGTTCCCATGAGTGAACTTGCCAACGAGCATAAATTCAGGAAGGACTTAATCTATCGTATTAACACCGTTGAAATAACCGTTCCACCACTGCGCAGGCGTGGTGACGACATTATGATGCTTGCCAAGCATTTTGCCAAATTATATACGGCAAAATATATGAAGCCTGACATTGGTTTGTCTGCCGCTGCACTTGAAAAGCTGAAGCAATATCATTTCCCCGGCAACGTTCGTGAATTGCAATATACTATTGAACGTGCTGTTATCATGGCCGAAGGAGATGAATTACAGTCAAGGGACTTAATCTTCTCTCCTATTGAATCTCCGCGTGAAGAAGAGGTTATTGTTGCAGAAGATTTAAATCTTAGTGCCATTGAAAGAAACACTATTTTAAAAGTGATAGAAAAACACAACGGCAATATTACCAAAGCAGCCAAAGAGTTAGGCTTAACAAGAACGGCATTGTACAGAAGACTAAACAAGTATGATATATAGCCAAACAGTTAAATATTATTATTTCTTTGTTCATGGCTGTTTAACAGCCATGTTTTTTGCGTACAAAATGAGATTTGCTTTAAACATTAAGCTTACATTCGGGTATAATCTATTCTAAATTTTATTTACCATTCTTAATATGCAGTTTAAAAGATACGAATGGACGATTCTTATACGTGTACTTCTTTTGTTTGTAACACTTGCCGCTACTTCTTATTGCGTGGTTCGTGGAAATGTAAAAGGAGAAAACACTACCATTTTTGTTGTATTCCTGGTACCTATAATCATTTTTCAGTTGATTGATTTTTATCGTTTTAATAAAAAGGCGCAGGATGAAGTAGGGCAGTTTGTAGAAAGTGTACACTACCGGGATTTCTCCCGCTACTTTGATGTAAGGCAGGCGCCGCTTGAACTACAGCCGCTGCGCAAGGGTTTTAATGACATCAACACCACTTTTAAAACCATGAGCCGTGAAAAAGAAACGCAATATCAATACCTGCAAAAAATACTTGAGCTTGTAGATACCGGCATCATTTCTTATGATACAGATAGTGGTGAAGTGGTATGGCTGAACGAATCTTTTAAAAAAATGCTCGGCATACCTTTTCTTAAGACAATTGAGTCAATGCAAAGAAGAGATGAATACCTGTATGAAGAGGTAAAACAACTTAAGAATGGTGAAAGCAAAATTGTTTCGCTGATAAAAGATAAAAACACATTTAAAGCGTTGATGACTGCTACCGCATTTCAAACGCAGGGACATATGTACAGGCTTATCGCTTTTCAAAATGTTAATGAAGCCCTGGATGAAACGGAAAGCAAAGCATGGCAGCGCCTGTTAAGTGTAATGACGCATGAGATTATGAATTCTGTTGCACCTATTTCGTCGCTGGCAGATACACTTAAAAATTTATTGACCAATTCGAAACCTAATGTAAATAAAGAGAACCAGTCAAATTTTGAGGATATAGAACTTGGTATTGATACCATCAAGCGCAGAAGTGAAGGGCTGCTTAAGTTTGCTGAGACTTACCGTAACCTCAACAAGATTGTTAAACTAAACCTTAGCAAGGTTTATGTGAGTGAATTGTTTGAAAACCTGCATCAGCTAATGGAGCCAACATTGCAGCAAAAGAATATTGAACTGGAAATTATTTTAAAAGACCCTATGTTAACAGTGGAAGCAGACGTTAACCTTGTAGAACAGGTACTGATAAATCTTGTGGTAAATGCTGCAGAAGCGGTGAAAGAAAAGCCCGAACCGAAAATTATTCTTTCGGCAAATATTGGAAACAATAACAAGGTAGCACTTAAGGTAACAGATAATGGAACCGGCATTGCAGATGAGGTGCTTGATAAAATTTTTATCCCGTTCTTCAGTACAAAGAAAACAGGCAGTGGTATTGGCCTTAGCCTTTGCAAACAAATAATGATGCTTCATAAAGGCAACATGCAGGTACAAACAGTACTGGGAGAAGGAACTGCATTTATATTGCAGTTCTAAACCATCTCGTTTCTTCTGTCTTATTGACTTACTGACTCCCGACTTCCTGACTTCTCTTTCTTACCTTTAAACTATGGGCATTCACTTAGTCAGGGCCGATATTACCAAACAGGAAGTTGATGCAATTGTAAATGCAGCCAATAGTTCGTTACTTGGTGACGGAGGTGTGGATGGTGCAATACATCGTGCAGGCGGCCCGCAGATATTGGAAGAATGCAAGGCTATCAGAAACCGGCAGGGCGGATGCAAAACCGGTGAAGCTGTAATTACTTCAGGTGGAAATCTCCCGGCAAAACATGTTATACATACAGTGGGGCCTGTGTGGAACGATGGCAGCAAAAATGAAGATACATTACTGACGAATGCCTATCGCAACAGCTTATTACTGGCCGTCGAAAATAAAATTGAATCAATTGCATTCCCTAACATCAGCACGGGCATTTATGGTTTTCCCAAACAAAGGGCCGCAAAAATTGCCGTGGATACTGTAAAGGAATTTCTCACGAAATATTCTTCTGTAAAGGAGGTTTACTTCGTTTGTTTTGATGATGAAAATTATCGAATCTATCAAACACTGTTAACTGATTATGAATAATCCAGGCTTTCGTTACGGACTGTAATGATCAAACTTCTTCCACAGGCTTCCGGACAATTTCATTAGCCGCATTTCATTCCAAAACTTCAAATTCAACCCAAATCTCCGTTAAGACTTTCCCCCTACCTTTGCAGGGCTTCAATGTTGATTCTTCAAACTAAAAATATTTTTTACTATGACAAAAATTGCTGTAGCAAAAGGTGATGGTATTGGTCCGGAAATAATGGATGCAGTATTAAAAATTTTTGACGCTGCCAAAGTTCCTTTGGAGTATGAATTTGTGGACATGGGTAAATGGGTTTTTGATAAAGGTTACAGTAATGGTATGACGCCTGAGGCCCAGCAATCCATCGAAACGCTTGGCATTCTTTTTAAGGGCCCCATGGAAACTCCCAAAGGCAAAGGCGTAAAAAGCGTAAATGTTACTGCGCGAAAAACATGGAACACGTATGCTAATAAAAGAGTGTTTCAAACACT
>Ga0105239_10010410_pt1 | contig 10405 bp, 9 predicted proteins | sample KBSC44metaG_FD_92761 | JGI IMG/M metagenome (GOLD analysis project Ga0105239, IMG submission 92761) | Corn rhizosphere microbial communities from Kellogg Biological Station, Michigan, USA - KBS C4-4 metaG | ecosystem: Host-associated > Plants > Roots > Rhizosphere > Soil | place: Michigan, USA...
AGGAGCGGAGGCCCGGGGTCGGCGAGCGCAGCGAGCTTCGTCATCTGACTCGGCGCACTTGTCCGAACGCAGCGAACGAAGTGAGCGCAGTGAGTTGTGCGACGCGACCCCGGGCCGAGCACCGCAGTGCAGTCGGAGCGAAGCGTAGACCGCCCCACCATGAGCCCCCGGCGGATACCGCCTGCCGCGCCCCACGGACCTCTGCACAAAAACGCGAACAACGACCGTCCGCTCCGGGCCGAAAGCGGACTGTGCACCACCCGGGCCCTCAGCGGCTTCGCCCAGATGGTTTCGTAAGACCCAGAAAAGGGGTGCCGCTCAGTACCCCATCGCCAACCCGCTGTTGCGCCGCGGATCGTTCGCTCCATAGAAGCGGTTCTTGCCCACCGGCTTGCCGTCCAGCGAGGGCGCGCCGACGAGGATCGCCGCCAGGTGATTCGCCGGCTGCGGCGCCCCGAACTTCTGGCCCCAGCCTTCGAGGATCTTCTGCGTGTCCGGGCTCAGCGCGAAGCGCTCGATGTTGGTCACGTCGGGCAGCCACTGCTGGTGGAACTTCGGCGCGTCCACCGCTTCCTGCACGTTCATGCCGTAGTCGATCACGTTGACGATGGTGTGCAGCACCGCGGTGATGATGCGGCTGCCGCCCGGCGTGCCGACGACCATCACGGTCTTGCCGTCCTTGCTCACGATGGTCGGGCTCATCGAGCTCAGCGGGCGCTTGCCCGGCTCGATCTTGTTCGCCTCGCCCTGCACCAGGCCGTACAGGTTGGGCACGCCGATCTTCGAGGTGAAGTCGTCCATCTCGTCGTTCAGGATCACGCCGGTCTTGGCCGCCGTCACCTTCGCGCCGAACCAGTCGTTCAAGGTATAGGTCACCGAGACGGCGTTGCCCTGCTTGTCGACGATCGAGTAATGCGTGGTGTTGCTGCCTTCATGCGGCGCGACGCCGGGTTTGATGTCCTTCGAGACGCCGGCCTTGTCGGGTGCGATCACGCCGCGGATCTTCTCGGCGTAGCCCTTGTCGAGCAGGCGATCCAGCGGGTTCTTCACGAAGTCGGGGTCGCCGAGATAGCTGTTGCGATCGACGTAGGCATGGCGCATCGCCTCGATCTGGTACTGCACCGCCTGCGCGGAGCGGAAGCCCAGGTCCTTCATCGGGTAGCCCTCAATGATGTTCAGCACCTCGCAGATCACGACGCCGCCCGAGCTCGGCGGCGGCGCCGAGATGATGTGGTAGCCGCGGTAGTCGCACTCGACCGGCGCGAGCTCGCGCGTCTTGTACTGGTTCAGGTCGGCCTGCGTGATGATGCCCTTGCCTGCCTGGCTCGAAGCGACGATCGCCTGCCCGACCGGACCCTGATAGAAGCCGGCCTCGCCCTTCTGGCTGATCAGGCGCAAGGTCTTGCCCAGGTCCTTCTGCGTCAGGCGCTGGCCGACTTCGAAGGCCTCGCCCTTGTTCAGGAAGATCGCCGCGGTGGCCGGGTCCTTCTTGAAGTCGTCGGTGGCGGTGTGCAGCAGGTCGATGTCGCCCTGGTCGAGCACGAAGCCGCGCTCGGCGAGCTCGATCGACGGTGCGATCAGGGCCGCGCGCTTCATCGTGCCGTACTTCTGGCGCGCCAGCTCCATGCCCGAGACGGTGCCCGGCACGCCGACCGCCAGATGGCCGGTGGTGCTCGCACCCTTGACCACGTTGCCCTCCTTGTCGAGGTACATGTCGGCCGTCGCGGCGAGCGGCGCCTTCTCGCGAAAGTCGAGGAAGGTCTTGCGGCCGTCGGCGAGCTGGATCGTCATGAAGCCGCCGCCGCCGAGGTTGCCCGCGGCCGGGTAGACCACCGCCAGCGCATACCCCACGGCGACCGCCGCATCGATGGCGTTGCCGCCCTTCTTCAGCACGTCGACACCGACCGTCGTCGCCAGGCGCTGGGCACTGACGACCATGCCGTTCTCGGCCGCGGCCGGCGCCACCGAAGCCGCGTCGGCGGCGATACAAAGCATCAGGCTGGCGGTCGCTACCAACGTGCGCCGCAGTGTCGTTGTGGTCTTCAAGGCTGAATCCTCCATGGGTCACCGGTTGCCGAGCCGGGCAATGTAGCGCAGCGACAGCCCCGGCCGACCGGGGGATTCCACCGCGGCCGATCCTGCCTGTTTCGGATCAGAGGCCGAGGGTCTTCAGGTATTGCGCACGCCCGGCCAGCGCGGCGTCGGCAACATCCGAGAACACGCCGTCGACGCCCACGCCGAAGTGCAGCGCGTACTCGGCGAGCGGATCGTCCTTCGCGTCGTACGGCAGGTTGTAGTAGCCCTTCTCGCTGCGGAAGGTGTACTCGTGCACGAAGAGCCCGGCCGCATGGGCATCGGCGACCAGGCTGGTCGGCGCCTGCTGGATCGAATCGGCGTAGCCGTTGAAGCTGCCGTCGCCGTCGAGGTCCATGCACTGGCCGCCGGCGTCCAGCGTGCACTTGACCGGGATCACCATCGGCTTCCACGGCCCGATGCCATCTGCATAGGTCTTGACCTGGGCGAGGCCCGCGGGTGTCAGCATCGAATCGAACAGCTCGGTGCGGCCGGCGAGCTTCCAGTCGGTCGGCTGGCTGTAGACGAGGTGCGCGGCGTCGGTGCCGTAGATCATCTCGCCGGTCTTGAAGTCGACGTCGTAGGCATCGATCAGCTGCACCTGCTTGACCAGCGAGCCGATGCTGCGCATGTATTGCAAGCTGCCCGGCTCGAAGCTTTGCACGTAGATCGGCGCATCCTTGGCGTTCAGCCCGCGTGCCTTGATCAGCGCGACCAGCACGTCTTCCAGCCGCGCCGGCAGCTTGCCGGCGTTGTAGAGCGCGAGGTGATAGCTCGGGTTCTTGGTCTCCGGATAGATCGCGACGGTGCGGCCGGTCTCGGCCGCCTTGCTCGCGATCAGGTCCAGCACTTCCTCGATCGTCACCACCTTGAACAAGCCGTCGTAGGCCTGCGCCGCCGGATGGTTCGGCGAGGTCGCGCCGAGGGTCTTGATCTCGGCCAGGCTGAAGTCGCAGATGAACCAGTCGGCCGCGACCGGCTCGCCATCGCCGTTCTCGCCGGCCCGCTTGCGCGACGCGAATTCGGGGTGGCTCGCGATGTCGGTCGAGGTGCCGAGCGTGATGTCGTGGCGCGCGATCAGCACGCCGTCCTTGGTCATCGTCACGTCGGGTTCGATCACGTCGGCGCCCATCGCGATCGCCAGCGTGTAGGCCTCGAGCGTTTCTTCCGGGTAGTAGCCCGAGGCACCGCGGTGCGCGATGACGATCGGCGTCTGCGCGTTCAGCGTCTGCAGCGTGGGGGCGGCCGGCGCCGGAGCGGGCGCGCCGTTGTCATCGTCGCTGCCGCCGCAGGCTGCCAGTGCGCAGGCGGCCGCCAGGACCGTCAAGGTCGTGCGCCAAGGCGAGCGGAAGGATGGATGAACGAGGCGAATGGGCACGGAAAACTCCTCCTGGTCTGGGTGATCGATGACGGTGGGAGAACGCCTGGACCGGCTTGCGATGCGCATGATTGCGGGCCGGCCGATGGTTGTTCTCGCTCCCGCCGCCAGCCTAGGAGAGCCCGGCGCGCAGACTGTCGTGAAGCCGACCGGGATTGGTCGAAAAGCGACCTTCAGCGCGCCGGCTCGAGGATCGGCCAGCCGCGTTGCATGGCCAGCTCGCGCAGCCGGTCGTCGGGCCATGCCGCGACCGGGTCGGTCACCGCATCGAGCAGCGGCAGATCGCTTGCCGAATCGGAATAGAACCAGCTGCGCGCGAAGCCTTCGAGGCTGAGCCCGAGGCGCGCGAGCCAGCGCCGCACATGCTGCAGCTTGTATTCGCGATAACAGGGCTCGCCGTCGATCTCGCCGGTGAAGGCGGCGCCCGGCGTGCCGTCGATGGTGGCGGCTTCGGTCGCGATCACGGTCGGGATGTCGAAGAGACCGCCGAACGGCGCGGCAATCAATCGCGTGGTGGCGGTGACGATCGCGCACAGGTCGCCGGCGCTGCGATGGCGCGCGACCAGCGCCAGCGTCGACGCGGGGACGCGCTGGGCCATGTCCTGCCTGAACTCGGTGACCCAGGCGTCGAGCGTCGAGCGGGGCTGGCCGAGCCACGGCGCCATGACGGCGCGGTGCATCGCGCGGATGTCGAGCGTACCGGCGACGTACTGGCGGGCGTAGCCGAGATAGCGCTCCTCGGCCTCGGCCGGCAGGTGGCCGTGCGCGATCAGCCGGCGCGTCCAGGCCATGCCGCTGTCGAAGGGGATCAGCGTGTGATCCAGGTCGAACAAGGCCAAATTCATGCGGGATCGAGAAGCCGGGCGGGCAGCGCACCGCGCAAGGCGTTGCAGACCACGATGGCCTCGGCGCGGCGCAGGTCGTCGATGCCCAGGCTGCGCTCCGCGGCCGACCACGCCGGGTCGGCGAGCAGTACCGCGCGCATCACGCCGGGCAGCGCACCATCGCTCGCCGGCGGCGTGAACCAGCGGCCGTCGAGCTGCAGGAAGACGTTGCTGCGGCCGCCTTCGACGAGGCGGCCGTCCGCGTCGAAGAACAGGCTGTCGAAGCCGCCGGCCTGCTCGGCCGCGCGCACCCCGGCGTCGTACCGGGAGCGCAGCGTGGTCTTGTGGGCGCGCAGCGGATCGCGGCTGGCCAATCGCTCGCCGGCGATCAGCAGGCCGACCGGCCCTTCGGGCAAGGCGGCAAGCGCTGCGCTCTTCAGGCTCCAGCGCCCGTCGTGGGCCAGCGCGAGGCGAACCCGCGAAGGGCCGTCCGCCGGCAGCGTGGCCAGCTGATGGCGCAAGGCCTCGCGCAGGCCGGCCTCGTCGAACTCGAAGCCGAGTACCGCGGCGCTCCGGGCCAGGCGCGAGAGATGGGCCTCCAGATGCCGCATGCCGGCCCCCGGCTGCGCAAGCATCGTCTCGAACAGCTCGAAGCCGGGATCCAGGCCGGTGAGGAAGCGCGCCTTCAGCCGGCATTCGTCGTATTCGTCGTCCGCCCGGCTGTCGAGCACGATGCCGGCGCCGATGCCCAGCCGGGCCGAGCGGGTGCCGTGCAGCGGCGCTCCCAAGGTCAGCGTCCTGATCGCGACCGAGAAGCAGAAGTCGCCACACAGCGCATCGCTCGCCGGCGCATCGAGCCAGCCGATCGCGCCGGTGTAGAGGCCGCGCGGCGTGTTCTCGAGGCCGGCGATCAGCTCCATCGTGTGGTGCTTGGGCGCGCCGGTGATCGAGCCGCAGGGGAAGACCGCGCGCAGCAGCGCCGGGAAGCCGACCGTCGGCAGCAGCTCGGCCTGCACCGTCGAGGTCATCTGGAAGACGGTGCTGTAGGGTTCGATCGAGAACAGCGCCGGCACCTTGACCGAGCCGATGCGCGCAACCTTGCCGATGTCGTTGCGCAGCAGGTCGACGATCATCAGGTTCTCGGCGCGGTTCTTGATGTCCTGCGACAGCATGCGCGCGGTTTCGCTGTCGCCCTCGGGCGCACGGAAACGCGACGCCGTGCCCTTCATCGGCCGCGCGGTCAGGCGGCCCGAATCGTGGCGCAGGAAGAGCTCCGGCGAACACGAGAGCACGTGCGTCGGCGCGGCCGCATCGCTGCCGGCCGGCAGCGCGATGAAGGCGCCATAAGCGACCGGCTGGCGCGCGCGCAGCCGCCGGTACAACGCCACCGGCGAACCGAAGGCCTCGGCATGCAGCCGATAGGTGTAGTTAACCTGGTAGGTCTCGCCGGCGCGGATCGCCTCGTGGATGCGATCGATCGCGGCGGTGAACCGGCCATGGTCGACGCTGGCTTCGAGGTTCATCACGCCGGCCGCGTTCGGCGCTTCGGCGGCTTCGTCCTGCACCACCAGCCAGGCATCGGCCTGCTCCAGCGAGAGATGCGCGAGCCGCTCGAACATCAGCACGCGCAGCGCGGAGGCATCGTCCTCGGCCAGCGACTCGTGCCCGGCCCGCAGCAGCTTCGCGCCCCATTCGTAGTCGGCCAGCAGCACCGCGAACAGGCCGGCCCGCAGATCCTCGTCGACCTGCGACCACATCGCATCGAGCCCCGCCGGATCGACGCAGCGGTGCTCGCGCACGAAGCCTGTGTAGAGCCGGCTCGTCGGCTGCCCGGCGGTGGCGTGGCGATCGTCGAGCAACGCAAACGGCAGGCGGGCCAACGAAGCGGCGAACCCGAGCGCCGGGCCGCCCCAAGCCGGGTTCGGTCCCCTCGGGGGACCGGCTACCGTACTCGGTGGCCGAGGGGCAGACATTTACGACCAGTCGTCCATGTCGTGCTTGATCTTGTGGCGGTTCGCGATCAGCTCGTCGACCGTCGGCTCGTTGTTCAGCGCCCGCTTGATCGCCAGCTTGGTGGCTTCGTAATTGGTGCGGTACATGTCCTTCTTGTCGAGGTTCGCATCCTTCGCGCAGCGCGGGTCGATCCACACCAGGCTGATGATGCAGAGCTCGTTGGCCATGTCCTTCGGGATGATGCCGTCGATCAGGCAATCGACCACCGCATCGGCCGTCGCCGACTGCACCACGCCGCCGAACAGGTCGATGTTGACCATGTCCTTCAAGGTCACCTTGGGCACGACGATGGTCGCCGGGCGCACCAGCTGGTTGCAGGCGCGGATCGCGAACATCGCGGTGTGGCCCTTGCTCTGCGCCATCATGTTCGCGAACGCGGCGCCCACCGGCCCGTCGGTGCGGCCGATCAGGATCTCCGGCATCGCATCGGTGAATTGGCCGTCGGCCGCAAGCACGGTCGCTTCGCCGGCATGGAACAGATACTTGTCAGTCATCGTGGCCTCGCTGCTCTTGGTGTGAGAAGCGGGCGATGATATCTGCGCCGTCCCTCCGGGCAGCGCTCAGAGCGTGAGAGCCAATCGCAGCGCCGGCCAGCGCCCGGCCGTTCCGAAGCGGCCGGCGACCCGCTCGGCGGGTGGCGCCGGTACCCCGGTGCCGGGTGCCTCATCCACTCAAGCCAGCGCCTGCCCGATCTCCGCGAAGCTGCTCGCGATCTCGCTCATGTCGATGCGCTGGCCGAGCTGGCGTTCGATCTGGGTCTGCGAGATCAGGCCGCGGATGCGCAGCGGCGTCTGCGCGGTCGCGCTCTGCACCACCAGCAGGTGATGCCGGCCGAAGACCTTCAGGGTCGCGATCACGTTGGCGACGGTGGCCGAGCGCATCTGGTCGAAGTTGATCGCATCGAGCATCGTCAGGTTCGTCATCACGTCGCCGACGGTGAGCTCGTCGTAGTGCAGGTTGCGCTGGTGCACGATGCGCATCGCGCGGTCGCCGCGCAGGTCGTTGGCGGTGATCAGGCCTTCGACCGCCGGCATGTCGTTGACGACGAAGAGCAGGCGCACGCCCTGGTGGATCATCACCTGCTCGGCCTGGCGCAGGCTCGCGGTCGGCGTGGTCGAGGCGGCTTTGACCTGCGTCAGGTCGGTCATCACCTCGAGCGCGGGTGAATCGAGCGTCACGGCGGAAGCGTGCCTCGCGTCGGGCTGTGCCACCGAGGTGCCCTGGGCCACGCGGAAGGTGGACAGCGGTGAATCGTTCGTCATGCGGGTACTCCCCTTTTGGATAGCGCCACTGAGGGCGCGGAGAACACCACATTACGCCGGTCGACACCGTTGCGCCAGGGGAAACACCTAGGCCATTGGCGCGTGCTGGTGATCGCTTTGCGACGCCAGATGGACAGGCGCGACGCGGGCGTCACACCAGGTCATCTCCGCTCACTTGCCAGCAGCCTGCGACCGGACGCGCGCCAGCCGCGCTCGGGCGCAGCTCAGTGCGTCTTGCGCGCGCCCCCGCGGCCGCCTCTGGGCGCTTTCGGCGCCGCCGCCTTCTTCGCCGGGGCCGGCGCTGCGGCCGCCAGGCTTTCGCTCTCGATGCCGGCGAAGAGCTTGGCCGCACGCAGCTTGATCTCCAGCAGTTCGTTCGCGGTCACCGAATACTTGCCGCTGAAGACGTCGACGTTGACGCCGAACTCGACGTCCTTGCCGTCGTTCGACAAGGTGCCGCTGGTGAACTCGTATTCCTCGTTGTCCGCCGGCAGGCCCTGGGTCTTCACGTCGTAGTCTTCATAGACCACGTTGCGGATCTCACCGCTCGCCAGGTCGAGCAGGCCGGTGGATTTGATGACGGTCTCGGCGAGTTCGTCGAAAAGGGCGATCGGTACTTTCAGGTCCACGGCAGCAGTCTCGCGAAGAAGGCCGCAGCAGACGCCGCGGCGGGGAGCGGCGCATTGTGCACCGATCGCAGCCACCCTCCCCGGCCGGCCGGGCGCGACCTTTCAGCGAGCGCGCTGCGCCGCCTCCTGTTGATAGCGCTGAGTCGCATCCTCGACCGCCTTGCTGTGGATCGCCGCGAGCTCCGGCCGGGCGGCGCGCGCCCGGTCCGCGGCGGCCTGGGTGCTATTCTGGCCCTGGAAGCGCGGGAAGACATGGCGCGCGATCAGCTCGTAGCTGCGCCGCGTGGCGTCGAAATTCGCCCAGTTGTGCGCCAGCATCAGGTAGGCGCCGAAGCCGCCGTTCGATTGCGCCTGCAGCCGCTCGATCTGCGCCGTCACCATGTCGGGCGTACCGATCGCGCCGAAGCCCGAATCGTTGACGAAGCTGATCATCTCCTTGACGTTGTTGCCCGGCACCGCCATCTGCGGAAAGGCGGCCACCGCCTGGAAGTAGTCGAACCATTGCGCGATGCCGTACTCGACGTCGCGATAGGCCTGGTCCATCGTCTCGGCGCAATGCACCAGGCCGACGAGACGCCACTTCTCGCGCTCCACCCTGGTCTTGTAGTACGCCGCCTGCTGCTCCATCACGTCCCAGTGCAGCGCCAAGGCATCGAAGCCGGCGGCCGTGGTCGCGCCGATCGAGAGCAGCCCGACGCCGTGCATGCCGGCGAGCTTCGGCCCGGTCGGCGAGGCCACCGCCGGCACCGCGATGTCGAACAGCGGGTTCGAATACGGGCGCAGGTGCAGGCGCGCATCGCGCAGGTCCCAGAGGTCGTTCTTGAAGGTCACCGGCTCGTCGGTCGTCAAGAGCTTCATGATCACCGCCAGCCCTTCTTCGAGCAGCGGCCGGGTCTGCGCTTGCGACAGGCCGACCATGATGCCGTCGCTCGGCAAGGAGCCCGGGCCGAGGCCGAGCATCACGCGGCCGCGGGTCAGGTGATCGAGCTGCACGATGCGCTCGGCCACCCACAAGGGGTTGTGGTACGAGACGCTGACCACGCCGGTGCCGAGCTTGATCGTGCGCGAGCGCTGCGAGGCCACCGCGATGAAGATCTCCGGCGATGCGCTGATCTCGGTGCCGGCCGAATGATGCTCGCCGCACCAGGCTTCGTCGTAGCCGCAGCGATCGAGCCAGGTGATCAGGTCCAGGTCCTGCTCGAGGGCGAGGGTCGGGTTGATGCCCGGCTTGTGGAACGGTGCAAGGAAGATCCCGAAGCGCATGCGATGGCTCATCTGTCGTCTCCTGTCTTGATCCCGCGCTGATGCACGCGCCGGTATGGCATGCGCGGCCCTCGGCGCACGGGTTGTCGTGGAGGGCTGGCGCCCTTCTACACTCCGGCCGGCAGGCTTGTCCAGCGGCCTCGTCGTCGTCAGCATCACAAGAAGCAGAGGCCAGCATGACCCCACGTCCCTTCATCGTCGGCATCGGCGGCACCACCCGGCCCGGGTCGACGTCGGAAAAGGCGCTTTCGGTGGCGCTGGCCTTCGCGCAGAGCCAGGGCTGCGAGACGCAGGTCTTCGGCTCGGCCGACATGCCCGGCGAGACCTACGACCCGACCCTGCCGACACGCAGCGAGCGCGCGCTGGCGCTGGTCGCCGCTGTGCGCCGCGCCGATGGCCTGATCATCGCGACGCCCTCGTATCACGGCGGCGTCTCGGGCCTCGTAAAAAACGCGATCGACTTCATCGAAGACATGCGCGACGACCCGCGCGCCTACCTTGAAGGCCGTGCCGTCGGCTGCATCGTCTGTGCGGACGGCGCGCAGGCGATGGGCACGACGATGATGGCCTTGCGCGCGATCGTGCATGCCTTGCGCGGCTGGCCGACGCCGTATGGGGCGACGCTGCAATCGAGCGCCCGGCCGTTCGGCGGCGATGGCCTTGCGGCCGATCCGGCGGCCCTGGCCGCCTGCGAGACGGTGGGCCGCGAAGTCGTCGCCTTCGCCCGCATGGCGCGCGCCGCCGCGCGAGAGGCGGACTGAAGGCGACCATCAGGTCTTACGAAACCGTCTGGGCGAAGCCTCTGGCGGTCCGTGGGGCGAACAGTCCGCTCGCGGCCCATTGCGGACGGTCGTTGTTCGCGTTCTGGTGCAGAGGTCGGCACGGCAAAGGCGGGGGCAGGCAGGCCGCCGCAGCGCTTCGGCGAGGCGGTCTCCGCTTCGCTCCGACTCCCCTGCGGCCAGG
>Ga0105239_10010413_pt1 | contig 10403 bp, 8 predicted proteins | sample KBSC44metaG_FD_92761 | JGI IMG/M metagenome (GOLD analysis project Ga0105239, IMG submission 92761) | Corn rhizosphere microbial communities from Kellogg Biological Station, Michigan, USA - KBS C4-4 metaG | ecosystem: Host-associated > Plants > Roots > Rhizosphere > Soil | place: Michigan, USA...
CAGCAGCTCGGCGAATGAATAGGGCTTTGGCAGATAGTCGTCGCCGCCGGCGCGCAGGCCCTTGATGCGGTCGTCGACCTGGCCGAGCGCGGAGAGAATCAGGACCGGGGTGCGGTTGCCCTTCTCGCGCAGGCTACCGATCAGCGACAGGCCGTCGCGCTTCGGCAGCATGCGGTCGACCACCAGCACGTCGTAGTCGCCGCTGTCGGCAAGCGACAGGCCTTCCTCGCCGTCGCTGGCGAGATCGGCGACATAGCCGACTTCACGGAACGCCTTCACCAGATAGTCGGCGGACTCGCGGTCGTCTTCGATGATCAGCAGGCGCATTTGGGGGGCGGTTGCACTCAAATCAGCGGCTTTCTCTCACCATGGCGCGGGCTGCCTTGTGATGCAAGGCGACCCGAAGCGCTCTCGATTAAGTGAAAAAAGCGGGCGGTGAAGCTGGGGGACCTCACCGCCCTTAGACCTTCCGACGGAGGGGGGCGTATTCCATCGAAAGGCAACTGGAGGGAGCGAGCTTTGGACCCGCTCCCCGGAAGGAGCCGTCGGCGGGGGCGACTGATGCCGGCGAAACCCTCCATCTCCTACTTAACCCTTGGCCAGCGGCACTGCCACGAACCGCGACGAACCGCCGCTCTTTACGCGCATCAGCACGCTGTTCTTGTTGTCGCTGCGCGCGGCATTGATCGCATCGCGCACATCGCCGGGGTTGGTGACGCTCTTGCCGGCGACTTCGAGAATGACGTCGCCTTCCTTGAAGCCGCGTTCGGCCGCCGCACTCTTCGGGTCGACTTCGGTGACCACGACACCATCCTTGCCGGCGCCGGCGACGCTGTTGGCGGGGGCAACCGTCATGCCGAGCTTCGGCACGTCGGTTCCCTTGTTGACGCTGGGCTTGTCGCCGTCGTCGATGTTGGCCTTGGCCTCGACCGTGTTCGGCAACTGGCCGAGCGTGAGGTTGATGACCTTGTCCTGGCCTTTATGCAACACGTTCAGCTTGACCGCGTTCCCCGGCGCAAGACCGCCGATGGTGCGGGCGAGTTCGCGGGCATCCTTGACCGTCTCGCCGTTGACCGCGGTGATGACGTCACCGGATTCGATGCCGGCCTTGGCCGCCGGGCCGTTTGCCTGGGGTTCGGCCACCAGCGCGCCTTCGGCCTTCTTCAGGCCGAGGCTGTCGGCGATGTCGGCGGTCACGGGCTGGATCTGGACACCGATCCAGCCGCGGCTGACTGAACCCTTGTCCTTGAGCTGGGCGATCACGTTCTTCACGGTGGAGGCAGGAATCGAGAACGCGATGCCGACGCTGCCGCCGGACGGCGAATAGATCGCGGTGTTGACGCCCATCACCTCACCGGAGACGTCGAATGCCGGGCCACCGGAGTTGCCCTTGTTCACGGGCGCGTCGATCTGGATGAAATCGTCATACGGACCGTTGCCGATGTCGCGCCCCGAAGCCGACACGATACCGGCGGTCACGGTGCCGCCGAGACCGAACGGGTTGCCGACCGCCAGCACCCAGTCGCCGATCCGCGGCTTGCTGTCGGAGAGTTTTGCGAACGGGAAGTCGGTGCGGCCGGCGACCTTGATCAGGGCTACGTCGGTGCGGGGATCGGTGCCGATCACTTTTGCGGTGTAGGTCTTGCCGTCGTCGGTCGTGACTTCGACCTTGTCGGCGCCGTCGACGACGTGATTGTTGGTCACGGCATAGCCGTCAGCCGAGATGAAGAAGCCGGAACCCTGGCCGGTCACCGGGCCACGGCCGCCGCGCGGACCACCGCGCAGGCCGGGCGGCAGACCATCCGGTCCACCGAAGCGGCGGAAGAAGCGTTCCATCGGCGAGCCCGGCGGGAACGGCGAGTCCTCGTCCTTGTTGGCGCTGTCGTCCTTGTCCTTGCTGGCGAGCTTCTCGGCGATATTGACCTTGACCGAAATCACCGACGGCTTCACGCGCTCGACGATGTCGGCAAAGCCGACCGGCTGCGCGACCTTGCGGACTTCGGTATTGACCTGCGCGTGCGCCGCGCTGGTGAAGACATCAACCGGGCCGGACGAAGGGCTAAAACCATAAACGGCGACGCCGAGGCCGGCGACGACGGAGGCCATCAGCGCGAATTTGCGTGCGGAAAACAGCGGGCGCCGCGGCGCCTGGTAGGACGGAAGTGAAGAAAGATCGATGGGACGTTCAGTCATTTTAGGAAATCTCCAGTGCCGGGATCGATGGTGCGGGGGACTTTACGCACCTGACAGGAGTGAAGATGGGGTTCGGCGCCTTACCGCGCGCTGGCGAGGGAATTAAACTTTTGTAATGCAGGGGGTCGTGGCCTGCGGCAGTTTAGCGCAGGCAATCAATGGCTTAGCGGGGGCCAAAAAAGGGCTTTTGCAGGGCAAAGCGCCCTCGCCGGGGCAAGCAACCCCAGCGGTTTTCGCAAGGCGCGCAACTTGGAAAACTGGAGCCGGCGAAATGCGTCAATAGGCGCATTTCGCCGGCCTCCGCTACCGTTCAGTTCTTCAACCTCAGCCGGCCCATGAAGTCCCGCCCGCTTTCCGAGTGGAAAGCCATTGGTGCGCAGGATGTCGTGGGCGGTGGTGGCGTGAACACGCCCTCGCTCCTCGGCGTTACCTGTTCACGACTGACTGAAAGTTTTAGCGGAAACCGGCCCGCTTGCAATCGGTGGAAGCGGTGGCGGGGTTTTCGGCGCGGGTTGTCCCGCGATCAGGCGCTCGACGCGGGCTTCTTCCTCCGGGGTCAATTGCAGCAAGCGCTGGTCTTGCGCGTCAGGGAATTTCGAGCGGCGGCGGCTGTAGGTCCACAGCGCCAATCCGCCACCCGCCAGCGCCAGCGGCGGCAACAGCCACAGCAGCAGCGTATGCAGGTTGAACCGGGGTTTCAGCAGCACGAACTCGCCGTAGCGCGCTACCAGGAAATCGATCACCTGGGTGTCGCTGTCGCCGGCCGCGATCCGCTCGCGCACCAACAGGCGCAGATCGCGGGCCAGCGGCGCCTCGGAATCATCGATCGACTGGTTCTGGCACACCATGCAGCGCAATTCGCGCGACAGATCGCGCGCGCGGGCCTCTTTTGCCGGATCCGGCATGATCTCATCCGGCTGCACCGCATAGGCAGCCGGGCATCCCGTCATCAGGATCGCGACAAGGGCGCAGGCAAGGAGATGTTTCATGCTTCACTCCGCAGCCTGCAACGCGCGTGAGGCTTTCGCGGGCTTGGGCGCGCCGACGCGCAAGCGCCGGTCCGACAGCGACAGCATGCCGCCGAACGCCATCAGCACGGGCCCCCACCAGATCAGCAATACCAGCGGCTTGTGATAGATGCGCACCGCGAGCGCACCCTCGGCGGTGGTATCGCCGAGCGAAATATAGAGCTGACTGGCGCCGCGTGTCAGCAGCGCCGCTTCCGTGGTCGACGATCCCCTCGTGGTGAAATTGCGTTTCGACGGCGTCATCACGCTGAGTGTCTTACCGTCGAGACTGACGGTGAACTGCGCGATCATCTCGCGGAAGTTCGGCCCCTGCCGCTGCGTGACGCCGTCGAGCTTCAGTTCATAGCCGGCGAGTTTTGCCACCGCGTCCGGTTTCATCGAGCCGATATATTCGCTGTTCCAGGTGGTCTCGCAGACGATCCCGATCAGGGCGATGCCAACGCCGGCATGGGCAAACGCCGTGCCCCAGCTTGCCCGCGGCAATCCGCGCGCGCGCTGCATCGAAACCGCAAAGGGTCCGCGGAACAAGGCCAGCCGTTCGGCGAGATCGCTCACCGCGCCGGATATGACGAAGATCGCAAGCCCGATCGCGAGCGGAGCAAAGGTGCTGCCGCCATAAGTCCACGCCCAGACGACGGCGACGATGATGAGCGCGGCGATACCGGCCGCCGTCAGCCGCTGCGCCGCACCCAATAGATCCCCGCGCTTCCACGCCAGCAGCGGCCCGAACGGCATCGCCAGCATCAGCGGCACGAATAGCGGCCCGAAGGTCAGGTTGAAGAAGGGAGCACCGACCGAAATCTTGTCGTTGGTCAGGACTTCCAGCGCCAACGGATAGAGCGTGCCGATGAAAACGGTCGCGCAGGCCGTGGTGAGGAAAAGATTGTTGAGCACGAGCGCGCCCTCGCGGGAAATCGGCGCGAATAGCCCGCCCTGCTTCAAGGCCGAGGCGCGCCAGGCATAAAGCGAAAGGCCGCCGCCGATGAACAGGCACAGGATCAACAGGATGAACACGCCGCGCGTCGGATCGGTCGCGAACGCATGCACCGATGTCAGCACGCCCGAACGCACCAGGAAGGTGCCGAGCAGCGACAGCGAGAACGTCAGGATCGAGAGCAGTATGGTCCAGACTTTCAGCGCGTTGCGCTTCTCCATCACGACCGCCGAATGCAACAACGCGGTACCGGCGAGCCACGGCATTAGCGATGCGTTCTCGACCGGATCCCAGAACCACCAGCCGCCCCAGCCGAGTTCGTAATAGGCCCAGTACGAGCCCATCGCGATGCCAAGGGTGAGGAAAATCCACGCCACCAGCGTCCATGGCCGCACCCAGCGCGCCCAGGCCGCATCGATCCGGCCCTCGATCAGGGCTGCGACCGCAAATGAAAACGAAATCGAGAACCCGACATAGCCGAGATAGAGCATCGGTGGATGCACGGCGAGCCCAATGTCCTGCAGCACCGGATTGAGGTCGCGGCCCTCGATCGGCGGGTTGGCGATGCGCAGGAACGGATTCGAGGTGACTAGAATGAACAGATAGAACGCGCTGGCGATCCAGGCCTGTACCGCCAGCACATGCGCGCGCAGCGACAACGGCAGATTGTTGCCGAAGGCCGCGACCAGGCCACCGAACAGCGCCAGGATCGACACCCACAGCAGCATCGATCCTTCGTGATTGCCCCAGACGCCGGTGATCTTGTAGATCAAGGGCTTCATCGAGTGCGAATTCTCGAACACGTTGACGACCGAGAAGTCGGAGGTGACGTGCAGCATCACCAGCGCCGTGAACGAGAAGGCCACGAACAGCAATTGCGCCAGCGCGGTCGAGCGCGCGACGTTCATCAAGGCAACGTCGTTCCAGCGTGCGCCGGCGATCGGCACCGTGGACTGGATCAACGCCAGCGCCAGCGCCAGCACCAGCGCATAATGTCCGACTTCGGCGATCACTTCGATGCCCCCTGGGTTGGCGCCGAAGCTCTCGTCTTGGCGCCGTAATCGTCCTTCCAGTGGCCCTGCTTCTTCAGGGCGTCGGCGACGTCCTTGGGCATGTAGGTCTCGTCATGCTTGGCCAATACCGTGTCGGCCTTGAACACGCCCGAGGCGTCGAGCGCGCCTTCAGCGATGACGCCCTGCCCTTCGCGAAACAGGTCGGGCAGGATTCCCTTGTAGGCGACCGGCAGCATCGCGCTGCCGTCGGCGACGGAAAAACTCACGGCCAGATTGTCGCCGCGCACCAGCGAGCCCGGCTGCACCAGGCCGCCGAGGCGGAAACGTTTTCCGGCGGGAATATGCTTCTCGGCCGCCATCGAGGGGGTGGAAAAGAACACGATGGAATCACGCATGGCGTTGAGGACAAGGCCAGCCGCGACCGCGAGCACCGCAAGCGAGCCTCCGATCATGGTCAAGCGCCGCTGCTTGCGGGTCATGAATATCCTTGGGTCAAACGCCTGATCCTATCAATCATCCATCAAGCCCCAGGTTCTTCAGGCCTTCATTGAGCTGGCGCAAGCGGTCGGCATCATTGGCGACGCCCTGGCGCGCGTCCAACACCGCGCTCATCGCCTTGTCGCGCTCGCCCATCACCATATAGGCCCGCACCAGCCGCAGCCATCCCTCGACATCGTCGCCGTTCTGCTTCAGCCGGGTGGCGAGGCGATCGACCATGCCGCGGATCATCGCGCCACGATCGGCCTCGTTCATGTCCTTGGCGGCGGCCACCGCGTCATTCGACAGCGCGGGCGGCGCCGGGCCACCGACCCGAACCAGCGCGGCCTGGAGCAGCGGCCGCCACGGCGCATCTGATGGCGCCTTGGCGAGCATGTCACGCCAGATCGTCGCGGCGTCGGCCGTGCGGCCGTCCTGCTCGGCGGCCAGCCCGAGGAAATAGTTCGCCTTGGGATCGTCGGCGTTCAGCGCGACCGCGCGTTCGAATTCGGCCTTGGCATCCCCGGTGACAACACCGCCGCCCGACCCCACAAGCGCTTCGCCGAGATCGGATCTCCGCTCGGCGCTGTCGCCGTTGTACGCGATCGAATTGCGGAAGGCGCGGACCGCGTCGTCGTAACGGCCGAGCCTTGCCAGCACGGGCGCCAGCACGTTCCAGCCGCGGCCATCCGTCGGGTTCTTTTCCAGATGCGCCTCGACCTGCGCCACCAGATTCTCCAGCGGCTGATTGGCGTCGGCCGCACGGGTGCGCGCGGCGAGCGGGAAATCGCCAAGTTGCGGCGATCCGAGCGCGAGGTAGAACGCAACCGCGGCGATCGGCAGTCCGACCAGCGCCAGGACGGCCGATGAACGGCGCAATCCGGGGTTCGACTGCGCCGGCAGGTCGCGCGCATTGTCCGCGGCCGCCAGCAGGCGGCGGCTGATTTCGACGCGTGCGGCCTCCGCCTCGGCAGCGCCGATCTGGCCTGCGGCGACGTCGCGATCGACCTCGGCGAGCTGATCCTTGTAGACGACCGCCTCACTGCCGCCGGCCCTCGACGCGGTGCCGCGGCTCAACGGCCAGAGCACGGCAAAGATCGCCGCGACCGTCATCAGCGCGAACACAAACCACAGCGTCATCAAGCGGTTCCCGGGCGGAACGGCACTTTCAAACGAAGCGCCGATGCGCCGCTTTACACCATGGGCGGCAAGCCCGGCAATTGACAATTACTGGATCGAAAGGTGAGCGGAAACCGCGGTTTCCCCGGTGGATGGTCCGGACGCCGCTAGCCGTTACGGGAGGATTTGCGCTCGGTGGATTTACGCTCGCCGGTGACCGCATTTTCGGCCGCCCTTGACATCAGCGAGGCATAGTCGTGGCCGAACAGGACCTCGCAGAAGCGGATCGCCGCCTTGACCTGCAGCTGGCGATAGGCGCGCGCCCTGGTGTCGCCGCCGCGCAGCGACTGCACCAGCCCCTCGGTGGATTGTTCGACATAGTGCTGCAGGTCGGAATAGGTCCGCAACGTGACTTCGTTGATTGCAAGCTCGCCGGCATAGGTGCGGCAGGTCGCAACGAAGTCGATCAGGGCGGCGGTTTCCTCGACCTCCGACTCATCGATCCTGGCGGCGGCGGAAATGTCCTTGTCGGCGCGCTGGCGCAGGATGCGGCGGACCCGGCCCGGCACGCTGTCGATTTCCGACTGCAGCGAATTGGAGATGTCGGCGCGGATCGAGGTCAGTTGCTTGCCCCACGTGGAATCATTGCGGAGGTCGAGTTCGGTGCGCAGGCCACGGACGCCGTCATGCAGGGTCTTCAGCTGCTCGGCGACCTGGTCGAACTGGCCGCGCCGGATGTCCGTCCGCAGGCAGGCCGCAAGGAAGGAGAGATCGTGCAGCGCGAGGGTGACGGCAATGCCGTAAGGCGTGGCGGCGACGCGAATTTCATCGTCGGAGGCCGCCATCTTGATGGCGAGGCGAATAATCTGCCAGGGCGCCGCCAGCCGCTGCATGATCAGCGACAGCGCGAACGGCAGCAATTGCGGCGTTTGCAACGAGGGGACGTTGAGCGCCGTGGTTACCGACCCAATCTGGGCATCCGAGAACATCCGCAGCTGGCTCGGGAGCCGGCCGCCAAGCGTGTCGAGCGCCTCACGCACCCGCAAAACCGCACCGATCGACAACAGATCCTCGACGACGTTAGGCGCGCCGATCCGGGCCAGCGAACGCTGCTTGTCGTCGCCCGGCACCGTCGCAACCTTGACGATTGCCTCCGCCGCCGCGGACTGGAACTTGCGGATCTCCGCCTCGAGACCTGCGGCCGAGCCGCTCTGCCTGATCCCGGCCAGCGCCGCTTCGAACGCGCGCGTCGCATCGGGCGCGCCATCGCGGGCGAGCCATTGCCAGACCGGCAGCAGCGAGGTGCGCCTGATCTGCCCGGGCCGCATCGGGAAATTGCTCTCCATCAGGAACGGCTCGATCGGGCGGAACAAGAGACGCGCCGGATCGTCAGTCCGCGGCCGCACCTCCTCGTCTTCCTCGGTTCCGCGCACGACCTTGCGCAACTGCTCGAGCACAAAGGTGGCAACGGCGGTGTCTTCGCCGCGCTCGATGGCGCGCTCGAACTCCCGCATCAGCAGCGCCTGCGCCTGAGGCGGGAGCTGGGCGAGATAGTCCCTCAGCCGCTCGGTCGATGTCTGGCTCATGCGCCCGGTATGGATGCGTGTGTCTGCGGACGGCAAAATGCGCCTCGCCAGTAATCATAAAAGTGTCCGCGTTAAGAAGTCGTTTAGGAATAATAAAATCGGGGGCTGCAGGGCTGGTTCCCCGGCCGGGACACGGGGTTTCACGATCCGGCTCACACCCCCGGCAACACCAGTTCCGCCCGCAACCCGCCGATCGGGGCGTCGCCCAGCGCCAGGCTGCCGCCATAGAGGGCGGCAAGATCGACCACGATCGAGAGCCCGAGCCCCGAGCCCGGCTTTGATTCGTCGAGCCGCTGACCCCGCCGCGAGACCTGCGCGCGCTCTTCCGCCGACAAGCCGCGACCGTCGTCATCGACCATGATCCGCAGCCGCGGCCCGGCGTCGGGCTCGGCGGGCCGCTCCACCAGCACCTCGATGAAGACCTGCGAGGCGGCCCATTTGCAGGCATTGTCGACCAGATTGCCGGCCATTTCCTCGAGGTCCTGGCGTTCGCCGCGAAACCGCGCATGCGGACCGGCCTTCAGATCGATGGCAATGCCGCGGTCGCGATGGATCTTCTCCATGGTCCGACGCAACGCCTCCATTGCGGGCGCGACCTCGGTGACGGTGCCGACCACGGTGACGCGCGCGGCGATCCGCGCACGCTCCAGATGATGGGCCACCTGATCCCGCATCAGATCGGCCTGCTCCAGGACCTTGTTCGCAAAGGGATCGACGGGGTGGGCGGCGGCTTCGTTGACGATCACCGACAACGGCGTCTTGATGGCGTGGGCGAGATTGCCGACATGGGTGCGCGCGCGCTCGACAATTTCTCTGTTGGCGTCGATCAGCGCGTTGGTCTCGCGCGCCAATGGTGCGATCTCGACGGGGAACTCACCCTCCAGCCGCTCGGCGCGGCCGGAACGGATGTCGGCGATCGATTCCGAAATCCGCTTGAGCGGCGCAAGCCCGAAGCGGACCTGGAAGATCGTGGTCAGGAGCAGCACGATGCCGAGCGCGGCGAAGGTGCCGCCCAGATAATAATCGAAGCTGCGGGTCTCATCGAAAATCTCGCTGGCGTCGCCGGCGACGCTGACCAGGAATTTGCCGTCGGCGCCGAGATCGACCGGGCGCTCCACCATACGCAAATTCTGCCCCTCGGGGCCGTCGGCATAGCCGAGGCGGATGCCGGCCGCGGTCAGTTCGGCGCCATGCTCCTCGAGCTTCGGCAGCTTCTTGTCCCACAGCGAGCGCGACGCCCGCGTTTCCCCCTTCTCGGTGTCGGTGCGGACGATCTGCCAGTACCAGCCGGACAACGGCAGTTCGAACAAGGGCTCGCCGAGCGACTGGAACTGGCGGTCGGGCGGCTCGTCCGGGGTTGCGACTTCGGCGATCAGGGTGCGCAGATAGAGGTTGAGCCGGCGATCGAAGGCGCGCTCGGTCGCGTCGCGATAGACCGACGACAGCACAATTCCGGTGATGACGAGGATCACCACCACCCAGGCGGTCGCCGACAGGAACAACCGGGTGGCAAGCGAAGAGCCGCGCATCAGGGCATGATCCCGAACGATGGAGGCCGGTTTCCGGAAAAGATCATGCTCAGACAAAAGGGTAAGCGTGTCGCTTATTCAAGACCTTTTAATCAGGCACCATTCGCGGGCGGCGTCAGCAAATAGCCGAGCCCGCGCACGGTCTGGATGATGTCGACGTCGAGCTTCTTGCGGATGCGGCCGACAAACACCTCGATGGTGTTGGAGTCGCGGTCGAAATCCTGGTCGTAGAGGTGTTCGACCAGCTCGGTGCGCGAAATGACACGCGCCTGATGCATCATCAGATAGTGCAGCAGGCGGTATTCCAGCGAGGTCAGGCGCAAGGGTTCGCCGTTGACCGAAGCGCGCGCCGCACGCGGGTCAAGCCTGAGGCCCCCGCAGGCCAGGGACGGGGCGGAGTGCCCCGCCGCCCGACGAACACCTCGATGGTGTTGGAGTCGCGATCGAAGTCCTGGTCGTAAAGGTGCTCGACCAGCTCGGTGCGGCTGATCACCCGGCCCTGGTGCATCATCAGATAGTGCAGC
>Ga0105239_10010415_pt1 | contig 10402 bp, 8 predicted proteins | sample KBSC44metaG_FD_92761 | JGI IMG/M metagenome (GOLD analysis project Ga0105239, IMG submission 92761) | Corn rhizosphere microbial communities from Kellogg Biological Station, Michigan, USA - KBS C4-4 metaG | ecosystem: Host-associated > Plants > Roots > Rhizosphere > Soil | place: Michigan, USA...
CGCAAGGCTGCTGAAACAGGCCGTGAAGCAGCGCCTGTTCGCAGCCCAAGGCCTGGGCTTCCCGCGCGTACGCGACATGGGCGTCGACGCGACACGCCGTGCCTGGTTCGAAATGGATTATGTACCGGCGCGGACTCTGGGCGATCTCGTGCGGACGCAAACCCCGTTCGATGGCGAGCGGATCATTGGAGCTATCGCAAATCTTCTTGCGCTATTCCGATCGACAGAGAGCGCCACGCTTTCCGCCGATCTTTTCCGCAGCAAGATCGCGGACATCGCACGGGTGGCAACGGACAGCGCTTCGGCCACCAGACACATTGCCGAGCTTCGCCGCGTTGCGGCGGCGCTCGATGCCAAAGATTGGTCGGGCATTCCGGCTTCTGTGAGCCACGGCGATCTGACGTTTGAGAACATTCTGATCGCGCCGGATGGCGGCATTTCGTTCATCGATTGCGACGAGCCGTTTGCGTCCTCCTGGTGGCTGGATGCCGGGAAGCTGTTTCAGGATATCGCCGGCGCGTGGTGCCTGCACACGCTGGCGGCGCCATCCGTCGGTATCACCGAACGTCTCGTTCGTCTCGATGGCGAAATGCGCGCGCTTGCGGCCGAGTTCGACCCAGCGCTGCCGTCACGTCTGCTGCAATTCGCAGCGCTGCATCTGCTGCGCACCGTTGCGTATTCGCGGTCCGAGGGCGCGGTCGCGTTTGCGATCCGCCGCGCGGCACGCCTCTTGGAGATCGACCCGTGACCCGTCCGACAGACGCCATCGTCATCGGCTTCACCAAAAACGCCGAGCTTTGCCGGCGCGCCTTCGAGCCGCTTCTCGATCTGCGCCAGCAGGGCGTCCTGCGTGACGTTCATTACGTGACATGGGATAGCGCCGAGATCGACGAATTCGTGGCGCCGGTGAATGCGCTCGGCGGCGTTCGCATCGCGCGCGTTCCGCAACCCGTGGCTTCGGGCAATCGCAATCAGCGCGGCATCGTCTATCAGACCCGCAATCTCGAAGCGGCGTTCGCGCGCGTGGCGGAGCCGGACGCGTTGCTGGTGAAGCTGCGGCCCGACTACATTTTCCGCACCGGCTTCCTGAAGACCAAGCTGCAAGGGTTCGACCGCCTTTGCGCCAGGTCGGCTGCGATGACGATCCACGACGTCACGCTGACGCCATCGCCATTCGAACGGAAAATCTGGATCGCGTGGGCGGACGCGAACCAACCGTTTTTCCATGACGATGCCGCGTTCATCGGACTCAAGAGCGATCTGCTCAAGCTGACCGGCGATGATGTGGAAAGCAGGCTGCCGCTGCTCGAAGACCTTTCCTGCGGTTCTCTGGTCCATGTGTTGCGCTATGCGCCTGCGTTTTTGCCGCTCTATCCCATGTTCGGGCGCTACATCGCCGAGTATGGCGGCTTCATCAACGACATGGCTTACCGCGGGAAACTCATGTCTGCGCTTCTGGCGGACAATTTCTTCTGGCACCTTCTCGTCGCACATGCATGGATTCTGTACACGTCGTTTCACATCGATTGCGGACGCCCCGGCGATATCGCCTTCTATCCCAATACGATAAACGCGGGTGCAAACTGGACCGATCTCAGCAGCATCAAACTCGCGCCGCCGTTCGACCGCGTCGACGAATGGCGCCAAAGGACGAAGGCCGGCAGCGAAGTGTTGCCTGCGCTGACGCGAATCTATGGGCGCCTCATGGACGACGCCTGGCCGCGCGCACTTTTCACCAGAGAGATGACCGATCTGCCGGCCGCAACGATTGCCGCGCTGATGCGCGGCGTATCGCTTTATCGGACGGGTTGCCTCTCCAGAATCGAAGACGCGTTCTATAGCAAGCTCGCCTCGTTCCGCCGAGAGCATCAGCAAGAGCGGAAAGCCGCCTGAAAAAAGAGGGGCGCCCTTTCGAGGCGCCCCAGTCCAGAGGAGAAATGGCCGTGTGCGGCGGGATCAGCCGTGCACGGTTTCGCCGTGGAGATTGATGTCGAGCCCTTCGACCTCGACCTCCGCGGAGACACGCAAACCGATCACCATGTCGATCAGCTTCAAGATGATGAATGTGCCGATGGCGCAATACACGAAGGTCGCGGCGACGTCGTAGAACTGGACCAGCATCTGATGGCCGTTGCCGTCGAATATCCAGCCCTTGCCGGCCGAGTTGATGGCGTTCTTTGCCAGTGCACCCGTCAGGAAAGCGCCAAGCGCACCGCCGACGCCGTGCACGCCCCACGCGTCCAGAGCATCGTCGTAACCGATCCATCTCTTCACCCAGACCGCCGAGAAGTAGCAGACGATTCCGGCCAGGATACCGATGATGAGCGCGCCTTGTGCATCGACAAAGCCCGACGCCGGCGTGATCGCGACGAGGCCGGCAACCGCACCGGAAATCATGCCGAGTACGGAGGGTTTCTTTGCGATGATCCATTCCGCGAACATCCAGCCCAGCGACGCGGCAGCGGTCGCGATCTGCGTCGCGGCAGCCGCCATGCCGGCATTGACGTTGGCCGTCACCGCCGAACCGGCGTTGAAGCCGAACCAGCCGACCCACAGCAGAGATGCACCGATGACGCTGAGGACCAGATTATGCGGTGCCATGTTCTCGACGCCGAGGCCTTTGCGCTTGCCGAGGACAAGACAGGTGATCAGTGCCGCAGTACCGGCGTTCAAATGGACGACGGTTCCACCCGCGTAATCAAGCGCTCCCATCGCGCCGAGCCATCCGCCACCCCACACCCAATGGGCGATCGGGCAGTAGACGAACAGCAGCCACAACGACATGAACCACATGAACGCCGAAAATTTCATCCGGTCCGCCAACGCACCGGCGATCAGCGCGGGCGTGATGATCGCGAACGTCATCTGGAAGAACATGTAGACGGATTCAGGAATCGTCGCGGCCAGCGGATTGACCGCGTTCAGCCCCATCTTGCCCAGAAGGAGCTGATCGAAACTTCCGATCCATTTGTTGGCATCGGCATTCGGATTGGTGGTGAAGGCTATGGAATAGCCAACGATCATCCAGAGCACGGTGATGATACAGGTGGCGCCAAAGCTTTGCGCCAGCGTGGCGAGCACGTTCTTCTTGCGCACCATGCCGCCATAGAAGAGCGCCAATCCCGGAATCGTCATCATCAACACCAGCGCGCTGGACGTCAGCATCCAGGCGGTGTCGCCGCTATCGATCTTGGGCGCGGCTGCGAGCGCGGGCCCGACGCTGGCGCCAAGAGCGGCCGATCCGGCAAGCGCCGCAAATCCAATTCGTTTCAATCTGTCGATCGTCATTCCTATCCCCTTCTGAGTGCTAAAGCGCTTCACCATCGAGCTCGCCGGTGCGGATGCGCAGCACCTGTTCGAGCGGCGTGACGAAAATCTTTCCATCGCCGATCTGCCCCGTCTTGGCCTTGGTGGTGATGGCCTCCACCACCGCCTCGGTCATTTCGCTTTTGACCGCGACCTCGATCTTGAGCTTCGGCAGGAAGCTCACCGCATATTCCGCCCCGCGATAGATTTCGGTGTGGCCCTTCTGGCGGCCAAAGCCTTTGACTTCGGTGACCGTCATGCCCTGGACGCCGAGCGCGGAAAGACTCTCGCGCACCTCGTCCAGCTTGAACGGCTTGATGATGGCCGTGATCAGCTTCATTCGCTGGCTCCCCTTGTTAACCCCGCCTTCTGCGGCTTTAACCCGTTATCAAGAATTGTGCCGCACTGCGTCATTTTGATAAGATATTGTTCTGAATGATATTTTTGTGAAACCTAAAGACCGAACGCTGTTCATATTCTGGTTTTCTGCTCATTTCATGTGCGATTGTCCGCAAGAGCCCAAAACTTGTGCTTTCGGCGCCGTTGACCCGAAGCGCGGTGCATGGGAAGCGGGCGGATGGCCAAGACGTGCGACATCATCATCGGCGGCGGCGGCATGGTCGGGCTCACGCTTGGGCTCGCGCTCGCCAAAGGCGGGTTAGCGGTCGCGGTTGCCGACCCCCTGCCGCAGAGCGCGGTCGTCGATGCCAAATTCGACGGCCGGGTGAGTGCGCTCGCCTATGCCGCCGTGCGAATGTTTCAGGCGTTGGGGATCTGGGAGCATCTCGCCCCCCATGCCCAGTCCATCGAGGACATTCTGGTCACCGACGGTGCGCCGGGCCGTGCGCCCTCTCCGTTTTCCCTGCATTTCGATGCTGACGAGGCCGGAACGTCCTTGGGCCACATCGCGGAGAACCGCTTCATCCGCGCCAGCCTGTTCGCGGAAGCAGCCGCGACACCGAACCTCACCATCGTTTCGCCGGCCTCGATCGAAGACCTGACGTCCCAAACACACGGCATCGCCGCAACGCTGAGCAATGGCGAGGTCTATACCGCGCGTCTGGCGGTGGCCGCCGATGGCCGCGACTCGGCGATGCGCGAGCGCATGGGGATCGGCGTCGTCGGATGGTCCTATCCGCAGACCGGGATCGTGGCGACAGTCGAGCATGAGAAGCCGCACAATGGCGTTGCCTATGAGCATTTCCTGCCGGCGGGACCGTTCGCGATCCTGCCCATGACCGGCAACCGCTCATCGCTGGTTTGGACCGAACGCGACACACTTGCGCCGCGCCTGATGAAGCTGCCCGACGACGAATTCAACGCCGAGATCGCGGCCCGATTCGGCACACATCTGGGCGCGACGCACAGCGCGGGGCCGCGCTGGTCCTATCCGCTCAAATTCCATCTGGCGCGCGCATACGTGAAGCCGCGCTTCGTGCTGGCCGGCGATGCGGCGCACGGCATTCATCCGATCGCGGGCCAGGGCCTCAATCTTGGCCTAAAGGATGCCGCGGCGCTGGCTGAGATCGTCCTCGATGCGGCGCGGCTCGGGCTCGATTTCGGCAGTGTCGATCTTCTGAAGCGATACGAACGCTGGCGGCGCTTCGACTCCTTCACACTCGCCGCCGCCACCGATGCGCTGACGCGGCTGTTCTCCAACGACATCGCGCCGTTGCGCGTGGTGCGCGATCTGGGCATGGGAATCGTCGACCGCATCGGCCCCGCACGACGATTTTTCATGCGTCATGCCGGCGGCGACATCGGCAAGCTTCCCCGCCTGATGCGCGGCGAGGCGGCATAAAAGAGCGCCTTGACTCCCACGATCACGCGGGCGTGAACTCCGTTACATTGCGGCAATTTCGCCGCATAAAACTTCATGGGATGGGATACATGTATCAACGCGCTTTGTTGGCTGCGGCCTGCGCCACAGCGTTCACAATCGCCGGACTGGGCACCAGCTCGGCCAAGACCATCAACACCTATCAGGACTGGAATGGAAGCGATTACGTCTTTCCGTTCGGTTGTGCCGATACAACCACTTACGGCCAGCTCATCACTGCTCCGAGGAAAAACATGCTGAGGAAGTTCTCTTTCTGGTGGGCCAACGAGAGTTCGGGCAGCATGGTGGTGCGCGGAGAGGTCTATGCCTGGGACGGTACGAAAGCCACCGGCAGTGCACTGTGGGAATCCAAACCGAGGACGATCTCCTACAGCGACTCGAGCTTCCACGAAGAGACGTTCAAGACCGGCACACTTCCGCTGACGCCCGGGGCGCAATACGTGCTGTTTGCGAGCATCGCCAAGGACTACGAGGAATGCACGAACGGCTATGAACTCGTGTGGGGTGACGTAGACGATACATCCTACTCTGACGGGACGTTCGTCTATCAGAACAATGGCGGCGACGAGTCCCAATGGACAACCGTGCCGTGGACCACGACCTACGGCAAAGATGCCGCGTTCATTGCCGCTTTCCACTAATCGAGACGTGTACGACATTCTGAAATGATCCTGTCGCGGCCGCGATTCGAAACTCGGATCGCGGCCGCACCGGGCATTTGCGGTGCACATGCCTAGCCCAGCGGGCAACGGACACTCCGGAGCGCGCAAAACCTGCCACCCCCCAAAAAAATCACCGGGCGCTCTACCGCCCGGGATAGGGCGTGCCGTCCTTGTGGACGAAGCGGCCGTCGGTGTTGGTGCTCATCATATCGATATCGGAACAGATGGTGACGTCGTCGGCGTGGCGCGAGCCGATCTCGAGATAGACCGCGACTGCGTCCGAGCGGTTGATCATGTGATGGCCGTCGCCCGTGCCCCTCGGAAACGCCGCGCAGTCGCCCGCGCGGAGCACCGTCTCGCCGCCATCCTCGATCAGGACGAGCTCGCCTTCGAGCACGAAGACAAACTCGTCCTCATGACTGTGCCAGTGACGCTGGCTCGACCAGTTTCCGGGCGGCAGGCGCATGAGATTGATGCCGAAATCGGTCAGGCCGCCCGCGTTGCCAAGCCGCTGGCGGATGCGCTCCGCCGACAACGCATCGAATGGCTGCGGATAGCCCACGCCTTTCCGCTCCGGCACTTTGGCGACGTCGATCTTGGGCATGATGGTTTTTATGTCACCCGTCCGTCTTCATCCACATTTTCATCACCTCGTCGTGCGGGATCGCCGGAGCGTCGTCGCTGACGAAGCCCGGGAAGGTGCGCAGGTAGGTCACGAATTTCGGGCTCACGCCTTCCTGGGCCAGATGGTCCGCCGAGACCGGCAGCGCAGGCGATTGATAGTTGGCGTCGCGGCGCACGCGTTCGGGAAAATCGTGGCGCAGGATCGCGGCGCGGCCGATGAGGGCGTAATCGCAGCCGGCTTCGATGACGTTCACAACGTCCTGCGCATTGCGGATCTTGCCCGCGACACCCAGGCGTACATCGCCGCGCGGCAGCTCGGTGAACACGCTCATCAGCGAGCGGCCCTTGAAGGCTTCGTCGGACGGTTCGATCGTGTAGTCCCAGAGCGACATGTCGAGATAGTCGATCTTGCCCTGGTGCAGGATTTCGGCGGCGACATCGCGGATTTCCGGCAGGTTCACGCCGAACCGCTCTGGCGACAGGCGAAGGCCAAGCTGGAAGTCCGCGCGGCAGGTGGCGCGGATGCCGTCGATGATCTCGAACACGATGCGCGCGCGGTTTTCGAGACTGCCGCCATAGCGGTCCTCGCGCCGGTTGAGTTTCGGCGAGAGGAACTCGAGCAGGATATAGCCGTGCGCACCATGCAGCTCGACGCCGTCGAAACCGGCGCGTTCTGCGCGCTTCGCCGCGGCGATGAAGTCGTCGCGCAATTGCTCGACTTCGGCGAGCGTGAGCGCGCGGGCACCCGTTGCCGGATCGTCGGAGGGGCAGACGACATCGCTGGCGAGATCCTTCGGCGCGCGGTTGCCGGCGTGATGGAGCTGCACCGCCGCGATCGAACCCTTTGCCCTGATGGCCGATGCAAGCCGCGTGAGGCCTTCGAGGTGTTCGTCGCCGAAAATACCGAGCTGGCCGGGAAAGCCCTGTCCCCGCGCCTGCACATGCGATGCGCAGGTCATAGTAAGCGCGAAGCCGCCTTCCCCGCGCATCGTGAGCCAGTGGAATTCCTCGTCCGAGAGGCGGCCGTCCGGATGGCTCTGGCAGTTCGTGAGCGGCGCCAGCATGAAGCGGTTCTTCATCGCCGGACCATGCGCGAACGAGAGCGGTTCAAACAGTTTCGCTATGGACATGCCGTTTCCGATTGCGGGGCTCTCCAATAGTTGAGCCCGTTAAGCGAAAACGGCGGCCTGCTTGGCCGCCGTTTTCATTTTGCGCTCATCCACCAAAGTTGCGCACGGAAGCGCGCAGCCGTTGATGTCAGCTTAAGGGATGGCGACTATGTGTTTCGCCGCTTTGGTATTGACCGGATGAACCGCTGCCGCGGCGGCGCCCGCCGGACACTGCGACTTTCTCAACGGGCAGTAGATGTAGGGAACTGTTCCGCTATCGGTATCGAAAACGACCATGCCAGCGTTGTTGATGCCCCACGCTTCCTCGGAGGACGATCCATTGCCGGGATTGATTGCCGTGAAGGCGCCGGTGGAAACGTCGTACAGGAAGGCGTGCCGAAGGCCCGAGTCGTCTGTATAGAGTCCGGAGACTTGCCCAGCGTCGTTGATGCCTTCAGCCGTCGTCACGCCAACGGAGTTCGGAGCGTCGAACGAAATCAGCTTCCTGCCCTTCAGCACAAAGCCATGCTGGATGCCATCTGAGCCGATATACCCGCCCGCCACGTCTTTATGGTTGTTGATCTGACGGGGATTGGTCGACGTTACGCCTTGGACGTTCAGGACGAAGTCGGACTTGTACTTTCCGGATTTTCCTTCAAAGCCCAGGCGGGTGACAAAATCCGTGTCGAGATGGTCGCCGACGTAGACGCCATTGTCATTGCCGCCTTGCGCGACGCCATCCATGACGTTTCCGTTGGGGTCCTTGAGAAGTTTGATCTTGCCGGTTGGAGACCGATAGAATTCCTCGCCGAAGGTGAAACCGTTGCCCAGGGCAAGCCCGGTGATGCTTCCGTCATTGCGGATGCCGCGCGCCTCTGGCGTGCTTCCGTCGGTCATGTCGAAGGTTGTGTAGTTGCTGCCGTCCGGAGGGCCATAGAACCCGTGCAGGACACCGTCGGCATCCGTATAGCCGCCTGCGACGATGTTGTTGTCGTTGATTCCGAAAGGAAGCACGGTCACCGCCCCGCTCGGAAGCGCTATGGGTACGTATGTCACTGCTGCTTGTGCTGCAGTATTCGCGAGAAACGCTGCGCCCACGAGGGCGCTCGCGCCAATCAAGAAATTTCGCATGATATCTCCCCACTGTTGAGTGAGCCGACACTATAGGCTGAGACATCCGGATCACGTCAACAAGGCGGATGCAGGAACCGTGATAATCGCCATTGCTGACAGGAACTCGGTTCCGCGCTTTGCCAGTAGCGGCCGCCAATAACTCGCAGGCCGCAGGGCGGCTGGCTCTACAAACTACCGGAATCGCTCAGCGATTCAGAGCAATCCGAAATGGCTCTATCTAATAATTGCCAATAAGGCGTCATTTCGCTTCAGAAAAAACTCACCGGGTCAACATCGACACTGAGGCGGACGGAATTGGGAATTTTCACCGCACTGAGCCACGCACGCAGGTAGGCCTGCACATCCACACCCCTGTCGGCCTGCACCAGCAGGCGCTCGCGGGTCTGTCCGCGCAGTACGGCATAGAACGCGGGCGCCGGTCCCCAGACGGTCACGCCGCGCGCGGCGGGCGCTGCTTTGGCGATCGTGCGTCCGCTTTCGCGCACCGCATCGCCGTCTTGGCCCGATAGCACAAGCGCTGCAAGCCGTCCGAACGGGGCGGTGCGCGCGCGTTCGCGATGGACGCGCTCGCCGGCATAGAACGCATCGCGCTCGTTTCGCACCAGCGCCTGCATCACCACGTCGGCGGGATTGCGCGTCTGAATCAGCACCAGCCCTGGCCGGTCGGCACGGCCGGCGCGCCCAGAGACCTGATGCAGAAGCTGGAAGGTGCGTTCGCGCGCGCGCAAATCGCCGTCCGATCCGCCCAGATCGGCATCGATGACGCCGACCAACGTCAGTTGCGGAAAGTGATGGCCCTTGGCCACGATCTGGGTGCCGATGAGTACGTCTGTCTCGCGTTTGGTCATCGCGCGGATGGCCGCCTGCGTCTCCTGAGGTCCATGCATCGTGTCGGAGGACGCGATGGCGAAACGCGCGGCCGGAAACGCGGCTGCAAATTCCTCCGCTACACGCTCCACGCCTGGACCGCAGGCGATGAAACTGGAGGTGGCATGGCATGCGGGGCATTCCTGCGGCAGCACCGTGTCGTAGCCACAGTGATGACAGACCAGGCGCTTGCGATAGCGATGCTCCACCAGCCACGCCGAACAATGCGGACAGGTGAGCTTGTGCCCGCAGGCTTCACAGAGCGTGAGCGGTGCATAACCACGCCGGTTCAGGAACAGCATCGCCTGCTCGCCGGCATCGAGCGTGGCCTTCACCGCTTCTCGCAGGGGTTGTGACAGGAACGTGCCCGGTTCGCCACGCACTTCACGCAGATCGATCAGGCGCACCTCCGGCAGAACGGCCACGCCGTGGCGGCGCGGCAGCGTCAGATGCGCGTAGCGTCCGCCCGTGGCGTTGACGAAGCTTTCCAGCGACGGCGTGGCACTTGCGAGCACGACCGGGCATTTCGCGATCCGCCCGCGCACCACCGCCATGTCGCGCGCGTGATAGATCGCACCGTCCTCCTGCTTGTAGGCCTGTTCGTGCTCCTCATCGACGATGATGAGGCCGAGGTCACGGAACGGCAGGAACAGCGCCGAACGGGCGCCGACGACCACGCGCGCTTCGCCGTTCATCACCGCACGATAGGTGCGGCGGCGCTCCTTCTGCGACAGGTCGGACTCCCATTCGGCCGGACGGCAGCCGAAGCGCGCGGCAAACCGGTCGAGAAACTGGATGGTGAGCGCGATCTCCGGCAGCAGGATCAGGACCTGCTTGCCGGCTTCCAGCGCCTCGGAGAC
>Ga0105239_10010417_pt1 | contig 10401 bp, 8 predicted proteins | sample KBSC44metaG_FD_92761 | JGI IMG/M metagenome (GOLD analysis project Ga0105239, IMG submission 92761) | Corn rhizosphere microbial communities from Kellogg Biological Station, Michigan, USA - KBS C4-4 metaG | ecosystem: Host-associated > Plants > Roots > Rhizosphere > Soil | place: Michigan, USA...
GATCCAGGCGGAGCTGGACAACAAGGTCGCGTCCCTCCTGCTGTCCGGCGACACGAACCCGGGCGACACGATCGTCGCGGACGAGACGGACGACCATCTGGTGTGCAGCGTGCGGCATGGGAGTGAGGCGGCGGGGGTTGGGGCTGGGAGCTAGCACCTGATTGCTCTCAAGGCCTACTAGAGCCTCAGTCGCCGATGACCACCCCCGACTCCTCGTCGCACCACGCCCTGCCGCCCTCGTAGTACAGCCGCGCATACCAAGTGCGGCTCCCGCTCGCTGCGGCGAGCCATGCGGCACCGTCGTCATCCGCGGCGGCGAGCGCCTGGAGCCGCCGCCCGCGCAGCGGGCCGGGCGGGCGGACGGTCTTCCAGTCCACGAGGCCGTCCTCGACGGCGCTCCGCGCGTCGCACGCGCGAATCGCACCAGCACGGGTGGCGAGGATGATCGTGGGCTGATTACTGGCGTAGACGATGGCGACCATGTCGGCAGCCGGGACGGGCAACCGTACCGGCCGCCACGGTGCGTGCACGTCGTACCGCAGGTCCCAGCGCGCCACCAGGAGACGTCCGCGATCCGTGGCGCAAGCCAGCCACGCTGTCTGGCCGCTCTCCACGGCCAGGTCGAGGGCCCGCAGCCGCTCACCGGGGGCACAACACCGGGGCAGCGCGGCCGGGTCCTCAGGCGGGAAACCCGGCCGCTCGGTCGCCCGGGCCAGATGGTGCCGGTCGGCCGTCCAGATCAGGTCCAGGGTCCCGTCCTGCGCCGATAGCGCGGTGACGGGAAACCGGACGCCGCCGGTCTCGTCGCCGGGAACGCGCACCCTGCGCCCGGAATCGGGCTCGACCGCCCCGGGCTGCCGGGGATCACCCCGGCTGAGGCGGACGACGTGGAGACCGTCTTCGTCAGACCAGGTGACATGGCCCGCGGCCGCGGCGACGGACAATGCGACGTCGCGCGCCAGCGGGGTCTGGGGCGTCGCGAGCCGCCGCCATCCGGTCGCCGACCTCGGATCGGTTCCCGTGGACAGGTGGACGCCGGTGTCCGACAGGACCACAGGCGTGACGAGCCCGTCCGGCCACACGCCGAGGCCGAGGGCGGCCGGGGTGCCGAGATCGGGCCCGGTCCGGAGACCGGCCGCCGAGCCACCCCGCGTCAGCGGAGCGCCGCACTGCCGGCAGGCGGGGAGCCGTTCCGGGACGGGCTCCCCGCACTGCGGGCAGATCAGGGGGCTGGGCGGCCTCAGGCTTTTTTCCCAGAACCTCCTTCGGCGTCCTCGTGGTATGGGCGGGGTGTCACCAGACCGGTGCGGGGTGCCGACGTGCCGCCGCCCCCGCCCGCCCCGACGTCCCCCGGGACCAGGGATCCCTTTAGCCGCGGCGGCTCCAGTCCCCGTCCGCGGAGCCGGCCCGGTGTCGAGAACGCCGACGAGCTCGGCAGTCCGCGCAGCTCGCGGCAGGCCGCACGCAGGACCGTCGCGACCTCACCGACGTCGGGCCGATCGGCAGGGCGAACGGCCGTCATGTCCCGGATGAGCCTGCCGATGGCCCCGGCCCCCGCGGGTATCTCGGGCAGCGCCAGGCCGCTCCCTTGGAGCAGGCTGTCGGCCAGGTAACCGGGCCGGCCGGCGGTCGGCAGCCCGCCGGTCAGAAACTGGCTGAACATCAACGCCAGGGCGAAGACGTCGGAAGCCTGGGTGATGGCGGCCCGGGACGCGGCCGAACCGTCCGAGAGGTAGAACATCATCTCGGGGGAGTAATACGTCGGATCGCCCACGAGATCCTCGGGTCCGGGCGGCGCGCCACTTTGGAAGCAGTTGTCGAAGTCGATGAGCTTCGCGGCATAGGTCGAGCGTGAGGCTCCGTTGCTGACGAGCACATTGTCGGGCTTGAGGTCGCCGTGCACGATGCGTTCCCGGTGCAGGATCACCAGGCTGGCGCAGACCGTGATCATCAGGCTCGCCTTGTCCTCCAGCGGCAGCCTGGCGATCTGCTGGAGGGACAGCCTGGCGTCGTCGACCTTGTCAGTGGCTTTGAAGTAGTGCGCGTCGACCCGGAAGAAATCCCTCGTCACCACCAGGTTGCCGCCGCTCTTGCTCAACGGCAGCAGGAGCCGCTGCACCGTCTGGTGGTGATCCTCGAAGCGGGCACACCGGATCCGCTTCCCCTCCTTGCTCTTCGCGCTCCCCGGGCCTCCATCGACCGGATAGGTCGGTGTCAGGAACCGTTTGAGGAAGAACTCGGTTCCGTTCTTGTGCGCGAAGGTCCACTCACTCTGGCCGCCTCCCATATTGCTGAAGGGCCGGGTGAGGACGTATCCCTTCAAGCTCTCGCCGGTCCTCATGTCCCATCCTTTCCGGATCGCCTCCGGCGGGTCTTGGCGTCGCGACCCGGGCCGGTGATTCCGCCAGAGGGCTCTTCTCGCTGGTCGCGTCGGCCACCTGGGTCAGGTCGTCGAGCGGGACCACCGCGTCGTCTGCCGTGGCGCCGTCGTGGTATCCGGACCGCTCGGGGGCTGCCGATTCCATGGCCGGGGCCGTCAGGGGTGGTGTCGTGTCAGGGCAGTTGGACGCCGTCCCGCCGGTTCCGGGTCCGGGTCCGGCGATCACGGCAGGGTCCAGGCCCGATGGTTCCGGAACCGTGGCGGGTTTCGGCTTCTTCTGTTCCTCGGCCATCCGCAGGAACTTCTCATAACCATCCCGGTAGAAGTCCCACATCTCAGCCTTCGCCGCGGCGTGGGCGGCTTTGGCGTCGTCCGCCTTCGCCACGGCCGCGGCACGCCGCGTGTCGGCATCGTCGACGGCGCTCGTCAGGGTGGAGACGGCCGCCAGTCGGGGCGCGAAGCTCTCCGCCATGGCGGCGAACGAGTCCCATCCCAGGCAGGCCATGCCCAACGTGGCGTCGTCCCCGGTGATCCCGGTGATCCGGCTTCGCAGGCACGCCTGCCATTGCCGCCAGTCGCCGGTCTCCGCGGCCTCCGCCATCGTGGTGAGCAAAGCCTCCTCGAAGTGTGCGGGGGTCGGCAGGTAGCCGAAGCAGCCGTCCGTCGCGGCGAGGATCACGGCCCGGTCCGGGACGTTCGAGAAGGAGTGGACGTTGATCTGGAACCTGCCGTCGGCCGAGACGAGGTTGGACAGCGGCGAATCGTCCTCCAGATTGCGCATCGCGTCGCCGCGGGACTTGAGATCGTCGATGCTCAGCTGGTGCAGGCCCGTGTGCGGCAGCAGCATGTAGACCCGCGAATCGCCGGCCCACAGCACACGTACGCTGATGCGGTCCGGACGCGCGGTCAGCACCGCGACGGCGAGCGTGGTCGGCAGAGGCCGGATCAGTGCGCTGCGGATCCTGCTCTCCGGAGCCCCCGTCTGCGCGAGGTACCGGCCGAACCGTTCACGCAGGTGGGTGGCGAGCAGGGTCTCCAGCCGCTCATGCGACAGGCCGTCCGGGCCGCCGGAAGCGGGAGGCGGTGTCTGCGGGTTCAGTGCCTCGGACAGCACGGTCTGCGTCCCCTCCCGCGCCAGGCGGGCGGCGATGAACGCCGAGGTGCGCGCACCCTGGGCGGTCTCGATCGGAGTGGCCCCCGCGCCGCCGAGGCCGTCGAAGACCCCGACGACGCAGGCGTCCGGACCGACCGACTCGGACAGCGGGTCGGCGTCCTCGCCGCGGTCCTGCTTCTTCTCGGTGTACAGGGACAGATACGTGATCGGCAGGAAGGGCTCGCCGGTGGACGCATCGGCCCCGATGGTCGCCTGGCAGGGCTGCCCGTGGCTCTCCCGCCAGCACGCGGGCTCCGTGGTGCGTTCGCGGGAGTCCATCAGACGCTGTTGACGATGCTCTCGAGGATGGTGCGGTCGTCGACCTCGGAAAGGCCGGCGCCCGCGTTCGACGCATAGTGCACCGTCTGCTCCCAGTGGTTGGCGATGTCCGTCCACGCGTAGGCGTCGGGGGCGAAGATCACCAGGCGCTTGCTGACGGCGTTTATCGCGTCCTGCCCGTCCCACAGGTCGGTGAGCTCGTCGAAGTCGGCGGGCATGTCCGGGGGGTAGTTCGAGGGCTTCGCCCCGGCGTTCTTCTCCAGCGGATGGCCGCTCGCGTCCGTCCACACGACGATGACGTGGCGGCGCTTGGTCCCGGACGTGGTCCAGTCCGAGCGCATCGCGGTCACCAGAGCCTCCAGGCTGCTCTCCGGCTCGTCGCCGCCGCCGGTGGCCCGGATGCCGTTGACGAAGCGCGCGTACTCCTCCTGCTGGTCGGGCAGGGCGAAGAAGTCCGAGGCCACCAGGGCGTCCTCGTCACGGGCGTAGAAGTCGCGGAACACCACGACGCGCACCCGCAGCTCGTCCACATGCTTGTCCTTCTCGGCCATGATCTTGCCGAGCTCTTCGTGGAAGGTGAGCGCGCCGGACTTGACCCGCTCGATGATGCTGCTCATGCTGCCGGTCGCGTCGATCACCAACACGAGGTCGACGGCGTAGGTGAATCCCTGGTTCATCCCGTCCTCCAGTTGCCGAATTCGGGTGTGGACGGGCCCCGCCGGGCGGCGGGGCCCGGTTCGTCAGAGCAGGTAAGCGTGCGCCCGCAGGGCCCGTTCGAGCGCGGCGTGGCGCTCGCCCTCCTCGCCGGATCCGGCCGCCGCCTCGAGCTCGGCCACCAGCTCCCCCAGCGACGTCTTCTCCGGCTCGTCGATGAAGGGCACGACCTTGTCGCGGGCCTTGCGCACGGACACCTCGGCGGCCGGCGACAGCCGGGCCGCGGGCACGGCCGGCATCAGCTGGGCCGCTTCCGGCGGTGCCCCGGTCATCAGCCGGTCGACCTCGCGCCGGAGTCCGGCCAGCGCGGACTGGTCCTTGCCGGCCCCGAACGTGAACGCCTCGTCCATCAGCGTCTCGCCGGTGCTCCGGTCGTTGACGCTGACGTGCAGGATGCCGTCGATGTCGTACTCGTAGGTCACCGAGAACGCCGCGTCCTCGACCGGGCGCTGCTCCTTGAGCTTTACCGACCAGTCCTTGAGCACGACGTTGTCCTCGTGCTTGACCGGCTTGTCCGGATCGCCCTCGATGACCAGGACCTTGACCGACTCCTGGAAGTCGACGGCGGGCGTGTAGTCGTCCGTGGCACGCGCCGGGTACTTCGTGTTGCGCCCGATCAGGACCGAGAACGATCCGTCCGGCGGCGAGTCGTCGTTGTGCACGATCACGCCCAGCGCGTGCTCGGTGCCGACGTAGAAGTCCAGATCGGTGATGGTCCCGGCGAGGATGCCCGCGGCGATCGCGGCCCCCTCGGCGACCGCCGTCATCGGGTCGGCCCCCTCGGTGGGCTCGACCCCCACCAGGTCGGTGACGAACCGCCGGATGGCCGGCATCTTGGAGCTGCCCCCGACCATCACCAGGTGGTCGATGCGGCCCGGGCTCTCGCGCAGGCACACCTGCACCGGTTCGCGGGTGCGGGCCATGAGCGGCTCGACCGCCGCCTCGAACTGTTCGCGGGTCACCTCGAGGAAGTCGCCCCGCGGCAGCGCGACCTGGGTCTTGTCCCGGCTCGAAAGCGCGATCTTGGCACGCTCCAGGTTGAGCCGGAACAGGTTGAGCTCCTCGGCCCGCCAGTCGGCCGAGCCGGCGACGTTCGGCAGGATCGCGGCGGCGAACATCCGGTCCACGTCGATGCCGCCCAGGCGCTGCACGCCCTTGGACGTCTGCTCGATGAAAGCGCCGTCCACGGACTCCAGCACCGTGACGTCCAGTGTGCCGCCGCCCCAGTCGAAGACCAGGATCCGCTGCTCCTGCCCGATACTGCGGGCGTGCGCCATGGCCGCCGCCGTCGGCTCGTTGATCAGGGCGGCGACCTCGATGCCGGCCAGGCCCGCGGACAGCTTGGTGCGGTAGCGGGCCTGGCCCCGGCTGTTGGCCGGGATCGTGACGACCGCGCGGTCCACCGGGGTCACGAGCCCGCCGGCGGCCGCGCGCCGCTGGATGTGCCGAAAGATCATCGCCGCGGCCGTCTCCACGTGCAGGGACCGGCCGCCCACATCGATCGAGTCGTCGGTGGCGAACAGGCGCTTGACGGCCTCCAGTCGGTCGCCGTGGCGCTGCCGGGCCGCCCAGCCGAAGACCGGCTGCGAACCGTCGAAGGCCAGGACCGACGGCAGCACCTGGTCCATCCCGGTCGCCGCCCAGTCGGCGGGCAGGGCGTCGTCGAGCTTGATGACCTCGATCGACTGTCCGCTGGCGCGTGCCAGGACGGAGTTGGTCGTGCCGAAGTCGATCCCGAAGGTCTCGCTCATCGTCCGGCCTCGCTTTCGGCGACGGGGGAGGGGTACGGGCTGTCCAGGCCGGGGTCGCCTGCCGTCGGGGCCAGGCGGTCGGAATCAGCGAAGGGCGCACCGGATCCGCCGCCGTCCGCGTAGAGGTCCATGTCGTCGCGGTCGTCCTGGCCGCCGGGCAGTTCCCGCGGCGCGGGCGCGGCGTGGGCCTGGGACACTTCCTGGCGCAGCGCCCGGCCCTGGCGCACGATCCTTCCGGTGACCGTGTCGCGGTAGGCCGGTTCCAGGACCATCAGGGGTCCGCCCCGGTCGCCGACGAGCTCGAACAGCAGGTCGGCGTCGGCATGCGCGGGGTCGGCGATCCGCTGGACGCCGGACTGGGCGAACCAGCCCTCGACGAGGGACCCGAGCACACCGTAATCCGCGCCGCGGGCCAGGGCGAGGTCGAACTCGACGACCTGGGCGAGGTGCGCCATGCGGGACGAGGCGGAGGCCACGACCTGGCGGCGCAGGCCCTCATAGGCGTCGGCGGCGGCGTTCGTCGACGGCTCCCGGACGATCGAGACCAGCTCGATGCGGTCCAGGCGCCGCTCGACCTCGCCGACGAGGTCGCGCACCTCGGCGAGCTCGTCCAGCAGTTGTCGCAGTTTCCTGATCAAGGTCTTTCCTCTCGGCTACGGGTTCGGCGGGTCCATGCGGGAGCCGCGAAGCAGGACCAGGGAGCGGAGATGTTCCAGCGCCGCCTGTTCGCAGAGCGCGGCGAGCGCGGCCTCCCGGTCCCCACCGCGGGCGGCGAGCTTCTCCGGGCCGGGGCGCAGCAGGCCGGCGCCGCCCGGGACGAACACGCCCGGGTCGGCCGGCACCCGGTACACGCCCAGGTCCAGGGCGGGGTCGCGGTCCGCCTCGTCGATCCGGTTCAGGGCCCAGGTCAGATCGGTGAGATCGCCGTCGGCGGTCCCACGGCGCACGGCCCGTGCCCGCCGGACGAACGCGGAGTTGGCCTCCGGGCGCGAGGCGCCGAAGTCGATCCCGAGGATCACGTACTGATTGCGTTCCACGGTGTTCTCCTCATATGAACCGGCGGAGCCGGACGATCTCGGAGGCCCAGCCGGCGATCGCCTTGGTCAGCTGCCGGCTGAGGTCCTCCATGCGGTCCTCCTTCGGCAGGTCGGCCACGTGCTTCTCGTAGGCGCGCAGCCGGGTGATGCGCGCGCCGAGATCGTTCAGTAGTTCGCGCTGCATCTGCTGGAAGGGCGGCTGTCCGGCCCGCGCCGTGATGCTCCGGACCCGTACCAGCTGGTCCCAGCGGTCCGACGCCACGTCGAACGCGGCCTGGGTCTCGTCGATGAGGGCTGCGGCCCCGATGAGCAGGCAGCGGGCCAGTTCCCGGCCCACGTCCTCGCGTAGCTCCTCGGACGCGTCCTTGGGCTCTCCGGCCCGGTAGGCGGTGCAGGGATCGAAGAACAGCGTCTTCTCGACGGCGGTGGAGATCGTGTCGCCCTCCTTGCCGAAGTGGGCTGCCAGGTGTCCGCCGGCCTGCGCGGCCAGGATGAGCCGCTGGACCGGGTTCAGGACGCCGGCCTTCAGCAGCTCGTTGATCGGTGGGACCAGGTGCACGGCGTCGCCGAAGTCGCAGTGCACGCCTTCGTTCAGCATGTTCGTGAAGAGGCGGGATTCGTCCTCGGCCCAAGCCGGGACCGGGGTCGCGGTGAGCAGGCCGCCGAGGACCTTGGCGAGGTCGGCCAGTGACGTGTCGTAGCCCGGCGTGGTGACTCTGGCGTTCGTCTGGTAGAAGTCGGCCATCACCCGCTGTCCCGGTGAGTTGGTGGCGATCTTCCGGGCCTTGGCCATCCACGCCGCGTCGAAGGTCGCCGACATCATGAGCAGGGTCCGCAGCTCGTCGTCCCCCCGCGGCCGCCCCAGCGCCGCGTGGACCATGTCGGCCAGCGCGGGCGGATAATCCTGGGTCGTGTTGTCGGCCAGCCATTGGCCGGTGGCGGCCTTCACCGCCTCCTCGCGCAGGGCGGGGTCGGCGTCCTCGCCGGCCAGCCGCGCCAGATAGGGCAGGGCCGCGAGGCTTCCCCGGTCTCGCGCCACGACCACCGCGTTGACCAGCAGGCCGTCACTGCGATGGGTGGCGATGGCCTGGTCCAGTCGTCGCAGGGCACTGCTGGAGTCCCCCTGCTGGGCCTCGGCGAAGGCCGCGAGACTGCCGGCCTCGGCGCGCACGCGCCCGGACGAGGCCCGCCCGGCGAGGATGTCCCCGCCCTTCGCGGCCTCGCGCCACCGGTGGGTGTGGACCAGGTTCACGATGCGGTGCAGGTCCAGCCAGTCGGCGAAGTGCGGGAAGCGCTCGCGGTCGCCGTGCGGGAGCGTCAGCGCACCGGACCTCGCCTCGGCCGCGAACAGCGGCCACAAAGTGGGGTCGGCGGCCAGCGTTTCCAGACCCCGCGGTGTGTCGAGGCGCCCCTGCTTCAGCGACTCGCGCAGCTCCTCGACCTCGGTGAGGACGGCCAGGACCGGCAAGCGGAGGTGCTCGCGCTCCGTGGCCGACACGGTTCCGGCCCGGCGCCAGGCCGCCAGTGCCCGGAAGTGTCGCACGTCAGCAGTGTCGGGGAGGCTCGCGAGGGCGGCCGCGTCTTCGGCGAGGTAGCAGCGCCGCGCCTGCTCGGCCACGAACTCCGCGCCGGCGATGTCGGAAGCCTGCGCGTTCACCGGGTCGAGACGGCAGCGGAGGTATGCGGCGTGTTCCGCCGGCCACGCCGACTGTTCCGCCGACGCGGCGGTCAGCGTCCCGGCCTCGACGAGCTCGTCGATGAGGACCAGCGGGACCGCACCGAGCAGGGCCGAGGCGCCGTCGGCGTTGACACCGTCGCGCCCGGCCAAGTACGTCGCCAGGGCGCGGACCGTCTGCGGCGAGTCCGGCCCGGGCGGCTCGGGAGGTGCCTGCGCCTCGGAGATCCACGTGGCCGGTGCCGTCGTCAGCGCCACGCCGGTGTCGGGCGCCGCGGCGGCGACCCGCGTCGCGTAGCCCTGGACGAGGTCGCGGGCCCGGGTGATCCCGTCCGGGTCCAGCACGGTCAGCAGCGCCTTCGCGTCGGGCACCCACTCGGCGAACGGCCGGACCTGATCGGCCGCGCGCTTGCCGAGCCGGGGGTCACCGGTCAGATCCGCGGCGCGTGCGATCAGGAAGCTGACGCGGGCGGAGTAGCCGTTCCCCGGGAGCCGTTCCAGGGCGTCGAGCAGCGTCGCGGTGTCGCGGGTGCACGCCGCCATGTAGGCGCGCAGCCAAGCCAGTTCGGACGCGGACAACCCGAGCGCGTCGGCCAGGTCGTCCCGGCCGAGTGTCAGCGCGTCCAGGGCCGCCGCACGCCGGGAGCCGATGTCGGCCGTGGCCAGCGCCCAGGCAGCCTCTTCGACCGGCTGATCGGCCCACTTGGCCCGCAGGTGTCCGTTGTTCTTCGCGAGCTGCGCCGCCCACAACCGTCCGGCGCCGCCGCGCAGCGCGGGACGCTCGAAGTCGACCTTCTTGTACCCGTCCACAGTGGCGGAAGCCATCTCCACTGGGGCGTCGCCGGGTACCAAGACGACCAGGCTCGCGCCGGCGTCGGCCAGCACGAGTGACTTCACGCTCGTGAGGCGCCGGCTGACCCGGACGACCGATCCAACGCGGTCGTCTCGGGCTCCTGGGCCGTACATGGGTGAGGCGCAGTGTGCGCAGACGGGTTCCGCAGTGGCCGCTTCGTGGCCGCAGCTTCGGCACCAGGGCCGGATAACGTCCGCCATGGGGTCCCCTCGCTTCCCTTTCCACCGGTGACGTGGAGGACCTGACGGACGGCGGGTCCGTTCTCGCAGGGCCTTGTCTTCCGGGGCGGGATGTCGCTGTACGGGGCGTCGATATCTTCGGCGTGGCTGACCAGGGAGAATGCCAGAACTGGGGACGCGTCGCCAGGCTGGGGCGAGGGGTCACCACTACGGCGGAACCCCGAACTGGCTGGACTGGTTTTGGTGAATCAGGCGGGCGTCAAGCCACTCCCGGCGTGATCAACCCCGTCTCGTAGGCGACCACCACCGCCTGCGCCCGGTCCCGCAGATTCAGCTTCGCCAGAATCCGTGCCACGTGCGTCTTCACCGTCGCCTCCGAC
>Ga0105239_10010418_pt1 | contig 10400 bp, 9 predicted proteins | sample KBSC44metaG_FD_92761 | JGI IMG/M metagenome (GOLD analysis project Ga0105239, IMG submission 92761) | Corn rhizosphere microbial communities from Kellogg Biological Station, Michigan, USA - KBS C4-4 metaG | ecosystem: Host-associated > Plants > Roots > Rhizosphere > Soil | place: Michigan, USA...
CCCGGCCCCGAATCCGCATTGCTGGTAACCACAAAAACAGCAGGAAATGCTTCAAAAGTGAAGGATATCAATAAAATAAAAAGTAAAAATCTCCAGGGGCGCATCGCTTAGGTATTCAGGGGCAAAATACTGTTTTTTGTCGATGTTCTTTAGTTCATAGTTGATGGTTAATAGTTCATAGCTGAGCGGATGCACTTAACTTTTTGTCTTGACTCTTGGTTCTTGCCTCTTGACTCTTTTTCCATGAACCACATCCCACTGTAAAAACATCAGTACTTAGTGTTACCAATTGATACTGAATTGATAAAATTGTACCTTTGCACCAAAATAACTGACCACCCATTTGATGAAGTTGAATATTGACTACCAGGAGAAATTCCAGGCGCGCCATATAGCTCCCAATGAAGCTGATACCGCGCAAATGTTAAAGGCCACAGGCGTTACTTCGCTTGATGAACTGATAAGCCAAACCATCCCTGAAAAGATAAGGCTGAAAGCCCCGCTTAACTTGCCGCCGGCAAAAAGCGAATTTGATTACCTGGCAGCGTTAAGGCAAACTGCATCAAAAAACAAGGTGTTTAAATCGTTTATAGGCCAGGGCTATTATGATGTAATTGTACCCGGCGTTATACAACGCAACATCCTCGAAAACCCGGGATGGTACACTCAATACACACCATACCAGGCCGAAATTGCACAGGGCCGTTTACAGGCGTTGTTGAACTTCCAAACCATGGTTGTAGACCTTACCGGGATGGAAATTGCCAACGCATCATTGCTCGACGAAGGCACCGCTGCCGCCGAAGCCATGTTTATGCAATACAGCACACGTAAAAACGCTGCAGCAAACGTATTTTTTGTATCCGAAGAGGTATTCCCTCAAACTATTGATATTTTAAAAACCCGCGCACAGCCTTATGGCATCGAGTTGTTGATCGGCAACCATCAAACTGTTGAATTAACCGACAACATGTTTGGTGCCATTGTTCAATACCCTGCAGGTAATGGCGCTGTTTATAACTATAAAGACTTTGCTGCAAAGGGCCACGAAAAAGGCATTAAACTAACCGTTGTTGCCGACATTATGAGCCTTGTGCTGCTTACCCCTCCGGGCGAGTGGGGCGCCGACATTGTGGTTGGCTGTACCCAGCGCTTTGGCGTACCAATGGGTTTTGGCGGGCCGCATGCAGCGTTTTTTGCTACTAAAGAAGAATACAAACGTTCTATTCCCGGCCGTATCATCGGTGTTACTATCGATAGCGCAGGCAATTATGCGCTGCGCATGGCGTTGCAAACCCGCGAGCAGCATATCCGCAGGGATAAAGCCACCTCTAACATTTGTACTGCGCAGGCTTTATTGGCAATTATGGCCGGCATGTATGCCGTGTACCATGGCCCTAAAGGTGTAAAACTGATTGCCGAAAGGATACACGGCTTAACTATATTACTTGCCGAATCATTAAAACAATTAGGCTACGAGCAACTAAACGAAGCTTATTTTGATACCTTGAAGTTTGATTTAGGCAACCTTGCAGGTCCTGTGCATGCAGAGGCAATTAACAACGAGATGAACTTTAACTTTAAAGGTTCGGTTGTTACTATTTCAATTGACGAAACCACATCGCCGGAGGATATCAAAACTATCGTTCGCTTTTTTGCACGCGTTAAAGGCAAAACTTTAAACGATGTAAACTTTGATGAGCTGAAAGGAAACTTAACTACAGTTATCCCGGTTGATTTACAGCGTACTTCAGCTTATCTTACCCACGCTTTATTTAACTCGCACCATTCGGAGCACGAAATGCTGCGTTATATAAAATCGTTAGAGGCAAAAGACCTTTCGCTTTGCCACTCGATGATAGCTTTGGGCTCGTGCACCATGAAACTGAATGCTACCACCGAAATGATACCGGTTACCTGGGCCGAATTCAGCAAAATGCACCCGTTTGCACCGACCGACCAGGTGGGTGGCTATATGGAAATATTTGATGAGCTGAACAACTGGTTAAGCGAAATTACCGGCTTTGCCGCCATGAGCCTGCAGCCAAACGCGGGTGCACAAGGCGAATACGCCGGCCTGATGGTGATCCGCGCTTACCATAACGACCGTGGCGACAGTCACCGTAATATTGCTTTGATCCCATCATCTGCCCACGGTACCAACCCTGCTTCTGCGGCTATGGCCGGTATGAAGATCGTGGTGGTTAGGTGCGATGATAACGGCAATATCGACGTTGCAGACCTAAAGGCAAAAGCCGAGCAATATAAAAACGAACTTTCATGTTTGATGGTTACCTACCCGTCGACCCACGGCGTGTTCGAAGAATCTATCGTCGAAATTTGCGAAATCATACATGCCAACGGCGGCCAGGTTTATATGGACGGCGCTAACATGAACGCACAGGTAGGCTTAACAAGTCCGGCTAATATCGGGGCGGATGTTTGCCACCTGAATTTACATAAGACCTTCTGTATCCCGCATGGTGGTGGCGGTCCGGGTATGGGCCCGATCGGCGTAGCCAAACATCTGGTTCCTTATTTACCGGGACATGCGGTTGTTGATATCGACAAAGGAAAATCGATCCATGCTGTATCATCGGCGCCATGGGGTTCGGCGTCTATATTGATTATTTCGCACGCATACATTGCTATGATGGGCGGCGACGGACTAACCAATGCCACCCGCTATGCCATATTAAATGCCAACTATATTAAAACCCGTTTAGAGCACCATTACCCGGTATTATACACAGGCACCAACGGCCGCTGCGCACACGAAATGATATTGGATTGCCGCGCATTCAAAAACTTCGGAATAGAGGTTACCGACATTGCCAAACGTTTGATGGACTATGGCTTCCACGCACCTACCGTATCCTTCCCTGTTGCAGGCACGGTAATGGTTGAACCAACCGAATCGGAGCCAAAGCACGAGCTGGACCGTTTCTGCGATGCGATGATAGCTATCCGTCACGAAATTGACAATGTAGAAAAAGGCCTGCTGGACAAAACTGACAACCCGCTAAAAAATGCACCGCATACCGCCGCAGTAATTACTGCCAACGAATGGGAGCATCCATACAGTCGTCAAAAAGCTGCATTCCCGCTACCTTACGTAGCTGCCTACAAATTCTGGCCATCAGTTGGTCGTGTTAACGATACCTATGGCGACAGGACGCTCATCTGCAGCTGCCCTCCGTTAACCGATTACGAGTTTGAAGAAAGTGAAGTAACCACGCCGGAATACGGAACGTGAGATTGATGTGCGGATTTTTGATGTGCGAATGAAAAAAAGCACGTAACGGCATAAATAAAAAGTTTATAAAGTATTTGTAATTTGAAGGCTCCTCTTGGGAGCCTTTTTTTATAGGATGTAATGTTATTAACTCTCCCGTCAACTCTGCTATTGTAGCATTTATACAAGTTGTTCTGTGAATCCCAGCGGGTTTACAGGTGTAAACCCATTTATTTTTATAATTTTATGGATATCAGCAAATTATCAATGTACCGGGCTATACTGTAAACCCTAACTGTAAACCCTAAATTAAATCACTGTATATCAGAATGTTGCAAAAGTTAACAATTTAATATATTTGATAATCAGCATATTATAGCATGTTCAGGGTGTTCGGTGTGGGAAAACGGAACGCTATGGTGCAACGAAAGCTTAAACCTTCAGAATAAGACAGCCTACCCACAAACTTCTCCATCCGCACATCAAAATTTTCACCGCCAAAAAACCACCATTTACCGACAAGTTACAGTCACTAACCTAATTCGCATTGCCATTTGGCCCTGCAGGCTATAGTTTTACATCGTAAATAAAATGAAAACTAAATCTGGTAATGAAATGAATACTTATCAAAACTCATACGCAGCATTTCCAGGCATCACAATGGATGAATACAGCTTTATTCATCACGCATCTGCCGGGTTAACCCAAAATCAAATGACAACTTTTATGGCCGTTTACACCAGCCGCCGTAAAAACCCGACAGACATTTTAGTAGGCACGCTATTCGGTTTCATGGGCCTTGCGGGCATACAACGTTTCATGACCAACCAAATACTTTTAGGTTTGCTGTTTTTAGTAACCGGTGGTTTTTTGGGTATCGGCACACTGATCGATGCCTTCAGCTATAAGAGCATCGCTAACGATTATAACAGGCTGTTAGCTTATGATTGCTATCACATAGCCAAAATGAACAACTAAAATTCACAACCAGGGGAGCGCAATAGATATTACCTGAAAAACTCCCCGACTCCATCATATATCAAAGCAAAAGCTCCATCCGCGATTGGCGGATGGAGCTTTTGTTATTATAGATTCCTTAGATAGTTGGTAAGTTTCTAAATATACTTTTCATCGATTAACGTTTTTAGAACTTTGTTAACGTCAACCGTATCATATTCACTTTTCAGGTAAATTTCCGCAAGTACAACTGTGTTTGCAATTACCTTTATATAAGTAATTACTCTTGCACCACCCGATTTACCTTTTGAAGAACCGGTTATCGCTAAACGGACTTTATATACATTTTTACCTAAATCGTCGCCGATTACCGGGTTTACAGCTAATTTATCTATTAGCTGGTTAACATCGGATAAAATTTGCCTATGTTTTTTTGCGATATGCTTTAACTCCTTTTTAAAACCAGAAGTTAAAATTACATCAAATGCCATTATTTAACTCTGATTCTATTTCCCTGATGGCGTCTTTAGCATCCTGTAATTTTAGCTTCCCGCTTTCCCATTCATTTATTTCAGAAAAAGATTTCTTCAGTTTTCTTAATAGTTTGCCTTCGTCTTTATTTAGCACAGCACTTTTGTCCACAGTATAATCTAAACCGAACCTATTCAGTATTTCCTTCAACACAGGCAGATCCTTGTCGTCATTAATATTAACTGTTAATGTTGTCATATAACAAAATTACAAAATAACAGACAAACAACGTGGAAATTTTAATCGCGCAATTATTATTGCGGTACATTTAAACATACGGCTTACTTACAGGCCTCTAGTAATCTCTGGCCTCCAATTAACTAATCTCTACTTCCCTCCCATCGATTTCTCCCTGATCGCCTTAAACTCCGAACCGGCTTTCCATCCGGGGAAGGTGGTTTCATTGGCCAACTTATTACCTACTTTAAATAGCAGGTTTGCCACCTGTGCCATACCATTGGCATCCATATCTGGCGTGTAGCTGTCTGACGGCTGGTGATAATGCAGGTCGCCATACTCTTTTTGTTTGGCCTTGCCATAGGCTTCGCCATTTGCAGCGCTTTCGGCGCCGTTGTTCATATCAAGCGCGGGCACGCCAACTTTGGCAAAATTAAAATGGTCCGACCTGTAGTAACCGCCAGCGCCGGGATTCTTATCTCCGGATAATTTTTTGCCATCAGCTTTCGCAAATTCAGCTACATAATCATCGAGGTCATTCTGACCCTTCCCTGTTATGGCAAAATCATTGGTTTCTCCATAGCTGCCCAAAGCATCCATGTTTAAATCTGCCACGGTCTTATTTAGTGCAAATATCGGGTGCGATGCATAGTACTCCGAACCCAGTAAGCCCTGCTCCTCGGCTGTTACCGCCAAAAATACAATCGACCGTTTTGGCCGCTCTTTTTGCCGGGCAAATGCTTTGGCAACATTCAATACCGCTGCTACGCCACTGGCGTTATCAACAGCCCCATTATAAATACTGTCGCCTTTGGCGTCAGGTTTGCCAATGCCAAGGTGGTCCCAGTGAGCTGTATAAAGTATACATTCTCCAGGAGTTGTTGTACCTTTTAAAACAGCAATTACGTTATGCGATGTAGAATATTTCAATTTGGTTTTAACAGTTACTGTTGCAGTCATATTTAACGGAATGGCCTTAAAATCTGTTTTACGTGCTATCGCCCTGAAATCGCCGGTGATACCAGCTGCTGCAAACATCTTTTTTGCAGCATCCTCGGTGATCCAGCCCTCCACTTTGCAGCGCGACATGTGTTTATCCTTTTCCTGTAAATAAAGCTTGGCGCCGGTAAAGCTGTTGGCAACCACGCTCCAGCCATAGCTGGCGGGTTCGGTTTGGTGTACAATGATAATTCCGGCTGCACCCTGGCGTGCTGCTTCTTCATATTTATAGGTCCAGCGGCCGTAATAGGTCATGGTGTCCCCTTTAAACAGGGTACTGCTTCCCGACTTAAATCCAGGATCGTTTACCAACACTACTACGGTTTTACCTTTTACATCAAGGCCGGCGTAATCGTTCCATTTATATTCGGGTGCAACCACGCCGTAGCCGGCAAAAACAAGCGGTGACTTGGCAAGCTGAACTTCCTGAACCTCCTGTCGTGTGGAGGCTACAAAATCCGTCATATAATTAAGACTGAAATCACCCTTTGTGCCACTAACGCTCATCGTTGCGGATGGTGTGCTGGTAACCTCAACCATTGGCACGTCCTGGAAATAACTGCCGTTGTTGCCCGGCTCCAGCCCTTCCTTTTTAAATTGTGATGAGATATAGGCAATAGCCTTTGTTTCACCAGCGGTAAATGGCTTACGGCCCATCAACGAATCGTTGGCCAGCACGGCTATATGACTTTTTATTTCATCGCCGGTGATTACACTTGTTTCTTTTGTTTCGTGCTTACAACCAACGGCAAAAATAACCGCGGCGAGGCACGCAATGTGGTAATAATTTATCTTCATAATGGGGTCATGTAAAATCAAATGTAATGAAAAAGCATAATCGTTTACATTTTGCAGGTGTACATGTTACGTTTAAAGGCAGTATAGATGGTTCAGCATAAATATTTTTGCTTCAACACAATGAATTTCAATGTTTTACGTTATATGTGCGAAAATCATCATTAATTCCCCGCCCTGCTTCCGCCCGGAAACGAACAGTATATTGTATCAGAACAGTGCAGACAGCCAACTAACATATTTATAATTGTTTGCAAATCAATAAGATACAACTACGGCACGTGGTTTGAGCAATATTATTTAACAAATAATATTGAAAATGAGCCATCGTAAACCCCTGATACGCCGCACCTTTTTACAGGAGCGCTATGAAATTTTAATAAAAAGGCAAAGGGATGGCAAAGCTACTTTTAATGAGCTTACTGAACTTGACGACATCGTAAACCGCGACCCTACCATCCGCGAAATAGTTCTGATCGAAAATTACTTTATGCCAGATAGCGATGACAATGCCGGCCAGGCTAGCCCAGCAGAGGAAATAATAAAACCCGCCCCGCAAACCAGCTTTTTTAATAGGCTAAAAGATTTATTTGATCGGTTATTCATTTTACCCGCAGCGCCGGCTAAAGCGTTCACTGTATAACAGATATCACTTTCAGACCTGCTAAATTCCGGTCTGACTTTTTCACTTCCTGTCTTTTCCGTCTTTCCGGACTTTTCGGACTTTACTAACTTTCCGACTTCCGGACTTTAAACCTACCTTTGCAATTATTGTCTACTTATAAAATAACAACCATGAAAAAATTATTCATTCTAATAGCGCTGGTAGCAATTACCGGCAGCACATTTGCACAGGCGGTTGATTTACGCCGTAAAATTGAAGTAAGCGGTATTGCCGAAAAAGAGGTTACTCCCGACATCATTAATGTATCAATATCGCTGCAGGAATACCTCGACGGCAAGAAAAAAATAACTATTGATCAGCTGGAGAGCCAATTAGAAAGCGCAGTAAAGGAAGCTGGGATACCAAAGGAAGATTTCACCATCAATAGTGTTTCGGCATGGAACAATACCTGGAACAAGAAAAAAATGCCCGACTTTTTGGCAAGCAAACAATACCTTATCAAGTTTCATGATTTGAATAAGTACAACCAGATATTAAACAAGGTTGATCCCAAGGGCATTCAATCTACCAATATTGAGAGCTTCGATTACTCAAAAATGACCGACCTGAAAAAGGAATTAAAAATACAGGCACTGCTGGCTGCAAAAGAAAAAGCCAGCTATTTATTGGCCAGTATTAACGACAAAGTAGGCGATGCCATCAGTATAACCGAGGTTGATAGCGGTAATTACCAGGCACCCCGGCCAATGATGTATGCAAACAAGGCGTTGATGGCAAACGCAGCGCCCGCTGAATCTGATATTGACTTTAAAACAATAAAACTAAGCTTTCAGATAAACGCTGTTTTCGAAATTGTTAATAAATAATTTAACGTCAGGAGAATATTAATTTAATATTCTCCTGAATGTTACCCAATCCTCATTGCAATTTTTATAAAATTGCAAGTCATTAGATACAAGAATTAAAAATTAATGAAATAAAACATTCCTAAAAGTTGTAATATTCATGTTACAATTAACTTTATCAACATCTTTTTGTCCGCAAAAGCCCTATTCAAAGTATAATGAATTAACCTTTAATTAATATCAATCAATATCTTCTTATATTTGGAGTTTTCAAGGTGAAATCGTAGAAAATACACCCCACTTCAGGTGCCTGGCAGCTGCCATTAATCACTTGACAATGTGAATTTTACAATTTATATTTATAGACCCTAATTTATTCCGAGCATGATCCGTACACGCTTCAAAAAGGTTCTATTGGTTGCACCTGAAATTTTTCCCAATCAGCTGCTGGCTGATTATACCAATGTAAGGCACGTTACTGCAACCAGCAGCGTGTTTCCATCAATCTATGAACTAAGTCCCGACGTAATTGTATTTGATTATGATTTTATGGGCAAGGATCTTGAAAAAACCTTACGCAGGCTAAAAACAAATAAGTTTTACAACAAGATAAAAATCTGTTGCTTCAAGAACTCTGCGAACGAGAAAACTGACAGCTTTTTGAAAGTGCTTGGGGTTGACCACATGATTTACCGCGAACAGCTTACGGAAAACTCAAAAAGTAAATCATTGTTAAGCACCTTCAATTCGGTAATTGATGCATCCATTGTAAAATGGGTGATTAGCGCTACGCAATAAAAAGCAAACCGGTTCGGCTCAATTTCACTGGCGATAATAATACATTTCAGGAGGAGACGCAAAATATTGCGTCTCTACAAATATTGTTATTCCGCTCGGTTCAAGCGGTTGGTCCTGCTAATCTCTAATCACAAACCTCTAATCTCTAAAACTAATCTATCCACTCAAACTTTGTATAAGGCACCAATACCTCTGGTATTTTAATCCCTTTATCAGTTTGGTTATTTTCTAATAACGTTGCCACAATACGTGGTAATGCCAATGCGCTGCCATTAAGGGTATGCGCCAGTTGTGTTTTCCCTTCGGTATTGCGGAAACGAAGCTTCAAACGGTTGCTTTGGAAACTTTCGAAGTTCGAAACAGACGATACCTCCAGCCAGCGTTGTTGCGCCGCACTCCAGGTTTCCATATCATAAGTTAAAGCCGACGCAAAACCCATATCGCCACCACATAACCGCAGCACGCGATAAGGCAGCCCCAGGTTTTGTAACAACCCCTGCACATGCAGGCTCATCTGCTCCAGCGTTTCGTACGATTTATCAGGGTGCGCTACCTGTACAATCTCAATTTTATCAAATTGATGTAAACGGTTCAAACCACGCACATGGGCACCATAAGAACCAGCCTCGCGGCGAAAACATGGGGTATGCCCGCAGTTTTTCATCGGCAAGTCCTCTCCCTTTAAAATCACATCCCGGTACATATTGGTGATAGGCACCTCCGCAGTAGGTATCAGGTATAGCTTATCCTCGGTTACGTAATACATTTGACCTTCCTTATCCGGCAACTGCCCGGTGCCAAAGCCCGATGCTTCATTCACCATTAACGGTACGCTTACTTCGCCGTAACCTGCTTTTTCGGCTTCGTCGATAAAATAATTTATAAGGGCGCGCTGTAGTTTAGCACCTTTATTTTTATATACCGGGAAACCAGCGCCGGTTATTTTTACTCCCAGTTCAAAATCAATCAGGTTATATTTTGCGGCAAGTTCCCAATGCGGCAGGGCGTTTTCGGGTAGTTCAGGCTTTGCGCCGTTTTGCAATACAACTTCGTTTTCCTCCGGTGTGAGGCCTTTAGGCACCGAACTGTGGGGCAGGTTGGGCAGCAGTACCAACTTTTGGTAAAGGTCTTCTTCTATTGCAGACAGTTGCTCGCCCAACTTTTTTATATCTTCTTTCCAGGCGCCGGTTTTTGCCTTCAGTCCCTCTGCTTCATCCTTTTTACCGGTACGCATCAACTCGCCAATTTGCTTTGCTGCAGCGTTGGCCTCGGCCGATGTATTATCCAGGGTAGTTTGGGTCGACCGTCTCTCATTGTCTAAAGCAATCACCTCGTCAACCAATTCAGGCTGTTTAAAATTTTTTACAGCCAAACGTTCCAAAACCTGTTCCCTGTTATCGCGGATATAACTAACTTGCAGCATTATTTTATTTTTTAG
>Ga0105239_10010419_pt1 | contig 10398 bp, 10 predicted proteins | sample KBSC44metaG_FD_92761 | JGI IMG/M metagenome (GOLD analysis project Ga0105239, IMG submission 92761) | Corn rhizosphere microbial communities from Kellogg Biological Station, Michigan, USA - KBS C4-4 metaG | ecosystem: Host-associated > Plants > Roots > Rhizosphere > Soil | place: Michigan, USA...
CGCGCAGCACGCGCGCCCGCGGGGCGACACGCTCCAGCGTTTCATGGACAAGGCGCGATTTGCCCACGCCGGCATCGCCGACGATCGTCGCCAGCCGCGCTGCCCGGCGCCCCACCACCTCACGGTACAACTCGTCCAGCGCCGCGAGTTCGGCGTCACGGCCGACCACCGGCGTGTCCTTGCGTCGCACGTTGCCGTCCAGACCGGGCGCCGAGAGCAGCCGATATGCCGGCACGCGCTGCGCCTTGCCCTTCAGTTCCAGCGGCTCCACCGCCTCGACCTCGACCGCATCGCGCACCAGGCGGTAGGTGATCTCGCCGAGGTAGATCTCGTTCTCGGGTGCCGCCTGCTCGAGCCGGGCGGCGACGTTCACGGCGTCGCCGATGGCAAGTTTCTGGTCCACTGCCTGATCGTCGTTGGCAACGACTTCGCCGGTGTTGATGCCGGTGCGATTGGCCAGTGAGACTCCATAGCGCTGCATCAGGTCGCCGTTGACCCGCTGCAGCGCAGTCTGCATGCCAGCGGCAGCGCGCACTGCGCGCAGCGCGTCGTCCTCGTGTGCGCGCGGCAGTCCGAACACGGCCATGATCGCGTCGCCGATGTACTTTTCGATCTTGCCGCCGTGGCGCGTGATCTCGGCCGCCATCGCGCGGAAGTACCGATCCGTGACCTCGCGCATGGCCTCCGGATCGAGATGCTCGGCCAGTGCGGTCGAACCCTTCAGGTCGGAGAACAGGATGGTCACCGTCTTGCGCACTTCGTGCGCCGGAAGTGACGCCGACGTGGCCGGTCCTGCGAGCGGGGTGCCGCAGTATCCGCACAGCCTGAACTTGGGAGGGTTGTCCTCGCCACAACCGGGACACTTCACCATTTCGGCGAGTCTACCTTCATGTATGCAAGTTGGTGTGGCGTGTGGGGAGCGCGCACAACACGCGACCTCAAAACTATCGATGCCATCTGCTCGGCGTATGCGCCTTGCATTCGTGTGCTGTATGGGTCGGGTGAAGCGCCAGCAGTGCGGCCGCAACCCCATTGGTCCAACCAAAGCCATCCTGCAACGGATACTCGCCGCCTGCGCCTCCGTGCGTCGAATCCTGCTCGACCGTGCGCAAGGCATACTTCTCGACCAACTTCCCCTCGCGCTCGTACAGCGCCGCCACGGTGCAAAGCCAGCGGTCCGCGATGGCATCGGCCAGCGTCGACTGGCCGTGGCGGCGCAGGCCGAGCACGGCCATCCACTGAACCGGCGCCCAGCCGTTGGGACAGTCCCATTGCTGGTCGCTGCGGCACTCCGTGGCGGCTATCCCGCCGGGCGCGAGAAGTCGCTGCTGCAGGGTTCGCGCCATTGCCTCGGCCTGGCGGTCGTCGATCAAGTCGACGAACAGAGGCACCACGCAAGCCGCTGTCAGGCGGTCGCGCCGCTCGCCGCGCCTCCAGTCGTAATCGAAGAAGGCGCCCGCCTGCTCGTTCCACATCAGCGCCCGGACTGAAGCACGGCGATCGGCAGCGAGCGCCTCGAAGCGGCGGTGTGTTGCCCGGTCGCCTGCCTTCGCGGCGAGTGCGGAAATCTGCAGCTCCAGCCGGAACAGCAGGGCGTTGAGGTCGATCGGCAGGATGTCGGTCGTGCAGATGCTCACGAGCGATGGCGCGGTCACGGCCTCGTGCCGCGTCGCGCCGTGACGCGGCGGCGACGTTCCGGCCGGCAGCTCGCGCAGCCAGCGGGTGGAAAAGTCCCAGCCGGACTCGCAGGCCGCACGCAGGTCGCGATAGACCTCGGCCGGCTCTCGTTGCGCGCTGCGCACGGTCGTGACGTCCTCCAGCCAGGACTCTTCACGTGGCGCGTCGCGATCGTCCCAATAACGGTTGAGCAGACCGCCGCCTTCGAGCCGCACCACGCGCTGGCAGGCCTGGCCGTTCGCCAGCCCCTCGGCACCGCGCATCCACCATGCGTGCTCCTGGCGCAACTGCGGCAGAAGGTCGACGGCCTCGCAGACGCCCTGCTCCTGCCCCAGCTCGACCATGAGGGCGAACATCGGCGGCTGCGAGCGTCCGAGGTAGTAGCTGCGCGTGCCGTTGGGCACGTGGCCATAGGTGTCGATCAGGTAGGCGAAGTTCTCGAGCATGTAACCCACCAGCTCCTTGCGCCCATCGGCGGCCAGGCCCAGCATGGTGAAGTACGAATCCCAGTAGTAGAGCTCCCCGAAGCGACCGCCAGGCACGACGTATGGATGGGGCAGCTGCAGCAGGGACGAGGCCGGCGGATGCGCCTGGGGATGCCGTGTCAGCACGGGCCAGAGCGACGCAATGTGCTCGCGGATAGGCTGCCCGGGCACGGATTGATACTCGGCGGGCGCAGGTTGCAGCGAACTGAAATGTGCGTCGACAAAGCGTCGCAGGTCGAAGCCGGGTGCCGCGCACTCGGCTCGATAGGCGGCAAGGATGTCGACCGGCTCGCCCTGGGGTGCACAGTCGACGAAGGTCTTGCTGTCATCGAAGACTCGGCTTTGCTGAACCGCAACGAACAGTTCCTGGTAGCGGTCAGCCGGAGTCAACGCGTCCGGGGCGGGTGTGCGTCCGGCGCGATCGCGGCGCTCGCCTTGCTGTTTCATGATGACCTGTTGAAAGACTCGATGGGATACGGACCACACGCATCGCGTTCCGTTCCGGATCGAGGTGTCAGACGAAGCCGCGTCGGGCGTCACCGACTTCGTGCACGCAGGCAAGCACACGATGCCTCGAAAGGGAGCCTCCGGCCGGCCCGCCGAAGGCGCGCGGCTAGAGCGAAGTGTGCTCAGCGTCCATCAACACGTAGCGCGCAAACAGAAAATCGCGAATCGTCGACACGCGTTCGCCCGACCAGGCGAGCACGACGAAGTAGTCCGGCCGCGCATCGGGACGCTCGTGTTGTTGAATCAGCACGGCCGGCCGACCCTCGACGAGGCCTGGCCATGCTCTCCAACCCTGCGTCTGCCCGTATCGCCCGAAATACTCGCCGACGGCCGGTCCCTGCAGCTGCAGGCGATTCACCAGGTCGAGCTGCACGTCGGCAGCCAGCATCGTGCGAAGCGTGTCGAAGTCGCGGGCATTGAACAGGTCGACATACCTTCGCAGCAGTCGTTGTTCGGCGGTCGACAACTCAGGGCGCTGGACCGCCCTCGCCGATTGACCGGCCAGCTCGCGCAGACGGCCGCGCCCACGCTGCAGGATCGACTTCACCGCAGGCACCGTGGTACCGAGGATCTCGCTGACCTCCTGGGCGGAATAGTCCAGAACGTCGAACAGGATCACCACGCTACGCTGCGATGCAGGCATCTGCATGAAAGTCGGCAAGGTCGCCGCTGCCGCTTCGCGCCGCGCCTGCTCGTCGACCGGATGAACGATCGAGTCCACGTCGTCCTCGTTCTGCGTGCCATCGATGCGCGCTCGACGCCGCAGCAGGTCGAGCGCCAGGTTGTGAGCGATCCGGAACAGCCAACCTTCGGGGTTGTCGATCGGCCGATCCGGCAAGGCTGACTCCAGCGCGCGCAACAAAGCGTCTTGCACGATGTCCTCGCCGTCGAGAGCCGAGCCCACCATTCGGGCGCAGTAGCGGTGCAACGTCGGGCGCAGGCGGTCGAGGTCGATCGACGACAAGGGGTGCGAATCAGGTGCGGGCGACTGAGTCATTCGGCTGGGGCTCAAATGCACCGCGCCAAGGCGGCTGGATGGCTCACGCAACGACGGTGGACGTCACATCGCACGTCATCGCTTCCATCTGCGCGATTGCCTTGATGCGTTCGAAGTAGGCCGGCATCTCGGGTCGCTGTCGCATCGCCGCAATCCCGTCGGCGCTGCGCCATTGGCCGTAAATTATCACGCGCCGACCGTCGCGCGAGACATGCAGCGAGGACGAGACGAAGCCGGGGACCTTTGAAATCCACGCGTCGGTGCCCTCCTTCAACAGCGCCACAAGTCGATCGCGATCTTCGGCAGCGACACTGAAGACGTTGATCAGCGTGGTGAGTCGGGCATCGGCGTTGATGTTGGGTGTCATGGTGTTGGTGGTCGGTTGAGAGAGTGATGCAAACGGGGCGCTTGCCCCGAGCGCGAGCGCGCCGGCCAGCAGGCTGCGACGCCTTGGCCGCGCGGGAGATCGTTGCGTCGACATGGATGTGCTCCGGCGGACCCGACATGAAGGGTTCGCAACTGCATAGACGTCGGACAACGGTCAAACGAATCGGTCCGAAGGTGACGTCACGACGGATGCGCGAGATCCAGCCGACGCCTGGCTGCCGATCCGATCCGGATTTCAGCGGGCCTTGGCCTGCGCGCGATGCTCCGAAATCGCCTTCGCAAGGTCGGTGAGTTCCTCGCATGGCAGCACGCAGATCGACCTGAGCGCCGCCAGATGCTTCTCGGCACTCGCGACGTCGCCGACCATCAGATAGGCCTCGCCGATGTATTCGTGCGCCCCGCGGTGCCGCGGATCGATCGTCAGCGCGCGCTTGTAGTGTTCGAAGGCCTTGTCCATCTGGCGCAGCTTGCGATGCGCGAAGCCGAGCTCGTTGTGCAGGTCGGCGGAATCAGGAAAGCGGCGAAGCGCCGCGTCGAAGCGGCGCAATGCCGCACCGGCGTCGCCCGCCTCGCGCGCCGCGAGGCCGGCGACATAGTCTTGGTCCTGCAGCAGCGCCTGGTTGTCTGCGTCGTCCGACGGTGCAGCGCCAGCACCATGCAGCGCCAGCACGCACGCCGCAACACCCAGCCACCGCCGCCTCGCGCGCATCAGCTGGCGGCCAGGTAGGTCTTGGCGCGCGCCAGTTCGGGCCGCGGCGAATCTGCGTCGCGGGCGAGCTCGAGCAGGCGGGCATACAGGCGCTTGGCCTTGGCACGATCGCCGGCAGCGTCGGCCGCGAGCGCAGCGCCGGCAATGCTGCGGAAACGGTTCGGCTCGCGCAGCTGCGAGCGCTCGTACTCGACCAGTGCCGCAGCCGGCTGCTTGAGCTCCATCAGCATCTCGCCGAGCAGTTCGCGCGCCGGCACCATGCGCCCGGGGGTCACGATGTGCTTCTCGTTGCGGTCTTCGAGGTCGGCCGCCGCGCGCATCAGGCGCAACGCCTCGTCGGGCTGCCCGTGGGCCAGCGCAATCCAGCCGGCCACCGCGGTGCGCTGAATCTCGACCTCGGTCGCCCAATAGTTGTTCTTCGCGTCGACCAGGGCCTTGTGCTGCACCGCCAGCGTCTGCGCCTCCGTCTCGGCTGCGGCGACGTTGCCGCCGCGCACGGCGCCGAGCGCACGCGAGAACGTGGTGAGCGCATCGCAGAACGGGAACCTGGAGCCTTGCTGTGGCAACTGCGCCGCGGTGGCCCAGTCACCACGTTCGAGTGCCATGCGTGCCGGCATCGCCGCGGCGGCATAGGGCCCGGCCTGTGTCGTCGGGTCGGCGCTCACGCGCGCAAATTCGTCGAGCACGCGTCGTGCGTCCTGGTCGCGACCGAGCTGCAGCTGTGCATAGATCATGTAGTCGGCAGCATGGAAGGCGCTGGCGCCGTCGTTGTCCTTCTTCGCCACATCGGCCGAGCGCCGGTTGGTTGCGATCGAGTCCTGCCAGGCTCCCACGCGGGTGAAGATGTGCGAAGGCATGTGCAGCGCATGCGGCGCATCGGGTGCGATGCCGGCATAGCGCCGCGCGGCAGGCAGGCCCTTGTCGGCGATCGGCGGTGCGTCGTAGCTGTGGATCAGGTAGTGCGCGATGCCGGGATGGTCCGGATACTTGACGAACATCTTCTCGAGCGTGGCCGCTGCCTTCAGATAGGCCGCATAGGTCTGGTCGGCCTGCGACTGCGTCCCCGCGACGTACAGCGCGGCGAAGATCTGCGCCTCGTCGTCGTCGGGGTATCGCGCAGCGAGCGCCTCGAAGGCCTGCGCCCGCGAGGCCTGGCGCGCACGCTCCGGCCGGTTGGCGAAGTCGGCGTAATAGGCGGCCACCGCGGCGATGTAGTCACGCTCGCGCTGGGTCTTGGCGCCGATGCGCTGTCCCTGGTCGAGCGCGGCCTGCGCCGCCTCGGCGCCCTTGGGCGAAGAGCCCTGCCCGGCCAGCGGGTTGTTCATCAGGATCGCTGCAATGCCGAACGTGGCGATGGCACACGCCGGATCGTCCTCGAGCACATGGCGGAAGGCCTTCTCCCCGGCCGAGAACCAGAACGAGTGCAGCATCGCAACCGCGCGCTGGAACTCAGCCTGCACCTTGGCGTCGCACGAGTTGGCGAACGACACCTTGCCCAACGTGCCTTTGCCCTCCTCGACCTCGTGTGCCAGCGACGCATTGATCGACATGCTCGCCAGCGCGACTGCAACGGCGACCCGATGGATTCTCATGCTCGTCTCCTCGGAGTGCCCGGCGCGGCGCGCGAGTGAGCCCCGTGGACCGACGAGCAAGCCGATTCTGCGCGCCAGGATCACCGCCAGCAACGGATGGACCAGGATCGCGCGCCACAGCCCCCTAGAACAACAGCGCCAGTGGCAAGCGTCTGCGTGTCACCAAGGCGCATCCCTGGTGCTTCGGCGCACGGCACCAACGGGCACGCTCTGCCGCGTCTTCGCGACCACCGACAATGCCGACATGGCACGAGGCACCCTCATCCAAAACTCCGACCTGCGTGGTGCCGCGCGCCTGGCAGCCGACGCGACGGCCGGCCTGACCGATCTGGTCGAGGCCATGCATGAGCGCATCGCACGCTTGCCCGGCCGGCCGGCGCCCGCGCTGGGCGGGCGCACGAGCGGCCTCACCGGCCTCGTGTACAAGACCGTCCGCGGCGTCACGCGCCTGGTGGGCGGCAGCGTCGAGTCGCTGCTGGGCCTGCTGGTGCCGGCCCTGGGCTCTGACGGTCCGGTGCCGGAGCGCGAAGCCGTGATTGCCGCGCTCAACGGCGTGCTGGGCGACCACCTCGCGGCCACCACGAATCCGCTGGCCACGCCGATGGCACTGCGCCGCGACGGTCGTGTCTTGCCGCTCGAGACTGCCGCACTCGCCGCCACCCTGCCCGATGCGAGTGGCAAGGTGCTGGTGCTGATCCACGGCCTGTGCATGAACGACCTGCAGTGGACACGCGACGGGCACGACCACGGCAAGGCAGTGGGCCAGGCACTCGGCTTCACGCCGGTCTACCTGCACTACAACAGCGGTCTGCACATCTCGATCAACGGTCGCGCACTGGCCCAGCAGCTCGAGCGCCTCGTGGACGCGTGGCCGCGGCCCGTGGAGCGCGTCGCGCTGCTCGGCCACAGCATGGGCGGGCTGCTGGCGCGCAGCGCGCTGTACTACGGCGTACAGGCCGGCCACCGCTGGCCGGCACGTCTGAGCGACATGCTGTTCCTGGGCACGCCGCACCACGGCGCGCCGCTGGAGCGTGCCGGTCACTGGATCGACATCCTGCTCGACGCCACCCCCTATGCGGCGCCTTTCGCCCGCCTGGGCAAGGTGCGCAGCGCGGGCATCACCGACCTGCGGCACGGCAACCTGCTCGACGACGACTGGCTGGGGCGCGACCGCTTCGCGCGGCACGCGGATGCGCGGCAGCCTGTGCCGCTGCCCGCCGGCGTACGCTGCTGCACCGTGGCCTCGAGCATCGGCGTTCAGACCGGTGGCCTGAAGGACCGGCTGCTCGGCGACGGACTCGTGCCGCTGGACAGTGCGCTCGGCCGGCACGCGATCTCCGCACGCTGTCTCGCCTTTGCCGAAGAGCGGCAGTGGATCGGCCACGGCATCAACCACCTGGATCTGCTGAAGGCCCCTGAGGTGTACGCGCAGTTGCTGCGCTGGCTGAGCGACTGACCGCGATCCTCGCCGGCCCTCATCGGACCGGTCTTGAGTGCGAGCTGTCGCGGTCGTGATCGCACGCAGGGTCTTGCGAGATGCCGGCGTCTCGCACCGTGCCGGTGGGCCGCATGCTGACCTGGTAGATCAGGCAGTCGTTGCGGTTGTAGCGGTAGTTCCAGATCGTGAGGCTTTCCTGGCGAACCCTGAACGTCCATGTCGGCGGGCCCACGCGCGCCAGAACCTCGTCGCGTGTCATGCCTTCCCTGATTGCCGAAAGATCCGCTTCGGTCGGAATCTTGACGTTCTGCACGCCAGCGCATGCCGCCAGGAACGCGACCAGAACCGGCGTGGCCAACCGCCTGGCGCGCTGGATCGCCGCTGTAGGTTCGTCTCTCATCGATGCTCCTGTTTCGAAATCGCATCCCGTTGGCAAGCGCATGCCTGCCCCTCGGTTGCGACCCGTTCAGGCCATCGCGTGTTCCCCGCTTCGCGACCGGAAGATCTCAAGCCGCGTCAGCGTTCGGACCGAAGAAGTGCTGGAACAGGTCCGGCTCGATGACCTCGCGCGTCGCGAGACCGCTCAGCCGCTCGACAAAGGGCTGCGGGACCGGCACCGGGTCGAGCGCGACCGGCATCGTCGCGCTCCACGGCGAGTCGAAGCTCATGCTGTTCTGGAAGCGCGAATCGTTGGCGCCGTGCACCGAAGCCGGCTGGCGGTGAATCACCCGCTTGGCCAGAGACGGCAGTTCTTCCCACTCGATCGCGTCGGTGTTCACCAGGGCGCCGCGGCTCGCTGCGAAATGCTGTCTGGCTTGGGCGTGGCTCATGTGCGGACCTCTTGAACTGCTGTCGAATGTGGTATGAGCAGGTTATCGACAAGCGCCGCCTCTCATTGATCGAGAAACAAGGCCATGCAGTACCTGATTTGCGCGTCGATGGTCGAGCGCGAAAAGGCCGCTTTTGTCGTTGGTAGGATTAACCTCAAGCGTCCCAGCCCGGTGAAATGGGCTTTCGGGCCGAACCGATTCAGGTTCGGCCCGGTGTCGACTGAATAATGCCTGACACGATATTCAGCCGAGTCCGAACAGGAGCCCCACCCCATGGACTATGACGCCTCGCGCAACGCGCTCTTCCATCCCGAGCTCGCACAGTCCCGATTCCTCAGGGAAGTGCCGCCGCACGACCGGGCCCTGGCGTGCGAGGCGGCCCGGCTCGCGTACTACCGCTGGGAAGAGCTTGCGCACGAGAAGGAGCGCTTGCGCGAGGCCCTGGTGGCGGCCGGCTTCGAGGGCTCGACGATGGGTCTCTTTCAGCATCCAGGCACCGATGGCCAAGGCTTCGCCGCATTCGATTCAGGAAGCGGCGTCGCCCTCATCGCATTTCGTGGAACGCAGCCCGACCGGGTGGGTGACCTCCTGAGCGATGCCAACGTGCGGCTGAAGCCGTGGCGCCTCGGCGCGGACGGGCGGGACGTCGATGCCGGCGGCGTCCACGCCGGCTTCGCCAATACGGCGCTCGGACTCTGGGAAGACGTGAAGGAGTGGCTCACCACCATTCAAGGCAGGCGCAAGCTGATCATCTGCGGGCACAGCCTCGGCGCTGCGATCGCCACCCTGCTGGCCGTGCCGGTGCGCGCCAATCTCCTCGTGACGATCGGGTCGCCGCGCGTGGGCAACAAGGCGTTCGTGGACGCTGTCGCCTCTGCCGTGGACCAGGTTCATCGATACGTCGACTGCTGCGACGTGGTCACCTCGCTGCCGCCGCCGCTCGGCGTTTTCGAGCACGTGGGCGAGCAGCGCTACATCGACCGGCGAGGTGAACCGAATCGAACGCTGAACGATGCCGGCATCGACGACGATCGACAGGAAGCGCGCCTGGAATACATCCGCGACCACGCGTTTCGCTTCGGCACCGTCCTCGTCCGCGACCTGGCCGATCACGCGCCGCACAACTACCTGCGGGCGCTGTGGTCCGCGCCGCCCGGCGCCTGAGCAACCTGACCACGCCGGTCCGTGCTTCTACTGCGCGATCACGGGTCGGGCCGGTTCCATTCGAGGATCTGCGCGAACATGGCCTCGTGCGAGCCGCCGAACCGCTTCAGCTCGTAGCAGCCGAGCGGGCTCGTGGTCGTGCGGCCGACACAGCGGTTGCATTGGGTGCATCGCTCGTCCTCCGGCACGTCGCGGTCCTGCTCGAAGTAGCCGCGCACCAGGTCGGGCGTGGCGATGAGCGCGCGGGCCATGGACACCATGTCGCAGCGCTCGAGCGCGGCGTTGATCGACGCGCGGTCCAGGTAGCCGCCGTTGGTGATCACGGGCACATCGGGCCGCGCCCGCTTGATGTTCGCGGCGAACTCCAGGCTCGAATGTGAGCGGCTCCAGCCGAGATTGAAGAGCCAGTGCCCGACCTTGCGCGGGAGCAGGTGCGCGCCCGCGGCACGCACGGCGGCCTTCGTGCTCAGATGGCGCACCGAATCGAAGAACATCCGCACCTCCTCGAACGGAAACGCCCCGGGCACGTCGCGCGGGTTCGGGAACCCGTAGCCGGCCACGACGTGCAGGTAGTCCACGCCCGCCAGTTGCTTCGTGTAGCGGATCATCTGC
>Ga0105239_10010424_pt1 | contig 10394 bp, 7 predicted proteins | sample KBSC44metaG_FD_92761 | JGI IMG/M metagenome (GOLD analysis project Ga0105239, IMG submission 92761) | Corn rhizosphere microbial communities from Kellogg Biological Station, Michigan, USA - KBS C4-4 metaG | ecosystem: Host-associated > Plants > Roots > Rhizosphere > Soil | place: Michigan, USA...
AGCCCGACGGCGATCGCTGGCACCTGCGCATCACGGTCGAAGGCGACCGCGGCGAACACGTGCTCGAAGGGCAGCTCGCCAAGCTGTACGACTGCCTCGCGGTGCAGGTGTCGCCGTGTTGACTCGCAGCGAGGCGAGCACCCCTGTGGGAGCGCCGGAAGGCGCGATGCTTTGCGGCGACGCTCCCCCGAGAGCATCGCGGCTTCCGCCGCTCCCACAGAAGGCGGCGCAATCATCGCGCGCATGGTTCGATGGCGAGCTCGTCGACGCCGGCGACGCGCGCATCGGGCTGACCACCCACGCGCTGCACTACGGCAGCGGCGTATTCGAAGGGATCCGCGCCTACGCGACGCGCGACGGCGCGGCGGTGTTCCGTCTCGCCGAACATCTCGAGCGCATGCGCAAGGGCGCCGCGCTGCTCGGCATTGCATTCGACGCGGCGATCGCGACCGACGCGATCCTCGCGACGCTGCGCGCGAACCGCCAGCGCGACGCCTACGTGCGCCCGCTCGCCTGGGTCGGCGCCGGCGGCTTCGGCCTCGACGTCGCCGACCACGCGCAGCACCTCATGGTCGCGACGACGCCGACGACCGTGCACCTCGGCGGCGTGCGTACGCGGCTCGGCGTGTCGCCCTGGCGGCGCAATCCCGCGCGTTCGCTGCCGCCGCTCAAGCTCTGCGGCGCGTACGTCAACTCGATCCTCGCCAAGCGCGAGGCGAAGTCGCGCGGTTACGACGAGGCGCTGTTCGTCGACGACGACGGCTTCGTGGTCGAATGCACGGGTGCGAACGTGTTCGCGGTCAGCGGCGACCGCATCGTCGCGATCGAGCACGCGGACGCGCTGCCCGGCATCACGCGCGACACGCTCGTCGCGCTGTCCGGCGCCGAATGCCGCGCGATGAGCCTTGCCGAACTGCGCGACGCCGACGAGGTGTTCGTCTGCGGCACGGCCGCCGAAGTCGCGCCGATCGCTTCGCTCGAAGGACGCGAGTACGGTGCCGGGCAGGTCGCGCGCGAACTCGCTGCGCTGTACGCGCGCGTCGTGCGCGGCGACGCGGCTGCGCCGTCGGCGTGGCTGACGGCCGCCTGACGATGGACACGATCGAGCCCGAGGTACGCGCGGTCGGCTTCGCCGACGTGCTCGTCGCGCAGGCGCGCCTGCGCGCGCACCTCGTGCCGACACCGGTCCATCACGCCGAGCGCTTCGGCTGCTGGCTCAAGCTCGAGAACCTGCAGCGCACCGGCTCGTACAAGGTGCGCGGCGCGCTCAACGCGCTGCTCGCCGCGCGCGAGCTCGGCGACCGCCGCGCGATCGTCGCCGCTTCGGCCGGCAACCACGCGCAAGGCCTCGCCTGGGCCGCCTGGCGCCTCGGCGTGCGCGCGATCACCGTGATGCCGCGCTCCGCTCCGGCGACGAAGGTCGCCGGCGTCGCCCACTGGGGCGCGACCGTGCGCGTGCACGGCGACACCTACGACGAAACCAAGGCGTTCGCGGCTGCGCTCGCGAAGCAGCACGACTGGCGCCTGCTGCCCGCGTTCGACGACCCGGACGTGATCGCCGGACAGGGCACGGTCGGCCTCGAGCTCGCCGCGCTCGCGCCCGACGTCGTGCTCGTGCCGATCGGCGGCGGCGGCCTCGCCGCCGGCGTCGCACTGGCGCTGAAATCCCTGCGCGGCGCCCGCGCGCGCCGCGTGCGGGTGATCGGCGCGCAGGTCGAAGGCGCCGACGCGATGGCGCGCGTGCTGCGCGGCGAGGATGCCACGCGCGATCCCGCGCCGACGCTCGCCGACGGCGTGCGCGTGAAGGAACCGGGCCGGCTGACCCGGCGCGTGCTCGCCGACCTGCTCGACGACCTCGTCATCGTGCGCGAAGCCGAACTGCGCGAGACCCTCGTGCGCCTCGCGCTCGAGGAGCACGTGATCGCCGAAGGCGCGGGCGCGCTCGCGCTCGCCGCAGGCCGCCGCGTCGCCGGGCGCCGCAAGTGCGCGGTCGTCTCCGGCGGCAACGTCGACGCCGCCGTGCTCGCGCGCCTGCTTGCGGACGTGCGACCGCGCGCGCCTCGCCGCCCACGCCGGCGCGCGCGCGAAGGCGACGGCGAGGCCGCGCCGGCCGCCGTATCGCCCGCCTTTCACCCATCCGTGTCCACTCGTCCCCTCCCCGAGGAAACCACCGCATGAGCACGCCATCGGAGCCCTACGTACGCATCTTCGACACGACCCTGCGCGACGGCGAGCAGTCGCCCGGTTGCAGCATGACACCGCAACAGAAGCTCGTGATGGCACGCGCACTCGCCGAACTCGGCGTCGATGTCATCGAGACCGGATTCCCCGCGAGTTCGCAATCCGATCGCGAGGCGACCGCGATGATCGCGCGCGAGCTGCGCGACACCACGCTGTGCGTGCTGTCGCGCAGCCTGCCCGCCGACATCGAGGCGTCGATGCGCGCGATCGAGCACGCGGTGAAACCGCGCCTGCACGTGTTCATTTCCACCAGCCCGCTGCACCGCGAGCACAAGCTGCGCATGGACAAGGCGGCCGTGCTCGAGGCGACCGCGCGCGCGGTCGCGCTCGCGCGCAGCGGCTGCGACGACGTCGAATTCTCGACCGAGGACGGCACGCGCACCGAGGAGGACTTCCTCGCCGAAGTGATCGGCGTGGCGATCGCGAGCGGCGCGACCACGATCAACGTGCCCGACACGCTCGGCTACACCACGCCGGCGGAGATGCGCGCGCTGTTCGAGCGGCTCATCGCCGGCGTGCCCGGCGCGCGCGACGTCGTGTTCAGCGCGCACTGCCACGACGACCTCGGCATGGCGGTCGCCAACTCGCTCGCCGCGATCGAAGGCGGCGCGCGCCAGGTCGAATGCACGATCAACGGCATCGGCGAGCGCGCCGGCAACTGCGCGCTGGAGGAACTGGTGATGGCCCTCAAGGTGCGCAACGCGTGGTTCGGCGCCGACACGCGCATCGACACGCGCCGCCTCGTGCCGACCTCGCGCCTGCTCTCGCGCCTGACCGGCATGGCCGTGCAGCGCAACAAGGCGATCGTCGGGCAGAACGCGTTCGCGCACGAATCGGGCATCCACCAGCACGGCATGCTGCGCCATCGCGGCACCTACGAGATCATGAACCCGCAGGACGTCGGCTGGGCCGCGTCGCAGATCGTGCTCGGCCGCCACAGTGGCCGCGCCGCGCTCGCCGATCGCCTGCGCACGCTCGGCCATGTGCTCGACGAGGCACGCCTCGACGCCGTGTTCGGCGCGTTCAAGGCGCTCGCCGAGAAGAAGCGCGAAGTGTTCGACGCCGACATCGAAACGCTCGCGCTCGACGCCGACCGGCACCGGCCGCGCGGCCACCGCCTCGCGCGTGCGCACGTGAGCACCGGCGTCGGCGACGGCAGCCTGCCGACCGCGAGCGTCGAACTCGTCGATCCCGACGGCGCGACTGTGAGCGAAGCCGCGGTCGGCGACGGCCCCGTGCACGCGCTGTTCGCCGCACTCGCGCGCGCGACCGGCGTCGCACTCGAGATCGACAGCTACAGCGTGTCGAGCCTGACCACCGGTGACGACGCGCAGGGCACCGCGAGCGTCATCGCGCGCAGCGACGGCATCGAGATGACCGGCACCGGCACGAGCACCGACATCATCGAAGCGAGCGCGCTCGCCTGGCTCGACGTCGCCAACCGTGTCGCGCGGCGCGCGCCGCAGCGCGTCGCCGCCTGACCCCCTCCCCATCCGACCAAGACCATGCAACCGAGAACCCTGTTCGACAAGTTGTGGGACGCGCACGTCGTCGTCCCGGAAACCGACGCGGCGCCGGCGACGCTCTACATCGACCTGCACCTCGTGCACGAAGTCACCTCGCCGCAAGCCTTCGCCGAACTCGACGCGCGCGGCCTCTCCGTGCGCCGGCCCGAGCGCACGAAGGCGACGCTCGACCATTCGACACCGACCCTGCCCGCCGGCGCGGACGGCCGACTGCCGTACGCGAGCGCCGACGCGCAGGCGCAGGTCGAGGCGCTGCGCAGGAACGCGGCCAAGCATGCGATCGAGCTGTTCGACTTCGACGGCGGCGAGCGCGGCATCGTGCACGTCGTCGGCCCCGAGCTCGGCCTCACCCTGCCCGGCATGACGATCGTCTGCGGCGACAGCCACACCGCGACGCACGGCGCGTTCGGCGCGCTCGCGTTCGGCATCGGCACGAGCGAGGTCGCACACGTGCTCGCGACACAATGCCTGCTGCAGCGCAAGCCGAAGTCGCTCGCGATCACCGTCGAGGGTGAGCTCGGCCCGGGCGTCGGTGCGAAGGACCTCATCCTGCACGTGATCGGCGTGATCGGCGTCAACGGCGGCACCGGCCATGTGGTCGAGTACCGCGGCAGCACGATCCGCGCGTTGTCGATGGAACAGCGCATGACCGTCTGCAACATGTCGATCGAAGCCGGCGCACGCGCGGGCCTGATCGCACCCGACGAGGTCACGTTCGACTACCTCGCGCAGACGCCGCGCGCGCCGCACGGCGACGCGTTCGCGCGTGCGGTCACGCACTGGCGCTCGTTCGCCGGCGACCCCGGCGCGCGCCACGACGCCGAAGTGCGCATCGACGCACGCGACGTGCGGCCGAGCGTGACCTGGGGCACGCACCCGGGCCAGGTGGCGGCGATCGACGCGTGCATTCCGCCCGCACGCGACGCCGACGCGGACAAGGCGCGCGACTACATGGGCTGGAGCGACGGCGCCGCGGTGGCCGGCCGCGCGGTCGACGTCGTCTTCGTCGGCAGCTGCACGAACGCGCGCATCGGCGACTTGCGCGAGGTCGCGCGCGTGCTGCGCGACCGCCGCGTGCACCCGCGCGTGCGCATGCTCGTCGTTCCGGGCTCCGAGCGCGTCAAGCGTGCGGCCGAGGACGAGGGCATCGATCGCATCGTGCGCGCGGCAGGCGCCGAGTGGCGCGAACCCGGCTGCTCGATGTGCATCGCGATGAACGGCGATCTCGTCGCGGCCGGCCAACTCGCGGTGTCGACGAGCAATCGCAACTTCGAGGGCCGCCAGGGCAAGGGCGCGCGCACCGTGCTCGCCTCGCCGCTGACCGCCGCGGTGTGCGCGGTCACCGGCGAGATCACCGACCCGCGCGCGTTCCTGTCGACGGAGGCCGCATGAACACGCACGCGTCGTCTTCGCCCGCGCGCCACGCCGCGCGCTTCAGCTCGCGCAGCGTCGTGCTGCCCCAGCGCAACATCGACACCGACCAGATCATCCCTGCGCGCTTCCTCACCACGACCGAACGGCGCGGACTCGGCCGGCATGCGTTCGCCGACTGGCGCACGCGCGCGGACGGTTCGCCGAAGCCGGACTTCCCGTTCGGCCGCCCCGAGAACGCAGGCGCCGCGATCCTCGTGGCGGGCCGCAACTTCGGTTGCGGATCGTCGCGCGAGCACGCGCCGTGGGCGCTCGCCGATCTCGGCCTGCGCGCGATCGTCAGCAGCGAGATCGCCGACATCTTCCGCAGCAACGCGCTGAAGAACGGCCTGCTGCCGATCGTGCTCGACGACGCGATCGTCGACGAACTGCTCGCGCGGCCCGGCCTCGAACTCGTCGTCGACGTCGCCGCCTGCACGCTCGCCTTGCCCGACGGGCGCACGTTCGCGTTCCCGCTCGACGCGTTCGCGCGCACCTGCCTGCTCGAAGGCGTCGACACGCTCGGCTACCTGCTGCGCCAGGACGCCGCGATCACCGCTTACGAGTCCCGCCTACCCGCCCACGAGGGATCCACTCATGCACGCTGACATCGCCGTACTGCCCGGGGACGGCATCGGGCCCGAGGTGACCGCTGCCGCGGTCGCGGCGCTGCGCGCGGTCGCGCGCGTGCACGGCCATCGCTTCGACCTGCACGAGCATGCGATCGGCGGCGCCGCGATCGACGCGAGCGGCGAACCGCTGCCGGTGGCGACGCTCGCCGCGTGCCGCGCCGCCGACGCCGTGCTGCTCGGCGCGGTCGGCGGACCGAAGTGGTCCGATCCGAATGCGAAGGTGCGTCCCGAACAGGGCCTGCTCGCCCTGCGCAAGGGGCTCGGCCTCTACGCGAACCTGCGTCCGGTGCAGCCGCACGCGGCGACGCTCGGCGCTGCGCCGATCAAGCCGCACCTGCTCGCCGGCGTCGATCTCGTCGTCGTGCGCGAGCTCACCGGCGGCATCTACTTCGGCGACAAGACGCGCGACGGCGACGGCGCGAGCGACCTGTGCGCGTACAGCGTCGCCGAGATCGAGCGCGTCGTGCGGCGCGCGTGCGCGCTCGCGCGGACGCGGCGCCGGCACGTGACCTCGGTCGACAAGGCGAACGTGCTCGAGACCTCGCGCCTGTGGCGCGACGTCGCCACGCGCGTCGCGCGCGAGGAATTCCCCGACGTGACGCTCGAGCACCAGCTGGTCGACTCGATGGCGATGCACCTGCTCGCCAAGCCGCGCGCGTTCGACGTCGTCGTCACCGAGAACATGTTCGGCGACATCCTCACCGACGAAGCGTCGATGCTCGCCGGTTCGATGGGGCTGCTGCCGTCGGCCTCGCTCGGCGAGGGTCGCGCGGGACTGTACGAACCGATCCACGGTTCGGCGCCCGACATCGCCGGTCGCGGCATCGCCAATCCGGTCGGCGCGATCCTCAGCGCGGCACTGCTGTTACGCCACTCGCTCGGCCTCGACGAGGAAGGCGCGCGCATCGAGCGCGCGGTCTCCGACGCGCTCGATGCCGGCATGTTCACCGCCGACCTCTCGCCGTACCGCGCGGCGACGACGGCGGAGATGACCGCGGCGGTGATCGACCGCCTCATCGCGCCGTGCGCGGTAGTCGACCTGCGCGACTAGGCCTGCGTGACTAGGCCTGCGCGGACGGAATCGCGCGGCGCGTTGCGTCGCGCGATTCTGCGAAGCACCACGCCGACGAACGTCGCAGCTGGCCTTGGTGCGCATCCATGCCGCGCGAGCCCCGTGCGCGTTCCTAGTTGAAGCCGTCCCTGAAGATGCGATCGTTCACGTAGGCGCGGCAGGGCGAGAATTCGGACGTGTTGCCCGCCGCGTCGGTCGCGGTCAACGTGATCGCGGCGCCATCGGCGATCGTCGCCGGCGGCGCCAGCGAGAACTCGATCGAGAACGTGCGCACCGCCGCCGGATCCGGGATCGTCATGGCCGTGCTCGCAAGCCAACGCGCGCCCGCGCCGAATCCGCTGGCATCGCAGACCGGGCTCGAATAGGCATCGATCTGGTAGTCGCCGGGCGTGGACAGGAAGCGCCCGCCCACCTCGCCGGAACGGGCTCCGCCGACGGCCTGGGTCGCGACCGGATGATCGATGCCGCGATTCGCGTAGCCTGCGGGAACGCTGCCGACGTCGCCGTCGTTCGCGTTCTCGCCGCTCTCGGCGATATCGATGCCGAGTGCGCCGTTGGCCGCGATGCGGTTCTTGCGGACCGAGTTCCGGCGCCCGTCCGCGACGCGCACGCCGGCACCCGCATTGTTGCCGAGGTGGTTGGTCGCGACGCCGTTGTCGTGCGCGCCGTTGCCGATCCGTACGCCGTCGCCGCTGTTGCCGATGTCGGCGCCGTCGTCGTCGATGCCGATGTCGTTGCCGCCCACGCTGTTGTCGGAAGCATCCGCGCCGAGGATGCCGACGCCGTTGCCACCGTTGTAGCCGATGAGGTTGTTCTTGACCGCGTGATGATCGCCACCGATGCGCACGCCGTCCGAACCGTTGCCGCGCGCGACGTAGGCGTTCGTGGACGCGTTCCAGCCGACGCCGATGTAGTTGTTCTCGACGATCGCGTCGTGGCTGCCGCCGAGCGTGTCGGTCGGTCCACCGAGCGACACGCCGTTGTCGACCGCTTCGAGGATGAGGTTGCGCTGTTGCGGATCGCCGCCGCCGACGACGACACCGGCGACCGCCGGGCCGACGATCACGCCCGTGCCGTTCGGCGCGAGCGTGACGCCGCCGAAGGAGCCACCGACGCGATTGCCGGAGAACCCGTGGTCCTTGCCGCCGTAGAAACTCGCGGCTGCATGCGAGAAGCCGCCGAAGGCGAGCCCGGTCACGACCGCCTGCACGCCCCCGCCGGCGCCGTGCTGCACCGTCAATCCGTCGGCGACGCCGGCGCTGCCGTCAAGCACGACGCACTGCAGGGCGTCGTAGCCGACGTCGAGGTCGTTGAGCACGCTGCCCGGCTGCGACGAGCCGATGATCGCCAGCGACTTGGTTATCGGCGGCAACGGCGACTGCAGGTGGATGACGTGCGGTCCGCAGCCGCTGCCGATGTTGAAGCCGATGAGCCCGCCGCTGCCCGCGTTCGCGCTTTCGATGGCCGCGCGCAGCGAACCGTTGCCACTGTCGTTGGCGTTCGTCACGCTCTGCACGAACGAATCGTTGATGCTCGATTCGAACGCGCCGCGATCGACGCGACTGCCGACGATGCGCGCATGGCCGAGGAAATCCGTCGCCGGCAAGGTGCCGATGTCGGGTTCGCCGGTATTGATGACGCTCGCCGCGGGCGACTCGATCGGATGGTAGTCGGCGTCGAGGTTCGGATTGGTGGACAAGCGACCCTGCTCGGGCACGCTCGGCGCGGGGATGTCGGCGAAGCCGATCGAGTTGTCGACGAGGTCGAGGTCCGGCGAATCCGCCGACAGGTCCACCGTCGGGTTGGCGTAGAAGATGTTGTCGTGCGCGACGAGGCGGCCGTTGCCGTCGTCCTCTTCGAACAGGTGGTTGTAGATGCACAGGCCGCCGCCACCGTGGTTGCCGTAGACCGTGGTGTTCTGCACGTTGAGCGTCGGCTGGCCTTCGCGCACGAGCAGCGAGAACGCGCAGATCGAGGGGTCCGAGTTGTTGCCGACCACGAGCGAATCCAGCAGGTCGATTTCGCCGAAGCGGTCGCGGTCCTGGTCCCACGAAACCGTGAACGGCCCGAATACGAAACCGTCGGTGCCCGATTGCGCCAGCTTTACGCGGTTGAACACGACGTACGTGCCTGGTGCGATGTCGGCCACCTGGCCCGTCGCGAGGATGTACATGCCGTGGTTGAACTGGATCGACAGCGCATCGAACGTGATGCTGCCGATGATGTTCAGCGTGCCCACGTACTGCGCCGCGCTCGCGAGGACGGTGTTGTTGGCGTCGACGACGCGGCTCGCGCAGTCCGCCGTGTAGCCGCCGTGGATGCTGCTTCCCGGCAGCATGTAGTAGTCGGAGCCGGCGAACATCGCGGCGGCGTCGATATGGTAGGTGCCCTGGCGCAGGTTGATCCGTTGCGGCACGCTCTGCACCGCGCTCAGGGCCGCGAGCAATTGTTGCTGGTTCTGCACGCAGACTTCCTGCGCCGCATGCGCCGCGACCGCGGACACCGACATCAGCAGTGCCAGGATCCAGGCGCAGGCGGCAGGGCCGTTCGATCGTTCGCTCATCTCGTCGTCTCCGCGGGCATCCGGATGCCGCTTGCGGGGGAATACGACGGAACGCGGCGAAAGCGGGTGCCCATGTCGCCGGGCCGGACAGCCACCCCCGCGGATCGGCGGCCGGCGGCCTTTTCCTGCGCCGATCCGCCGCAGGCGCGCGGTACTGTCCCCGCGGCAAGTCGCGTAAGCTTGCGGTTTCGTTTCCGGCGTCGCCCCGATGATCCCCGAACTCGGCCAATTCGCCCTGATCCTCGCCCTGCTGCTTTCGGCGGTGCAGTGCGTGCTGCCGATCCTCGGCGCGCACCTTGGCAACCGCGCGCTGATCGCGGTCGCGCGGCCGGCGGTCGCCGGCCAGGCGGTGTTCGTCGGGCTCGCGTTCGCGATCCTCACGTTCGCGTTCGTCACGCAGGACTTCTCGGTCGCCTACGTCGCGCAGAACTCGAACTCGGTGCTGCCGTGGTACTACCGCTTCACGGCGGTGTGGGGCGCGCACGAGGGCTCGATGCTGTTGTGGGTGCTGGTCCTCAACCTCTGGACCGTCGCGGTCGCCGCGTTCAGCCGCCGCCTGCCCGACGACTTCATCGCCCGCGTGCTCGGCGTGCTCGGCTTCATCAGCTTCGGCTTCCTGCTGTTCATGGTGCTGACGTCGAACCCGTTCCTGCGCGAACTGCCGATGCCGGCCGACGGCAACGACCTCAACCCGGTGTTGCAGGATCCCGGCATGATCGTGCACCCGCCGATGCTCTACATGGGCTTCGTCGGCTTCTCGGTCGCCTTCGCGTTCGCGATCGCGGCGCTGCTCGGCGGCAACCTCGACGTCGCCTGGGTGCGCTGGGCACGTCCGTGGACGAACGTCGCGTGGTCGTTCCTCACGCTCGGCATCGCGCTCGGCAGCTGGTGGGCGTACTACGAACTCGGCTGGGGCGGCTGGTGGTTCTGGGACCCGGTCGAGAACTCCT
>Ga0105239_10010425_pt1 | contig 10393 bp, 9 predicted proteins | sample KBSC44metaG_FD_92761 | JGI IMG/M metagenome (GOLD analysis project Ga0105239, IMG submission 92761) | Corn rhizosphere microbial communities from Kellogg Biological Station, Michigan, USA - KBS C4-4 metaG | ecosystem: Host-associated > Plants > Roots > Rhizosphere > Soil | place: Michigan, USA...
AGCAGGTGTGCCAGACGGTGTCATCAATCTGGTCAATGGCGATAAAGAAACCGTTGATGCATTGATTACGCATCCTGATGTGAAAGCAGTCAGCTTTGTTGGATCGACTCCAATTGCTGAATATGTTTATACCACTGCTACTGCTCATCACAAGCGCGCACAAGCGTTTGGCGGTGCAAAAAATCATTGCATAGTTATGCCGGATGCTAACCTGGATCAAGCGGCAGAAGCATTAGTGACAGCAGCTTATGATTGTGCTGGCGAGCGCTGCATGGCTATCTCTGTCATCATTGCTGTCGGAGATCAGGTGGCAGATAAATTAATTGAAAAAATGAAACCACTGATTACCAATTTGAATGTTGGGCCTGGCTGCAATGCAGGTACACAAATGGGACCATTAGTCAGCAAGCAACATTTGGAAAAAGTAAAATCTTACGTTGAAATTGGCAAGCAGGAAGGTGCAAAGCTGGTAGTTGATGGCAGCCAATATCAGCCCAAAGATCATACCCAAGGCTTTTTCATGGGTGGATGCCTGTTTGATAATGTGAAACCGGATATGCAAATTTACCGTGACGAAATTTTCGGACCAGTATTATCTGTTGTGCGTGTTCCGGATTTTGATACAGCATTACAAATGATTAATGATCATGAATATGGTAACGGTACAGCCATATTTACCAACGATGGTTATACCGCGCGAACTTTCGCAGATAAAGTACAAGTCGGTATGGTGGGCGTGAATGTGCCTGTACCAGTCCCCGTTGCTTATCATAGTTTTGGCGGTTGGAAACGATCAATATTTTCTGATATCGGCATGTATGGTAATGATGCCGTTCGTTTTTATACCAAATTAAAAACGGTAACGCAGCGCTGGTTTCCCAAGGAAAAATAATCATGCTAACAATAGGATTTATAGGATTGGGACACATGGGTAATCCCATGGTCCACAACTTATTAAAAGCTGGATACAAAGTGCATGTGTATGATGTTGTCCCTGCTGCTATGGAATCCGTCACAAAAGATGGTGCGATGGCAGCAGATTCATTGTTATCACTGGCAGAAAATTCTGATGTCATAATTACTTCTGTGCAAACAGGACAACAAGTGACGGAAATTTGTTTGACGCATGATGGTATTTTTTCACATATCAAGCCGGGGAAGTTGTATATCGATTGTTCTTCGATTGATATCACATCTACACATGAATTGCATGATGAAGCAGCCAAATTGCAGATTGCCATGGTAGATGCTCCCGTTTCCGGCGGTGTTGCGGGTGCGCAAGCTGGAACACTGACATTTATGGTAGGTGGTAGTGAGGAAAACTTTCTGCGCGCAGAACCAATATTAAAAGCAATGGGAAAAAAGATAGTACATGCTGGAGCGTCTGGTAGCGGTCAGGCAGCAAAAATTTGCAATAATTTGCTGTTAGGCATATCCATGGTGGGTGTCTGCGAAGCTTTTTCACTGGCTGAAAAACTTGGGCTTGATGCGAAAAAATTTTTTGATATCAGTTCAAGTGCATCAGGACAATGCTGGTCTATGACTAGCTATTGTCCTGTTCCCGGTATTATTGATAATGTTCCATCGAATAATAATTACAATCCTGGATTTATGGCCAAGATGATGCTGAAAGATTTACGTCTTGCCCATCATGCAGCTGAAGCAGTGAATTCTGCTATCCCGTTAGGTGCAGCTGTCACTGAATTGTATGAATTATTTGTCAATCAAGGTGATGGGGATAAAGACTTTTCGGGGATTATTAATTTTATTAATAGTAAAAAATCCTGAGCGCTGGATGACAAACGTTTTAAATTAACAATATGAGAATACCAATGAACAATAAAATAATATTCATAGTAACGGCATTCGTTTTGAGTACTTCTGTCATTGCAAAATCAAAAGCGGAGTATAGTACCGAGCGTTACTTTGAAGCGATCAAGACAAACCCGCATAAATTAACGGTATTTTTACAATCCATGCCGAAAGGTGGTGATTTGCATAATCACGAATCCGGGGCCACATATGCGGAAAACATGATTAAATATGCTTATAACGATAATTTATGTGTAGATGGTACAACGTTGGCAGTGTATGCCAATCTACATTGTGAGGCACAATTCCTATTGAATAATGCAGTAAAAGACCCTGAATTTTACGATAAAATTATAGACGCATGGTCTATGCGTCATTTTATCCCTAGCAAAGAATCGGGTCACGATCATTTCTTTTCTACCTTTGGCAAGTTTGGTTTGATTGCAAATCAACATCGCGGTGAAATTCTGGCCGAAATTACTGATCGCGCTGGTAAAGAAAATGAATCTTATCTTGAATTGATGGTCACAGCAGATGGAAATGAATCCGGACGTTTAGGCAAGAAACTGGGATGGGATGCCGATTTTGGAAAAATGCGCGAAAAATTATTGGCTGCAGATTTTGATAAAATCATTAATGATATCTCCGTTTCTTTAGCGCAAGATAATGCAAAAATGCAAGCTATACTCGCTTGTGGAACTAATCAGGCCAAGCCAGGATGTAATGTAAAAATTCGCTATCTTTATCAAGTGTTAAGAGAACAGGATCCTGAAATGGTGTTTGCGCAATTACTTGCCGGATTCGAAGCAGCCAGTAAAGATAAAAATGTAGTCGGTATTAACATGGTGCAGCCTGAAGATGGGAAAATTTCCATGCGTGATTACAAACTGCATATGCAAATGGTTGGCTACTTGCATCAAATCTATCCTGATATTCATATTAGTCTGCATGCAGGTGAATTGAATAGTGCGCTGGTTCCTCCTGCAGGATTACGATTCCACATTAACGATGCAGTGAATATTGCTATGGCAAATCGTATTGGACATGGTGTGGATATTGCAGGTGAAGATAATGCTGAATCATTGTTACAGACCATGGCAGACAAGCATATTATGGTTGAAATCAATCTCAGCAGTAATGCAAGCATATTAAATGTCGATGGAAAATTACATCCTTTACCATTGTATATGCGTTATGGCGTACCAGTTTCATTATCAACGGATGATGAAGGTGTTAGCAGAAGTAATCTTGTCAAAGAATATCAACATGCGGTGAAAACATTTAATATTGATTACTTAACATTGAAAACATTTGCACGTAATAGTTTGACATATTCATTCTTGCCAGGAAAAACACTATGGAATGATTATTCTTATCAACAAGTCACACATGAATGTGCGAAAGATGTGATAGGATCTGAAACCGTTTCTCAGATTTGTCAGGCATTTCTGGATGAAAATGAAAAAGCAAAAATACAATGGGATTTGGAAACAAGGTTTAACAAGTTTGAAAAGACATATCAATAAAATTTATAAATAACGGCGTTGTTGCATAATATTTTTTATGCAACATTGTCATCTACTGTGGATCGCCACGCTTGCGTTGCGCGCTCGCGATGACCGAATAGGCTTATGATAACATTAAAAAATATAACATTACGCCGCGGCACTAACGTACTTCTGCAAAATATAGACTGGACTATCTACCATAAACAACGTATCGGCGTTATAGGTGCGAATGGGACAGGTAAAACCAGTCTATTTTCACTGCTTCTGGGTAATCTTCATGCAGAAGAAGGTGAAATTGAGATACCCAAACAAATCAGACTGGCTCATGTGGCGCAAGAAACACCCGCACTTGCAATGTCAGCAAGAGAATTTGTATTAGACGGTGATAATGAATTACGTGAATTGCAATCTGCTTTAACAGAAGCTGAATTAAAACATGACGGGACTCGCATTGCTGAATTACATGAAAAAATCAGTATCATTGATGGATATACTGCGCCAGCGCGTACCGCGCAATTATTAGATGGACTGGGGTTCAGTCAGGAAGATCAGCAAAAACCAGTCAGCGCATTTTCAGGCGGATGGCGTGTCCGTTTGAATTTAGCGAAAGCCTTAATGTGTCGTTCTGATATTTTATTACTGGATGAGCCGACCAATCACCTGGATCTGGATGCAGTATTATGGCTGGAACAATGGCTGACTAAATATCAGGGAACCTTGTTACTGATTTCACACGATAGAGATTTTCTCGATCATACGGTTGACCACATTGCGCATTTGGATAATCAAAATATAAAAGTATATGCCGGTAATTATTCAGCCTTTGAAAAACAACGTGCTGCAGAATTACTGGTACAGCAAGCTGCTTATGAAAAGCAACAAAAGAAATTAGCACATTTACAATCTTTTGTTGACAGATTCAGAGCGAAAGCAACTAAGGCTAAACAGGCGCAAAGCCGATTAAAAGCGATTGAGCGTATGGATATCGTTTGTGCTGTACAGACAGAATCCGTATTTCAATTTGAATTTAAAAAACCTGAGCAATGTCCTAATCCTTTGCTGACAATGGAAAAAGCCAGCATTGCTTATGGTGATAAAACCATTATTAAAAATTTGAATTTCAGTATTACACCAAAAGACAGAATTGCTATTCTGGGTCCTAATGGTGCCGGTAAATCCAGCTTAATCAAATTACTGGCAGGTGAGATAATAGCGGCGCAAGGTAAGCGAGAAGTCAGCGCTGGCTTGAAAATAGGGTATTTTGCACAGCATCAAGTCGATCATTTACATTTGGATGATACGCCTTTATTACATCTTAAACGTCTGGCAGAAGCATCAACAGAACAGGATTTGCGAACTTATCTGGGTAGTTTTGGCTTTGTTGGCGACAGCGTATTTAAACCGGTTAAAAATTTTTCTGGCGGTGAAAAATCACGTCTTGCCTTGGCTCTGATCGTTTGGCAGCGACCCAATTTATTATTACTCGATGAACCAACTAATCATTTGGATCTCCAGATGCGCAATGCTTTAAGCATTGCATTGCAAGAATTTGAAGGTGCGATGATACTGGTGAGTCATGACAGATTTTTGGTAAGAACGACAACGGACCAGTTGATGTTGGTTGCTGATGAGAAGCTGGCTGCATTTGAAGGTGATCTGAATGAATATCAGCAATGGCTGCTTGATTTCAGAAAACAACAGACAGTTAATAATACTCCAGAGAATAATAAAACAGAGTTATCACGAAAAGAACAACGCCAGCAAGATGCCAGACAGAGAGAAGTGCGCAGACCATTATTGCAAAAAATCAAACGTTTGGAAGATCAGCTTGAAAAGCTGCAACGAGATGCCGCGGCTATAGAAACAGCCTTAACTGATTTATCATTGTATGAAACGCAAAACAAAGAAAAACTGCAACAATTTCTCTTGAATCAGGCTAAACTTAAAAAAGAAATAGAAGAAGTTGAAGAAGCGTGGTTGATAGCATGCGAGGAGCGAGATATAACATGAGTAATTTAATTTCTTTAGACAATATATCACTTGCTTACGGATTAGATCCTTTATTGGATAATGTTAAATTACAAATTAATAAAGGCGAAAGAGTGTGTTTGATCGGGCGCAATGGTGCAGGAAAATCATCATTATTAAAAATCGTTGAAGGTGTGATACAAGCAGATAGCGGATCAGTATGGCGAAAGCCGCACTTGCGCCTGGCTAGACTTGCACAAGAATTACCGCGAAATATTACCAAGACAGTATATGGCTATGTATCAGAAGGTTTGGAGGAGACTGGAAAATTATTAAATGAATATCACGAAATAATACAGCGCATGACGGTGAACCATAATGCCAGTGATATTGCGTTATTGGAGCAGGTTCAACATAAAATTGATGCCTGTAATGGGTGGCAATTTGAGCAAAATATCAAAACGATTTTAACTCGCCTTGATCTTGATGCGGAGCGCCATCTCAATGAATTGTCAGGTGGTTGGCAGCGTCGTGTTGCGCTTGCGCGTGCACTTGTCTCATCACCAGAATTATTATTACTGGATGAACCTACGAATCATTTGGATATTGAAGCCATTCAATGGATGGAAGATCAATTAATTGCTTCCGGTTGCGGTCTTTTATTTATTACGCATGATCGCGCATTATTACAACGTTTGGCGACGCGAATTATAGAGTTGGATCGAGGTAATCTGACATCATGGCCTGGCGATTATGAAAACTTTTTGCGACGCAAGGAGGAAATGTTACATGCTGAAGCAAAGCAAAATGCTGATTTTGACAAGAAACTCGCCCAGGAAGAAGTCTGGATAAGACAAGGGATTAAAGCCAGACGCACGCGCAATGAAGGGCGTGTGAGTGCACTTGAGGTTATGCGTGTGGAACGCAGTAAACGTCGTGAGATACAAGGAAAGGCAAGCTTTGCTGTGAATGAAGCCGACAAGTCTGGTCAGCTAGTCATTGAAGCGCAGCATATTACACAAGAATTCAATAATAAAATTGTCATTAAGAATTTTTCACAGCGAATTATGCGTGGCGACAGAATTGGCTTGATCGGGCCAAATGGCGTTGGAAAAAGCACTTTACTCAATATTTTATTGGGTAATCTCACACCGGATAGCGGTACGGTGACGCAAGGAACCAAGTTGCAACTTGCCTATTTTGATCAGCAGCGCGAAGCATTAGACCTGGAAAAAACAGTCATAGATAATGTGGTTGAAGGGACTGAAACCATAGAAATTAATGGTGTAAAAAAACATATTATCAGTTATTTGACGGATTTTCTGTTTACGCCACAACGTGCACGTACACCAGTAAAAGCATTATCCGGTGGTGAGTGCAATCGTTTGTTATTGGCACGATTGTTTAGCAAACCTGCCAATTTACTAGTCATGGATGAACCAACCAATGATCTGGACATAGAAACATTGGAATTACTGGAAGAATTATTGGGTAATTATAATGGAACTTTGTTATTAGTCAGTCATGATAGAGCGTTTCTTGATAATGTAGTCACCAGTACCCTGGTTTTTGAAGGGAATGGTGTGATTAAAGAATATATTGGCGGTTATAAAGACTGGCAGCAGCAAAAGCAAAATACACAGACTGAACAAGTGTCTATTGCTAAAGCATCATCCTCTTCACCATCAAAATCAGCGAATACACAAACCAGACAAATCAAGAAATTAAGTTATAAAGATCAAAAAGAATTGGATGGATTGCCAAAATTGATAGAAGCATTGGAAGCAGAGCAGTCAGAAATTCAAGATACCATTTCAAATCCGGAGTTTTATAAACAGGATCAAAATACGGTTTCTCAAACGCTATCGAAATTTAAGAAAATTGAATCTGATCTGGAAAAATCTTACGCTCGTTGGGAGGAGTTAGAAGCCTTGGTAAAATCATTTACTGAGAATTAAAGATGGTATCAAGGCTCACACAATAGCGGCGCAGCAATGACGATACTGGTTCACGCAACAATGCCAGCTCTTAGCATGGGACTCAGAGTCTTTTGCAACCGCGAGATGACGAGCTGAACTGTTACTATTCATGTGAGTTGTGTTATTTATGTTTTGGAAAGTTTTTGTAACTGCATTGCCTGCCATTCTCGAAAAAGAATATTTTTAGAACGAGAATATTCTTCATTCAATATTTTCATGGAAATGATTCTATCTGTTTGAAAGTGAATATAATCATTTTCTTTCTCGCACCAGGCCACTAATATACGTCCATCAGTAAAATATCCAATCGTAAATGGCCAGATAATTCGTTGAGTTTGTTTACCATCTTGCGATTTATAAACAAGATCAATTTTATTTTGTTTTGCTATCGCTTCTCGTATTGCTGAAAGATCTTCTTTAGCCATTGTCTCTGATGCTGGTGGTCCGACACGAAGTGTAAATGCATTGTTATCTTTTTTAATGCTGGCAGGAAGAACGTCAAATATTTTATTCAAGGAATCTTTTGCGCCTTCAGATAATGGGGCATCTCCATATTGTGAAACCCATTGGGCACCTAAAAGTAGAGCTTCCAGCTCAGTTTGTGTAAACATAAGGGGCGGCAAAAAAAATGTGGGTTTCAAAATATATCCAACACCTGCTTCTCCTTCAATTTCAGCTCCCATTGCTTGTAGAGCAGCAATGTCACGATACAATGTTCGTATGCTTATTCCTAATCGATCTGCCAAGCGTTCGCCGGTTACTGCATGGCGGTAACTTCTTAAAATCGTTAATAAATTTAAAAGGCGTTCAGTTTTATTCATTAGTCTGTCTTACTGGATTTATACTACTGCCATATTCTGTCAGTATTATCCTATAGAATGACGATATTAACAATTTGTATTTCAGAGGTTAGTTATGCTTATTCCAAATTTATTATTATTTTATGTAGAAGATCCATTAAAAAGTGGTTCATTTTATGAAAGGATTTTTTCAATAAAACCAGTTGCATCATTTCCAACTTATGTAGCTTTCACCTTTGAGAATGGTTTGACATTTAGTTTATGGTCGTTTCATGCAAAGAATTTTGTTTCAGGCGGGACAGGGCATCGTTCTGAACTTTCTTTTTTAGTGGAAAATGAAGAGATAGTACGTGAACTTCATAAACAATGGGAAAAATTGAATATTACGATAGAGCAGGATTTGCATGAAGCAGCATTCGGATTAACTTTTGTAGCGCTTGATCCAGATGGGCATCGCATCCGTGTTTGTATTCCGGATAAATAAAATTACTTTTAGAAGCGTGACCATGTATTTACAAATAAATAGCAATGGATTAGTCTACGCACAGGCTCTAGGGGCGCCTATACCCACAAAAGAGGATCTCACCCAGGTTAAACACTTGCTTAACTGTATTCATTAACCTTTTGTTAGCTGGAATGTGGGTATCTGGCAATAGCAAAGGTGTCATATGAATAAGCCGCTTAATTTCCTAATATATTATGAAACGTATGGCAATCCAGCTGATCCATGCATCATTTTAATCACTGGCCTGGGTGGACAACTCATTCAATGGTCTGATTTATTTATTGATGGTCTGGTTAAACAACATTTATACGTTGTTACCTTTGATAATCGTGATTCTGGATTGTCACAGTATTATGATCATTTAGGTAAGCCTGATTTTGAAGAAGCCATTCAAGCTAAAAAGAGTGGCAAGAAATTTAATCCACCTTACACTTTTAATGATATAGCAGATGATATATTAATTTTGATGAATCAATTATCTGTACAGAAAGCACATATTCTTGGGTCGTCTATGGGTGGCATGATTGCTCAAGTGTTTGCAATTAAATATCCTGAACGTTTGTTAAGCTTGATGTTAATTGCAACGAGTAGTGGTGATGTTCATTTGCCGCCTCCTAAACCTGAAGTGCTTCAAATCATTTCTTCATCTTCATCAACGAATACTGAAAATATGGAGTCGTATGTAGAAAATAAAATAAAATTATTCCGACTTTACGATCCCTATTTTTTTAACGAACAAAAATCACGAGCGCTCTTTGAGAAAATGTATAAACGAACATTCTCTTCTGATGGTTTTAAACGCCAATTATTATCTTTTATAGGTGATAAACCACGGGGTGATAAGTTAAAAAATCTGAATATGAAAAGTCTGATCATTCATGGCAGTGATGATGCTGCCTTTTCTATAGAGCATGGAAAATACCTCAGCGAAATTTTACGGAATAGTCAACTGGAAATTATTGAAAAAATGGGACATGTTATTTCTGATGAGTTATGTAATAAAATCGTGTATGTTATTACGGATTTTATTAAACATGCTGATGATAATTAATTATGACAATAATGATTGAAACCGAAAATGAGATGTCAAAGTTTCGAAGTAAAAAAGCGGCTGAGGTGCAGCCGATATTATATGGTTCCATCGTTTCTCCTTATGTTCGTAAAGTCGCTATCGTGCTTGATCTTAAAAATATTGCTTACTCTCTTGAAACTTTGATTCCATTTATCGAAAAAGATAAACAAAAGCTTTTGAATATGAATCCTCTAGGTAAAGTACCTGTTTATCAAGATGGTGGTTTTATGTTATCTGATTCATCCGTTATTTGTGCGTATCTTGAAAAGCAATATCCTGATTCCGTGGTTTATCCGTCCACTTCAGAAACCTATGCGACTTGTTTATGGTATGAAGAATACGCTGACTCACAATTAATTCCCAATATTCTAACTGTTGCATTTAATATATTGTTTGCAGCCAGATTTAACTTGAGACCTGATATGAATGCAGTTAAAAACGTTTTAGATAATAAATTACCGCAAATATTTACTTATCTTGACAATGAAATTGGTAATAAAAAATATTTTGTTAATGATTGCTTTTCTTTAGCGGACATCAGTATTGCAGTACCCTTTATTAATTTTGAAATGGCTGGACATCGGGTGTCTCCAGATAAGTGGGCCAATTTATCACGATATTTGGATGAAATATCACAAGAGCTGTATATAGCGAAAGCTAATATGTTAATGAGAGAAACGCTTCAAAATGCGAATATTAAATAATAGTACTGGATTTACGAATATGATCTGCCGGTACTAATAATACAG
>Ga0105239_10010426_pt1 | contig 10392 bp, 5 predicted proteins | sample KBSC44metaG_FD_92761 | JGI IMG/M metagenome (GOLD analysis project Ga0105239, IMG submission 92761) | Corn rhizosphere microbial communities from Kellogg Biological Station, Michigan, USA - KBS C4-4 metaG | ecosystem: Host-associated > Plants > Roots > Rhizosphere > Soil | place: Michigan, USA...
GGTGACGGCTCCAGGGGCACAGCGAGGCGGACGTTCGAACAGCGAGCCGGCGAAAAAAAAAGCCAAGTTGCCGCGATGAAGGCAGGCTTGCGGCAGGTCCAGCGGGATCGGATTGGTTTGCGGCAATCGGTGCCGAGGCCGGTAGCGGAGGCTGGTAGCCTGGCGTCCGGGTCGGTACAGTCATCCGCGCACAAACGTAGTCGCAGCCCACTGCCTCTGGCTCCTCAGCCAGCCCAACCGCAGGGCGCGAGCGCTCCGATACAGCATAATCAACCTGGATAGGGAGAGCCGCGGGATAAGAAACGGCGGCTGTCGCGATAGAGCTTCATGATGCGAGACCAACGTCTCGTGCGCGGCGAGGCTGGCTACGGCGTTGACACCGGATCATCAGTATGGCGCGCACTGGGACGAGGATTCTTCAGGCGGTGGTGTGCGCACTGCTGTGTGCGCCCACTCACGCGCTGCCGACCAATCTTACGGCTGCTCAGCTCTACCATTCGCGATGGACGTTCGAGGAGGGGGCGCCTTCGGGCATTGACGCCATGGCGCAGACCCGCGATGGCTTCCTGTGGCTGAGCAATGCTTCGGGTCTGTTTCGTTTTGACGGGGTGGAATTCGAGCATATCGAGAGTGTTGGGGGCCAGCCGCTGCCGTCTGCCAATGTGGTCTCGCTGTGGGCGAATCCGCAAGGGGGGTTGTGGATCGGGTACCAGTTTGGCGGAGCCAGTCTTCTACAGAACGGCCGGCTGGTGAGTTATTCGGTTGCGCAAGGACTGCCCGGCGGAGTTGTCCTGGCGTTCGCGCAGAGCGCGGGCGGTTCTGTGTGGGCGGGCACGAGCCGCGGTTTGTTCCACTTGAGCGATGGCCGCTGGAAGCTGGCGGACAGTGAGGGGGACGGGCTCTCGGGTTATGTCGAGCGATTGCAGTTGGATGGTCAGGGTTCGCTGTGGGCACTCGGCGGTAGTGAGGTGTTTGTTCTGCGCCGGGGTGCAAGTCGCTTTGTGAGTGTGGGGGTGTCTGCTGATCGCGCTGACGTCGCGGGTCTGTCAGCTGCCCCTGATGGTCATGTCTGGTTGATTGTCGTGCCGGATGGTGTATTGACGATCAGGGATTTGACGGGGGCGCTGGCGCCGGTTGTGTTGAGTCATGGGCCGGGGCGGGACCAGACGTGGGCGGCGAAATTTGACCGTGACGGCAACCTGTGGACGACAGACCCTCGAGGTCTCGGCCGTATCCCGCTGGAACCGCACCCGGCGGACACCGCGAGCGGGGGTTCGTTGGCGAAGGATGGGCGGGTCGCTTTGACGAGCGCGTCTGCGCAGGGGATTCTGGAGGATCGCGAGGGTAATCTGTGGATTGGGACGCCCAATGGGCTGGATCGATTCCGGGTTCCGATCTTGAAACAAGCCGATCTGACTGCACCGGATATGCCATTCACAGCGTCCAACGCGCATGCTCCGGCATTTCCGCTCGCAGCCGCGCCGGCGGGCGGCATATGGGTCGCAACTCCTCGTGAATATCTCGTGAGGCTGGGCGCCCACAAAGAGATTATCGGCGGAGGGCCCCATACGGATATGACTTGTTTATATCTGGATCGGCGCGGTGAGCTCTGGGTGGGTGCAACTGATGCCTTGTGGCATCTGCGTGGACGGCGATGGACAGTGTTGCAGCGGCCGACGCAGGCAGATCTCACCGGCACACATCATGCCGTTCAGGCCATGGTCATGGATGATTCGGGAGCGATGTGGGTATCGGTCGTGCGTAAGGGGGTATATCGCATTGTCGATGGCACCTGGGTTCTCTGGGGCGGACGTAAAGATCTGCCCGCCCAGACTGCAACTGTACTGACGGCGGATGATATCGGGCAGCTGTGGTTCGGTTATGCGGACAACAGGGTGGCGGTGTTGGCGAGCGATCATGTCCGCACCCTTGGCGCCGCGGAGGGTCTGGACGTCGGGGTGGTGTTGTCGATTGTGCAACATGGCTCTGATGTCTGGATTGGCGGTGAGCATGGCGTGGCCCGTTGGGATGGACGCAGGTTTCAGCCGGTTCGCTGGCAGGGAGCGGTGCCTCTGAATGTCTCGGGCATTGCGTTCACGAGTGAAGGGCATGTGTGGCTCAGCACGAGCAGAGGAGCCATTTGCATCGACGCAGCGGCAATCGAGGCATGGGCGGCTGGCTCACCTCCGGTGCAATACAGGTTGTTGGATTATCTGGACGGAATCCCGGGCACGATGAGTGTCATACGTCCTTTGCCGACCATTGCGGTGGATGCCAGCGACCGGATCTGGTTCGCCACCAATAACGGTGTGGTCTGGACGGACCCTGCGCATGAGGTCCACCACGGAGTGGCGCCGGAAGTCTTCGTAAAGACCGTGCGGGCGGATGGAGTGTCCTTTGATCTGTCGCGCCGGCCGCAGGGGCTGCAGTTGCCGGTCAGAACCCACAATCTGGAAATTCGTTATACGGCGCCCAGTTTGACCATGCCGGAGCGCGTGCGCTTCCGCTATCAGCTGGAGGGAAGTGACTCGGACTGGCAGGAGGCGGGCACGCGCCGGCAGGCGTTCTACACGGATCTGCGCCCAGGTCACTATCGTTTCCGGGTGCTGGCGGCCAACCATGAAGGGCTGTGGAATGAAACCGGGGCCAGCATCGAGCTGGATCTGCCACCGACATTTACCCAGACTCGCTGGTTTTTATTGTTGTGTTGGCTTGCAGCTGCGGTGGTGATGTGGCTGTTGTTTTCTCTGCGTTGGCGGCGCGCTGAAGCGCAGTTGCGCTGGCGTTTGCAGGAGCGGCTGATTGAACGCGAGCGGATCGCACGGGATCTGCACGATACCTTCCTGCAGGGTATGCAGGGGCTGTTGCTGCGCTTTCAGTCGGCGACTGAGCGTATTCCTCAGCAGGAGCCGGCACGGGCGTTGATGGAGAAGGCGTTGGATCGAGCGGATGAGGTGATCGCGGAAGGCCGTAACAAGGTGACGGAGCTGCGCCTGTCCGCCGATCGACGGACTCAGTATCTGGAGCAGGCGCTGGAGCAGTACTGCGCTGACCTGGAGCAGATCTATGGCGTGGCATGGCGCGTCTATGTCGAGGGCGTGCCGCGTGAGCTGCATCCTGTCGTCGGCGAAGAAGTGGAGCAGATCGGCAAAGAGGCGCTGACGAATGCCTTCAAACACGCGCGTGCGACCTCGATCGAGGTCCGGGTCACCTATTCCGCGTCTGGGCTGCTGCTGCAGGTCATCGATGATGGAGGAGGCTTTGATTCGCGCAATCCGCAGGTAGCTCCGGGTCATTGGGGTCTGCAGGGGATGAAGGAGCGCGCTGCCCGCATCCGCCGCGGGCGTTTGTCTATCTCCAGCCGGGTGGGCTTGGGAACTACGGTGGAGCTTCAGATTGCCACAAGGCTCGCCTTCAGGAGGTCGCGGACGTGGTGGCATCGCCTGTTGCGCACGAAGCCGGAGTGACAAGCTGGCGGGCAATAGGCAGAGCACCTCGTGGCTCAGACGGCGCAGGCACCCGAGGCTGTTGCATTGGACGCGGTAGCGGTCACCCGAAAGTGTAATGCGGGTTGGGGAAGCTTTACGCAGACTAGCGAGCTTCCGTTGGGGGAGAAGCGTTTGGTGCGGATTTTTCTGATGTTGGTGGGCGGCCTGCTGTGGGTGGTGCAGACATTTGCATTGCCGTCCTCTCTCTCTGTCGGGCAGCTCTATCACTCACAGTGGACGGTTCGAGACGGCGCTCCCACGGCTATCACGACGCTGGCGCAGACACGAGATGGCTTTCTGTGGCTGGGGACTGATTCCGGTCTATTCCGCTTTGATGGGGTGCAATTCGAGCATATTGAAAGTGTCGGCGGCGAGCGCCTGATTTCCAGCAGCATCCAGGAGGTCTGGGTCGCACGCGACGGGGCGCTGTGGATCGGCTATCTGTTTGGCGGTGTCAGTAAGTTGCACCGCGGGCGGCTAGTGAATTATCGGGAAATGGAGGGTCTGCCGCGCAGTAAGATCACCGAATTCGCGCAGGGCGCGGATGGTTCCATGTGGACAGGTACGCCGCTCGGTCTGTATCACCTTGAAAATGGCCGCTGGCAGGAGGTTGGCAGTGACTGGAATGTGGCGCGCGGGTTCGCGTCCCGGTTGCAGCTCGATGCTCGCAACACTCTGTGGGTTGTCCTGAATGGTGAGGTTGTCTATCTACGCCAGGGTGCGCGTCGCTTCGAGGTGTTTGGTCTGCGCGTGATCATCAATGACTGGCCCGACTTGCTGCGTACCGCCGACGGTCATGTCTGGTGGATAGAAAAGCGCCAGGGTGTGTTGACATTGCAGGACTTGACGGCCGGTGACAATCCGCCGGTGGTGTTGGGTCATGCGGCGGATCCGACGGACGTGACTGATAGGTCGCTCTTCGATCGCGAGGGCAATCTCTGGTTGGCGGGCAAGTTCGGGCTGGGGAGTGTCGTGTTCGCGCAGCGCTCGTCCGCGACGTTGCGCGGTCCTGGCGCGCGGGAGCATGAGCGGGTGACCCTGACGGGTGTGTTCAGCACTGCGATGCTGGAAGATCGCGAGGGCAATCTATGGATCGGCACGAATTCCGGCCTGGACGCCTTCAGGACGCCCGTCATGGCGCGTGTGGATCTGACTGAGTCAGCCTCGCGCTCATTACCGTTGGATGCTCATATTCCGCATTTTCCCCTCGCGCCTGCTGCGGGGGGCGGTATGTGGATCGGCTCTCCGGATGATGTCATTGTCAAGTTGGGCGCAACTCAGGAGGTCATTCCGGGTGGGCCACGCGATGTGTTGATCTGCTTCTACACGGATCGTCTGGGTGAGCTGTGGGTCGGTGTGCAGGATGCCCTGTGGCACTTGCGGGGCGGACGTTGGCAGGTCCTGCGCCGGCCGGTGGAGCAGGGGGAGGTGCCGCGGTTCATGCAGGCGCTGGCGATGGACGCGGCGGGCGCGATGTGGGTTTCCGTCGTAAACCGTGGGGTTTATCACATTGTCGCGGGGCAGTGGGTTCTTTGGGGCGGATATGCCGAGCTGCCACACCACTATGCCATGGTGCTGACGGCGGATGAGGACGGACGGATCTGGTTCGGCTATCCAGATAACACGGTGGCGGTGTTGGAGGGGGACCGGGTGCAGACGCTGGGCGCCTCTGACGGGTTGCAGATAGGTGCTGTCTTGTCGATCGCGCCGCGCGGTCAGAATGTCTGGATCGGCGGGGAGCGGGGCCTGGGTCGCTGGGATGGAAGCCAATTCCAGATGGTGAGATGGTGGGGCGAGCCAGTGCAGAACATTTCCGGGATCGCGGTCATGCCGGAAGGTCATCTGTGGCTCAACACCGCCGCTGGGGCAGTTTATGTAGACGCGGGTGAGCTGGGGGCGTTGGCCGATCCGCGGCGCCAAGTGCGGTACAGGCTGTTTGATCATCTGGACGGAATGCCCGGCGCGGCGCCCGTGACACGCCCGCTACCCACTGTTGCGGTGGACAGCGATCGGCGGGTGTGGTTCTCAACCGATAACGGTGTGGTGTGGACGGATCCCGCACACGGGGTGCGTAATACGGTGGCACCGGAGGTGATTTTGAAGACCGCGACGGCGGATGGAGTGTCTCATGATTTGTCTCGCCCGCCGCGGCTGATCCAGTTGCCTGTCAGAACCCATACTCTGGAGATCCGCTATACCGCGCCGAGTCTGACGGTGCCTGAACGGGTGCGCTTCCGGTATCGGCTCGAGGGCAGTGATACGGATTGGCAGGAGGCAGGCACGCGGCGGCAGGCGTTCTATACGGATCTGCGGCCTGGCCATTACCGGTTCCGGGTAATAGCCGCTAACAGTGATGGTGTCTGGAACTCGACGGGCAGCACTGTGGATCTCGAGCTGCCACCGACTTTCACCCAGACGCGTTGGTTTGTGTGGCTGTGTGCACTGACGGCGCTCCTGGGGATCTGGTTGTTGTTCTCTTTGCGTTGGCACCGCGCTGAAGCGCAATTGCGCTGGCGGTTGCGGGAGAGGTTGATAGAACGGGAGCGGATCGCACGGGATCTGCACGATACGTTTCTTCAGGGGATACAAGGTTTGATGTTGCGCTTCCAGTCGGCGACCGAGCTCATTCCGATGCACGAACCCGCCCGGGCGCTGATGGAGCAGGCGCTGGATAGGGCGGATGGGGTGCTGGAAGAGGGACGCGACAAGGTCACTCATCTACGTCTATCCGCTGATCGAGCGGATCAGGACCTGGCGCAGACGCTGCGGCGGCACGGCTCCGACCTGGAGCAGATTTATGGCGTGGTGTTTGGGCTCTCCGTAGCAGGCGTGCCACGCCCTCTGCGCCCGTTAATTCGCGAGGAGGTCGGGCAGATCGGCAAGGAGGCGTTGACCAACGCTTTCAAGCATGCGCAGGCAGCCCGGATCGAAGTATGGATTGAGTATGCTCTGCGAGGGTTGACGCTGCGGGTGAGCGATGACGGGCGGGGTTTTGATCCGCAACATCCACGAGTTTCTGCGGGGCACTGGGGTCTGCAGGGCATGCGGGAGCGTGCGGCCCGCTGCCGCGCGCGGTTGAGTATCTCCAGCCGCAGGAACGAGGGAGCGACAGTAGAGCTGTGGATCGCCGCCAGGTTGGTTTATAAGCGATCACCGCCGCGCTGGCGCCGCCTGGCGAGGCGCCTGCGGCGCAAGTGGACCCGCAAGGGGAGGTTGTGATGCCTGCGAAGGGGATTTCGCGACCGATCACGGTGCTGGCGGTGGATGACCATCCCCTGTTGCGCGATGGGATCGCGGCGGCGTTGTCGAATGAATCGGACATGCGGTTGGTGGCGGAGGCTTCGGATGGCCCGGCGGCCATCGAGGCGTTCGAGCAGCACCAGCCGGATGTCACGTTGATGGACTTGCAGATGCCAGGAATGAGCGGGCTCGAGGCTCTGCGGATCATCCGTCAGTCGCACCCGCAGGCGCGGATTGTCGTGTTGACGACGTATCGCAAGGATGTGCAGGCGATGGCGGCGCTCAAGGCGGGTGCGAGCGGGTTTTTGTTGAAAGGTCTGTTGCGCAAGGAGTTGCGGGACACGATCCGCGCGGTGCATGCCGGCCGGCGGGTCATTCCTCCTGAAGTGGCGATCGACCTGGCGGAGCACGCTGGAGAGAACGAGCTGTCCGCGCGGGAGATCCAGGTGTTGAAGGGAGTCGCGCGCGGCAGCTCCAATCGTGAGATTGCGGTTGCGCTGGAGGTGGCGGAGGACACGGTCAAGGCGCACATGAAGAACATTCTGTCCAAGCTCGACGCCAAGGACCGTACGCATGCGGTGATGATTGCCTTGAAGCGGGGGATTCTGGAGGTGTGAGAGGTTCTCTTCATCTTTGCGGAACTTAACGTTGTGACACCGCGGGAGTTGTAGGGTGGCGGGATGAAAGCGGAACCCATGATGAAGGGTATAGGGTGCTCACAGGTGGTATCTCATCCGGATGATTATCCGCAGAAAGGTCGTGAGCGGATGATTCTGCCGCAGCCGATTGCCACTCTGGGCACGGGCTCATCCAATGTGGAACGCACGATGCTCGCGAAAATGTCGCCTGAGCGCGTGTTCATGATGGGTGATAATCCGGCGCTGCCGCGGATGCCCAAGGCGCCTCGGCTGTTGGATTTCTTCAAGCTGCGATTCACTGAGATCACCTTCAAGCATCTGCTGCAGAGTGCCAGAACGGCGTTGGCGGCGGGTCAGAATGAAACAGTGGTGATGGCGTGTCTGCTGCACGATATTTCCAACGGTGCGCTGATGCGTACCGATCACGGCTATTGGAGCGCACAGCTCGTGACACCCTATGTCAGTGAGGAGGTGGCCTGGGCTGTCCAGTATCATCAGGCCTTGCGTTATTTCGCTGATGAAGCCGTGGGGTTTAAATATCCGGATGCCTATAATCGGTTTTTTGGCTCGGATTACGAGCCGCCGGAATACATCCAGAAGGCTTACCGGGAGGCGCGTCAGCATCGTTGGTATATGACTTCGCGGCTGATCACTGTCTACGATCTCTACTCATTCGAGGATGGCTCGAACCTCGATCCCGACGAATTCACGGATATCATCGGGCGCAATTTCAAGCAGCCGGAGGAAGGGCTGGGCTTCGATGGGTCACCGACGGCGCACATGTGGCGCAGCATGATCTGGCCAAACAATTTTCTTTGACGGGCAGACGGTTGCGCGGGATGCCATGGAGCAGGTTGGGTTGCTGCCTGAGTCACAGAGATAGGGTGGTGGGTAACCCGGCGCGCGTTGCGCGCCGGGCTGTTACGCCGGCAGAATGTTCTGGTTCGACCGGAACACGTTATCCGGGTCGTACCGGGCTTTCAGCTTCCGTAGCCGCGAATAGTTCGCTCCATACGACTCCTGTACTCCCGTTTCGTCCTCAAATTCCAGCATGTTGAGATACGGGGCACGGATATGTTGCTGCAGAGGTGCCCAGGTCTCATCTGCCCACGAGCGGGCTTCGGCAGTTAGTCTGGCATCGTCCCACATGAGTATGAACCCAACTCCGGCGCCGGCCGGCCAATGCGGAAACGCCATGGCGTCCGACTTCACCCGCGTGAATGCGCCGTGTATGGGGTCGAGAAAGATCAGTCTCGTGACGGGCAGCGCATCGCGGTTGTCAGCGAGCAGATCGAGGCCTTCCTTGGACAACTCTCCCGCCGTGACCCCATAACGCACGCAGTACGCGCTGCTGCTCGGCTTTTCGCGCCCGACGAGAGCCGATACAGTGGTCATATTCAATGTGTCGCCGGAGGGGCGGACGGCGGTTCCGAGGAATTGATCGATGACCTGGCGCCCATGCGTAGCCTTTCCGCTCCAACAGGCATCGACACTGACATGTGCCGAGCCATCCGGGCTGTAGCTGACAAATGTGAACGATCCCAGCTCATCCGGCATCGAGCTCGACAATTTGTCAGTCATCTCCAGAACGTCGCGTGCCGCGGCCGCGGGGTAGGTCAGCCTGCCCGCAAACACGCGGCCCACGCGCACCGCGCGATAGGTCAGCTTCGTCACAACTCCGAAGTTGGCGCCAGCGCCTCGCAGAGCCCACATCAGCTCGGCATTCTCGCCATCACTGACATTGAGCACGCGCCCATCGGCGAGCACGACTTCGGCCGCAACGAGCGCATCGCAAGCCGCACCGGCCACTCCCAGAAGGTATCCGAATCCGCCACCCAGAGTCAGTCCGGAGACACCCACGTCACCGCAGGTACCCAACGGAAGCGAGAATCCATAGCGGGCCGCCGCCTCGTTAGCTTGCCAGGCTCTCGCGCCAGCTCCGCATGTCACCGTTGGGCGATCCACATCGATAGTGACCTGGTCCATTTTTCCGAGGTCGATGACGATTCCGCCATCGCAACTGGAGAGACCGGCCTGGGAATGTCCGCCGCCGCGAACCGCAATGGCGATGCCCCGAGTGCGGGCGAAATCCAGCACGCGAACGACATCACCGGTGCCGGCGCAACGGGCTATCAGCAGAGGCCGACGATCATAGGCGCGGTTGTCCGTTCGACGCAGCTCATCAAACTGCGGATGTTGAGGATCGACGAGCTCCCCGGCAAACCGGCCTCGCAGGGCGGAGAAATCGAGTGCTCCTGGAGCCACGCGCGGCGCGGTTCTGGCAGCCGCGTGCCCGATCCCGATCAGCCCGTAGGCGAGGGCCGGTACAGCCGCCATCCCTTCGCGCCTGCTCAATTTTCGCACTGTTGCTAGCTCCTTTGCTTCGATTGCAGGACGCGTGCCGCCACGCGCATGTGCTGATGTCCCTGGGAACAACGCCCGGGCGGATCGTGCGCCGCCGACGGGCTCATGAACGGGAGTCTATGCGGAGCTGGTGTAGTGTTTCGTTAAGAACCGCTTGCGGGCTGGTGCTCCAGATCAATTCAGGTGACGCTGCAATCCCAAGCAAAACCGACTACGGCACCTCGGGGTAGGTGCCGAACGAGATCATCTTTTCTCGTCAATTAATTCGGTACTTGAATCGCCAGCCTCTTGATCCATTGGGAGGCACCAGTAGGAAGAGGCCGTCGCCGTCGAAAAGCTCATGCGGCTTTTGCGACGGCCGAGAATTGCGTATTTGGACGTCGGTCAGGGGCATTGGGGGTAGCGGCTCCGCGCCATGTTGGTTTGGTGGGTGTAGCGGGCAGTCCGGGGGGTGACTACCCCCATAGCTACCCCTGACCAAGCCGCGCTGTCAAACGGGGAGCCGGGACGCAATGAGACAAGGAATCGCTATAAAATCAGCCAGTTACGAGGCGGAGTGAGCTGCGGAGAAACCGGGCGAGAGGGGTGAAACCGGCAAATGGCTCCCTGGGTTGGAATCGAACCAACGACCAACGGATTAACAGTCCGACGCTCTATGCTCA
>Ga0105239_10010431_pt1 | contig 10389 bp, 4 predicted proteins | sample KBSC44metaG_FD_92761 | JGI IMG/M metagenome (GOLD analysis project Ga0105239, IMG submission 92761) | Corn rhizosphere microbial communities from Kellogg Biological Station, Michigan, USA - KBS C4-4 metaG | ecosystem: Host-associated > Plants > Roots > Rhizosphere > Soil | place: Michigan, USA...
GGCACGCCTGGTATTTCCTCAAACATAAGGATCAGGGGGCAATCTTCATGGAATGGAAGTGCACCTATCTTTGTAATAGATGGTGTTGTGCGGGATAAAGCAAGTTTCGACGCTTTAGACCCAAATGAAGTAGATCAGATTACTGTATTAAAAGATGCTGCGTCTGCTGCAATATATGGTTCTCGCTCTTCTAATGGAGTATTACTTGTAACTACAAAAACCGGAAAAAGCGGAAAATTTCAGATTCAATACAGTTCTATATTTAGTACCGAGAGAACCGGGAAAGTGCCGGGATATATGGATATGGGCCAGGCATTGGACCTCGCTGATTCAGTTAACGGCGGAATTTCGCCTGAAGAGAAAGCATGGGTTCTAAAGAATAATCCGGTGGTATGGATTATTACAACGCTGCCTACAGAAATCCCAATAATCAAAAACATTCATTGAGTATATCAGGTGGTAGTGATAAAGTTACTTATTACATCGGAGGTTCCTATTTCGATGAAAATGGATTTTTACCCCAGGTCTGGTTCAAAAAATATAATCTGAGAGCTAACGTTCAGGCCAAATTAAGCAAAAATCTTACCGTGGGAATAAACCTAAGCGATAATTATGGTACTCGTAACCGGTTTAATTTTACTTATGATTATGGGTCCACTGACCTGAATAATCTTTGGGGCAAATTATTGTACTGGAATGTTTTTTCTCCCGCATATATTGACGGGAAACCGGTTAATCCGGGATGGTTAGGTAATCCGGTGGAAATGATGAAGAACGGAGGTTATTGGCGTAACCAGGACCAACATCTTGATGCGTTGCTTAATTTGGAATACAAAATTCCTGGAGTACCCGGGTTATTAGTAAAAGCATCTTATAGTAACAATAGCGATAATAGCTTCATAAAGAATTTTGCGAAAAAGCAACTTCTATATAATTTCCAAACGTCCGGAACTAATAATCTCATTTATGAAAACAAAGTGTTAAGCACAGTTTTAAGCGGCGACCCGGGAACTGAATATATCGGTAATGAATATACTAAAACCAATTCCTACCAATTAAATGGGCAGATCAATTATGACAACCAGTTTGGGAAACATCATATAAATGCCCTGGCAGCCTATGAACAGTATGAATACCAGTATAATTATTTTAGCATGTACCGATATAATTTTCCACTCTTCCCGACCGATCAATTCTTTGCTGCCAGCGGTAATCCAAGCGACTGGTCCACGTCCGGTAATGAAAGTCAGGATGGAAGATTATCGTATATCGGGAGGCTTAACTATGACTATGGTGGCAAATATCTATTTTCTTCGTCCGTTCGTCGTGATGGATCTATCAAATTTGCTCCAAATAAACGATGGGGATGGTTTCCTTCTGCCGCGGCAGGCTGGGTGATCTCGAAAGAAAACTTTTTTCAAAGCAGCAAAGTTCAAAACTTTATAGATATGCTGAAACTTCGCTTGTCCTTCGGATCTACCGGTAATGATGCAATTGGAGGATGGCAATGGCAGGATCAATATAATATTTCCTCAAGCACCTATTATATGGGAAGCCCTGGGACAACAGTACCAAGATTGACCTACGGGGGTATTCCAAATCCAAACATAACCTGGGAAAAATCTAATTCGTATAATGTAGGAATTGATATGAATTTCCTCAAAAACTTTACGTTTACTACGGAACTTTGGTTGCGCCACACGTATGACATTTTAGGCCCCCGCATTCTTGTACTTCCTGTTGAATTTGGTGGCACCATGCCTGCGGTTAATTACGGCAAGGTGGATTCAAAAGGCCTAGAAATTGAATTAGGATACAACAACAATATAGGACGGGATTTTTCATATAACATTAGAGGAAATTTTGGCCTTGCCACAACGAAGGTGATAGAAGAAGATGTTGCGTCAAATGCCCAGGAAGTGGATAATCCAAATGGTAAAACGCTTAACTATGGAAAAGGTTTAAAAGCAACAGGTATTATTCGGACTCAGTCAGATCTGGCTAAGTTACCTTCCGGTTACACTATATATGGAACAGCACCCGTACTCGGAATGATGAATTTTGCAGATGTCAGTGGCCCAAATGGATCTCCCGATGGTAAAATTGATGATTACGACAGGGTTGTACTTGGAAATTACTTTGGTAGTGGAGGTGCGCCAATTTCCTATGGCCTGAAGGTTAATTTTCAGTACAAGGGCTTTACTGTTGATATGTTGTTTGCAGGGCTTGCCGGATTTAAAGTTAGTTATAATGACGCATGGGGTAGAAACTTTGGCGGGGGTGGTAAAATTCCCCTTTATCATGCCGATTCCTGGTCGGAATCAAACCCGAATGGAACTACTCCGAAACTTTATCCCTGGGGAGACGGAAGAGCAACTTATACGTATACCTCTTCATTTAATACATATGATGGAAGTTTCCTGAGAATGAAATACCTGAATCTTGGTTATAATATTCCTGCGGAAGTGATGAAGAAAGCCGGATTGAAAGGGGCACAGATTTTCGTTTCTGGAACTAATTTGTTCCTCTGGAGCAAATTTAAGTTTTATGACCCGGAAATTGCTCAGTTTATGAGTTATCCTGAGATGAAAGCATTTTCCTTAGGAATTAACCTTCAATTCTAAATTCAAAATGCATTTTAAAATTTTATTAAACTATAAAATGAAAAAGAAAATATTTATATCCTTTACAGTTCTTTCTGCAGGCCTGCTGTTGTTCAGTTGCAGTAAAGTTCTTGATAAAGCAAACCTCACAGCAGTTAGCCCTTCATCCGTTTGGAGCAATGCAGACATTGCAAACGCCTATCTTAACAACATATACGCCAATATGATGCCGGGTAATACAGCCACCCATGATAACGCAAGCGATGAAGAGGTTCCGTATCAAAGGCAATCAAGCGCCTGGATACAAGGAACTGCAACCTTTGATTCATGGAATAATTTTGGCCAGTATTCAAACATCCGGACGATCAATATTCTTTTGGCAAATATTGATAAGGCAACTTTTGACCCTTCCGCCGCAAGTGCAATTAAAGGCCAGGGGCTATTTTGGAGAGCCTGGGCCTATTACAGTATGGTCAAGGGCTATGGCGGGGTGCCGCTTATACTTGAACCACAATCGGCTGAGGACCTCACAACCTTAGCTCTGCCCCGAAATAAAACGTCGGAATGTATAACACAGATAATTAAAGATCTGGATGATGCAATTGCTTTACTACCGGATAGCTGGTCCGGTAATGATGTCGGAAGAATCGATAAAGCTGCGGCCCTGGCATTTAAAGGAAGAGTATTATTGTTTTTTGCCAGCCCACTGTTCAATCCTTCTAATGATCAGACCAAGTGGCAGGCAGCTTATGATGCAACTTTAGCTGCTAAAACATTTTGTGATGCACACGGAAAGGGGTTGTATCCTGAGTATAGTAAGATTTGGGACGATGAATTAAATAAGGAGGTAATTATGGTGAGGAGATTTAATTACCCGCAGGCAACATATTTTCAGGGCGGCTTACTCCCATTGAACTGGTCAAAGGACGATGTTGGTTATGACCGTCCTTCCCTGGAGTTGGTCAATGCATTCCCAATGAGAGATGGCTCTGCCTGGAATCCCGCAACAATGTCGTATGATACTTTATTTAGGCATCGTGATGACCGGTTTTATGCCGACATTTATTATAACGGGAGTCCGAATCAATATATAGCCGGTATGGTTCAGGGCAACACTTACCTTTGGACTTACTTTGATAATATTACCAATCTTTATGGCAATACCGGGCTTGAGGGAGCGCACAACCAGGTAACCACTGACCCTTTATGGTCTAATTCAAGCTTCTACAGAACCAAAGCAATTGACCACACCCTTACCCAGGGAACGGTATATAATGCTGCTGTCGATTGGCCTGAAATCAGGTATGCGGAAGTTTTAATGAATTACGGTGAAGCAGCCAATGAGATAGGCAAAACAGACGAAGCTTTGCAGGTTTTATATCAAATCAGGGCTCGTGCCAATATTTTACCTGGTGCATCAAATAATTATGGAATTACGGCTACATCACAATCGGATATTCGTATTGCTTATCAAAATGAACGATTTGTAGAGTTTTGTTTCGAGGGTAAGCGTTTTGACGACCTTAGGCGATGGAGATTATTTGGATATTTAAGAAGCTTGCCGCAGCGCCATGGTTTAGCAATTCTGTTAAAACCCGGACAACCGGATGTTAATCCTTTGGACGATATCAATACCATTTGGAATAGATTCACATCCACCGTTATTGAAACTGATGTTAAGGATATTGCTATACAAGATCAATACTATTTTTATGGAATTCCAAAAGCGGTCCTGGATAGAAACGCAAAACTTCAACAAAACAAAGATTGGGGAGGAACATTCGACCCATTGCAATAGTTTTCTCATAAGCAGCAGTTTTGGTAAATGGGAGCCGCGAGGCTCCCATATTTTGAATTTCAAAGGCTACCTAAAAAGCATAATCTAAAGCCCATTGTCAGTAATATTTTAGGGTTTTAACTGGCGAACATGAGATGGGCTATCAAGGGGAGACGTTCAATCATATTTATCTGGATGATGCGATTACTTTCAATTGCTTTGTAAATAAGAACAGAACGACCAAATAACTATTAATAATACATAACCGAAGAATCGCCATAACGTTAGGTTAATATGTAGACCATGGGTCAAATAAAAATTCTGAAATCTATAGTGTTGTCTGCTTTAGGTTTCTTCCTACAGGGAAGATCGGTATTGTTCGCACAGGAAATTTCTCATGATGGTACAGGGAGTTGGGATAGAAAGGAACTTGGTAATCATCGGGCGGTTATAAACGTACTACAAGATTCGGATGCTGTATTTGTTCATGTGCCCTGGAGAAGGGAAGATAACCCTGAGAAGAAGGCTATTATCATTATTGATGCCTCTACAGGCAAAAAAGTTGAAAACTTTTATAGAGTTACAGCCAACAGGGAATACGGCGATTTTATTTTTTATCCTTCTACAGGGAAAGGGATTTATTACCTGTATTATTTGCCCTATAAAACCACCGGAAGCTGGTATTTTCCCAACACTGTTTACCCTAATTATACCGATCAATATGATCCAGTTTGGAAACAATCGCACAGAATCACAAGTACAATAAATGCCGACCAGTTTCCTGTTGCTAAGGTTCTTCGATTCGAATCTATCAATGACTTCAATAGTTTCGATCCCATGGAGATTGTAGCGACAAAGCAGGAAGTGAAGGTGCTGACAGATCATAATGCCAATAAAGATTTCCTGGTATTTCCGGAAGAAAGGAAAAATCCCATACGGATGAATACAGATATTCCTCAATGCTGGGCAGTGAGAAAGGAAAACGAATTATTCTCAGGAACTGCACAAAGAAATGAATTTTATACATACCAAATAGGAGTGTTTGCAGCGTTTAAAAACCTAAATCATGTGCAACTGAGTTTCTCAGATCTTACAAAAAATGATGGGCAAAAAATATTCGCATCATCTATTCGGTGCTTCAACCTGGGGGGAAATGATTGGCTGGGGAAAGCCTTTACAAAAGAAGTAAATATAGAAAAAGGGCATGTACAAGCATTATGGATTGGGATTGATATAAAGAAAGATGCAATTCCCGGCGTGTACACTGGCACGGTAACTGTTTCGGCAGGCGGCGTTGAGAAAAGGATGGTTAATATCCGTATAAATATTATTGACAAAATAATTGAAAACAAGGGGTACAATGACCTCTTTAGAATGGCAAGGCTTAATTGGTTAGATTCTAAGACCGGCCTTGATGACAGCGTTTTTAAGCCTTACATTCCGGTAGAACTAAACCAACATACAGTAAAGGTATTGGGCCGAACGCTTCACTTTGATAAGTTTGGCCTACCTGATAAAATAACCAGTTCATTTACCGGGAGTAATGATGCAGTTAATGGCATTGCAAAAGATATAATTGTTGCACCGGTGCAATTAGTGACGCTGAGAAATGGAAAAGAACTTAGCTGGAAATCGGAGGGGCCAAAAATTACAGAGAAGTCAGGAGGCGCTGTGAGCTGGAATAATTTGGAGATAAGGCCTGATGCGCAAATGAAGATTAGTGCAAAAATGGAATGTGACGGGTATATCAATTACACGGTAGAATTAACAGCCAGAAAGGCAATTACTATTGACGATATGCAATTGCTGATTCCTTACGCCAAGCCTGTCGCTACTTATATGATGGGTTTAGGATTTAAGGGAGGCCTGCGCCCTGAAAAATGGTATTGGAAATGGGATACATCACGGGCAAACAATATGGTATGGATTGGAGATGTAAACGCCGGGCTGCAATGCAAATTGAAAAATGAATTCCCGGATTGGGCAGTTACTAATTTTGACAAAACAGGGCCTTATAAAGACTGGAGTAATGGTGGGTTGGGTGGTTGCAACTTATCAGATCAGGGGAATAGTTTCTTATTTAAAGCATTTACAGGCCCTAAGGTATTGAGCGAGGGCGAGGTGTTGCATTTTAATTTCGGGCTCTTGATTACGCCTCTTAAACCTTTGGATAAAAATCATTGGAGCGAAAGGTATTTTCAATCGGATCCGCCAGTGGATAACTGGATATCACAAGCTGTTGAAAAGGGGGCAAATGTTATGAATATTCACCAGGGGAATATTCTGAATCCGTATATTAACTATCCATTCATAGCTACTGACACGTTAAAAAATTTCATCGAAGCAGCCGGGTCTAAGGGAATTCGTTGCAAAATTTATTATACAGTAAGGGAATTGAGTAATCACGCGAACGAGATTTGGCCTTTGCGAAGCCTTGGTAACGAAATTTATACACCTGGCCTCGGTTCGGAAATTGCTGACCAGTTTGCTGACGACGGAACTGGCGGAAATCTATATTCCACAGGTGGCTCATGGCTGGTAGAACATCTGCGGACGAACTACGATGCTGCGTGGCACACTCCGTTAGAAGAGGGTCGTACCGATATGGCTATTCGTACACAAGGATTATCGAGATGGCACAATTACTACCTGGAAGGTCTTGGGTGGCTTGTGAAGAATGTTGGCATAAGGGGGATTTACCTGGATGGGGTGGGTTATGACCGTGAAATTATGAAGCGGGTAAGAAAAGTGTTGGATAGGACCGCAGATAGTTGCCTGGTCGATCTTCATTCCGGCAACAATTTCAATCCTACTTATGGATTGAATAGCCCTGCAAACCAATATATGGAACTGTTTCCATATATAAATAGCCTATGGTTGGGAGAAATGTATAATTACAATGAGGATCCTGATTACTGGTTAGTGGAAATATCAGGAATACCATTTGGGCTCTATGGCGAAATGCTTAATGGCTGCGGCAATTCCTGGAGGGGAATGGTATATGGTATGACCTCCCGTCTTGGATGGGTGGGATGTGATCCCTCCGCCCTTTGGAAAGTATGGGATGAATTTGGGATTAAAGATTCTAAAATGATTGGCTATTGGGACCCGAACCTCCCTGTTGAATGTAATAACAATAACGTTAAGGTAACCGTGTACCGGCGTGCGGATAAGATATTAATTGCTTATGCCAGTTGGGCCAAACAGGATATGCAGATGAAACTGGAAATTAATTGGAAAGAATTAAATCTGGATTCTGGCCAGGTGAGTATAGAAGCACCTTCGATTCAGAATTTCCAGGAGGAGCATCTTTATCGTAGCCTGGATAACATAAGGGTTCCGGTTGGTAAGGGTGGTATCATTATTATTAAAAAGAAGTAGCCGATTTGCTGCTGATATTTCTTAAAAATAAAAAAGAATGAAAAAGGTGGAAATAAATTTTGGGAAGGCTCTTGGTCTTTCATGGAAAGCAGATGCTGTATCAGGCACTGCAATATCCATATCAGGACTAAAAAAAGTCGTTTATCTGTGTTGTTGTTTTATCAATGTTGCAATTGGAACGTCTTATGCGCAATTAGATATGTCAACTGGTTATTTAAGAATCGGGATTAATAATAAAGGGTTTATTACCAGCATCAAAGACAAAGCCTCAAATAAAGAATATTGTCCTGAAAAAAAGGTATCCGCCTTACTATGCCTGTTTAAAGACGGAGAATGTATTTTGCCGGATAAGGCTTCGTTTGACCATAGAAGCAAGCAACTCACCTTGCATTTTGCGAATGGGTCTTCGGCCATAATAAAGACAGAGCAAAATCACGCTTATCTGAAATTTAAGTTACTATCACTCAATCCCCGCAATGGAATAGATAATATTGTTTGGGGCCCTTATAAAACGAATATATCACAATATATAGGTGACGAGATAGGAGTGGTCCATAACAATGATTTTGCTTTCGGAATCTTTTCTTTAGATGATAATACCACTGGTGGACTGCCTTGCGATGGAGATTTAGCACAAGGTTATTACTATGTTCATACAACAGATTCCGTGAAATATCCACTTCCCCCAAATCTCTATGAAGGGCAACGTTTTCGTTTTGGCGGTAATGGCGTAAGCGATGTAGCTATGTCATCTCATCCTGAAGAATATTTTAAAACAAATGGCGGTATCGCCGCTCAACTGGAACCCTCTTTTGGATCAAGTGTTATAATGCATGCGAGAGACAGAAGAAAAAAGCATTTGGATTTTATAACCTTATTGCCTGGGTACGACAATATGAATTTGCCTCGCCATCAATGGGTAGATTCGATTGATGTTGATTTTATTGGTTCATCTGTCGCAATGTTTGGTTGCCCTGATTCCATAACACTAAGTTTGATAGAAAGAATAGTTGTTAATGAAAAACTACTTCATATTAAAACGAGTGAGGGGAAATGGATAAGGGATCCAAAAAGTTACAGAGCCGATTTAGCCTGGTATGGAGTACACGATAGTTTAATAAGTTATGCTCAGCAGCTTGGCGTTCATGCGGTACAGGACGAAGGTTTGGGAGAATATTATCCGAATCCTGCAAACCGGTGGGGAAATAAAAAAATTAATTTTAGTCATGGTAACATATCTATTGTCGATTATACTAAACAAACCAATAAGCATAATATAGCTTATGGGTTGCATACTTTGTGTGAATTTTTACAATCATACAATAGCGATGTATCACCTGCACCAAGTGATAGTTTGGTAGTGCTTTACTCTACACATTTAGCTAAAAATATTTCCACAACCGATACAATTATCTCCGTTACAGATACTACATTTCTAAATGAATATGGTGGATGGGAAGGTAATCATACCAACGTGTTGAAATTGGGGAAAGAACTAATTGAATACAATGGGGTAACTACAAAGCCACCTTATACCTTAAAACATGTAAAACGGGGATATTATAAAACTATTGCTGCGTCCCACGCCGTCGGGAACAGGATTGATAAGTTGCAGCCTAATTGTTATCATGGTTTTGCCCCCAATATATATTTACAGGATAAGTATGCGGAGTATTATGCGAAGCTGCTTGTGGACGGTGGCATGAATTATATTGATTTTGATGGATTAGAAAGCTGCGCATACCAGGCTCAGGGTGCTTATTCATACAAACGTTTTTTCAGAAAACTGTTTGATACATTTCATGCTTTAGGTGGAAAATATCTCCGGGTAATGGGCTCCGGAATTTCTGAAGGAGATTGGTTGTACATGAGCGTAAATAATGTGGGAGGGAATAGTAATATGTATAACCCGGTTACAGACAAATGGGGTATTGAAGGAAAAGACGTTCGCAATACCAGTTTCAGTAATTACCTTCCTTGCACTTTTGGTATTCAGAATTTTCAATCGGAATGGACATTTAAGCAGGCTGACAATTTACAAGCCAGGGCAATCGGGTGGAACGCAATGTATATGTTAGGTTTAAGCGAATCTGTAGTAGAAAAATGCCAGGATAAAATACAATTTTTCGAAACATTTCGAGCCTGGGAAAATGCGAGAAGAGCTGATGTTTTTTCCAACAAAATAAAAAATGAATTGAGAGATTCATCTAAATATTTTCATTTAGAACAAATCAATAATAACGCGTGGAATTTATACAAAGTAAATGCTGACGGAGGAGGCAGACAATTTTATCAAAGGTTGAAAAGAGCCTCGGGATATTAATGATTTTAAATAGAAATTTCATTAAGTGAATAACCATGAAGAAAAACTTAATATTAAGCATTTGTGTACTTGCAATTGTTTCTTTTTCACAATTTGAAACAAACATAACCAGATCGATTGTTCCAAATCTTTCGAATCGAAAATAGTGATATATGATTTCATAAAAGTCAATTTTCAAAAGATGAAAGAAATAATAAAAATATTTTTGATTTTTCAAATCTTAGTGTGGGGGTTTAATAATGTAACAGCTCAAAATGCTTTTTCCTCCTGGCTTCCGGCTAACGGCAAAAAAACAGATACTAAAA
>Ga0105239_10010433_pt1 | contig 10387 bp, 6 predicted proteins | sample KBSC44metaG_FD_92761 | JGI IMG/M metagenome (GOLD analysis project Ga0105239, IMG submission 92761) | Corn rhizosphere microbial communities from Kellogg Biological Station, Michigan, USA - KBS C4-4 metaG | ecosystem: Host-associated > Plants > Roots > Rhizosphere > Soil | place: Michigan, USA...
CATGATATCCCGCACCAAATGATTTCATGACTGGCATGGATGCCAGACCTTTAGGGCCAGCACCGCGTAGTAACTGTAATAAGAATGTTTCTGCCTGATCATCCTGATGATGCGCAGTTAATAGCAGATCACCATTTGCGAGATATTCAGAAAAAATGCCATAACGTAATTCTCGCGCTTTTTCTTCCAGGCTATCTCCGGCATGTAATTCGAGGCGGATAGCGCGTTCAACATAATCCACCCGGTACAATTCACATGTTTTTTTACAATGATTAGCCCAGGTTTGTGCATTTAAACTCAAGCCATGATTAATATGAATAGCACGTAAATTCATCCTGATTTGATGACGCAAGGCATGGCATATATCAAGTAATACATGAGAATCCAAACCGCCGCTATAAGCTATCCATAGTGTTTTATCCTCACTTTCTGAATTGCATTGCGAGATAAAATCACGAACAGCATTGAGCAGCCTTGTCTGGATTATGTGTTCATTCATCCATCCAGCCCATATGACATAATGCGGTTATAACGCTGTTCAAGCAGCGTAGACATAGGCAATGATTGAAGCTCGGTCAATTGCTTTAACAATTCCATTTTAATGGATTGCGCCATAGTGTCATAATTACGATGCGCGCCGCCTAAAGGCTCAGGAATAATGCCGTCGACAAGACCGAGTTTAATAATCTTGTCCGCTGTAAGATTCATGGCTTCAGCAGCTTCAGAGGCTTTTTCAGCACTCTTCCACAATATTGAAGCACAGCCTTCCGGCGAAATAACGGAATACACGGAATACTGAAGCATGAGCACGCGATCACCTACCCCTATCGCCAAGGCTCCGCCAGATCCGCCCTCACCGATTACTGTACAAATAATAGGGGTTTTGAGCCGTGATAATACAAATAAATTGCGGGCTATTGCTTCGCTCTGGTTGCGTTCTTCAGCACCTATGCCGGGATAAGCGCCTGGCGTGTCAATAAAAGTAATAATGGGTAATTTAAAGCGTTCAGCCATTTTCATTAACCGCATTGCTTTTCGATAATCTTCCGGGTTAGGCATACCAAAGTTGCGCTCGATTTTTTCTTGTGTCTTGCGGCCTTTTTCATGGCCAATCACCATGACGGGGATACCATCCAGGCGGGCGATACCGGCTACAATGGAAGGCCCTGCTGACAACATTCTATCGCCAGACAATTCATCAAATTCAGTAAATATACGGCTAATAAAGTCTATGCTATGCGGTCTTAAAGGATGCCTGGCCAGCTGTGTGACCTGCCAGGATGATAATTTGCTAAATGTCTCTTTTATCAAGGTGTTACATTTCGATTCCAAGCGGGAGATTTCTTCGCTCAAATTAACATCCGCATCAGTACCTACCATGCGTAATTCTTGTATTTTTGCTTCGAGCTCTGCAATAGGCTGCTCAAAGTCGAGGAAATTAATGTTCATGCACTTGAACCTTAGTTAGAGTTAGCGAAAACCCGATATGATACCTAAATATGGTGAATTTACATACTAGAGAGTGTTTTAAGTGGTCATGCTGGCAGTAACGGTCATAAACCTTGTTGGTCATGAGGTGTTAGTTGAGAATTTGCCTGGTCATGCAGGGCTGGATAGTTGATGCTTGTAAACATTGCCTGGTCATGCAGGGGCTGGATAGTTGATGCTTGTAAACATTGCCTGGTCATGCAGAACAGGATAGTTGATTTTGACAATGGCTCACTCGCCTCCGGCTCGCTCCGCTTGAGTTGTCAAAATCAACTATCCTGCCCTGCATGACTTCAAGCCCGCGGAGAATTTTTACATTCTGGATGCCTGAAATGCTTATTTATTAGATGTCATGCCAGCGAAGGCTGGCATCCAGAAAAATAATATTCACAAGCCCTACATTATCGGCAGCTTCTCGAGAAGACCTGTGGCTAGACATAGTTTTGACAACTCAAGCGGAGCGAGCCGGAGGCGAGTGAGCCATTGTCAAAACCATGCCCACCACAGGTCTTCAATCAGGAATGATCAAAACCATGCTATTTATTGATCATGGAAAGTGTAATTCTTGCCGCAAGACCAGCAATTAGAGCATGTATCACCTATGCATGAGCAAGAACCACAATGCTTAATGTTTTGATGTGCCTGGGTATACTTATATTTTTTACAATTGCAATTATAATAGCTAGCGTCAAATGGAGAAACACTGCAACCACAATCATTTGGCGGGAGATAATCGCATTTTCCATCCAAAGCATTACAACCTGACAAAAGAAGCATGCAGCCAGCAAGCATCAAAATTTTTACTTTCATGTAAATTCCTCTCGTATCCATACGTCACTAAATGAAAACTTTGATTATTAACTTATATCATACTTTCAATGATAGAAAAAATCTCATTCCGCTGTTAAGGTATACCTTCAAGATCGCTGCTCACCTGATATAACGATTTAAACTGGTTGCATTGTTGGAAAGCATGATATGGATCCAAATTTTGTTCATTTGCGTTTACATACAGAATACTCCTTAACTGATGGCATATTAACCATATCTTCATTAATGGAGAAAGCGGTGGCTTTTGGCATGCCAGCTATCGCCATTACTGATATCAGCAACCTGTATGCCACAGTCAAATTTTACAAAGATGCATTTAAAGCCGGCATCAAGCCCCTGATTGGGGTTGATTTGTGGGTGGCAAATGATACTCAGGCTAAAAACACTTTTCGTATTACCTTGCTGTGTCAATCAAATGAAGGTTATAAAAATCTTCTCAAACTGGTGTCCATGGGTTATCTGAAAGGACAAGACACAGGCAAGCCCTTGATAGAAAAAAGCTGGTTAGCTTCACTTTCAAACGGCTTGATCGCTCTGTCTGGAGACATGGAAGGAGATGTCGGACAAGCGATACTGGCACAAGATCAGGATACTGCCGTGAGTCAGGCAAAATATTGGCAGCAATTATTCCCAAATCGTTACTATATCGAAGTAAGCCGCGTAGGCAAAGCACAAGAAAATCATTACATCCAGTCTGTGATTAAACTTGCTCACTCTCTCTCATTGCCTGTGGTTGCGACCAATGACATACGATTTCTTGAGCGCGATGACTTTGAAGCGCATGAAGCACGTGTTTGTATTCAGGAAGGCGTGACGCTTAACGATCCACAACGGCCGCGCCTGTATACTGAACAACAATACATGCGCAGCCAGGAAGAAATGCAAAAATTATTTGCCGATATTCCTGAAGCATTAACCAATACAGTTGAAATAGCAAAACGTTGTAATGTCACGTTTACTTTAGGGAAAAGTCTGCTCCCGCATTTTCCTGTGCCTAAAGGAAATACAACTGAAAGCTATCTTTGTGAAGTAGCCAAGATAGGTTTGAATGAACGATTACAAACTATTTTTGATGTCAATGCAGAATCATTTGCTACAGACAGACTAGCTTATGATGCGCGCCTGGAACGCGAACTGGATGTCATCAATAAAATGGGGTTCGCCGGATACTTTCTCATCGTTGCGGATTTTACCAAATGGGCAAAAGAAAATGGCATTCCCGTCGGGCCAGGCCGTGGTTCAGGACCAGGATCGCTGGTTGCATATACCTTAAAAATCACAGACCTTGATCCATTGGCACTGGAATTACTGTTTGAACGTTTTCTGAATCCGGAACGTGTTTCCATGCCTGACTTTGATATCGATTTTTGCATGGAAGGTCGCGACCGCGTGATCGAATATGTGATGGATAAACATGGTCATGACAGTGTTTCCCAAATTATTACTTACGGTACGATGGCTGCAAAAGCAGTTGTACGAGATGTAGGCCGCGTACTTGCACTGGGATATGGCTTCGTTGATAAAATCGCGAAACTGATTCCATTTGAGCTTGGTATCACGCTGGAAAAAGCATTAGAACAAGAACCCTTGTTGCGTGAACGATATGAGCAGGAAGAAGAAGTAAAAACCCTGATAGATTTGGCTTTAAAACTGGAAGGCATTACCCGTAATGTCGGTAAACATGCTGGTGGTATTGTTATTGCACCAGGAAAATTAACTGATTTTGTTCCACTCTATTGTGAAGCGAGCGAATCCAATCACCCTGTTACTCAATTTGATAAAGATGATGTTGAAGCCGTTGGTTTGGTGAAGTTCGACTTTTTGGGATTAAAAACGCTTACCATTATTGATAGAGCATTACGTGTCATTAATCAGAATCGAACAGCAGACAATCAAACGCCTATAGATATCAGTTTGATTCCGTTAGATGACCCGCTCACTTTCAAGTTGTTAAAAGCATATCAATCCACTGCTGTGTTCCAGCTCGAATCTCATGGTATGCGTGATTTAATCAAACGATTACAGCCAGATTGTTTTGAAGATTTGATCGCATTAGTCGCTTTGTTCAGACCTGGCCCTCTGCAATCCGGTATGGTTGATGATTTTATTAATCGTAAACATGGTCGAGCTAAAGTAGCTTACCCTCATCCCAAACTTGAGCCGGTTTTACGCCCTACTTATGGCGTCATATTATATCAAGAGCAAGTCATGCAAATCGCGCAGGTACTTGCTGGTTATACTTTGGGATCTGCAGATATTTTGCGCCGCGCCATGGGTAAGAAAAAACCTGAAGAAATGGCAAAGCAGCGCGAAATATTTTGTGCTGGTGCAAAAGATGGCGGCATCAATCCTGAATTAGCAAATCAGATTTTCGATTTAATGGAAAAGTTTGCAGGTTATGGCTTTAATAAATCACACTCTGCTTCTTATGCATTAATTGCTTATCAGACTGCATGGCTGAAAGCGCACTATCCTGCTGCATTTATGGCCGCTGTCTTATCATCGGATATGGACAGAACGGAAAAAGTGATCATCCTGCTGGATGAATGCCAGACGATGAAATTGCATGTCTCTCCACCAGATATCAATAAGAGTGCTTATTTTTTTAATGTGTTAGATGACCATAGTCTGATGTATGGTTTGGGAGCTATAAAAGGTGTAGGTGAAGCTGCAATTGAAAATATTGTTGCTGCACGTAATCAAGGCGGTCCATTCACTAATTTATTTGATTTCTGTAAACGTATAGATTTACGAAAATCAAATCGTCGCGTATTGGAAGCATTAATTAAATCAGGTTGTTTCGATGCGATGGGAACACACAGAGCATCGCTGATGGCTACGTTGGGTCTTGCTTTGCAACACGCGGAACAAGCGTTGCATGCTGAAACACATGGGCAACATGATTTATTAGGCATGCATACTCAGGCAACCATGCCGCAGTATGTTGATGCTCAACTATGGACTGATGAAATTCAATTACAAGGTGAGAAAGAAACCTTAGGATTTTATCTCACCGGACATCCTTTACGACGATTCCTGAATGAATTATCGAATTTTACCACTTGCAGGCTGGCTGAGTTACATCCGAGTGAACATAAAACTGCAAGAGTAGCAGGAATCATTACTAACATTCGCACAAGACAAACCAAACGCGGCGATAGAATCGGGATCTTTACACTTGATGATGGCACGACACAACTTGAAGTCGTGTGTTTTAGTGAAGCTTATCAAAAATATCGATCCTTATTAACTGAAGATCAAATGATCATCGTCGAGGGCGATGTCAGCATTGATGACTTTAGCAATAGCACACGAATTGTAGGGCGTGATTTATTAACCATTGAACAGTCTCGTGACAAATTTGCCAGACACTTACGTATCAACCTGCCCTCTTCACAACAAATTGATACGCAGCATCTGCAACAATTATTAGCAAGACATAAAGGCGGTAATTGTTCCGTTATTATCAGATATATTCATAATAATATTCAGGCAGATATTCGCTTCGGTAAAAACTGGTTAATCAGACCAACAGATGCTTTGTTAAAATTGATCCAAGAACAATTCGTCACAGACAATATTGAGTTAGTGTATTAAGTGAGTGAGATTAAAACCATGAAGAAAAAAATTTCAATTTATCTTGCTGGCAGTATTCAGAAAGGTCATGAGTATGCAGATTCATATTGGACTGATGATGATATGACTTTACTGAAAATAAAATTACATGATTATGATGTCACCTTTTTAAATCCGGCTTTGCGAACGGATGACTTGTCTGATCAACGTTCTGTATTTGGGCGAGACATGTTACAAGTATATTGCAGTAATATTGTTTTTGTAGATGCTCGCCATAAAAGAGGATTGGGTGTGGGTGCTGAAATGATGTGGGCCAAGCTTAATTCTATTCCTGTCGTTACATTAGCGCCTAAAAATACGCATTATAATAAAGAAGAAACGTCACTATTAGGTGTCCCTGTATCCAATTGGATACATCCCTTTGTAGAGTCACTCAGCGATAAAGTAGTAGAGAATTTATCTGAAGGTGCGCAATGGATAACTGAATGCCTAAGCAATAGTGCAATAGCTATCAAAAGCATAGAATATTTGCATGAAGCCATGCAGTATTATCATAATCATCAACTCACTTATGATATTCCCATGCAGGAATTATTAATTTCTAATATAGATTTGAGCATGCGGGTTAAAGCTGTGAATAGCTAAGCAACTTAGCTTATATATAGTGCGCGAATACGTCCGCGAGCATGAAATAGTTACATGCCTGTGAACGATTACTATGTAACGTCTAGTATCGGCAGCACGAATTTAAGTTACTGGCTTCGCGTTCAAAACGTTTAGCCGAATAGCGAAGGTTTAGCGAAGTCGTATCCAGTTCTTTGAGAGCCTCACCTCGCTGTATGACTTTATCCAGAGCTATCTGCAATGCTTCTACCGTCAGATCAGCTTCATCTTTAATAGCTTGAATTAATATATCTCTACCAGTGTAACCTAATGGATTTTTCACAATATCATCTAGCGTAGTTTTAACTGATTGTGGTCTTATGCGTATATGTTCAATATTAGTGAATAAATATCTAAGCTCTAAAGCTTGTAGTGGAGTTTTACTGACAATGGCTAATATTATATTTCCATCTAAGTTTGGCTTATATAAATAATGGTGCTCGTCTTCATATGGATAATAGTCGACTTGAGCTTCTAAATCTTGTGAAAATTTACGTAGAGAGTGGGTTTCTACTTTTTCAAGCTTATTATTAGGGAATAATTCACCCCTGTTCTGCTGCCCAAACAGGATTTTGTCATAACTTTTATCATAATTATTTTGATTAGTACGATAAACGCCAATTGCAATGATCATTTATATCCCTATAATATTGTCATCAATTCCCTATAATATTGCCATCAATGAACAATTACGAGTTCGGTGTATTCACCGTAATTTTTGCATTATTTGTTTGGCTGCGCTTATACAATTCATACTCAAGCAACCCATTGCTATTCTGAATTTGTTCTGCATAAACCATTTCTTGTTTTTTATCAGTGAGCGTACCCGGTTTAACTGATTTAAGAGCAACAATTGCATACCCACCAGGAATTCTTGTGACACCGTAAGATACTTTATTTTGCATATTTGCAGGATTTGGCAATCTGAATGCTAAATCTAAAATAGCAGTATCAACTTTATTAGAATATCGTCCTATCAATCCTGTAGAAATCCACTTGAATTTGTATGAGCTGGCCAATTGTTGTGGATCTGAACCAGTCTGCAATTTTTCCTTGAGATCATCAGCAAATTTGTCAGCACGAGTTTCAGCTTCCTGAGCCTTTAGCTTTTCTTCAATTTGCTTGGAAATTTCGCTAAGCGGCAACAATGCTGAAGGAACATGAGATTTGATTCGTAATACTATAACAGTTTCAGGATTGAGTTGAATCACATCACTATTATTTTGCAAATTCATCACATCATTGCTAAATGCCGTTTCACGAACTTTTTTGTATTGTGAAATATCTTTTCCTGATTTGTCTTTTGTAAACAATTCGCTTGTTTGTACAGGCAAATTCAAGGTTTTGGATGCAAGCTGCAAGGAATCCGGATGCTCATAAGTCAAATCTGCTAATTGATCTTTCAAATCAGCAAATTTTTCTTCCGCATGCTGGTGAACATAGGTTTCTCTTACCTTGTCTTTGACAGCATCAAATGACAGCATTTTAGGTTCTTGCATTTCTACAGCTTTAATAACAACCAGACCTTTGCTGGTTTTAAATGGTTCAGACACATCGCCTGCCTTGGTCAAACCCGAGACTGCTTTTTGCATTTCAGTTGGGGCTTGTGTTAATGACATCCATCCTGCATTAGCGAGAGTACCATTATATTGACTTGCTGTTTTTGCCAAATCACCGCCATTCTTTAATGCTTCAGCTGCAAGATTAGCTTTTTTAGTAATTTGTTTTATTTCATCCTGAGTTGCATTGCCTGACACAGGAAATTCAACGCTGGATATTTTCCACTGCGTTGGTTGAGTATAAGAATTGATATTTTCATTATAAAAACTTTTTAACATCGCATCTGTTGGATTGAATTTAGTAGTCAATTCCTTGAGCGACAACTGGATATATTCCACATTCACTTGTTCAGGAGTCATAAAATCAGATTTATTCTGGTCATAATAAGCCTGAATTTTCTGAGGTGAAATGACTATAGGTTGTGATAAAAAGTATTGCGAAGGTATGCTGATATAACCAATATCACGTTCCTGGTTCACCAGTGAAATGGTCGACGCAGTTTCATCAGGTAAAGCATACGATGTAAAGACTAATCCTAGTTTTGGCTGATCTATCAGTAAACTGGTTCTGATCAAATCAAGAAATTCACTGGTAGATAACATGGTGGATGACAAGATTTCCTGAAAACGATCAAATGAGAATTGTCCGTCTACCTGAAACTCTGGCATGCTTTGTAAATAATTATCAATTTGTCGATCTGAAACTAAAAATCCTTGTGCCGTAGATGCTTGCTTCAATACTTCCATATCAATCAATGATTGCATGGAACGGCTTTTTAATGCTGTTTCATCTTTAGTTGTGATGGTGTTGTTTGCGCCATACTGATTTTGAACCTGACGACGCAGACGCTCGTAGGATACAGCTAATTGTTCTTTTGTGATTTCAACACCATTGACTTCAGCCACGCTGGTATTATTTACACCGCCAACGAAATAACTGTGTATGCCCCATAGTGCAAAGGAAAGGATGATGATGGTGATAATAGTCCCTGCTATCCAACCTTGTGTATACTCACGAATGGTTTGAAGCATCGTTTATGATCTCTACTTTAAGTCCAATTAAAAGTGAATTCCTGTTTGCGGGTAGCTTCAGTTCTGTAACGCCTTATAACTTGCATTACCAAGTTGTACTAGATTTAACAACAAGTAACAAGGTGTGAGAACATATTAACGGAGTGGACGGGACTCGAACCCGCGACCCTCGGCGTGACAGGCCGATATTCTAACCAACTGAACTACCACTCCATTGAACGCTTTTTATAACACTTTAAAACAATATACAACATTTACTTACATATATTCTTGGGTGCTGAGGGGATCGAACCCCCGACCTACGCCTTGTAAGGGCGCCGCTCTACCAGCTGAGCTAAGCACCCAGCAAAATTAGTTAGCTTCAGACTTTACGGCTTCTTTCAATGCCTTGCCTGCTTTAAACTTTACTACTTTCGCTGCTTTAATATTTATCTCTTCACCTGTAATAGGATTACGTCCTTTACGAGATGCACGCTCATTCACTACGAACGTACCAAAATTTACAAACACGACTGGATCGCCATTTTGCAATGAAAGCGTGATACCTTCAAGCATAGCGTCTAATGCACGAGTAGCAGAAGCTTTTGTTAATTCTGCTTTTTCAGCAACCATGTCGATAAGTTCTGTTCTATTCATACGTTCTTCTCTCTATCCATAGTTAAAAATAATTCTGTTACTACTTTGCTTTACTACTTCGCTCTACCAAGCCAGACACTACTTCCGTTTTGTTACCCAAGTGCTTGTTGCGAGATGTGCTTTATACCAATTGAATCAAACTCATGTCAACAAGAATACGTTTTATTTTTTATTTTTTTTAAAACTATTCAACGGATCTCTTAGAGCCTGTTCAAAGTTTAAGTGTCCTTATCTCTATACAAGCGCTTTGTGTAAACTTTATGTAGCCTTTGTGTAGATGTAGCCTTTGTGTAGATGTAGCCTTTGTATAACCTTTGGGTAACCTTTTTGTAAAAGATAGTAAGTATTCATGCAAGCGGGTCCTGCCGCTGCAGGTATCCCATTGCTCGCAGGCTCGCAATCGGGAACCCTCCTTCCGCGCCACCCGCTTGACGTTGCTGTATTATCTTTAACTCTCGATGTCTGATGACCTTAATTGAATTATGTCATGTGAGCGTTTGTAGAAAAAATGCCATGTATGCCATGCCAGCGAAGGCTGGCATCCAGTATTATAAACAGCTCTGGATCCCTGCTTTCGCTGGGATGACAATACTGAGCCTGCG
>Ga0105239_10010435_pt1 | contig 10385 bp, 10 predicted proteins | sample KBSC44metaG_FD_92761 | JGI IMG/M metagenome (GOLD analysis project Ga0105239, IMG submission 92761) | Corn rhizosphere microbial communities from Kellogg Biological Station, Michigan, USA - KBS C4-4 metaG | ecosystem: Host-associated > Plants > Roots > Rhizosphere > Soil | place: Michigan, USA...
CGCGACGCCGCGCCGCGCCAGGCCGTAGCCGACGTTCTCGCCGACCGACATCATCGGGAACAGCGCGAGGTGCTGGAACACCATGTTGACCGGTCGCCGGTTCGGCGCCACGCCGTTCATCGGCTGCCCGCCGATCCTGATCTCGCCGCGGTCGGGCGCGAGGAAGCCGGCGATCAGCCGCAGCAGCGTCGTCTTGCCGCAGCCCGAGGGGCCGAGGATCGAGAAGAAGCTGCCGCGCCGGACGTCGAACGAAAGGCTGTCGACGGCAACGTGCGCGCCGTAGGTCTTGCCGACACCGGCAGCCTCGAGATCCGGGGTCGACATCGAAGCGGCGCGATCAGTTCGCCGCCTTGATGCGATCGAGCACCTTGCCCTCGATCTCCTCGATGCCGGCCGGCACGGCCGGGTACCAGCGCACGTTCTTCAGCGCGCTCTCGGGGAAGCTCTCGGCGAACTGTGCCTTCAGCTTCGCATCCATGAACTTGTCGGCGCCTTGCGAGGCGGTGAAGTTGCCGGCCGAGGTGGCCACCTTCGCGGCGATCTCGGGGCGCATGTTGAAGTTGATCCATGCATAGGCCGCGGCGTCGTTGCGGCCCTTGGCCGGCAGCGCGTAGGTGTCGATCCACCCCATCGCACCCGACTTCGGCGCGATGAACTTGATCTCGGGCTTCTCGCCGTTGAGCTTCCAGCCGCCGGTGTCCCACATCATCGCGCCGACCACCTCGCCTGCGCGCATCCCGTTGAGCAGCTGGTCCTTGTTGTCCCAGAAGAAGCGCAGGTTGCCCTTGCAGGCGGCCAGCGTCTTGCCGACGTCGTCCATCAGCGCGGCATAGGCCTTCGGGTCGCCGTACAGCGCGAACGGGTCCTTGCCGGCGGCGAACGCGAACGCGAGCAGGGTGGGGCGCTTCAGGCGCACCGAGGTCTTGCCCTTGTAATCGGCCTTGCACAGGTCGGCGTAGTCGGCCATCTTCGCGGTCTGCGTGTTGACCACCAGCCCGTCGGTGCCCCAGATGTGCGGCAGCCCGTAGACCTTGCCGCCCAGCGTCGTGTTCTTCTTTGTCGCATCGAGCATCGCCGCGATGAACAGCTCCGACTTGATCTTGCTCAGGTCCATCGGCTTGTAGATGCCGAACTCCTGCTGCGGCCCGGTGATGCGGTCCTGCGAAGGCTGGGCGAGGTCGAAGCCGGCGCCGCCGGTGGCGCGCAGCTTGGAGATCATCTCCTCGTTGTTCGAGAGCGTGATCTCGACGTCGATGCCGGTTTCCTTCTTGAACTGCCCGACCACGTCGGCCGGCACATAGTCGGCCCAGGTGATCAGGCGCAGCTTGTTGTCCTGGGCCTGGGCTGCGGAGGCGGCGAGCAGCGCGGCGCCGCAGGCGAGCGCCATGGCGGCGCGCACGAGAGCGCCGAGGTTCTGAGCAAAGGGCATTCGGGTCTCCTGACCCGCCGTGCAATTCAGCGGGCGACCCGGAGCATAGCGCCGCGTCGTGACGGGTCGATTCGAGGCGACCCTAGGCGGCCCTAGGCAGTCTTGTCGAGGTTGTCGCCCAGCGCCGGCGCAGGCGGGAACGCCGCGCGCTGTTTCGACGCGGCTTCGAGTTGCTGTGACAGGCGGCTCAGCCACGGAAAGCGCGGCGGCATCGGTTGCTGGGTGACCTCGTCGACGTTCGTCGGCTCCGGCGCGGCGCTCCTGCGCGCTGTGGCGGCTGCGCTGGCGGCGGCCGAGTGGGTACCGCTGCCGTTGCGCAGGTCGCTTTGAGGGGACGTGACGGGTCCCATGCCGTTGACAGTGCCGATGCTCATCGGACGCTCCAGACGAAAAAGGGGCGGGTATGCGCCTCCTATCGGCCGGTTCGCCGAGCGGCTTGAGGGCGCACGGCGTGAAATAGTGCCGGCGCCCGACGGGTGGGGCTCGAAGTCGTGCGTTTCTATCGACTCAGCCGAGCGAAAGGAGCTTCCCCCGCTTTTGCGTCAGGTCGATGTATCGCTGCAGCGCGCGCAGCGCCGAGGGGTCGGCACGCGTGAATTCGCAGCCCAGGCGCACGCCCTTTGCGTCGGCGCCCAGGGAAGTGACGTGCTGCAGCCGCATGTTGACCTTGAAGCGCGTATCGGCATCGAGTTCGACCTCGACCTGGTTCAACACGCTGCCGGGCTGCAGCGGCGGAACGTCGTCGGGCAGGAACAGCGCGCAGCCGCCGATGCTGATGTCGAGCACCCGCAGCGCGAGCTGCATGTCGGCAATCGTCGAGTGGCGAAACCGCCCGACCGGCGAATTGCGCAGGATCGGCCGTACGCGGTAGGTGTTGCGGCGCTGGAAGCGGTAGACCTCGCGCGGCGCGCGGCAGTTCAGGATGTCGCCGCGCACGCCGCGCACCAGCACCAGGTCCTGGACATCGAACTGCACCTTGATGCTGTCGAGGTAGCCGACCACGACCACTTCGTCGCATTCGAGCAGCGGCGGCAAACCGGAATCGGAAGCATCGACATTGAAGCCCAGGCTGCCGCGGTCGGTGTCGAACGCCCAGAGCGTCGCGCTGACGACGCTGCCGTCGCTCGCGTTCAGGTTCAGCGTGACGTTGCCGTCGCACAGCTGGCGCAGCAGCGCGGTCACTTCGCGCGGCGAGTCGACCCGGAATTCACCCAGGCCATTGGCCGCGCCCAGCGCGTCCAGCGGCATCGGCATCGTCTCCATGCGTGGCTCCGTCGGCGTCGCGTGCGAACCGGTTCAGTGGACGGTCTTGGTCCGGCCCGCAAGCAGTTCGTCGAGATTGTCGAGCCAGGGCTCGGCCAGCTGGCGGATCTCGGCGTCGTTGATCAGGATGCGCTGCATGATGCGCGACTTGAACTGCATCTCGTCCTCGCCGAGCGGCTGGCGCGCTGCGCTGCTCTTGAGCTGCGAGATCAGCAGCGCGCATGCACCTTCGAGCTTCAGAACATGGTCCCAGTTGCCGGCGCGCGCAGCGTCGAGCATGTCCTGGCTCGCCTTCTCGATGGCTTGGTAGTAGTTCATCAGGGCGGATGTCATGGCGTCTCCCGAGTCTTGGGCGGCGTGAAGGCGGGTATGGCGGTGCTGCATCGCGGGCTCACGCGGGAACCTTGTCGGCGATCTGCGCCCACGCGGTGCGCACCGGCTCGATCAGCCGGGTGCATTCTTCGAGCGCGGCTTCGTCGTTGCGCAGGTTCGCGTGGGTGAGGCGCAGTGCGATGTAGGCGTACAGGTCGTGCAGGTCGGCGGCGAGGCGGCCACCGTCGGCCAGGTTCAGCGTTGCCGACAGGCCTTCGTCGACGATGCCGAGCGCGCGGCCGATCGCCTTGACCTTGCCGGGCAGGTTGCCGGCGCGCATCGCGCCACGCGCCTCGGCGATCGCGCCGACCAGGCCGTCGAACAGCATCGTCACCAGGCCATGCGGCGAGGCGTTCGCCACGCCGGTGGAGGCGTGCACCTGACGGTACGCGCCGGCCTGGCGCAGCGAGACGTTCGAGGAGTTGGCAGGGGCGAACATGGCGGTGGCGTTTGTGCGATGCTGCAATGAGAAGGTTATCGGACGCGAAGTGTGCGATCTTGAGCCTCTTGCGGCGTCCAATTGAACCGCAGGAAGCGTCTTTCTCGGGCAATGATCCGGGGCCGATGAATGACTTCACCGCACACGACTGCGGCGACTGAATCCGGCTTTCGACAGCCGGGGCCGCGGCGTCAGCCGCCGCTCTTGTTCCAGTTCGAAATCTGCTGCGTCATGTACGTGCTCAGCGTATTGATGCCGGCCATCGTCTTGTCGAGCGCCGTGTACTGCGCCTGCAGCCGCGCGCGGGTCGCGTCCAGGCGGTCGTTCAGCGTGTCCTGGTCTTTCTGGTTGCGCGCGAGCTTCGTGCTCAGGCCGCTCAGGCGCGCGGTCAGCAGGCCGTCGCCGCCGAGCACCGCGTTGCTGAGCGTGCGCAGCTTGGTCGCGAAGCCGTTGTTGTCCGGGGTCGTCGTGTCGACGTTCGTGAACAGCTTCTTCAGCTCGACCGGGTTGGCCATCGCGGCGGTCAGCTTCGTGTCGTTGATCTTCAGCGTGCCGTCGGTCTGGAATTCGAGGCCGACTTCCGACAGCGTCGAGAACGCGCTCGACGCGCTCGACGCTGCGCCGACCAGCCCGCGCAGCTGGCGCTGCAGCGAGACGGCGGCGCTGTCGCCTTGCAACGGACCGGCGGTCTGGCTCGAACTGTCGTACTTGAGGTCGGTGCTGAGCAGCGACGAGAGGGCGTTGTAGGCGTCGACGAAGGTCTGCACCGATTTCTTGATCGCGGTCGTGTCCTGCGCGATCGACACCTGGACCGGCGCGCTCGTGACCTTCGACAAGGTGATCGTCAGGCCGCTGAAGACGTTGACCAGGCTGTTGGTCGCCGAGCTGACCGGCAAGCCGTTGACGGTGGCGGCGGCGTTGTCGGCCGGCTGCGTGATGGTGGTTGCCGAGGTGCCGCCGGCCGGATCGAACGCCAGGGCCGACAGGCCGCTTGCATCGGTGTTCGCACTGTCGGCGTCGACGGCGGTGACGCGAAATGCATTGTCGGTGCCGGTCGTGCTCGACGTGAAGACGAGCCGCGCGCCGGTCGCGTCGTTGACGATCGTCGCGCTCACGCCCGAGTTCGACGAGTTGACCTTCGCGGCGAGCGTCTCGAGCGTGTCGGTGGCGGTGACCGTGATGTCCTTGCCGGTGCTGCCGCTCTTGGCAGTGAACGCGGTCTGGTTCGTCGTCCAGGTGCCGAGGTCGACGTGCAATGTGCCGGCACCGACCAGCGCGCTGCTCGAGGCGAAGGTGCCGCTGACGGTCGACTGCGAGGCGGCGAGTTTCGTGACCTGGATCGAATAGGCGCCGGGCGCCGCGTTCGAGCCGGTCGTCACGTTGACGGAGCTGGGGTCGGACGAGGTGCCCGTGGTCGCGTTCCAGGTGCTGGGCAGCGCGAGCGTGGCCGAAGCGTCGCGGAAAGTGGACATCGCCGCCTTGATCGCACCGAACGCGGACACCGTCGTCTTGATCGCCGTGGCCTGGTCCTCCAGCTTCGTCAGCGGCAATTGCTCGACCTTCATCAGCCCGGTGATGATCGAATTGACGTCCAGGCCGCTGCCGATGCCGGCGGAACTGACCGAGCCGGTGGTGCTGATCGAGGTCGTCATCGTGATCTACCTTTCGAGCGCAACGAAAAGACGGGATGCCGAGGCGAGGCCTCGAACATCCCGTCTATCGGCGCGTGGGCGCCGAACTTGAGGCCGTTTTTGCCGGAGCCGATCAGCCTTGCAGCAGACGCAGCACGTTCTGCGGCAGCTGGTTGGCTTGCGCGACCATCGCGGTGCCGGCCTGCTGCAGGATCTGGGCGCGCGACATGCTCGCCGTTTCGGCCGCGAAGTCGGCATCCATGATGCGGCTGCGGGCGGCCGACTGGTTCTCGACCGAGGTCTGCAGGTTCGTGATCACCGCCGAGAAGCGGTTCTGCGATGCTCCGAACACGGCGCGCTGGCCATTGATCTCGTCCAGCGCGGCGTCGATGTCGGTGATCACCGTCGCGAGCGCGGCCGCGTTGGCGGTGCTGCCGATGGTCGCGCCGGTCACGGTCGTGACCTTCGGGTCGACCGTCATGTCGGAGGTGGCGATGTCGATCGAGTCGTTCGCCGTGACGTTGGCACCGACCTGGAAGGTCAGCGTGCCGGCATCGGCGCCGAGGATGAACTTGCCGTTGAAAGTGGTGCCGCCGAGCACGCGGTTGATTTCACCGGCGAGTTGCTTGAATTCGAGGTCCAGCGAGTCCTTGTCCGAATCGCTGTTGGTCGAGTTGCGCGCCTGGACCGCCAGCTCGCGCATGCGCTGCAGCGAGTCGCCGATCGACGAGAGCGCGCCGTCCGCGGTCTGGCCGAGCGAGATGCCGTCGTTGGCGTTGCGGATCGCGACGTTCATGCCGCGCACTTGCGCGTTCATGCGTTCGGCGATCGCCAGGCCCGCGGCATCGTCCTTGGCGGAGTTGACGCGCAGGCCGGAGGACAGCCGCTGCATCGAGGTCGCCAGCGAGGACTGCGAGCCGTTCAGGTTGCGCTGAGCATTCAGCGAGATGATGTTCGTATTGATCGTCATGGGCATGGTCGGCACTCCTAAAGAATCTGTGACGCCCGGCTATGCGCCGGTCTTGCGTCATGGCTTCCGGACGGCACGCCCTCGGGGCGAAGAACGTGTGGAGGCCATTGTTGCCAAGCCCTTTGCATGACAAAGGCCCGAAATGAAGCGCTAAAACGGCGCAATTCGGACCCGTCAATGCGGCGAGGCCCCGACCGGACGAATCCGGGCGGGGCCTCGCTGGAGTGCCTTCTACGCAGGGCGGGTCACGCCCGTTGTTTCGTGCGCTGCCGTGTTACTGCAGCAGGCGCAGCACGCTTTGCGGCAGCTGGTTGGCTTGCGCCACCATCGCGGTGCCGGCTTGCTGCAGGATCTGCGCACGCGACATGTTCGCCGTTTCCGCCGCGAAGTCGGCGTCGGTGATGCGGCTCGAAGCAGCCGACTGGTTCTCCACCGAGGTCTGCAGGTTCGCGACCACCGAGTTGAAGCGGTTCTGCGAGGCACCGAAGGTGGCGCGCTGGCTGTTGATGTCGTCGATCGCGGCGTCGATGTTCGTGATCACGGTGGCGATCGCGGAGGCGCTGGCGGCGCTGCCGATCGAAGCGCCGGTCACGGTCGTGATCTTGGCGTCGGCGGTCAGGTCGGTCGTGGCGATGTCGATCGAGTCGTTCGTCGTGACGTTGGCGCCGACCTGGAAGGTCAGCGTGCCGGCGTCGGAGCCGAGGATCGCCTTGCCGTTGAAGGTGGTGCCACCCAGCACGCGGCCGATTTCGCTCGACAGCTGCTTGAATTCGAGGTCGAGCGATTCCTTGTCGGAGTCGCTGTTGGTCGAATTGCGCGACTGGACAGCCAGTTCACGCATACGCTGCAGCGAGTCGCCGACCGAAGACAGCGCGCCGTCGGCGGTTTGAGCCAGCGAGATGCCGTCGTTGGCGTTGCGGATCGCGACGTTCATGCCGCGAACTTGGGCGCTCATGCGCTGCGAGATCGCCAGGCCGGCGGCGTCGTCCGCTGCGGAGTTGATGCGCAGGCCCGACGACAGGCGCTGCATCGAGGTCGACAGCGACGATTGCGATTGCGACAGCTTGCGCTGGGCGTTCAACGAGAACAGGTTGGTGTTGACGGAAATGGTCATGAAGGACTCTCCACACGGTTGAATTGAATCCGGCCTTTTCTTTCGGCCCCCGGTTTCGATTTCTCGTCGCCGATGGAATGGTTATCGGATGTGTCTTTCGCGACTTGAGGGTGAAAGTCAAGCGAAATTTGCCGAGTATTTCCGCCCCTTTTGATCGTTTTGAAATTCACGGGAGGGGATCTCGCTTCCGCCTTCCCAGGCGGCCCCGCCATGCGGCAGGCCCCTGGAGTTTCGGCAATTCGCCGGGCGTCTTGAGGGGGCCGAGCGTTGCCGCGCCGAAGAGCCGCGGCATTCGGTGCCAATTCGCCCGATCGGCCGGGGGGCCTCACTTCTAGACTGCGGCGAACCCGATTCATCCGCCTCGACGGAACCCGCCCATGTCTCTTGCCAACGCTGCGCCGAAGGCGCATCCGATTTCGATGCCCGGCGGCGCGCCTGCCCAGGCGCCCGGGCACAAGCACTGGATTCGCGGGGTCGAACTGGCACGCGAAGGTCGGCTCGCCGACGCCGCGGCCGCCTTGCAGAAGGCCGTCAAGCAAGGGCCGGCGAATTCTCTCTACTGGCTCAACCTGGCGAGCGTGCGGCGGCGCCAGCGTCTGATCGACGATGCGCTGGCTTGTGCGCAGCGCGCGTTCGAGCTCGACCGGCGCAACGTGCTGGCCTGTCACCTCTGGGCCGAACTGCTGCGCAACCAGAACCGCGCGGTGCTCGCGCTGAAGGTGCTGCAGTCGCTGCACCCCGAGGTCGAGCGCGACAAGCAGCACCTGATGCTCGAAGGCACGCTGCAGATGGCGCTGGCCGAGTGGCAGGGCGCGGCCATGACCTTCCTGAAGCTGCTTGCCCTGGAGCCGGCTCACATCGAGGCCTACCAGCAGCTCGGCTTCGCGCTCGCGAACCTGCAGCGCCACGCCGATGCGTCGGAGTGCTTCCGAACGGTCAGCATTCTCGAGCCGCAGCTCGGCTCGGCGATCTACAGCGCTCACTACAGTGCCTGGGCCTGCGACTGGAAATCGGTCGCCGAGGACGAACCGCGCCTGGCCGCCTCGATGCAGCGCCTCGGCGAAGGCGGCGCGTCGCCCGGCTACAGCCCGTTTTGCCTGCTGTCGCTGAACGACGATGCACAGATGCATCGCAAGGCGGCCGAGTTCGCGGCGCGGCATCTGGCGCGCGAGGCACGCAGCAACCAGTTCAGCAGCGAGTGGGTCGCGCCCGAGGCAGGCCCGGCCGGTTATCCGCGCGTGCTGGCGAAGCCGCGCCGCCGCATCGGCTTCGTCTCGGCCGACTTCCGCACCCACGCGACCAGCATCCTGCTCGTGCAGACGCTGGAACGCCTCGACCGTTCGCGCTTCGAGGTGGCACTCTATTCACACGGCAACGACGACGGCAGCGCGCTGCGTGCCCGCCTGGTTGCCGCGGTGGACGAGGTCGTCGAATGCCGCGAGATGTCGACCGCCGAACAGGCGCAGCGCATCCGCGACGACGGCGTCGCGATCCTGGTCGACATGAGCGGCTTCACCGCCAGCTCGCGGCTCACCGTGTTCGCGCTGCGACCGGCGCCCATCCAGGTGCTGTGGCTCGCCTACCCGAGCACGACCGGCGCCGACTTCATCGACTACGTGATCGGCGATCCGGTGCTCACGCCGCTCGAACACGCCGCCGACTTCAGCGAGAAGATCGCGCAGCTGCCGGTTTGTTATGAGCCGACCGACGAGCTGCGTGAGCATCCTGCCGCGTCGACCCGTGCCGAGGCCGGCCTGCCGGACGGCGCCTTCGTCTACGCCTGCTTCAATCAGAGCTACAAGATCACCGAGCCGGTGTTCTCGCGCTGGTGCCGCATTCTCGAGCGCGTGCCGGGCAGCGTGCTGTGGCTGCTCGTGCCGCAGGAGCACATCCAGACGGCGCTGCGCAGGCAGGCCGTCGCTCGCGGCATCGCGCCGGAGCGGGTGATCTTCGCGCCCTTCGTCAAGCCGACCGAACACCTTGCCCGGCTGCCGCTGGCCGATCTGTTCCTCGACACCTTCCCATACGGTGCCCACACCACCTGCAGCGATGCGCTGTGGATGGGCCTGCCGGTGCTGACGCAAGTCGGTCGCAGCTTCTCGGCGCGCGTGGCGGCTAGCCTGCTTTCGGCGGTCGACCTGGCCGAGCTGGCAGTCGACGATGCGCTCGAGTACGAGCGTCGCGCCGTGGCGCTCGCGAACGACCGGGCGTCGCTGCAGCGCCTGCGCGATCACCTGAGCGAGAAGCGGATGCAGCTCGCGCTGTTCGACAACCGCCGCTTCGTCGTCGAGCTCGGCGATCTGTTCGCGCGGATGACGGCGCGCTGGTCGCAGGGCCGGCCGGCGGAGCACCTGCCCGCCGTGCAAGGCTGATCGCCTTCATCGACCCGGCGAGACTTTGCCGATCCCTCGCCCGCCGTCGGCGGGCAGTTTTCAGGCCGCGATCGCGTTCGGTCCGCGCAGCCGCTCGAGCGTCTGGTTGATCAGCGTCGACGACGTCGTCTTCGTGTACGGGAAGTAGATGATGCGCACGCCGCGCTCGTCGAACTGCGCGTCCAGCGCCTTCCAGCGGTCATTCTGGTACCAGTCGTCGCCGACGAACATGATGTTGAACCGGTAGCGCTGCCAGGCGTCGAGCTTGTCCATCGATTCCTGCGGCACGGCCAGGTCGACATGTCGGCTCGCGCGAACGATCTCGATGCGTTCTTCGAACGGGATCACCGCGCGCTTGTTCTTGTAGAGCACGAGCTCGTCGACGGTGACGCCGACGATCAGCCGGTCGCACATCGAGCGCGCGTTGCGCAGCAGGTTGACATGGCCGACGTGGAACAGATCGAACACGCCGGTTGTGTAGCCTACGACCATGACAACTCCTCGAGAACAAGGTCCTGGAAACGTCGGTATTCGTCGGCGCGGCTGGTCTGAGCCGTCAGGCTCGCGGCGAATCCGATCTTGGGGCGGTGCAGCGGCGCGTTCAGGCCGCGCCGGCTGAGCAGTGCGCGCAGCGGCAGCTTGCTGTGCTGCGCATCGAGGCGCGCGCTGCTCGCCGCGCGGTAGCAGTAGTCCACGAGGCGCCGGTCGGCGAACGGCACGCGCGCTTCCTTCGAGGCGGCCATGCTCGCGAAGTCCATGCGGCGCAGCAGGCCGGGCAGGTGCACGGTGAAGAAG
>Ga0105239_10010436_pt1 | contig 10385 bp, 9 predicted proteins | sample KBSC44metaG_FD_92761 | JGI IMG/M metagenome (GOLD analysis project Ga0105239, IMG submission 92761) | Corn rhizosphere microbial communities from Kellogg Biological Station, Michigan, USA - KBS C4-4 metaG | ecosystem: Host-associated > Plants > Roots > Rhizosphere > Soil | place: Michigan, USA...
GGACATGGACGAGCTCGACTATGCCGTCCGCCTTCGCATGATGCAAAACATCGCCGACGAGACTATTACGCACCGCCATTCAATGCGCGCTTCAGCCGTGCCTGTGCGGCAATACGGATCGTTTCTACCGGGCACCGGAGTAGGCGGCGCGGGCGAACACTGGAACGGCGCATCCTGGCGATTTCTTCCCAGCCTCTTTACGCTGCGCACTCATTTGAATGAGAAACATGGAGCCGCAAAGCTTCCCCAGAACCTCGCCGTCCAGGACTGGGGCGTGACGTATGACGATCTTGAGCCCCATTATTGGCGCGCAGAGCAGATGATGGGCGTCGGCGGAAAGGCCGGCAACCTCAATGGCAAGATCGTCGATGGTGGCAATCCTTTTGAAGGCCCGCGGCATCATGAATACCCTCTTCCACCGCTGAAAAACTCGCACCTTTCGGTACTATTTGAAGCAGGCGCAAAAAAATTGGGATATCGTCCGCACCCGGCTCCGGCGGCGAATTTGAGTGAAACCTATAAGAATCCGGACGGCATCACTCGCCCCGGCTGCGCCTATTGCGGCTATTGCGAGCGTTTCGGCTGTATGATCGGCGCGAAATCGCAGCCCTCCAACACACTGCTTCCCGTTCTGCAACGACGCAAGAATTTCGAGCTCCGAACGGGTTGCTGGGTGCGCCGCATCGTGCACAAGGACGGCAAGGCGACCGGAGTTCAATACGTCGACGCGCAGGGCAACGAGATGTTCCAGCCCGCGTCCATCGTGGTGCTGGCAACTTTCACGTTGAATAATACCCGACTGCTATACCTCTCGAAGATCGGCACGCCCTACGATGCCGCCTCCGGCAAAGGAACGCTGGGCAAAAATCTCACGCACCAGGTGGATGGAAACACGCGCGTGTTTCTCAACCAGCCTCTGAATGCGTTCATGGGCACCGGCACCCTCGCCATGCGCATCTCCGAATTCGATGGCGATCATGGACTCACCGGCTCGGAAGGTCTGCTGCGCATGGGCATGATTGGCGTGCTGTCGAACGGGAACCGTCCCATCGACACTTTCGACGTCTCTCCCCGCGGCTCCGCGAATACGAATTGGGGATCGGGATGGAAAGCCGCCGCGCTCAAATGGCGCGACCGCAATGCTGTCATCGCGCTTTCCGGCGAGCACCTTTCCTACCGCCACAATTTCATGGATCTCGATCCGACGTATACGGATAAGTTCGGCGACCCCCTCCTGCGATTTACACTCGATTGGACCGATCACGAATACCGGCAGTCAGAATATGCCAAGGAAATCGGACTGAAAATCGCCTCGGCGATGGGAGCTGTTTCGGCGGAACCTCTCGGCGGCCGTGCTCCCTATAACGTCGTCGGTTACCAGAGCACCCATATCCAGGGCGGCACGGTGATGGGCCTGTCCCCCGAATCCAGCGTGGTCAATCGCTATCAGCAGCATTGGGACGTGCAGAACTTATGGGTGATGGGCGCTTCGTGCATGCCGCAGAACGCCTCGCATAATCCCACGCTGACCATCTTGGCTACGACCACCTGGGCAGCGGATGCGCTCATCGAGCGATACCTGAAACATCCCGGAGGTTTAGCCTGAATCGACTGTCGCTCCGGGCGACCCTCACAATTCTGTCGGCATTATTTTTAGCCACTGGCGTCGCATGTCGGGCCCAAGCGCCTTCGGCAAGAGAACCGACCGAACCGGAGGCGAAAGAAGCGAGCACCCCTGCGCCCGCAGAACTCAACGCCAAGGAAACCGCACCGGCGCCGATCGCCGAGGAAAAGCGCACCGAGCTGAATCTCCTCGGCCAGACCGACGTGCAGGCCGGCGAAAGCCGCCGCAACGAAAACATCCAATTTAATCTCATCGACAACAACGCGCTCAAGGAGCTCAACGGCAGGCTCGGAACCACCGCCACCGCGACCTCCGAGTTCCGCCCCGAGTTGCGTTATTTCGGAACGGAATTCGGCAACAAGCCCTCCGGGCTGATTCGGCTTGACGCGGTACCACATTCGCGTGACTTTCACGCTGGAATATTTTTCACTCGCAGCGATAGCATCTTCAGCGGGCGCTCTTTCTTTCAGGTGGGGGACGTGAAGCCGGGCCACGAGAACAATTACGGTCTTGCAGCCGGGATGGGCCTGTGGCGCGGGGCGCATCTCGGGCTGAGCGGTTCCAGCCAGAAGCTGCGGGGCAATGTCAATGGCAACGTGCTGGTTCCGCTTGCGAGCGAACGCACGCCGCTCGCCACCGACCCCAATGTTTACAAATTGATCCAGCACTGGATCGATGCCTATCCCACGCTCCCGCCGAATCGCACGGATGTCGATCCCCGAGCGCTCAATATCAACTCGCCCCAGTCCATTAATACCGACGCTTCCACCATCCGCTTGGATCAGGACCTCGGCGCGCGCGATCGCGTGTTTTTCAGCCACGTCTTCACCAACCAACAAGTCAATGCGTTCGAACTGGTGGCCGGCCAGAATCCCGATACCAATACTAAGTCTCACACCGGCCGTGCAACTTGGAATCACTTATTCGATCCCGTCTCTTCACTGGACGTCACCTTTGGTTTTGACCGCGTCCACTCGCTGCTGGTTCCCGAACCGAACGCCGTCGGACCGCAGGTGATTATTGGAACCTCCTACCAGAGCCTTGGACCGGGTGCGACCATCCCAGTCGATCGAATCGTGAATCGCTTCCGCTATGCTGTTTTCTACCGCCGCCAAATGGGCAACCATCTTCTTACGGCAGGCTCCGAATGGGATCGCGATCAGACCAACGGCCGCGAAGCATCCAGCGATCGTGGCAATTATTATTTCCGCAGTGATTTCGGCCGTGACGCGATCACCAATTTCCGCCTGGGTATTCCCAGCCGCTACAGTGTCGGCCTGGGCGATGGCTATCGCGCCTTTCGCCAGTGGGAACAGCAATACTTCGTTGGAGACAACTGGAAAGTCCGTTCGACCTTTACGCTCAGCGCGGGCCTGCGCTATCAGCCTATCACCGGCCCCACCGAAATTAATCACATAACGCCGACCGACTACCAATGCGACTGCAACACTCTCGCGCCCCAGTTCGGCCTGGCCTGGCTTCTTCCGCGCGGAGGCATCCTGCGCGCCGGCTATGGTCTGCAATACGGCGAAATCTATCCGCAGACCATGCAGCAACTACGCTGGGATCCTCCAGGGTTTCTCAAGGTGGAGGTGCCCGCTCCCCAGCTCCTGAACCCGCTCGCCATCGCCTATCTGGGACCCGGCGCGCGTCACACGCAATTCGACGTGCCGAACAATCTCGAAGCTCCCTACTCGCACGAATATAGCCTTACCTGGGATCCGCTACCGGATCGTCCCTGGAAAATGCAGCTCAGCTACATTGGAAGCCGCACTCACAAGCTCTTCATGATGTGGTTCAATAATCGCGCTGTGCCGGTTCCCGGCGTTCCACAGACCACCGCGACTGTTACGCAGCGCCGTCCCGATCCTCGCTATTTCGAGCTCCGGCAGGTGCGCAATGCTTCCAACGCGTATTTCGACGCCGCGCGCATCGACCTAAAGGCGCCCCTCTGGCACGGATTAATGGTGGACGCCTCGTACTGGTTCAGTAAAGCGCTGGATAGCGGAAGCAACTACACCAATATGGCTGCGGGCGATGAAGCGCGCCAGGGTTATAGCCAGTCGCAAGATCCGGTGGAGCAGGATCTCAAAGCCGTGAGCGCGTTCGATCAATCCCACGCCGCGACGGTGCGCTTTCAGTATGCGATTCCCAATGCGCCCAACCGGGTTCTGCAACGAGTGACTGGGGGATGGCGCATCTCCGGTGTCTTCCTCGCCAAGACCGGACTGCCCTTCACGGTTATCTCAGGGTCGGATGGACCCGGCTCGGGCAATGTCGACGGCAGTAATGGCGACCGCCCGAATTTGCTCGACGTCGCGATTCTCGGCCACTCCATTAATAATCCCGACACCTCACGGCAATTGTTGCCACGGTCGGCGTTCGCGCTCATCCAGCCGACGGATGCACGCGGGAATCTGGGATTCAATACCTTCCGCCGCGGCGGCATTCGCAATATGAATGCATCGCTCGCCCGCTCCTGGCCGCTGCATTCCGAAATGAATCTTACTTTCCGCGCCGATTCGATCAACTTCTTCAACACGCCTCAATTCGCGGAGCCCGGCAGCGACCTCAGCTCCCCCGCTTTCGGCAAAATCACCAACACTCTGAATGAGGGACGGAGCTTCCAGTTCACGCTTCAACTCCAGTTCTGAGAAAGACTGTAAGGTTTTCAAAGCTCGCGCGTCAGCTTCATTGAACGCGCCAGAGGCGCTCACTAAGGAGATCAAGACAATGAAGAAAATAGTATTGGTAACCGCCGTTTGGTCCGCCGGCCTTGCAATGAGCACAGCTGCAAGCGCGGCAGATCGACCCTTGGAGTATCGAGTTCTCGCGACATCCAGGACGTCCACGATGGAAAAGGAACTCAATCAGGCGGCTGCCGCAGGCTATCGCTTCAGCAAGGCGATGGGCGGGAAGTCAGCGAATGGCGGACAAGAGGTCATCGTGGCCATGGTGAAGAACCCCGCCGCTCCGGGCCAAGGCATCCTTAAATATCGACTTCTCGCCACCACCAGGACCTCGACCATGCAAAAAGAGATGCAACAAGCGGCCGATGATGGTTACGCCTACCTGGAACAGACCGTCTTCGAGACGGCGTTTGGAGGCAAAGAAGTGGTGGTCATCATGGAGCTAGACCCTTCCAGAAAAGTGATGCACACGTCCTACCGGTTGCTGGCGACCACCAAGACCTCAACCATGCAAGAAGAGTTACAGGAAGCCGGAGCACAAGGGTATATCTTGGTGGGGCTTACCGTGGGTAAGACGGAAATCGGAGGCGACGAGGTTGTCACGATTCTGCGGCGAGATGACTGATACTGGCTGCGGCCGGGCGCCTCTCACGATTCGTCCGGCCGGCAGCCTGCGGCGCCCTTCGGCTTGCAGTGACAATCCAGACAGCCGTGCTCCGCACAGCTCCCGCAAGCCGTGCGCACCTGTTTGCGGAGCGCCTCCCTCGCCCGATGTACTCTCACGGCAGCATTCCCGGCCGTAATCCCCGCCTGCTTGGCTAAATCATTCAGGCTTCTTTCCTCAAGATCGATGACTCGCAGTGCGGCCTGGTAGTCCGGCTTGAGCGTCTCTAACAAGCCGGATACGCATTGGCAGATTTCCTGTTTAAGGTCAGCCTCCGGCGCCTCATGCGTGACCATCTCCTTCCCCCAACCTTCCAGTGCCCGTCCCGTGGCAGCACGATGCCGATAGTGATCGATGACAGCGTTACGCAGTATCCTATAAAACCACGCGACGGCGCTCTCTTCATCGCGCACGTCCGCCCCTCGTTCCAGTCCCCGCACAAACGCCGACTGCAGAATGTCTTCCGCAGCCGCCCTGGATTCCACCCGGGTTTGCAGAAACGCCAAAAATTGCCTGTGACTATCCACCAGCCGCTGGATCGCCGCAGGCGACAGGGAATTCATCGATTCCGGCTCACTTGTCATGACGCAAGCCTAACACGCGCCCGACCGGATCGGGCTGATTCGACCGACTGTAATGTTTCCAGAGGACGTCCGTCAGCCCCTATGAAAGCGCGATACGCGCAACAAAAGAAAGAGGAGAAAAACAATGTCCAACGTAAAGAATCCGACCATGCAGAATGCGGCCGCCAAGTCTAGTTGTTGCGGGACCTGCGATTGTGGAACCTGCGCCTGCGGTTGCCCCAAGAACGCATGCCACTGCCAGGAGAACGCCTGCCAGTGCGGTTGCAGCAAGCCTTCCGGCACACGCTAGCCGGCCATGGCCTCGCCCACCGGAAGTGTGGGCGAGGCCGATTCGATGCAGACCGCACCCAATATCTTGAAAGGATGAAATATCAATGAATCAGACTATCGATTTCCTGCTGACGCATGGCTCTGCCGTATTGTTCTCTTTTGTATTGGCGGAGCAGCTCGGTTTGCCTGTGCCTTCGACTCCGGTGCTGCTCGCGGCCGGCGCGCTCGGAGGTCTCGGCAGATTGAATCTTGCCGTCGCATGGCCTCTTGCCATACTGGCGTCTTTGATCGGCGATGCTTTCTGGTTCTATCTCGGCAGGACTCGCGGCATGTCAATTTTGCGGCTGCTCTGCAAGATTTCCCTGGAACCGGAATCGTGCGTGCGCAAGACCAAATCTGCGTATTCCAATCAAGGCGCGAGATGGTTGCTCTTTGCCAAGTTTGTACCGGGATTGAACACGCTTGCTCCTCCGATGGCTGGTATGTTCAATGTCGGTCCTTGGACGTTCATTGCCCTGGATGCCGCTGGCGCCGGCCTTTGGGCCGGTGCATTCATGCTCGCCGGCTGGCTGTTCCGCGACCAAATGGAATTGGTTGCCTCGCTTATGGCTAAGCTGGGCTTTTGGCTAGGAGTGGCATTGCTCGCAGTCCTTGTGCTCTATATCATCTTCAAATGCGTTAGGCGTGCGCGCGTCCATCGATCACTCAGAATCGCCCGGATCACGCCTTTAGAACTTAAGCAGCGGATGGATCAGGGCGAGCGTATCACTATCATCGATCTGCGCAACGCTTTTGAATGGCAGAAGGGTCATATTCCAGGCGCCCTTATTCTCAGCGAAGACCAGCTCGATACCGTTATTCCGTCGTTGCTGGAAAGACAAGTCATACTCTAACGCTCCTGCCCGAACGACGTCTCCAGCGCCGGCATAGCCGTTCGTTTAAAGCTGAAAGGAGTCAAATTCATTCGGCCCCTGGAAGGGGGCTTCCCGAACTGGATGGGTCTCGGCCTACCGGTAGAAGTCCTGCAATGATGCTCCGCTCTGCCGGTTCCAGTCAAGAACCGCTCCCCACGTCGTGTCTACGCTTTATTCAGCGGGAACCGGCAGATAAACTGCGGCGCCGTCCCCGGACTCGGATTACGGCCGCCGCCCAGCCCCGCATCGCAGTAGTACACGTAGTCGTCCTTGATGCACATCCCGTGCGGATCGGGATCGGTCGGCGCGATCGTATAAATTTCCAGGATCTTGCCGGAATCGGCGTCAATCTTATGCAGGACGCGATTGCCCGCCGCCAGCACCCACAGTTTTCCGCCGTACCACGCGACACCGTGCGGCGTGTCCATATTGAGCGAGACCATGCGCAGCATTCGCAGGCCGTCTTTTGGATCTGTCTCAAGCGCCAGCCTCTGCGACGGCGCGATAACCCACAGCTTGTCGGTCTCCTTCACGTAGGTGGTACCGTGCGTACTGCCCCACGGCGATTTGTAGCCCCACGCCTGCTTGCCGGTTTTCATTTCGCATTTGACTACCTCACCGTACCGGCGGTCGAATGGACGATCAAACGAGCGCTTCGCAGCCGCCGTGCCCGCCCCGTTGCAGCCGATCCACAAATAGCCGCCACCCACAGCCAGTCCGCTGGTGTTGTGCGCCTGCGCAACTAAGTCCTCCATGACCTTGCCGGTCTGCCAGTCGAGCTTGTTGACGCGTTCTGACACCTGATCACCCACCCAAAGGCCATCGGGCATCGCCTCCAGGGCATTCGGATACCGGTCGGGGCTCTTGAATAACTTCTCGACCTTAGCCCTGTAAGTCGGCGCTTCTACCTTCGGGCCGCCGGACCCTTCCTGCGCCCGCAGCACGCTTGGCGTGATACTTGCCGCACCGGCCGCCGCCGCGGCGGCCCCCAGAAAATCTCTTCGTTTGAGCTTCATATTTTTCCCGATTCGGATCGCGATCCGCTCTCAATTCTAGCTCAGCAGCTTCACCTTGATGTTGCGAAATTCGATTCCCTTACCAGTCACCGCGTGGGTGGCCCACTGCAGACCGATTTTGCCCGAAGCGTGCTTAGAATCATGTCCGTCAAGAATTTTCTTCCCGTTGAACACGATCACGAAGTGATCCCCCTGGGCGGTGATCTCGAAGCGGTTCCATTGGCCGTCAAGGATGGGAGCTTGGTCAGCCTTTAACACGCCCACCAGGCTTCCGGTGTCGAAACCCGCTGCCGAATCCTTCAACGCCCGTTTATCGTTCTCGCGGATCTGCACTTCGTAGCCCGGCATCCCTCCGCCTGCCTTCTTGGCGTTCGGTTGAGCTGGTGTATAGCGCAGATACACGCCGCTATTGACGTCCGGCGTAGTGCGAAATTCGAGCCTCAGTTGAAAGTTGTCGTACGTGTCGTTCGTGAAAAGATTCCCGTTGTCATCCGAGTGCAGCGCGATCGCGCCATCCTTCACGCTCCACTCGGCTTTGCCCGTGCGCGTCCAGCCGTTCAAGGTCTTCCCATCGAACAACAGCATCCAGCCGTCCGACTTCTCTTTCGCGGTTAGCATGTTTGACGTTTCGGGAGGAGCGGCAACCGCCACCCAGACTCCCAGCCCTGCTAACGCTGCCAAAATGCGCTTCATATCGTTCCCCCTCAGAAGTTGTTGCCTCGCTCGGCTTACAATTATCCTCAATTTCCGCGTCCCGGGTATCCCGAAGCATTTCCCGCGCCTTTCGTGATAGTGTTTCCAGGGAGGATCTCGGATACAAATGAAGTCCAGCACCTGTGTTCTGCTGCTCACTCTGGCGTGTTTCATGCCGCTGCGCCTGGCGCGTGCGCAAACCCTGACCGGCGCCATCGACATTCACGCGCACTCTGATCCGGACGGCACGCCCCGCTCGATCGACGCTATTGATCTAGCGAAACTGGCAAAGAGCCGCGGCATGCGCGCCATTGTGCTCAAGAACCACTACGAGCCCACTGCCTCGCTCGCTTATATCGTTCGCAAAGAAGTGCCTGGCATCGAGGTCTTCGGCGGCATCTCGCTCGATCTCACCAATGGCGGCGTGAATCCCGCAGCCGTCGAGTGGATGACCAAGGTGAAGGGCGGCTACGGGCGCGTGGTATGGTTTCCGACTTTCGACTCAGAGCACAACGCCGCCCCCCAGCACCGCCCCTTCGCCCCAGTTGCCAAGGACGGAAAGCTGCTGCCGCAGGTAGTGAAGGTGATCGGCATCATCGCGCAGCACAACTTGGTGCTGGAGTGCGGCCATTCCTCGCCGGCCGAATGCTTAATGCTGCTCCGCGAGAGCAAGCGTCAGGGCGTAAAGAATATGGTCGTAACTCACGCCAACAGTAAGCTTGTCGACATGTCCATTCCGCAGATGCGGGAGGCTGCGCAATTGGGCGCCTATCTGGAATTCGTTTACGTGAAGCCCGGTTCTCCGGAAGCCCAAGCGCACCTTAAGGCCATTCGCGCAGTGGGCCCCGAGCACTGCATCTTATCGAGCGATTTGGGCCAAGCCAACAATCCGCTGCATCCCGACGGCCTGCTCGCGCTCTACCAGTATTTAGTGCAGCAGGGCCTCACTGTGGCGCAGATCGACCAGATGGCGAAAGCGAATCCCGCGAAGGTTTTGGGCCTCACTCCCTGATTCATGCGCCTTCTGCTAATCCTCGCCGCGGCATTTCTCGCTAGCTGCGAGCAAACGCCCGCGCCGCCACGCGATGCAACTAAAGAACCCTGGTATCGCCATGACGTCGAGCAGTTGAGTGCAATGAACCGTGAAGCCGACAGCGCCTTTGCCGCTGGCAAATCCGATCAGGCCGCGGCGCTCATCGAAAAAGGACAGCCTCTCGTCGCCCGCCTAATCGCTGTCCCAAATCCTACCTTGGAAGCGGCCGTCGCGGCATCTGATTTGGACCATCTATACGGCCGCATGCTCCTCTCCAACCACCACTACGGATGGGCCCGACTCCTCTTCCAAAAAAATCTTTCGCGCTGGAAGCACTGGCAGCCGCAAACTCCCGAGACTGCACGTCTGCTGAAGCAGGCCGAGTCGGCCATAGCCGAGTGCGACCGGCATATCCTTGAGTGAGTCGTCGCCGCGTCTGATACAATTCGCGCTGGGAGGAAACGTGTTACAAAGTCGCTCGTTCATCGCCACCCTCGCCTGCGCGCTCTCGCTAGGTCTGGCTTCGGCAAAAGCTGCCCCCGCCTTGCAGATTTACTTCATCGACGTCGAAGGCGGAGGAGCCACGCTCGTCGTTACGCCAACGGGTGAGTCCATGCTGATCGATAGCGGCAACGCCCCGCCCAATGCCGAGCGCGACACCAAACGGATCTCCGCGGCCATGCAGCTCGCCGGCCTGAAGAAGCTCGACTACCTGTTTATCACGCACTATGACACCGATCATGCGGGCGGCGTGGCCACCTTGGCCAAGATGACTGGCATTGGCAAATTTGTCGATCACGGCGATATGGATACCGCGTGGTTTCAAAACCCCAACTATGACGAGCGCTGGAAGAATTATCTCGCCGCCTCGTCGGGAAAGCGCATGATCGTGAAACC
>Ga0105239_10010440_pt1 | contig 10384 bp, 9 predicted proteins | sample KBSC44metaG_FD_92761 | JGI IMG/M metagenome (GOLD analysis project Ga0105239, IMG submission 92761) | Corn rhizosphere microbial communities from Kellogg Biological Station, Michigan, USA - KBS C4-4 metaG | ecosystem: Host-associated > Plants > Roots > Rhizosphere > Soil | place: Michigan, USA...
GGACGAATCTGGAACGGGGTGCGACTGCTATGCCGGAGCGCGATCGCCTCGAAAAGACGCGTCTCTTCCGCGGTCGCACGGCTCCCACAAAAAGCGTAAATACGCGCAAGCCAGTCGGGATTCGTGGGGTCCGGGATAGGGATGACGCGCAGTTCGCAGCCGGCATGGCGCAGCGCGAGCCGAAGGTAGTAAAGCGCTGCGCCGCAGCTCATGATAAGTTCCCGTCCCTCGGGATCGAGGATGGGAAGCGCTCGCGACCGATCCGCGATCAACTCTACATAGTCCGTACCCAGGCGAAATCGCCAGGGCTGGCTGTTATGGCTGGAGGGAGCCAGGACGGTATAGGCCAGCAGGAATCGCAGTTTTTCCTGCGAACTCCCTGTGGCCGGAAAGTCTTCGGCAGAGATACTGCGGGCATCGAGCGTTCCATTCATAGCGTTCACTCCTTTTGCGAATGTGTGATGCCCTCATGATAACCTCCCTGGATGTCTCCTGCCTCCGCGAAACGACGGATTGCACTTCACGCAGATAACAACGATCCCCTTGTTTCCGAAAGGGCAGAGGCTGCCTGCGATGCCTCAGCGGGAGCGCAGTGCGTTGAGGATCGTGGCCAGGTCGATGCCCTCTTGCAGCAGAGCGCCGACCGGCGGAGCGATATAGCCCAGGCTCGCCAGGATCATCAGCAGGAGACTGGCTCCCAGCCCGAAATAGATGCCCTGCTGTGCGACGCGAGTCATCCTGCGCCCGATCGCGATCATGTCGGCGACTCGCTCCACGCTCTCCACCGTGATCACTACATCCGCCGAATCGGTGGCGATACCCGCCCCATAACCCCCCATTGCCACCCCGACGGTCGCGGTCGCCAGCGCAGGCGCGTCGTTGATACCATCACCAACCATCATCACCGGCCCCTCTTCGGCCAGCTTTCGGATCGCCGCCAACTTGTCTTCAGGCTGCATGCGGGCGCGCACCTCGGTGATGCCCACCTGATCCGCCACCGCCTTTGCTGTCTCCGTCGCGTCTCCGGTAAACATGGCGATTCGTCGGATTCCCATGGCCTCCAGCCGCCGCACGGTCTCTTTCGCCTCCGGACGCAGCCGGTCTTCAAAGATCAAGAGACCTGTGAGCCTGTCGTCCACGCCGACATAGGCGACGGTCCTGCCTTCTGCACTCAAGCGCATCCTCTCGGCTTGAATGGTTTCCAGGATCACAACGCCTCGCGCTTGCAGATAGCTGCCGGAACCGAGCGTGATGCGCCTGCCGCCGTAAGAGCCACTGACGCCGGTTCCAGGGGTCTCCTGGACGTCGGTCGCCATCGTGGGTGTCAGTCCGCGCGCCCGTGCCGCCTGCACGACGGCATCTGCCAGCACATTGGGCGACATCATCTCCACTCCTGCGACCGCCGCTAACAGATCCTGTTCGGTTAGAGAGAGAGGCGCCTCTTGCGGGAAGCAGCGCAACTCTCTCAGGGTCGGCGTCCCGCTCGTCAAGGTTCCCGTCTTGTCGAAGACGACGCTCTGTATCGCGCCCGCCTGCTCGATCGCGGCGCCGCTCTTGACCAGGATGTTCTGCGCCGCCGCCCGGTTGATGGCCGAGAGGACTGCCAGCGGTGTCGCAATGATCAGAGGGCAGGGCGTCGCGACGACGAGGACCGCAAGAGCACGCACCGGATCGCGCGTCAGGACAAGCACCCCGCCTGCTGTCAGGAGTGTGACGAGGGTCATCGCGGGAGCGAATCGGTTGGCCAATCGGTTGATGGGCGCGCGTTCTCCCTGCGCGGCCTGTACCATCCGGACGATGCGCTCATACTTGCTCTGTGCGGCGGCGCTGGTGGCCTTCACCTGTAAATTGCCGGTCAGGTTGATAGTGCCGCTGAAGACATCATCTCCCACCTGCTTGGCCAGAGGCACCGGCTCGCCTGTCAGCGCGGATTCGTCCACGCTGCCCTGGCCCTCGACCACGACACCATCTGCGGCCAGAATATCGCCGGGGCGTACGATCAGGATGTCGCCGATCACCACATCGGCGGCGGGCACATCCTCGACGGTCTCCCCGCGTTTGCGATGCGCAATGCTGGGAGCGCGCCGCAGCAGGTTGTCCAGGCTGCGGTTCGCACGTCGTAGGCCGTAGTCCTCCAGCGCTTCGCCTCCAGACTGCATTAGAACGACGAGCGCCCCCGCCAGATACTGGCCCAGGAGTGCGGAGCCAAGTATCGCCAGTGCTGCGATCGTGTCCACGTTGAAGCGACCCTGAACCATCTGACGCAGAGTCGCCCAGAGGAGGGGCAGGCCGCCGCCGATAGCCACCACGCCGAAGGCGAAGCGCGCGGGAAGACCGCCGAACGGGAGCAGTGTCAGGCCGACCGCGATCCCCACGGCGGCAAAGGCGGCGATCGGATAGCTTTGGAGCAGTTCGCGCCAGGGGGGCCGTGGAACGATCGATCGTGCAGGAACCGGTGAAGGGAGAGTTCTCATAGGTTTTTCAACGTCTTTCCGTTGCGAAAAGAGGACGCTGGAGCCTGTTGTCGGCTCCCTCGTCCTCTTTCTTCAGGGTGATTTCGCCCTCCGTGGCTCTCCCTTCCCTGGGAGTCTCGGCCACCCCAAGCCAGGCCGGAAAGGTTCGCGCGGGACAAGAACCCATCGGTTCCGATCGATCGTGTCCGCTTCACCTCCCATTATAGAAGTCGGGGCAGCTCTCGGACATCGGCGAAATGGCGGATTGTGGACGGGAGGGACGCTGCCTATCCCCTGTCGGTACAATCCCCCATATAGAGGACAAGAGAGCTCGGATGTTCCCTTTATAATGGAGACACAGCGCTCGGAGAGGTGCATTGCACCCTGTTCTCAGAACAGGAAAAGGAGATCCGAAGATGTTAGGACTGAACAACCTGTTTGTCGATGATTACTATCTGGCCGGACAGCGTGTCCCATCCGGGCTCTATCGCGAAATCGGGACCGGGCGAGAGGTCAACATGGAGGAAGAGGGCGTGCTGCCTGCCAGCCTGGACGGCCGAGTGGCGACCTATACCTGTGTGCGCTATACCTGGCACGAGCACCAGCGGGTACACGCGCCAGACGACCATACACCCCGACCGACGTTTTTTTAGCCGATCTCTTCCCGACCGGCGCTTCCTGTACGACTCCGGTATTCCGGAGAGGAGAGAACCATGTTTAAACATATTCTTGTCTGTTGCGATGACTCGGAATCCTCGCTTCAGGCGGCTCAAATCGCCGCATCGATCGCGCAGAAGCGTCCCTGTCGGGTCACGGTCCTCTATGTTCTGAATCTCCACCAGATCCTCCCTCCCCCCATCGGGGCATGGGATGGGGAAGTGGGGCCGGAAGCGGTAACTCACTATCGAGAGCGGGTCCGCGAAGTCGTCAAGCAGCCCGTGGCGGAAATCTTCCGCACGGCACGCGTGGACTACGAGTGGCGATTTGAACTGGGGCATCCGGTGGACAAGATCCTGGACGTCGCCAAAGAAGGCGAGGTCGATCTGATCGTGCTTGGAAGTCGCGGACTGGGCGGATTGAAGCGTCTGGTACTGGGCAGTGTCTCCGAGGGAACCCTGCATCACGCGCCCTGTTCGGTCTTGATCGTGCGCGGCAAGAACGCTCCGCAGGGAGCGGCAGGCTTTGAACACATTCTGCTGGCTGCAGATGGATCCGAGAGCGCCGACCGCGCTACACAAGCCGCTGTAGAGATCGCGCAGGCGTTCCATACCTCCTTACAAGCGCTCCATGTCCTGGAACCGTTCTCCTTCAGTCCCTTTCTATCGGATGACGACTACGCGGTTTTGATCGATCAGGATCCCGAGACGCTGGCGCGCCACTACCGCACCCACCTTCGCGATAGCATCGGGACGGTCGTGACCGAGGCGAATATCTGCTGCACACTCACTCAGGAGCGGGGAGAGGCGGGCGATACGATCGTGGGCTTCGCCAACGAAAACCGATCCGATCTGATCGTGATGGGCAGCCGGGGATTGGGAGGCTTCGACCGGATGCTTTTAGGAAGTGTCTCCACCTACGTGACACATCATGCACCCTGCCCTGTGTTGATCGTACGCTGAACCCTTTCAACGGGGCCGAAATTCTTTCGGGCGTCCTGGATGGGAGGCAAGCGGGGCGCATCCTCGCCCTTCCAGGGAACGGCGAGATGTACTGGACGATTTCAGGAGAGATAAATGGAAGACATCAGACTCGATCTAAGTTTTGCTCGCTTGATAGATCTTCTGCAGGAATCTGGCGCCTATCCGCATCCCGTCGAAGCGATTCACAGGGTGCAGACCCATATCTCCTGTGTCTTTCTGACCGGAGAGTTCGCCTACAAGGTCAAGAAACCGGTCGATTTCGGCTTTCTCGACTACAGTACTCTGAGACTGCGTCACCTCTGGTGCGGACAGGAGGTGCTCCTGAACCGCCGCCTCTGCCCCGACATCTATCTGGATGTGGTTCCGATCACGCTGGAAGGCGGGCAAGTGCGGATCGGCGGGACCGGAGAGGTGATCGAGTGGGCGGTGCGGATGAAGCAGCTTCGGGAAAAAGATCTGCTTCCGGCGCGAATACACGCGCACGATCTCTCCGGGGAACAGATCGCGCATCTCGCAGGTCGCCTGGCGGCCTTTCACGGGAATGCGCGCACCGACGAAGCAGTGCGTGCCTATGGCGCCTGCAGTTCCATCGCGGATACGATCGCTGTCACGCTCCAGACGATGGATCGCGTGGCCCGGGAGACGGTAAGCGCCCCCACCAGACGGGTTTTGCACGACTATCTGCAAGCGTTCCTGGAGAGCAGTTCCGACCTGCTTGCACAGCGTGTGGCGGAGAATCGGATACGCGAATGCCATGGCGATCTGCGCCTTCAGAATATCTGCATGGATGCGCGTTATGATGCGGGCATTCAGATTTTCGACTGCATCGAGTTTAACGAGGCGTTTCGCTATATCGATGTCGCCGCCGACATCGCCTATCTGGTGATGGACCTCGACCTTGCCGGAAGAGCCGACCTGAGCGGGCCTCTGCTGGACACCTATCGCCGGGAGACGGAGGATAGATCGCTGGCGCGGATACTGCCTTTCTATCTGGTCTATCGGGCGATCGTGCGCGGCAATATCGCTCTCCTGGCTAGCCTCGAAACGGAAATTCCGGAAGCGGAACGGCAGGCGCAGCGCGACATCGCGGCAGCGGCCTACGACCTGGCGCGCAGTTATGCGCAGCGCCGACCGCGACCTGCGCTGTTTATCACGGTCGGGTTCTCCGGCTCGGGCAAGTCGGTGCTTGCCGATGCGCTCGCCCGCAGGCTGCCGGCCGTACATCTCTCCTCAGACTATCTACGCAAAATGAGGGCAGGCGTTCCGGCGGAGAGCCACCTGGAAAATGGGCACTATACGGCCGCGCGGCGGGCAGAGGTCTATCGGGAGATGCGGGAGTGTGCTCAGGTCTATCTTGCCCAGGGCAAACATGTGCTTCTGGACGCCACCTTCCTGGATCCGCACGAGCGGGAGGCCGCCGCCTGTTTGGCTGGAGCCTTCGAGGCTGAGTTCTGGATGCTGGAGTGTCAGGCTCCGGATGCGCTGATTCGTAAGCGTCTGGAGGCGCGCCATGCAGATGCTCATGCCTCGGATGCCGACCTGCTCATCTATGAACAGCAGCGTTTCGACTACTCGAAGGCAGAGACCAGACTGCCGCCCACTCATGCGCCATGTCTTCAAATTCAGGTCGATACCAGTCGTCCCGCCGCGGAAACGGCGCATGCGATCGTGGAGCGCTTCGCTGCACAATCCCCCGTTTCGTGGATGGAGAGAGACAGCGGCTGCGTTACAATGGACCAACCCTGGTTTGCATGAGTGGAATATTGGGGAGGAAACCATGTTTCATAAAATCGTGATCGGCTCGGATGGCTCCGAGGATGCGCGCTATGCCGCTCTGGCCGCGGCGGAGATAGCCCGATGTTTCGAGTCGGAGACGATCGTCGTCAATGTGTTCGATCTCTCTTTCGCGGCGGCGGGGGATGTAGGCCCCTGGTCGCTGGCTGTCTCTTCGGAGATTGTGGCCGAGTGTATGGAAGGCGAGCGTGCTGCCGCGGAGAGCGCCGTCAAGCCTGTCCTGGAGTCGCTGAAACAGCCATTCCGGATGGTTCAGGAGTTGGGGCACCCGGCGGACGGCATCCTCACGGTTGCGAAGCGTGAAGCGGCCGACTTGATCGTGGTGGGCAGCCGCGGACTGAGCCGAGTGAAAGAGCTCTTTCTGGGCAGTGTCTCCCACGCAGTTCTGCATCATGCCGAATGCTCTGTGTTGATCGAGCGCGGCCCCGCGCGGCCGTTTCTACGCATCCTGCTGGCTTCCGATGGCTCCGCGGAAGCGTGTAAGGCCGCGAAAACGGCTTTTGCGCTCGCGAAGGAGTTTAACGCCTGCATTCGCGTTTTGAACGTCGTGGAACCTTCCGGATGGCTGCATCACGCGGCTTCCGATCCGTATCCCGTCAGAACCCCGGAAGAGATGGAAGCGAGCGATCGCCGCCATCGGGCTGTGGAGGAGTGCGTGGGGGCGTGGGCTGCAGAGACAGGCGTTCCTTACTGTCTCAGTGAGGAGCGCGGTCATGCCGGAGAGGGCATTGTTCGCTTTGCCGCGAACGGCAATTACGACCTGATCGTCATGGGAAGTCGTGGATTGGGTGGCTTTGAGCGCCTGCTGCTCGGCAGCGCCTCCAACTATGTCGCCCACCACGCGCACTGTCCCCTCCTGGTCGTCCGGTAGTCTGGATGAAAGGAGATCCTATGGCAATAGACAAACGACTTTCGCTTACGCTGCTGCTTGCAGGGGGTGGCGTGGCTGCGGCGCTCCTCTATCGTTATCAGATTCGCCCCTGGCACCTGCGCTGGGGCGCCACCGATGAAGAGGTGGAGGCCACGTTACCCGGCGACGATTTTACACAAAATCCGCAACATCAGGATACGCACGCAATTACGATCGACGCCTCAGTCGCGGATGTCTGGCCCTGGCTGGTGCAGATCGGGCAGGATAGAGGCGGCTTCTATAGCTATACCTGGCTGGAAAATCTGGTCGGATGCCGGATGCGCAACGCCGATAGAATTCTGCCCCAATACCAGCGGCTTCAGACCGGGGATACGATTCGACTGCACCCGGTGGCGCCACCCATTCCTGTTGGACTGGTCGAACAGGAAAGAGCCATCGTTATGGGGGAACGCGAGGAGACCGGCCGCATGGGAGGTACCTGGACGCTGGCATTGGAGCCGCGCGGGGATAAGGTGACCCGACTGTTTGCGCGCAGCCGGTGGAAATGGCGTCCCGGCCTGCGGAACTGGATCGGGTACTACCTGTTGCTCGAACCGGCGCATTTTGTGATGGAACGTAAGATGTTATTGGGAATCAAAGCGCGCGCTGAGAGGAATTAGAGGACTCGGCATCGAAAAAAGAGTTCAATCTCCTGTTTCAGGAAGCGAATTTCTCTTTGCGAAGGATTCCTATGCCGAACTCCATACCCGCCAATCTCACTCCCAAAGAAAAAGAGCTCATGCAGAACCGCGTTCTTGTCATGGAAACCGCGAATCGGGTTGCGCTGGATATTCTGGCCAATCGGACCGGCGTGGAGGCGCTGCGCCATATCGCAGAAGCCGCGCGTATTCTCGCGCATGCTCGCTATGCCGCGCTAGGGGTGGCACGCGGGGATGGGCAGGGGTTGAGCGAGTTCGTCACGACGGGGCTCTCTCCGGAAGAGGAGGCCGCGATCGGCCCGCGTCCGAAAGGGGCGGGAATCCTGGGATTGCTCTTGCAGCGTTCCGAACCTTTGCGGATCGATAATCTGGGCGGGCATCCTCGCTCCGTGGGATTTCCCGCCAATCATCCCCCGATGACCAGTTTTCTAGGCGTCCCGATCCGGCGTGGAGAGACCGTCATCGGCAGTCTCTATCTGACGGATAAGGAGGATGGCGGCTCCTTTACAGAAGAGGATGAGATTGCGGTCCAGTCGCTCAGCTCCTATGCGGCGATCGCCATCTACAATCTCCAGTTGCTTGGCCGCCAACATGCCCTGGTGAGCAGGTTGATCACGGCGCAGGAGGAGGAACGCCGCGCGGTGGCCTACGATCTGCACGACGGCCTGACCCAGTATGTGATGGCGGCGCACGCGCATCTAGAGGCCTTTCGACGTGCCTACAAGAACGAGAAACAGGAGCGCGCGGAACGCGAGATGGAGCAGGGGCTGCGCTATCTCAAAGAGGCGGTGGTCGAATCACGACGCCTGGTCAACGGTCTGCGCCTGCTGGTTCTGGACGATATGGGCCTGGCGGGCGCGCTGGAACAGTTGGTGACGGAAGAGAAAGTTCGCGCGGGCTGGCAGGATGCTGACTTGCTGCACAATGTGACGGGGAAGCGCTATCACAAGTCGCTGGAGACGGCAGTCTATCGTGTGGCCCAGGAAGCTCTCAACAACGCCCGCAAACACGCCCAGACCACGCGAATACGGATGGCGCTTCTGGAGAGCGGGACTTCCCCCCAGTCGGCGCAGTTGACGCTCGAAGTGCGCGACTGGGGACAGGGCTTTGTATTGGAGGAGAAGGTCGGAGACGACGCCCACCTGGGCATCCAGGGAATGATTGAACGGGTACGTCTTATGGACGGAACTCATCGTGTAACGAGCGCGCCAGGGGAAGGTACGACCGTCCAGGCCGTATTTCCTGTCGTAGAAGCGGAAGAGGACGAGCCTACAGGAGGGCAGGGATGAGTGAGACAACGGGCGCGACGGTCGCCGTGATGCTGGTGGACGATCACGCGATCTGGCGTGGCGGTGTGCGCAGTATGCTGGACGATACGGAGTTCGAGATTGTAGGAGAAGCGGGATCCGGGCGAGAGGCGCTGCATGTGGCGCGGCAGGTGCATCCTGCCCTCACCCTCCTCGATATTCGGATGGCGGGCGGCGATGGCCTCGATGCGCTGGTCGCGCTCAAACAGGAGTTTCCGCGTATGGCGATCGTGATGCTCACCACCTATGACAACCCGACCTATATGGCGCGCGCCGTCGCCGGAGGGGCGGCAGGCTATCTGCTGAAGGGCGTGGAGCGCGACGAGATGCTGGAGGCGCTGCGGGCGGTCATGCAGGGGGAGACTCTGCTCTCTGCCCAGGAACTGGTACGTGCGCTGCGCCATGTGAGCGAAGGCTCGGCAGGATCCCGTGATCTGATTGAACCTCTCACCGACCGCGAACAGGAGGTGCTGCGCCTGCTCTCCACCGGACTCTCCAACCGCGATATGGCGACGGTCCTGTTTGTCGCCGAAAGCACCATTAAAACGCATATCGAGCACATCCTGAGCAAACTGGGAGTTTCCGACCGGGTGCAGGCAGCCGTCTGGGCGGCGCGCTATGGCCTGGGACCTTCCCCGGATTAACGGCAGACAGCGGTGAGTCGCCCATAAATTTGCAACATCGGCAGAGCCGGATTCGCCCGAATCCGGCTCTGCCGATTTTCTACAATCCGTCCTTTTGTGGACATCTTCTCATTGTGCTGTCGTTATAATGTTATCATAGCCGCATGGATGCACGAAGCGGCTCCAAGGAGCAGCGTGACGCCGATGAGCGTGAGTATAGACAGAAAACAGATCGTGTGTGATGGAGAGAACTGTGAGGCAGTCACGTTTCTGCCGATCGCGCTGCGGCCCTCTCTTCAGCCCAAACATCTTCGCGCTCCGGCGGCGGAAGGATGGCTGTTTATCCTCGGCAACGGGGGGGATCGACACTTCTGCCCGCGCTGCGCTGCCAGACATTTAGATCCTGACACAGCAGCCTTTCAGGCGCGCCAAAACTGACTTCATCGTGGCGTATAGCCAGTTTTTTTCCCATTTCGTCTCCATCCCAACAATGTTCGTCCGAGCGGGCCAAAAATTAAAGGAACTTTGCTATCTGACCTAGAAAAGAAGAATGTTTCTTAACTCGGGGATGTGCCGGCTTCTTTTAGGAGATCAGGATGAGCGAAACAACAGGTGCTAAGATTTCGATGATGTTGGTGGATGATCACGCGATCTGGCGGGGCGGCGTGCGGAGTATGTTGGAAGATACGGAGTTTGAGGTCGTTGGAGAGGCGAGTTCCGGACGAGAGGCGCTGGAGGTGGCCCGTCAGGTGCATCCGCAGATTACCCTGCTCGATATTCGCATGGCGGACGGAGACGGCCTCGATGCGCTGATCGCGCTCAAACAGGAGTTCCCGCAGATGGCCGTGATCATGCTTACCACCTACGACAACCCGACCTATATGGCCCGAGCCATCGCCGGAGGCGCAGCCGGCTACCTGCTTAAAGGGGTCGAACGCGACGATCTCCTCTCGGCCCCGGAGGAAGGTGGAGCGGTTGCGCCAGCGGCTGTCCGGCGA
>Ga0105239_10010444_pt1 | contig 10384 bp, 7 predicted proteins | sample KBSC44metaG_FD_92761 | JGI IMG/M metagenome (GOLD analysis project Ga0105239, IMG submission 92761) | Corn rhizosphere microbial communities from Kellogg Biological Station, Michigan, USA - KBS C4-4 metaG | ecosystem: Host-associated > Plants > Roots > Rhizosphere > Soil | place: Michigan, USA...
AGATCACCTTCGAATGAATATCCAGCTTTCCCTCCTTCACTACAATCCAATGGCAGTGCTGGTAAAGCTTTTCGATAAAGAATATAGAGAATGAACAAACTGTGGCTCATAAGGATTCCACCAACCCTCCGCTACGACGTGTCCATGACGCAGCAGCATAAAGGAATGCCAACTGATACCCGAGGCATTGGCCGCCGCCAGGAATTGACTGATCGCCTGCGAGCTGACGCCTTGCGATTCCGGACTTGATCGCGGAAAGTCATATGTACCTGTCATCTTACCCGCAAATGCACCGGTCATCCCTAACATCGGGATAATTCCCATCCCTACCATCCCCGCTCCGGCTGTCTTGATAAATTGCCTCCTGCTGGTCATCATATAGCTTGCTTTAAGACTATAAGATAATATTTATTCTCCTCCCCTTCCTCACCAACTATTTGTTTAGTACCTGCCCAGCAGGCGGCCATAGGGACAAAAAAAGGAGCTCCTTGAAAGGAACCCCGAATATTTGCTTTATGCATTCAAAACTAGAGCCCGCTGGTCCGGCCACCTCCTTTATCTGTTTGGGCCCTAACCAGTCAAGCCACAACAGCAAATTACAGGTCCGCCTCCACCCCCCATAGCATGATTGAGCCGTTGACCCAAAAAGCCCCCGAATTGGCGGCCGCCGCTGAGCGGTCAGCCAAACAGCTGTCCGCTCCCCCTTACAGGAAGCACCTTCGCCAGATGATCAAAATATCGATGCTTCGACCACACCTCCCTGTTCCCGATGACATACAGCCTTTCCTTCGCCCTCGTGATAGCCACATTCAGCATGTTCGGGCTTTGCGCCACCCAATCGCGCGCATGCACACTCCCCGGCAGCGTCCCCAATACCAGGAATACGACCTCTGCCTCCTTCCCCTGAAAGGTGTGAATGGTGCCGCAGGACACCCGCCCCTTCTTCTGAAATTTTTCACTGCATTTACGGGCCACGTCCACAAAAGGAGAGATAACATATATCTTCCCGGCATAAGCGCTCAGCAGTCCTAAATAATCACCCAATTCGGCTATTTCTTTCTCGATAATATGCTTGTCCGCAGCCACAGCGCCGACAACATCGATCCAGCCGCTGCCGCCGGTGGGAATATTCGAGACAAGGTCGGGCGTCACCTTGACCATCTGTCCATTATAGGCAATCGTATTGGACAACGAGAACATAGGCTCCCCACATCGCCTGTGCGCCCGCAGCGGTACACCGGTCCAGATAGGCAGATCGCCATTCACATCGATATACGTCCCCACAGGTGTGACCCTGTCGGCCAGTGACTGGGCGGAATGATACACAGGGTTCCAATAGTCGTCAGTAACACCATAGTCCGTCCGTAATAACCTCCCCAATGCAGCCGGGATGGTCACTATAGGAGGTATCTGAAGGGTGTCGCCAATGATGATACTTCTTTCGCTTCGCCAGATGGCGCCGCAGGCGGAGGCTGGTGTCGCCTGACCGGCTTCATCCAACAGCAGCCATCCGATACCGCCTTTTTTGATTTTTGGAAATTGACGCTGAAAGGACGCCAGCGTCACCGATACCACCGGTATACAAAAGAAAAAAGTATCCCACAGGACAGCCGCTATTTTTTCATCGATGACACCAGCCTGCTTGTTTGACACCATATTGACAAAGGCATTCAGGTTGCTGTTGAACTGCCTGGCATTGACACGAATGGCCCAATAATGCAGCTCGAGACTTGACAAATATATCCTGCTGCGGAGCATATTTATTTTCCGCGATGAATAGGGTGTCATGGAATGGATCTTCCCCAAGGGCATGCCCAAAAAGTCGACGCCAGGAAGGTTGGCAGAAGAGATCTCCCACTCATCGCGTAGCCGGACAGCCAGCGCTGACAGTCTTCCCAAATCCTCCTTTCCATTGGAAGCTACTCCCAACAGCAGGTCATGATATTCTCCTGCCAGCGCGTTAAATACTTCATACTCTTCCAACAGTTTCCCCAGCTCCGCAGCAGCCTCCTTATAACAAGTCATATTTTCCTCAACAACCGCAGTGTTTTCATACTGACTTTTCAAAAACTTTCCAAACCCAAGCTCCCTGCTAAACCAGAATTTGGTGATAAATGAATTCCGGTTACCCGCCTTTCCCAGAACAGCGCTCAACAGGCCCCAGCAGGGCGCTTCATGGATATAGCTTGCCATCTCCGGAAAATAGGAAGCATCGCCAAAGGTCTCCCGGTCGATGCTGTCCAGGACTGGCAGTTCCCGTGAAATATTTTCTATAGCCGCGTTGTTATTGCTCGACACGACAATACCGTCATTACCAAAAATTGTTTCATTGATATCATAGTATCCCATCATGTCGGCGATGACAGTACGTCTGCCGGCAAACATTCCCCACGCGCCATGTTTCAAAAGCCGTCTCGCCCTTGTCACGACTACATCCGCTATGATCTCTCTCAGCAGGGTTGTTTTTCCCGTTCCCGGTGGACCGTTTATACCCACCAATGTCGGGTCCTGCATAGTGAGATTGAGTGCCGCCTGCTGGGCGCTGTAGAGCCCAAGCTCCGGACGCGCAGGCCATCTGCCGGGACTTTGATGCTTCGGATGGAGTTTGATCAGTATTGACCTTGAACTAAGCAGATCCTCCCGGACAGGCGGTTCCTTGGATAGGTAGACTTCCATGGGCTTGCCGATATCATCGATGGTTGTGATCAGCGTATTTAGATCCTGTACATAATAGCTGTTCATAAAAGGAACATCTATAACAGCAGTCGTAGCTACCAGCTCCGACACACACACGATAATACGCTTTGTTTTCAGCTGATGACGCGCAATCCCGCTCACAAAGTCCAGCTCCTTTTTTAGGACCGTCCAGTCCAGGGGGATAGAACTCTCTTCACCACCTCGCCCTGGCGACTCCCCGGGCCGGACCGCGTCCTCCTCTCTATCCGGTTGACAACGTAAAAGAAATTCCTCGTGTGCTTTTCTCAACAGCTCCGGCAGTTCCTCCGGATCGAGCCGCTCCTGCAATATCTTTATTCCATAGATCCATGCCGCAGGCACATAGCTTCGCTCAACCAAGTGCCCCCGCTGATTTAGGATCAAGGCGGAAAAAAAAGTTTGACCGCTCACCGGCTCCCGGAATTCTGTCGACTGGCTCAACTTTGCCAGCGTCCCGATCACCGACTCCTTTTCTACCGCATAAAAATACAGGGTGTGCCGCCATTGCTTGTCTTCCTCCAAAGGAGGAAATTTATCCGACTGCCAGGGCAAAGGATCCTCTGGCGTAAGAACCGTGTACTCTTTGGAACGCTGCCCCTCGAATGGAAAAGGGAGGTCCGGTAAATTGAAGGTCTCGATGGCTCTCCAGAACTTCAGCACACTCGTATAATGTTCCTGGATCCTAGGCATAAGGTTGAATTATTTAATCAATTAGGTATCAATAAATTAGTTTTTTTTCACATCATTTTTCTTCAATAAGTACATACCCTTAAAAACGAGCTTTTCCCTTCCTCGCTGCAAATGTTAACATAATATGTTCGTTTACAAAATGGAAAGGACGTCCCTACGTATGACTATAGGCCCCCGCGTAAAACTTCTTCAGACTGCCGCCAAACAAAAAGGTCTGACCGGCCTTTTCTTCGTTTGTGGCTTCTTCGTGCTCTGCGTCTCGGGAGTGATCATCCGCAACAGGGATACATTGATCATTGTCCTTTACAGCGCTTTGGCGATGGCCTGTCTATCCATCCTCCTCATACTAAAAAGACTCCGGACCAGCGCATCCAATCATCAGGCAATGATCGATGCCACGAGAACAGAGGCTGAATCGGCCAGGTCGGAAGCAGAAGATGCCAGGACGAAAGCAGAAGTCGCCAGAACAGAAGCAGAAGATGCCCACAAAACCCAGGATAAGTTCCTCGCCAACATGAGCCATGAGATCAGGACACCGATGAATGGCATCCAGGGAATGACAAAGCTTTTGATGGAGACTACACTGACACCGCAGCAAAAAGAGTTCACCGCCATCATCAACAGGTCCGTGGACAACCTTCTCGTCATCATCAACGACATCCTGGACTTTTCCCGGATCAAAGCGGGCAAGATCACCATAGAAAAAATAGATTTCCGGCTGCAGGATGTCATTGGCAATGTCCAGTCGCTGTTTGATCATCGCACACGTAAAAAAGGCCTCCGGTTCGATCTCGACATAGACCCCCGCATACCCGAATGGCTGCAAGGCGACCCCCGCCGCTTGAACCAGGTGCTGATCAACCTCATCAGCAATGCCGTTAAATTCACCGAAAAAGGATCGGTCAACCTCATAGTCCGGCAGGAAGCACCTCGGCCGGGGCCGGAACAAAGAAATACCAAAGAGGTGGAGCTTAGTTTTACCGTTACAGATACCGGGGCAGGCATCCCTGCAGAGAGACTGCCCCATATCTTCGACTCATTCTCACAGGCAGGTCTGGATTTTTCCCGCAAATACGGAGGAACAGGACTCGGCCTGGCCATCTGCCGCCAGCTTCTGGATATGCAGGGAGGTAGCATCGACGTAGCAAGCACAGTGGGTTCCGGAACATCTTTTACGTTCCGCCTTTCCTTCGAATGCCGGACCATCGCGAATAGCCCCCAACAGGTAGCTCATTCGGTAAAAGATTTTGCAGGTCTTCTGACAGACAGAAAAGTACTGGTCGTCGAAGACAATCAGGTCAATCAGAAACTGATGGACTATGTCCTCCGGCGCGTGGGTGCTGCCATTACGCTCGCCAACAATGGCGTGGAAGCCATAGAGAAATTAAAGGTCAACAGCTATGACCTCATTATTATGGACCTGCAGATGCCCCGCATGGATGGCTACGAGACTACGAAATATCTAAGGACGCAGCTCCAGCTCCGCACGCCCGTCATGGCAATGACAGCCAACGCCATGAGCGGCGAGCAGATAAGATGTCTGGAGGCAGGCATGAACGATTATATGACGAAACCTTTTGACTTCAGGGAATTTTATACACGGGTTGCCGGTTTGCTCCATAGGTCCGGAGTGGCGCTGACACAGACCCAGCCGGTAGAAAAGGAATCCAGCATGTATAACCTATCCCTTCTCGAGGAAGTAGGTGACGACGAATACATGCAGGACATCCTGAATACATTTCTTACCAGCCTCCCTGGTCAGCTGACCCACCTGCAGGATGCCAGCCTGAAAAAAGATTATGACAACCTTTTCTTCCATGCGCACAAGCTGAAAGGAAGCTGTGGCATGCTGCAGGCATCCCCGCTCATCGACAAGCTTTCCCTCATACAAAAGCTGGCCAGGGAAAAGTCCGATGCTTCGGGGGCGGTCGAAGAAGTGGCAGAGCTGTTTGAAGAATTATTACAACAATTGAAAAAAGAGATAACTATATGAAGATCCTTATTGCAGAAGACGAGCCCATACTCATACGTACCATCGAGGTCAGGCTTAAAAAAGACGGATATGAACTTTGTCTTGCATCCGACGGACAGCAGGCCATAGACAAGATCGCGGATTTCTCCCCCGACATGATCATCACCGACATCATGATGCCCTATGCCTCTGGTCTCGAGATCATATCTTATACCCGTCAGCAGCCAGGCAAGAGAACCCCCATCATCATCCTCTCTTCCATGGGTCAAGAAGATGTGGTTTTGGAAGCATTCAAGCTCGGCGCGGACGATTATATCACCAAGCCTTTTAGTCCAAACGAACTATCCGTTCGCGTCAGACGGCTGCTTGCATCCTGACCACTAGCCATGCATCTGGTCTTTTTATACTCGACTCCTCTGGTGCCACGCCCCCATCTTCTTTTAACAGCAATGGCGGTGATGGTAGGCGCGCTATTGTTGATCACCGTTTTTATACTGGTCTACCTCGTCCTGCGAAGGAAGCGTGAAAGAAAGCTGGACGAATGGCGCGACCAGCTCAGCGGCACCTTACAACGGGCCATTTTTTTCGAGGACGATGGGAATGCCCAGGCCGCTATTCCGCTTACTTTCAAAACCATAAGAGGCCTGAAACATCCCGGCTTTCGACAGTTGTTGGTCGACGAGCTGGTACAAGGGAAAAAATCGCTCACAGGAACAGCCGCAACCAATCTGGTGCTGCTCTTCAACCAGCTGGGTCTTAGCAAACTTTCATTGCAAAAACTGAACAGCAGACGATGGCATATAAAAGCCCGCGGTATACAGGAGCTGGCAGTAATGGAGCAGCGGCAGCTGGTCACACGCATCTACCGCCTGACCAATGCCCATCATGAGCTGGTACGTATGGAAGCCCAGTCCGCCATTGTACAGCTTTATGGCTTCGAAGGCCTTCGCTTCCTGGATATCATTGACACGCCCATATCGGAATGGCAGCAGATCACTTTACTCCGTCTGCTGGCGCGAATGCCAGGCATCCAGCCGGAAAAGGTCGCCAATTGGCTCAGCTCCAGCAACGATTCGGTAAGGATCTTTGCGTTGAAGCTGGTAGCAGAACACCACCTGCGTCAGCTCCACGACCAGACCGCCCCCTGTCTGCAACACCCTCATCCTCCTGTACGGATGCAGACGGTTCGCTGTCTCAAGGAAATATACACGGACCGTACCTCCGATGCCTTGATACAGGCATACGATACACAAAACATCCCCTGCCGGCTGGCCATACTGGACACACTCGGCAGCATCGGCGCTCCGGATAATGGCGCATTTCTTTCACAACAGTTGTCCGAAGCTGAGGACATGCTAAAGCTGGGCGCAGCCCGGGCATTGATACAAATGGGAGACATAGGCCTGAAACACCTGGATGAATTTCCGCTGTCAGGCGAATACCCCTGGAATGAAATTTTTCAACAGGCTAAAACCGAACAGACAGCATGAGCATCACATCTATCTTTTCGGCGTTTTTTGAATATGGGCTGTGGCTCTATTCCATCGTCCTCCTTTTGTCTTATCTGCTGATCGCTGTCTTCGCCATCATAGAGATCAGACGATATCTCCGCTCCGCTTCATTCACAGACTATAGCATCCTGGCAAGCTCCCCACAGGCCCCTGGAATGAGCATCCTGGCTCCCGCTTATAACGAAGGCGCCACTATAGTCGACAACGTCCGATCCCTTCTCTCCATCCACTACCGCAACCTGGAACTCATCGTCATCAACGACGGCAGCAAGGACGACTGCCTCCAAAAGCTCATCGACGCTTACCATCTTAAGAAAATAGATTTCTTCGTAAAAAGATCCATCCCCACCAAGGACGTAAGAGGTGTTTACAAAAGTACCAACCCGGTCTTTCATAAACTGATCGTAGTGGACAAGGTCAACGGAGGCAAGGCGGACGCGCTGAACGTGGGCATCAACGTCTCTTCAAAGGAATACATCGTATGCATCGACGTCGATTGTATCATCGAACAGGACGCCTTATTGAAAATGGCCAAACCTTTTCTGGATACCACAGGTAGCCGGGTCATCGCCTCCGGCGGCGTCGTCAGGGTCGCCAACTCCTGCGAGATCCGTAATGGCCGATTGGTAAAAGTCCATCTTCCCGACACCTTCCTGCCCCGGGCTCAGACACTGGAATATATTCGCGCCTTCCTTCTCGGCCGTATGGCCTGGAGCAGGATCAACGCACTATTGCTTATCTCCGGAGCATTCGGCGCCTTCGACAAAGAGATTGTCATAGCCTGCGGAGGATACAACCATGCCACAGTCGGAGAAGATATGGAGCTGGTGGCCCGCATGCGCCGCTATATGGAAGAGAGAAATATCCCGTACAAGGTCACTTATATCCCCGACCCTCTGTGCTGGACGGAAGCCCCATCCTCCTATAAGATCCTGGGTCGCCAACGCAATCGGTGGACAAGAGGCACCATCGAGACCCTTGGCATGCACAAAAAAATGTGCCTCAACCCCAACTATCACATACTTGGCATGCTCTCCTATCCCTACTGGTTGCTATTCGAGCTCATGGCGCCACTGGTAGAATTCACGGGGTTCATCTGCATGCTGATAGCTGCTCTTTTGGGCTACATCGACTGGGCCATGTTCTTCTCGCTGCTCGGCTTTATCCTTTCTTTCGGCATTCTCTATTCGATCTTTGCCATACTCATGGAGGTCCTGACATACAACCAGTACAACAAGTCATCCGATATTTTGAAATTAGTATTGACAGCCATATTGGAACCCTTTATTTTTCATCCCTTCGTCGTATGGTCCGCCATCCGGGGCAATATCGACCTGCTGAGAAAGAAAAATAGCTGGGGCGAAATGAGCCGGCAGGGCTTCGCCGGGAAAAAAACAAATGCCAATGCATAAAGAGAAAACCACCCAGGCGCTTGCCACTTTCACCGCCACGGCCATAGCCGCATTGATCATGTTATGGGTCCTTGCCATAGGAGAAATAGCTTACAGCATGACGGCACAGGGGCTGAAAATGAATGGACTCCTTGCCATGGCCATAGCCTGCCTGAACATCACCATCGGCTGGATATTTATAGTTCCCTGGCTCCTTGCCCTTTTCCTGCTCATTAGTTTTATTTCTCCCCGCCTGGCCTCGGGGATCCTCCAGGGTATCTTCCTCCTACTCCTCATCCTTCATCTCCTCCTGATAAATTATTTCTCTAAGGCATTGGTCCCTCTGGGCGCGGACCTGTATGGATATTCATGGAAGGACATACAGCAGACAGTGGGCGCGGCGGGAGGCATCCCCTGGCAGTTTATTCTCCTGCTCATAGCCATTCTCACAATGCAGATCATCCTCTTCCGTCTCAGCAGAAAAAAAATAAAAGTTCCAGCCATGGTCACCCTCCCCATGGCAGGCCTTGGCATCATACTCACATTCGCTGGCCACCCGGACATAACATCCGGCAGATCCGAATTCACCCGCAATCTGCTCACCGACAAATTCAGCTTTTTTGTCGACAGGTCCCGTGAACATTTTTTTCCAGACAATGCGGGGACTGATATATACGCGGACAGCTATCTGCCCGACGATCGATCCTCTATAGCAGGCCTCGCCCAACGACATTACATCGACCCGGCATCCTATCCCTTCCTATACCAGGATAGCACAGCCGATGTGCTGACACCCTTCATCAATAAAACTGCAACGCCTCCCAACATCGTCCTGATCCTCGTGGAAGGATTGGGCAGGGCATTTACAAATGAAAACGCATACCTGGGGAATTTTACTCCCTTTCTAGATTCCTTATCCAAAACCAGCCTGTATTGGGACAACTTTCTCAGCGAGGGCGGCAGGACATTCGCCGTCCTTTCATCTGTGCTGGGGTCCCTGCCCTTTGCCAGGAATGGCTTTCTCGAGCTGGGCAACGATATGCCCCCTCATTTCTCACTGGTCAATCTTCTCAAGGCCAACGGCTATCATAGCAGCTTCTATTACGGCGGCGACGCACACTTTGACAATATGGATCTCTTTCTCCACCAGACGGGCATCGATGAGCTGAACGACGGCGCTACTTTCCCATCAGGTTACACCCATATCCCCTCCACCAACGGCTTTACCTGGGGTTATAATGACCATGAGCTTTTCAGACGCTGGCTGGATTCCAGACCGGAAGACAGCAGATCCCCGCAGCTCAGCGTGATACTTACAGTCTCTACACATAGCCCTTTCCTGCTCAACGATCCGGCAGGATACAACCGTCGTTTTGAACAGCGCATGAAAGAGATTGGACTTACGGAAGACGAAATGCAGGACCACCGCCATTATAAGGACCAATACGCTAGTATCCTGTACACAGATCATGCCCTCCGGGATTTTTTCACCGCATTTGCAAAAAGAAAGGATTTCGATCATACCATCTTCCTCATCACGGGCGATCACCGCATGCCCGAAATACCCATGCGGGATAAGATCGACCGCTTCCACGTTCCCCTGATCATATACTCGCCGATGCTGGCGGGACATACTCAGTTCTCCTCCGTATCCACTCATTTTGATATTACTCCAAGCCTGCTGGCCTGGCTCGGACACACCTATAAATGGCAGCTTCCATCCTCGGTCACCTGGATGGGCGATGGACTGGATACAACAAGGGCATTCAGGAATATACACAGCTATCCCCTGATGCAGACAAAGACAGACCTTGTCGATTACATCAAGGGCGACTTGCACCTCAATAACACAACGGTATTCCGGTTAAAGGATGGACTGGAAGAAGAGATAGTATCCGACAAATCTCCCCAGCAGGAGATGACGACGCTGATGGACGCTTATAAGCAGCGCGATGACAAGTGGCTCCAGGCAAAGCGCTTGTTACCGGACTCCCTGTTCCGCCGCATTACCCGATGAGATGTGTTTGTATTCATCTTCCAGTATCCGGGTCATCATGGGACGGTAGAAGTTCCAGAAAAAACTTTTTCTTTCACCGGGATCAGTG
>Ga0105239_10010446_pt1 | contig 10382 bp, 10 predicted proteins | sample KBSC44metaG_FD_92761 | JGI IMG/M metagenome (GOLD analysis project Ga0105239, IMG submission 92761) | Corn rhizosphere microbial communities from Kellogg Biological Station, Michigan, USA - KBS C4-4 metaG | ecosystem: Host-associated > Plants > Roots > Rhizosphere > Soil | place: Michigan, USA...
AAATCGGCGTTGGTCAACCCGTTCTGGCCATCAAGAGTGTCGGTGCTGGCGCCACCCTGAGCACCCAACCGCAACGCCCCGCCCTGCTTGGCCGGCCCACCCGGACCCGCCGGCCCCTGCTGCTGCTGAGGACCCGACCCCCCACCACAGCCCGCCAACGTCGCAGCAGCACCCACGGCCGCCGCGCCCACCGCCGCCGTCCACAAAAACTGCCGACGACCAAACTGCGCACTACCAAAACCGGATCCAGGTTCCGCACCTTTGTTGTGGACCACCGGGTCCCTCCCATCCTTGTCTACAATGGCTTGGGGCCGAGCGACATTCGGCGACGATGGGCGAACCCGTTGTCGACGAACGCTCGGTCGGTCATTGCTCGGGGCCGGGGTGTCACACCCGCGACCGGTTTGGTGTTGGCTCGATCACTACCGTTTAAGTGTCGAAGAACACGTCGACGGTGAGTAGACGCCAAGTGTGAACACACTTTGCAGATCACTTCACACACCGTTCAATTAGGGTATGCTCACTCGTGTCCGAGACGGGTGTCCATGTTTGAGTTCCCCTGTTCGGGGCCTTACTCCTACTGCCGGGATAAGCCACGCTGGCCGGCCGATCGCACAGTTCTACCGACGCTGCATTTATTGAGATCCAGACCGTGGGGCTGCGGGCGTGTGCTCGGCTGACGGAGGCTTCGCGGACCCTCGCACCGGCACCCGGGCGGAGTCTGGTCGGGGTGCGATGGGAACCGCGGGCGGTCTCAGATGCCAAGGACCTTGAGGCTCTGCCCTAGAAGCTCCCGCCGATGGCTGTCCACGTCCTCGCCGGGGTTGCGCTGGGGGCCGCCGGAGTGGCCGATGAGGTCCATGCCGCCCTTGATGCCGGCGTTGTAACCGCCGCTGACAAAAGTGCTCAGCAGCGGGAAGAGGGTCCTCCAGAGGCTGCGTGCACCGGCAAGGTCCCCCTGTTGGACCGCGTCATAGACCGCGACGAGCTGGGCAGGAACGACGTTGGCGGCACCGATCACAGACCCGGCCGCTCCCTCGAGCAGTGCAGCCAGGAAAAGCGTGTCCCAGCCGACGAAAACCGAGACGGCCTCACCGTATTCGTGGATCAGCTGTGCTGCCGCCGTGAAGTCACCGCTGGTGTCCTTGACGTACTTGATATTGGGGACCTCGTCGATGAGTTCGCCGAGGATGGCGGGAGTGAGGTTGACTCCGGTTGCGGCGGGCAGGTTGTAGGCCATCACCGGAATCGACACTGAACCTGCGACGTCGGCGTAATAGCGTTTGGTCTCGGCAATGGAGAACGGCTCGTAATAAGGAGCGACCAGCATGATCGCTGCGGCGCCGTTCTTCTCGGCGTGCTGAGACAGCCCGATCGCCTCCCGCGTGCTGCAGGCACCGGTGTGCGGAACAACAGGGACCCGGCCTGCGGTCTGGTCGATGACCACTTCGACGACATGCTCACGCTCCGCGCGGGTCAGCGTCGAGAACTCACCCGTCGATCCGCATGGAACGAGCCCGTGGATGCCCGCATCGACGGTGCGATCAACGAGCGATCGCAGACCCGCCTCATCAACTTCTTGCTCTGCGGTGAACGGGGTCGCGACCGCGGAGTACACACCTCCGAGCGCCTCAGCCATGCCCTCTTCCTTCCAGTAACACGATTGTCCAACAATGGTAATTGTAATTTACCTTTTAGGGAAGAGGAGGCAGAACTGCGGTGTAAGACACGGGCCAGAGCGAGGTGCGCAGCGTACCGGGGCGTGCCCGAGCGGGCCGCAGGCAACAGCATCGGAATCCACTTGCCGTTGAAGGTAATTACGACTTACCTTTAAGTCGTGGGGCCGCCTGCCGAGCTGCTTCGCGCACACCACTGATCGAACTCGTGAAAGTAGGAACACGTGAGGTTCAGCCGCATGATCAACGTCGTCGACTGTCACGCCGAGGGCGAATCAGGAAAGGTGGTGGTCGGCGGTATCGGCGATGTCCCTGGCGACACTATGTTCGACAAGCGTGTCTATCTGCAAGACAACCTTGACCAGCTTCGCGAATTGTTGCTCTTCGAGCCGCGCGGGGCTGTCTGGCACAACGCCAACATCGTTCTGCCGTCGAACAACCCGAAGGCCTCGCTGGGGTATGTGATCCTCGAATCCACTGAGTATCCGGTGATGTCGGGCTCGAACACCATGTGCGTGGCCACGGTGCTTCTTGAGACCGGCATGCTGCCGATTCACGAGCCCGTCACTGAGTTGGTTCTGGAGTCGCCGGCGGGCCTGATCCGCGTGCACTGTGAGTGCCGCGACGGCAAGGTGATTCGCGCCAAGCTCTACAACCAGCCTGCCTTCGTCTATCACCTCGATGCTCAGATCGAAGTCCACGGGCTGGGATCGCTGCGTGTCGACGTGGCGTACGGCGGCATGACGTACGTGTTGGTCAACGCGGTCGACGTCGGCTTCGATCTGCGGCCCGAGGAAGCCCGCGCGCTGTGTGAAATGGGGCAGCGCATCAAGGTCGCGGCCGCAGCACAGCTGGCGGTTCAACACCCCGTTAACCCCGACATCCCGGGTATCACTCAGACCGCGTTCACCGGCCCGCTGTTTCGCGACACCGATATTGACGGCGCCGACATGCTGCGCTCACGCAATGCCGTCATCGTCTCTCCGGGCCGGGTCGATCGGTCCCCGTGCGGCACGGGCACTTCTGCGCGTCTGGCGGTCCTGCATGCCCGCGGCGAGATCGAGCAGGGTCAGCTGTTGCGGCACGAGTCGCTGATCGGGTCGACATTCGACGCCCGGGTCGAACACGTCACCAGTGTCGGTGCCTATCCCGCGGTCGTGCCGAGTGTGGCGGGCCGCTGCTGGATCACCTCGTTCAACCAGCTGGTTCTCGACCCCGCTGATCCGTTTCCGCACGGCTACACCCCGAGCGACACCTGGATGAGCGGCAATTAACGATCGCGCACGACCCGCGCGGTGGCGGTGGTCAGCGCGGCGGGATGATCGACCACCGCGGGATGGACACCCGGGTGCCGTCGAAGGTGATACCGGACAGGCTCGACACCGCGACGTCGACGTCTTCATCACGGCTCGCTATACCGACCCCGATGACGTGCGCAATGCCAGCAGCTCGTGCGGAGCGAATGCCCGCGGACGCGTCTTCGAACACGATGCACTGGTCTGGGCGCAGGCCGAGCGCGGCTGCGCCGGCCAGATACGGGTCGGGGGCGGGCTTGCCCGATGCCACGTCGTCGGCGGACACAACGCTGACCGGGTGGGCGATGCCCGCAGAGGTTAAGCGGGCTAATGCCATGCAGCGGCGGCCTGAGGTGACCAACGCCCATGAGCCGGGCGGACAGCCGGCGATGAGCTCCGGGGCGCCCCGGATCGGCGGCACGTCGGTCGCCAGAGTCAACTCCATGTCCATGAGGTCTTCGGTCGCCGCTGCTGCGTGTTCGGCACTGACGAGGTCGGCGACGACTTCACGCAACCGCAGTCCGTGCCGGATGTCGCGGTGGAAGTCGAATCCCGGCACCCACCGTGTGGCCCACTGGTTCCACACCCCGGCGGCTACCTCATGGGAATCGACCAGGACGCCGTCGTTGTCGAAGAGCACGCCGGCAGCCGGGAACATGCGGCGCCGACCGGCGTCGCCCCCGCCGGCTGAGCTCTCGGACGCGCCTAAACCGACACGCACCGCGTCACTGTGCCATGTCCCTGCCCCAAGCGCAGGTCTGTCGGACGCGCCATTTCGGGTAACGCCGCGTGGCTGGATGCGATCAGAGGCGGCTGTCGATCATGACATGCTTGACGCGGGTGAACTCGAGGAAGCCGGCAAGCGCGTTCTCGGTCCCGATACCGGATTGGCCGAACCCGCTGACCGGCAGGTCGGGCCCGAATACCAGATGGTTGTTGACCCACACGGTCCCGAAATTCAGTGCATTCTGCACGCGTGTAGCCCGACCAACATTGGCGGTGAACACCGACGAGGCCAGTCCGTATCGTGTTCCGTTGGCTTTGGCCAGTGCATCGGTTTCATCGGCGAAGGCTTGGACGGTGAAGACGGGCCCGAAGATCTCTTCGGCGACGATCTCGTCGTCCTGCTCGACGCCGACGACGATGGTGGGCGGAAAGAAATAGCCGCGGGAGTTGGTGTCGGCCTGCCCGCCCAACACCACCGAGGCCGAGGCCGGCAGACTGTCGATCTTGGCAACAACTCGAGCCAGCTGCGCCCGCGAATTCATCGGTCCCACCAGTGTTTTGGGGTCTAGAGCGTCGCCGACGACGTATTGCTGGCAGCGTTGCCTCAGCCCGGCCACGACGTCGTCGACAATGGTGTCCTCGACGATGAGCCGGGTTGCCGACATGCACTCCTGGCCGGTGTTGTACAGACCCCCCGCGGCGATGACGTCCAGCGCCGAGTGCAGTTCGGCGTCAGCGAAGACGAGAACCGGCGAATTACCGCCGAGTTCCATGACGGCCCGTTTGACGCCATCAGCGGCGGCCATGCCGACCTTGCGGCCGGTATCGATCGAACCGGTAAACGATACGACGTCGACGTCGGGGTGGTGTGACAGCGCGTCCCCGACGACCCCGCCGGCACCGAACACAAGGTTGAGCACGCCTGGGGGCAGGATCGCACCGGCGAGTTGAACCAGCAGTGCCGTCGAGTACGGGGTGGTCTCGGCAGGCTTGATGACCACGGTGTTGCCGACCGCCAGTGCCGGAAAGATCTTGGCGACAGCCTGCAGCAGCGGATAGTTCCACGGAGTGATAGCGGCGACCACGCCGAGCGGTTCGCGGCGCATCACCGAGGTGATTCCGCTCAGGTAGTCACCGCCGGCCTGCGCGGACAGCGTTCGACCAGCGCCGGCGAAGAAACGCATGGCGTCCAGGCAGCCTGGCAGCTCGTCGTCGCGGACGGCGCTGACCGGCTTTCCGGCGTCGACCGCTTCCATCGACAGCATCTGCTCAAAGTGCGTTTCCACCGCGTCGGCGATCTTGAATAGCGCTTGGGAACGCTCGGCGGGAGTGGTTGCCGCCCAGGCGTTCTGCGCGCCACGGGCCGAGGCCACCGCGGCGTCGGCGTCCTTTTGCGACGAGGACGCCACGTTGCCGAGGCGTTCGCCGGTGGAAGGGTCGAAAACTTCGATGGTGTCGGCCGACGATGACGGCCTCCAGCCGCCGTCGATGAAGTTGCCCGAGATCTGGGCGGCGAAATCACGCACGTAGGCGCGCTGCTCGGCGGCAGTCATAGCGGAGGTGTTCACAGTTGCGTCCAGTGTCCTGTCTGGTTGATCGTCCTCGTGCACGGGCGTGCACGGGCGTGTTTAGGTGGGTGCCTCGCGGTAGCGGCCGGTGTAGCCCAGCGCGCCCTGGAAGACGTCGTCCAACAGCTCATCGGCGGCTTGGTCGATCGATGCGGGTGTGCGCAGCTGTCCCGGGTAGCCGATCAACTCGCGTATCTGCGGGACCATGTAGTAGGTGCCGGCGACGAACGTTGCCACCACACCGAAGGTGGCGCGATCAAGCTGATGCAACGTCCGCACCGTCGCGGCCAGGTCGGAGACGCCGGCGAGGACACGCAGCACCTCCATCAGTGTCGGCACCAGCTCGGCCCGCGCCAGGCACGCCCGGTCGAGCCAGGTGCCGTCAGGATCAGCCTCGCGCAGTGCCGGCATCGTGTTGGTAGGGGGGATCAGAATGTCGGCGACGTCATACAGCGTGTCCCGGTCGGTTCGGCTCAGAGCGCTCATGACGCGGTCACCTGCCAGCGCGCCGCGGCGACGAGGTGCTCGGCGGTGCGCAGCGCCATCGCCGTGATCGTGGCAGTGGGGTTCACGGCACCCGAGGTGGGCATGGTGCTGCCGTCGACGATGGCCAGGTTCGGTACGTCATGAGCCAGTCCCCATTTGTCGACGACCGAGGTGGCGGGGTCGATGCCCATCTTGGCGGTGCCCAGCAGGTGGCCCGGCTGGTCGGGCCACAGGTCGGTGCGCACCGTCTTGATGGCACCGGCAGCGAGGTGGGCCTCTTCAAGACGGTCGAGGTTGAAGCTCATCAGCCGGCGAGTGTTGTCCGAAATGCGGTAGCGGATTCGCGGAGCGGGGATGCCGTGGGAGTCGGTCAGAGTGTCGTCGAGGGTGACGGTGTTGGTCTCCTCGGGCATGTCCTGAGAGTTGATGGCCCACTGCAGGCTTCGGCCCAGCGTTTCGGAGATCCGGTCGTGGATGGCGGGGCCCCACTGCTCGCCGAAGCCCGCCCGGTCGTGCAGCGACAAGGCGCGCAAGGGGCCGCCCGTGGGCATCACCTGCCACTTGGCGCCGCCGACGAAGCCGCGGGAGGTGTCGGTTTCGTAAAACTCCAGCGAGTGGATGGACTGTCCGGCCGGCCCGAGCCAGCTGTCAAGGGGTTCGTCGTAGATTCCCGTGACCGCACCGTTGGGGTGCAGCATCAGGCGCTTTCCGACCAAGCCGGAGGAGTTCGCAAGTCCGTCTGGGGCATCGGCGTGCGCCGACAGCAGCAGTAGTCGCGCTGTGCCAATTCCGTTGGCCGCCAACACGACAAGGTGAGCCTTCTGTCGGCGTTCAATGCCTTCGGCGTCGAAGTAGATCGCGCCGTCGGCGCGGCCCCGAGCGTCGGTGGTGATCCTGCGGACCCGGCAATGGGTCTTCAGCTGTGCGCCGTGCTTGATGGCCGACGGCCAGTGGGTGAGGTCGAAGGAGGCTTTGGCTCCCTCGGGGCACCCCGTTTCGCAGGTGCCGATTCGGGCGCAGCGGGCGAGGGAGCCCACACGCTGGGATGCGATCGCGTTAGGAGCGGGCCACCAGTGCCACCCCAGCTTGTTCATCCCGGCCGCAGCGCGGCGTCCGATTTTGCCGATTGGGTGAGGTGGCAACGGGGGCACCATGCCCGGCGGGTACATCGGATCGCCTTCGACGCCGGACACGCCGATGGCGCGGTCGATCTTGTCGTAGAAGGGGGCGAGGTCGTTGTAGGTCAGCGGCCAGTCGTCGCCGACACCGTCGAGGGAGTGCATGCGAAAGTCCGAGGGCAGCAGGCGCATCCATTGCGCACCGTAGAGCAATGTGCTCCCCCCGACACCGCCGATCATCAGCGGATGCAGATCGCTGTCGTCGACCTCCAGCGGGTAGTCGTCGGGCGATTTGCGGATATTGGGCTCGGCGCTCCACCCTTGCTGGGACAGCAATTCCCATTCCGGTTTGACGCCGGGGAACTCGTTGTTGTTGTACCACCGACCCTGTTCCAGGCAGAGCACCCCGAAACCGTTGCGCGCCATTTCGCGTGCCACTACCGCTCCTGACGGGCCGGCTCCGACGATCAGAACGTCGACAGTCTCGGTTTCGGTGGAAGGATTCGCCACACTCATCTGACACCCTTTTCCGGTAGCAACCCGATCGCCGCTGCGGCCGACGGCGACGATCGTCCGACTCGGCAACTGAGACTTAAATGGCCGTTAAAGGTTATCTCAATTAGCCTTTTGGGGCAAGCACGGCGCCGATGTGCGCGGCTAAATGGCCTGGCGCAGGGGCGTGGGCGGATCAGGGACTCGTGTAAAGCGCAGCGCCCAGTCCGCCGTCGACGACGATCGAGGCGCCGTTGACAAAGGATGCGTCGTCTGAAATTAGGAAGCGCACGACGTGGGCAACTTCAGCAGGGTCGGCGATGCGTTCGACCGGATAGCACGAACAGATCTGGCGGCGGGCTTCCTCGGGGTCCTCGTGGGCGGCGAAATACTGCTGCACCATCGGGGTGTCCATATCGCCGGGCAGGACCGCATTGGCGCGGATTCCGGCACGAGCAAGTGCTCGGGTCACCGCGATACTGCGGGTGAGGCCCAGTACAGCGTGCTTGCTCGTGGTGTAGGCCGGCAGCATCGGATCGGCAGTGACCGACAGCACCGAGGCGATGTTGACGATGCTGCCGCCCCGACCGAGTCGCAGCATCGCCGCCGCGGCGTGTTTGCACACCCAGAAGGGTCCACGGACGTTGGTGGCATCGATGGTTTCCCAATCCTCGTTGGTGGTGTCCAGAAGGTCGCGTTCGATTTGCTTGCCTGCATTGTTGACGACGAAATCGACGCTGCCGAAGCGCCTTTCGACCTCGGCGAGCGCGCTGATGACAGCGGCCTCATCCGTGACGTCGGCTTGCAGCACCTCGGCAGTGCCGGCCAGACCGTGAGCCCGGGCTGCGGTTTCGCGCAGTCCTTCGATGTTGCGGCCAAGAGCCACGACGTTGGCGCCGTCGGCAGCCAGATCGAGCACAATTGCGCGGCCCAGGCCGCCGGAAGCTCCTGTCACGAGTCCTGACTTGTTGGCGCAGCTGCTCATTCCGTCCTCACTTCGCGGTAGGGGTGGTATCCGGTGGGCCGGCTCTGGGGGTCGGCTGAACGATTCGCAACGTTGCCTCCGCCTCGGTGGCGCGGACGGCGACGATGTCACCGCTGGTCAGGCTGGCGTAATTGGGGGCGTCGGCGACGACGACGGGACAACGGACTCCGTAGAGTTCGCGGCTGACCACTGCGCCGACGCACAGCACGTAGTCGGCGGCGGCCAGGACTACGGCCACCGGACCATTCCCGGCCGCCCAGGCCTGGGCGAAGACTTGCGCGTTCGTGCCCGATCCTCGGGATTCGGGCATTACCAGTACCTTTCCCGCCACTGACCTGCCGCGCTGGGGGTGGCTGTGATGATTGATGATGCCGGTGCCCGGATCGAGCCCTCCCCACGCGTTGAGCGGTTCACTGAGAGTGAGCACGACACCTTCGCCGCAGCCCGTCAACAAGACGCGGACCGGGTGCCCGCCCTCAGAACCCGTCATGGTCGATCACCCTGCCCGCGATCGCGGATTCGACGCATACCTCAAGGTCGGCGAACAGAACATCGACGCCGATGTTGCGGGGCGCATACCAGGCCCACTTGGCGGAGTTGGTCAGCACCAGCCCGTCGGTCTGCGGCAGGATCGGCGTGTTGTAGGTGCAGGTGTCGGTAACGATCCGCACGCCGGCGGATTCCAGGATTTCGATGAGCCCCCGCTTCGCGACCTCGTCATACACCCATCGGCCGGCGTTGACGTAAAGCGGTGTTCTCTCGTGGACGCGTCGACGGTTGAGCAGCGTTGCCAGGTGGCCAAACTCCGCGATTGAGAAGTGGGGCGTGCCGATGCATACGGCCGCCAGCTTGCCGCTCCTGCGGGTGCTGAGCTCGGTCCATGCCCGGTGCAGGTCCGCGGTCGTCACCGTGATGGTCTGCTCGGGAGCCCGGCCCCCGAACACCTCATCCGCATCGAGCGCTTCCGGCGTGACGCCGAGGACATGGAAGAGCGCGACGGCCCCGGTCGAGGCGGTCGCCGCGCCGAAGGCTTTGAGCTGGTCTTCGGTAGCCGTAGTGATGCCGCGCACCACTGGCACTCGGCTACCGCACCACTGGCCGACCAGGTGGCCCAGCAGCGGGAAGAACGCGTCGCGGGCCATCACGGGTGCCGGTAGTGCGGTGACGTCGACGAGTAGCCGGCCGCGGCGCCCTTCATCGGTGTGGAGGCCGGCGAAGGGAGCGCGGCCCACGATTGCGGCGGCGATGTCGACGAAGTCGCCGTAGCGCTGGGTGCGCGCGCCCAGCACGCTGTTGGCGAAGACAATGGCGTTAGATTCGCCCCAGGCGATGTGTTGGCCGAGTTTCGGGCGATTGGCAAGCAGGTACGGAGCGCAGGTCCAAGTCGGCGCACAGCCGAGACGCTCGTAGAGGTCCATCAGGATCCGGGCATGTGTCGCCAAGTCCTGAGGGCCATTCCAGTATTGCGGGTGCCGCAGATCAATCGAGCCGACGTTGAGCGTGGTGGGTACCGATACCCGGGCGCCGCCGTCGACGAGCGCCTTTACGAAGTCGATCGATACCGCGCCGACGTACAGGCAACCATCGACGTGCGCGCTGTGGACATCGATCAGCGTCGGCGCGTCCATGGCGTTGGCAACGGCCACCAGAACCCGCATGGCCAGTTGAGCGCCGGGCCCGCGCTCACCGTCGAGGTAGGCCCGGTCATGTTGACTGAGTGCAGTCGATGCCGGCATCTGCAGGGCCTCCGTCCGCCAGCTCTCACCGGCGGTCATAAAGGCTAGCGCTATTGTCCTCTAATGGCCAGTAGACTCTCCAATAGCAGGCCGGATGGGCCGCGCGGAGAGGCAGAGAGCGGGCGCTGCGCTGCAGAAACTCACCGTTAGCGGCCTCCGGACTTATCATTTGAGTGTAGTGAGCCCGAAGGAGTGACCGAATGCGGGACTTCAGTCCAGTTCGTACACGCAGCGTTGCCAGCGATGTGGTGGGCCAGATTGTCGAACGTCTGCGTTCGGGGGAACTGAAGCTGGGCGATG
>Ga0105239_10010448_pt1 | contig 10380 bp, 8 predicted proteins | sample KBSC44metaG_FD_92761 | JGI IMG/M metagenome (GOLD analysis project Ga0105239, IMG submission 92761) | Corn rhizosphere microbial communities from Kellogg Biological Station, Michigan, USA - KBS C4-4 metaG | ecosystem: Host-associated > Plants > Roots > Rhizosphere > Soil | place: Michigan, USA...
CAGCGCCGATCTGTCGGTGACGATCGTCGATTCGCCCGATCCGGTGGTTGCCGGCAATAACGTCACGTACACGATCACGGCGAGCAACGCAGGTCCAAGCGCGGCGGCGAACGCGTCGTTGAACGACACGCTGCCCGCAGGCACGACCTTCGTTTCGCTCAGCGCGCCTGCCGGATGGTTGTGTTCGACGCCGAGCGTCGGCGCGAGCGGAAGCGTGACCTGCACGAACGCATCGTTCGCCAATGCCGGCACTGCGACGTTCACGCTCATCGTGCAACTCGATCCATCCGCCGGCGCGGGAACGATCTCGAATACCGCGACCGTCTCGTCGTCGACAGCGGACTCCACACCAGGCAACAACAGTGCGACCGCGACGACCACCACACAATCCGGTGCGAGCGCGGGACAAGTCACCGCGATCAAGAGCGTCGCCACGTCGCGCACACCGGGGAGCGCAGTCACTTACACGATCGTGCTCAGCAACGGCATGCCGCACGCGCAAGCCGACAATCCGGGCAACGAGTTCACCGACGTGCTGCCGCCGCAGCTCACGCTCGTGAGCGCCAGCGCATCGAGCGGCACGGCCGCGGCGACCGTCGCGACGAACACGGTGACCTGGAACGGCGCGATTCCCGCGAGCGGCAGCGTGACGATCATGATCAATGCCACCCTCGCCGCGAACGCGAGCGGCACCGTATCGAATCAGGGCACGGCATCCGTCGATGTCGACGGCAACGGCACCAACGAAACCTCGATCGTCACCAGCGCGCCGAGCGGCCCGGCCGGATCGCCGACGACATTCGTGGTGCAAACGGTGGCCGCGACGCCGACGCAAGTCCCCGCGCTCACGCCGGTGATGCTGCTGATGCTGATCGTACTGATCGGACTTGCGGGAATGAAGCGGCGACGCGTCTGACGCGCCGCCGATTTACGAGCGCGAGAAGTTCTCGAAGTTCTCGTGCTGGTAGCAGTTCACTTACGATTCGCGTTGCGGTACTCGCAGTAGCCGCTGGCGCAGTGGGCCTCAACAAGCGCGGACGGCAATGCGCAAGGAGGAAGTCTCATGGGCTGCTCGATCGAGATAACCGATCATCCAGAGTACTTGCACGTCGTCGTGTCGGGCGACAACACGCTCGAGACGATGCGCGCGTACATGAAGGCGATTCCCGATGCCTGTCAGCAAACCAACAAGTTGCGCGTGCTCGTTATCGTCGACTTGATCGGGCCCGAGCCGAGTATGTTGAATGTGTATCAGAGCGTAAGTGACGGCAGCGACGCCGTTGCCGGCTCCGGAATGAAAGTCGCCTACGTCGATGAAAACCCCGACCATAGCAGCGACAACATGATGCTCGCGGAGAGCATCGCCCGGAGTCGTGGGATCGCCTGCCGAACGTTTCGGGATCGCGCGGTGGCGAAGGCCTGGTTGTTGTCAGGTGAGGTCGACTAGATGCCTAGTTAAGTGGCGATGAGTCAAAGTCAAGAGGCCGAAATCAATGCAAACAGACCGGCCCTGCCGATACCGCTCGGGGCGAATCGGCCTGGCTAATTGCTTTCGATGGTGGGCCGTGCTTCAACAGAAATTGTCAATTAATGCTTTGACGGAAAAAGAATTTCCGAAGAAACGTCGCCGGTCCTACTCACATTTCTACTCACTCGTTGCATGAGTCGTGCCGTTCATAGACGCGACCGTTTCCAGAAATCAAGCACTGCGCACGTGCTTCCAAAGGCAATGTTTCGCTGGCACTTTGCGGAACAGGAGAGTCGATTCCAGCTTCAACAAATGTCTCGCTTGCTTTCCCGTGCGCAGAGGCAACATTGAATCGCCCAGGCTTTCTGTAGACAGCTTTCAGCCGCTCGAGCACCTGAACCATCGAGACACGCTACGAATACACCAATATCACGGCACCGGCGTCGAATTAGTCTTTGCGAGAACGCGATCCGTGGGCGTGCGCGATAGATCGTCCTACCATCGGTTCGCAGTGGGAATCGGGAGGCATTCGAATTCTCTAGGCTCCAGAACGGATCGCTTCGCGCATTTCCGCCGCACAACATCCTGCGGAGCTCGTCCGGGCGAGCTGATTATCTCGCCGCCTAAACTGCATCGTCAGGGCAACGGGAAGCAAGATCGAAATGTGCTTCCGTCGTTCGTGCGCCGGCACTGCGCATCAGCACGGCCGGGCTACGGTAAGACTGCTCGATCAACGTATCCTGGACGTCGACCCGCCATGAACTTTGCGTCGGTAACGGTATTCCACCCGCATACGCACCGAAGTACTCGCGGACTGATGTCCGTTCTGCGAGTAGTGGCTTCGCTTTTTTCGCGATCATGTCGGAATCCTAGGTGTAGGTGGAATGGCTTTCAGGCGCTGCTGCACTGGGGGGAGAGATGCTGGCGATCGGTGACGATGGTTTGTCGCGATGCAACATCGCACACCTGCTCCTGCCTCGTGCGGCCCTACCGAGTGCGCGTTGTGTTGGATTCGGCTGCGATCCATTGGGCAAACACCCCACGCAGAGTCGCATGCTGTAGCGAAAGATCCGACTGCCGCTGCAAATGCGTCACGACCAATAGGAAGGCAACCTTCCTTCCAGCTCCACAACGAACTCTGCCACCGACTGATGGAGAGGAACACCTTTGTGGCGCATCGAAAGGGCGAACCGATGGGCCATTTCAGGCGACCTCTCAGCGCGGCGGTGCACCAGGAACTGAACGTAGGCTCGCAACAAGTCTTCGCGCTCACGTTTTTGAGCGTGGTAGACGTGAGGTTCGCCGGGAGCACCGGTTACGTTCGCGGACAAAGTGTCTCCTTTGCAAATATGGCGCGTCGTTTCCTCGAGAATCTGCCCCGAAGGGAACGCGAATCCGGGGAGAGATTCGGCGCCCGGGCTCTCCCTAGCGATCCCACTTGTCCTAGAGCGGCGCTCGCGCGCGGCTGATGTGGCAAGGCTCGGGGAATATTGCTGCGTCGCATAGATACCAGCGACGGTCGTCCGCCGTCGGTGCGCTGTCCCACATTGGAAGCGATCTGTTCGCTACAACATCCACCAACACGGTCTGCTTGAGTTTTGCGTCAAGAGTCCGGAGCAATACTTATAAGAGCACCTTCGGTCGCCGCATGAACTGGAGTTACCAGGATTTGTGGACACCAGATCGGCGTTGACGTCCGACTGGATGCCGACTCCACTGCATCTTTTTAGGTTACCTCGATAATCACCTTTAGCGCTTTCGTTTCTGCAGCGTGTGAGAAGGTGTCGTACGCATCTAAGATTTTTTCCAATTTGAAGCGATGAGTGATCAGCCGCGTCGGATCGAGCTTCTTGGATTGCACTGTCTTCAAAAGCATCCGTGTCGAAACTGTATCGACCAGCCGTGTCGTGATCGCAATGTTTTGCGACCAAAGCCACTCCAGATGAAGGTCGACTTTCTTGCCATGTACGCCGATGTTGGCGAGCGTGCCGCCCGGCGCGATGATCTTTTCGCACAACTCGAATGTAGCCGGGATGCCCACCGCTTCGATGGCTGTGTCCACGCCTCGGCCATTCGTCATCGCCTTTACTGTGTCGACTGCCTTGCCGTCCGAACTGTTGATTGACTGCGTCGCGCCAATTTCTTTCGCAAGGGTCAGTCGGTTGTCGTCGACATCGATCACGATGATCTCGGCCGGAGAATAAAACTGGGCAGTGAGCAACGCCGCGAGGCCGATCGGCCCGACGCCCACAATCGCAACCGTCGACCCAGGCGCAACCTTGCCGTTGAGCACCCCGCACTCAAATCCCGTCGGCAGGATGTCGCTGAGCATCACCAGCGCTTCTTCGTCTGCACCCGGCGGAATTGGATAGAGGCTCGTATCCGCGTGCGGCGTGCGGACATACTCGGCCTGCGTGCCATCGATTTCGTTGCCGAGAATCCAGCCGCCGGTCGTGCAATGCGAATACATGCTGTGACGGCAATATTCGCATTTGCCGCAGGACGAAATGCACGAGATAAGCACGTGGTCACCAACTTTGAAGGCAGTAACGCCCGCACCCACCGCATCGACGGTACCGACGCCCTCGTGTCCAAGAATGCGTCCCGGTGCGCAAGTCGCCACGTCGCCTTTGAGGATATGCAGGTCCGTGCCGCAGATCGTGGTCTTGGTTATCTTCACGACGGCGTCACCGGGCGCCTCGACTTCGGGTTTTGGGCGATCTTCGAGCGCCTTGAGATTCACGCCGCGGTAAACAAGAGCCTTCATGGTGTTCGCCTATAAAGTCGGTTAGTTGCAGCGGACACAGGATAGGCCCGTACATTGATTCGGTGCCTGAGCGACTGCTCGTTTTTATGGATCACTTGTGATGCGTCATCGAGATCCAGCCGTCGCCGAAATCCAAAGGCTCGGCGATCGCGCATGGCGAGGGTGTCGCTCACGTCGATCGAGTACATGTATACGAAGCCCTTCTGCCCAGCAACATCGATCCGGATTTGGCGTTCTCACTGCTCCAAAAAAACCGGAATCGGCTCGGCCGCGGCGATCGTCCTTCTAAAAAAATGCCGCTCGAGGCTTGCGTGTCTTCAACAGTGATGGGTCGAATCACCACTGGCATGCCGTCACCCGATTACTCTCGTGTACTCTCTCACGATTTTTACGTGGGAAGATATCCTCTCGTCCAGAGCATCCAACGCCCTCATAAGCACGGGTCGAAGAAAGTCATAGTCCGTTAGCTTGGGTCCGCTCCAATTCAATTCTGCGCACTGAGCCGAAGACATGCTTTCTGAACGAAGGCCAGAATAGATATTGGAAGCGACCGAATCCCATTGTTGAAGAGACGTCTTGGGCGTACGCGTCGCAATTGTGTCCAACACCTTCGGTGTGAACTCCTCGAGTACTTTCCCAAGTGTCACCGGTATTTGTTCAATGAGCGCACCGTAGGAGTGAACCAGCGGAGTAGACTGACGTTGATTCGCCGTTTGTGTTTCAACATCCTCAGACCACGTCTTTCGCCACGAAGAAACACCTTGCCGCGAAAGTGAGGTCCAGAGCGTGTGCATCGGGTCTTCGCCGCCAATTCGGTTTGTCTGGTCGGATTTCATGGCAGGCCTCAAGCGGTTTATTTCTTCTCGAACCTCTCAGGCGTCAAATCGGCGACGGGCGGTCAAGCGCGTATGCAGAATGCGATTAGGGTGACTTTAGCGTAGGTAAATGATGCCGCTCAGGAAATGTCCCGTCTGTGCGGTCACCCACATACCGATTGCACGTTCGAAAAAAGGTTGCGCTATCGATCGCCGCCCCGAGCCAGAGCCGTCCTGAATGATATGTACCCCTCGGCGAGAGAGGCACGCACTAGAGGACGGCAAATTTCCAACGATGCGGCAACTGTGCAGCGTACATATGGTTCCAACGGCCCGAGCGCCGCGATCACATCGTCACGTTACGACTTGATCTGGAAAAGTGCTCGCACTACGCCGCCTCCATCCTGCGATGGATGTCGGATGTTGTAATTGTCATAGGTCCGGATCGAACGTGGCCATCGGACAGGTGAGCGCTGGAAAAGCGCGTGTGCCAACGCACTGAGCGACGCCGCGGAACTCGGTTTCGCAAAATCAACCGGCAGATACATGCAGTATGCACGTATAGTTTACGTTACGCTCAGCCAACGACACTGAGAGTAAGATTTTAGAAACCAGCGCATATCCGCTGTCGCGACAACGAGCCAACCGCTCGCTCTTCAAACTCGGCCCCTAATTCTCTTTGTGGGGGTTTGCAGTGCCCACGCTGCCAACACGTCAACAAGGTAAAGGTGACGCCAATGGATGTCGCTCTGCGCGCATTATTAGCTTATGTCACGCCGCCTCTGGAGAATGCCGACAAAGTCCAACTCAGCAAGAATGCTGCCGCGGAACAAACCGCCCCTCTGGCGGAGGAAGAAATTCTCGCCGAAGGTAACCGTCCCATTGCCGACTATGGAAACGCGTGTTGAAGACGACCAACTTCTTCACTTTCCATTGTAGACCCATTCCTCTTATACCCAATCAGCGCACGCTAGATTCGTCAACAATCGCGCCTTGAGTGGCCTTTCACGTCGCCGGGCAGCTTTCGCGCCCCGGCCGCACTGAAGCGATGCTCGCCGGTGAGTGCGCGCAGGCGCAGAAAGTGAAGAGGACGCCCGACAACGAGCAAACTATCCTGGGGTACGAAGCCTATTTTGGCACCTACACCGTCGATCCGAAACGCGGCGTGGTTACGCACCATCTGGAAAGTGCCCTCTTCCCGGGCGACATCGGCAAAGTATCGAGCGCCGCTTCACGTTGTCCGGCGACACGTTGAAGATCCACTTCGATACCACGCAAGCTGACGGCCAAGCCGTCACACGTGCGCTAGTGTGGCGACGGTCGAAATAGCGCGGTGCATCTCGGTACACGCACATCGTGTCGTTCCCCAGCACGTACAACTTTCGTAACGGAAACGTACTGGCAACGGAGTATAGTGACCCACTTTATATCTATATATTCTCGCGTTCGCGCGCGATCCCAGACTCCTGATCGCACCGCTCGTGTACCTCTCCAAGCTGAGGCCCGTCGCTGTCGCGCATATTCGGCAGGCCTTCTGGAGCACATCCGCACAGGCTACTTACTGGGCGGAATCGCAATGGCAGAGGCAAAGCGGCGCGGTTCGCTGTTGCACTAAAAGCGATCGGTCACCGCCCCAGGTTATGAACTAATTCAAAGGGCAACGCATTCATTAAGCTCAAGAACCAGCAATAAGCCTGTCCGCGCCGCGATCAGGTGTCTAGCCGCAACCAAAGGGGCAAACATGACTATCAAGAAATATCTGCGCGACGTTGCCGACAAGCTGCTTGCCTTCATGTACCCAGCGCTGCCGGTGGCGATCCCTGTGCCAGTGCGGTCCGAGATTGACCGTCATTTGGCCTTATTCGACTGATCGATGCCAATTAGCGATGGGATTACCCCAAGCTGAGCACAAGTTTTTCCTCGCTTTAGCAACTATTGGCCGATCGTGAATGGAGACATGTATGAAGACTGACGAGAAGCTTCTCCAGGACGTCGTCGCCGAACTGAACTGGGACACCGCTGTACGAAGCAAGGCGATCCGGGTGAGTGTTACCGACGGAACCGTGGCATTGACCGGAGACGTCGGAAGTCTAGAGGAGAAAATGTATGCGGAACGCGCAGCGCGTCGTGTATCCGGCGTTCGTGCGGTGAGCGAATCGCTTACGGTCGTGCTCGACGATTTGGCGCGACAGTCCGACGCGGAACTGGCATGTGCGGCCAAGCAGGTTCTCAGCTGGACGTCTTCTCTTTGCACCAACGCTATTGATGTTAGCGCGCTGAATGGACAGATTACTTTGTCAGGCAACGTCGGTTGGCAATATCAGAAGCGAGCCGCCGAGGAGAATGTCGGCCGGCTGCGCGGTGTGATCAGGGTGCAAAACAATATTGTGGTCCATCCGATAGACTCGTCCGCAACGATAAAGTCGGAGGTTGAAGCGGCCGTGCGAAGAAGCAGTCGTCCCGATCATCAGAATATTACGGTCGAAGTGAAAGATGGGGAAGTAACCTTGTCCGGAAGTGTCTACACAATTTCCGAACGCGACGCGGCCGTCCATTCGGCGTGGAACGCCCTGGGAGTGCGTAATGTGATCAATGGCATTGTCGTCGCGTACTGAGTCATCGGTGGTCATATCCTCGGTTTTGCCAGACGCGCTCTGGCGTGCTAAGTGAGACCAGTCGTTTTCGTTTCGATGGTTGAGAAAACTCAACTGCTGGTGGACCTGCGTAGCACTAATAGACGGCGTTCATTTCGTTCGTGTCTTAGCCGAAACGGCGGGTTTGCGTTCGGAGCGCGTTGCAATGTGTTCCGCGTATTTCGCTTTGTACGGTCACGCCATCTGCCAATCAGCCGATTTCGCTATGTTCGCATTTCGCCGGCGCGCCACAAGAGGATTGTGACCGAGACGGCGGGCTTCATCGATCGCTCCTTCTTGCATGGAATGTGTCCTCGTAGTTACCCGGCTCCCATCGACGTGTTCCAACACAAAGTGGAAGATGACCGTACCTTCCGGGCGCCCTTTTGGTATAGCTTGGACAAATACGTTAGGCATACTTGCCCCAGTCACGGGCAATTAGCAGACGCGGTAAGCAACTTGTCCTTCAAGTACGATTGGACAGACGCAACCTTCGGTCCTAAAACGGCAACGGATTTCTCTATGTCATCAACCGAGCACCCAAAGCGTCCCACACAATAACGCATGGCGTAGTTGTCCGCCATATCGATGATGTATGTGTCAGCGAGGTATTCGCCATCATGTTCAGGTGTCAATTCGGTTCCACCAGGAGTTGATGCGGAATACGCGATGTTCGCTCTAAGAAGGTCGGTTGTATGTGCGTTACCGAACACGGAAACGGGTTTTGGCTCCCCTGTGATAGGGTGAAACTCTCGGCAAAGAACCTCTGGTTAGAAAGTTGAACGTGCTGCTGATCGGGACGATCGCCTGTTCAATACGCCATGGTTGAGGGCCTGACTGAAGCCGGTTACATCGTCATCGTCGCTCGGTCGCTCACTCGGGCGATCGAAGGGCTCATCAATCATCACGACTTCGGTGTAAATTCGGTGGCCGTGCCATGCTGAATTGTAACAAGGGTAGTACCATAGATGGCTCCCGGTGCGGCGAGCGTCAAAACTGAAAAGTTGTTATTGGCAGAGAAAGCATTGAAATCTTCGCGGCCGATCGTCAAAGAATCTGCCGCAACACACGCATTGTGTATACCGAAGGTCGCCGGCCGCGATTGACTGGATCCGTTGTAGGAATCTACGGCGAAAAAGTCCTGCGCCGCTCACCGGCTAGCCCGAGCTATAATTCGCAGTTCGCTGCGCTCGTAGCTCCGCACGTAACTTGCCATGCTCATTGTTCGCAAACGAGGTCATGCCGCATGAGTCAGGCAGTGCCGTAAGCCATCGGGGTGTCGGTCGGAAACGACACACAATCCATGTCAAGCCACGGGCCGGCCCTAGAAATGATTGCGCGCGCAAGGGCGCTTGAAATTGTCGGCGTTGCGCTGCAAAGGCAGCGCGCCCAGTCAATTGACATGGATGCTGCGCAGTTGTCGGCGCACGAAGAACCTGAGGTGCCGCCTGATGCATTAGGGAGCAGTATCTACGCTGCCACATGGATCTCGACCACCTGCACTGGCCGGCGAATCGCAGCAATCGGGCTAGCGTCCCTGTAAAACGCGGAGTCTGCGATGTGTGAATTTTGGAGCGCACGACATTCAACGCAGGCAAAAAAAGAGCGCCGATCCAGGGGAAGTGGATGGCGCTCTGCTACTGCCCCGTCGACCATCCGTGGTCGCTTACTATCCAGAATACGCGGCGCTCACGCGCGGCGGCTTTTGCAAGCTAGCGGCGTCGAAAATCCGCCGTAGCTTTAATACCACGCACAGGTCAATGCATCAGTGCGGTAACGAACGTTGCCGTGGAATGCCATGCGCGAATGCTGGTCCGTCGTCGGCGCGGACAATCGTTGGTTTGCGAAAATTTTGATTGCTCCCGTTCGTGCGATGCCGCACATACATGGCCGATCGCCTGACTCATCATGCGCCGGTACATCCGCCCTCTCGCCCGGAGTGCCGCCACGAATACTGCTCAACGCAAGCACTTCCAACCAAATGCTTCGCATCTGCCGATGAGGCTCTGACATGAAGGTCAAATCGGCTTCGGCTTCCGCGGCCACAATCCGCACCGGGAAACCAAGGTCAGTTGCCGGCACAGATGGTGCCGCGACCGCCGCAATGCGACGCCGAATCGCAATGCTCGAGAACAATATTCGCAGTCTGCAAGCCGAACTCGCCGAGATGTCCCGACAAAAAAAAGACGCCCTTCGCAGAGCGGACCATGATGCCTTGACGGCCCTGCCGAATCGCGACCTGCTGGTCGATCGGTTTCTGCAAGCGGCTGCTCACGCGGATCGCAAACAGAAAGCGGTCGCCGTCCTGTTTTTCGATCTCGACCGGTTCAAGCGCGTCAACGACGAATTCGGCCATTCGGTCGGCGACAAGGTTTTGCAGGTTGTTGCGCGGCGCATCCAGGAAACGATTCGGGCCATCGACACGGCGTGTCGTTACGGCGGCGACGAATTCGTGGTCATTCTCACCGAACTTGAGGATGCAGGCATCGCCGAGGAGTTGGTCGAAAAAATCCTGCGGCGCCTCGCCCAGCCCTATTCGCTGGGCGAAAAGTCGATCACCCTGGCGTCGAGCGCTGGGGTTGCCATTTATCCGCGCGATGGAGCGGCGTGGGAAACGGTTATGTGCTTCGCCGATGCAGAGATGTATCGAGCTAAGCGGCACCGCGGAAGTACGGAGCCGAATTCATGGCTTCCACA
>Ga0105239_10010449_pt1 | contig 10380 bp, 6 predicted proteins | sample KBSC44metaG_FD_92761 | JGI IMG/M metagenome (GOLD analysis project Ga0105239, IMG submission 92761) | Corn rhizosphere microbial communities from Kellogg Biological Station, Michigan, USA - KBS C4-4 metaG | ecosystem: Host-associated > Plants > Roots > Rhizosphere > Soil | place: Michigan, USA...
GACGGTCATTTCCGGGCGCTGGACCTTGTCACGGGGCAGCTGCGCTGGGACTTTGCCGAGGTCAAAGGCTTTGTGGTCGACCGGCCGCTGATCTATGGCTCTACTATCTATTTCGGCTGCTGGGCCAATGATCTCTATGCGCTGGACAAGCATAGCGGCCGGTTGGTCTGGAAATGGAACAGCGGGTCCACGAACCGGATGTTCTCACCCGCGGCCTGCTGGCCGGTTGCCGCCCATGGGCGGGTCTTTATCGTCGCTCCGGACAATGTAATGACGGCGCTGGACGCGGGCACCGGAGCCGTAGTATGGCGGCAGCGGGCGCCGGGCCTGCGGGTGCGCGAGTCGATGGGCTTATCGGAGGATAGTTCGCTGGTCTGGGTCAAGACGATGGACGGCGTTCTTATCGGCGTATCGACAACCGATGCAACACTGAACATCAGCTGGCAGTCGGATGTGCGACTTGGTTACGAGCTGAGTCCTACGCGTCTGCTGGAAGATAAAGGGGTGCTGTATATACCGACGCATTCCGGCACGGTGTGGGCGGTCGCCCGGGATTCGGGCAAGCTGCTTTGGCGTTATAAGGCTTCCAACTGTATGGTCAACGGCATACTGCCGGCAGGGGAGGGGAAAGTGGTGATCAGCACCATGGACGGGAAGATGACCTGTGTGCAAAAAAAATAACCTGGACCGCGAGATCGCCGGACGGTTCACGCCGCGGCCCAGGCATTGGAGAAATGAGTTACGCTCCCACCGGCTCAGCGATCTGCGTCGAGCAGGAGACCGATTTCCAGGTATCGAGCAGGTCGCAGAGATAGGTGCTCTTGGCGATAGCCCGGTTGTATGAATCGCTGCCTAAGAAAAGCAGCGTCGGCGGGTTGGAACTCTCCGCCAGCTGGATAAAGACCTCGGCCGCCCTCGCGGGATCTCCGATCTGTTTGCCGTCCATCGCCAGATACCGGTTATGCGATGCCCTCACGTCCTCATAGTCGGCTATCTTGTTGCGCGCGAACGCGATCGACTCCGGCGAGAGGAAGTTCGTCCGGAATGCGCCGGGCGCGATAGCCGTCACCTTGATCCCCAGCGAGCTGACGTCCTGGGCGAGCACTTCCGACAGGGCAATGACCGCAGCCTTCGCCGCGGAATAAACGGCCCAGCCCGTGGCGCCCGTAAAGCCGGCGATGGAGGAGATATTCAGGATATGCCCGCCACGCTGCGCGCGCAGATAGGGCATGGCTTTTTGAATGACGCGGATCGTAGCGAACACGTTGACGTCAAAATTCTCGGCGACCTCGTCGGCGGCCAGCTCTTCGATAGTGCCACCGATGCCATAGCCGGCGTTGTTGACGACGACATCGATACGGCCAAACCGGGCGTGCGTCATCTTAAAAGAGTCGGCTATGGACGCCTCGCTGGTGAGGTCGACCTCGAGAGGAAGGAAATTTTCATCAGGACCTACTGCTTGCGTCAAGGCCGTGCGATAGCGCGAAGTGGCAGCCACCGGATAGCCCTCTTCCAGCAGCGTTTTTACCAGGGCCAGCCCCAGGCCTTTGGAAGCGCCTGTTACGTACCATACTTTCTTGTTGTCCATAAAATTGCGAATTAGGCTACAAAGTTAGGGGGGCGGGATGTCCAGGCGACTGCGCTATTCAAACCAATAATTGCAAAAATCAAACAGATCAACGCCGCGGATGATCGCCGTCGCTCAGGCCGTGCCGCCCCTCGCGGCGCCGGAAGACCGGAAGGCTCCGGGAGAGGTATCGGTATTCTTCCTGAAGAAATTGATGAAATGGGACGACTCCTCAAAGCCGAGGGTCCAGGCTATTTCGCTGACGTTCCAGCTGGTGTTCAGCAGCAGGGTCCGGGCTTCCTGGGTGACCCTTTCCGCGATGACCCTGGAGGTCGTCTTGCCGGTAGTCTCCCGGAGGGCGCGGTTGAGGTGATTGACGTGCACGGACAGCTGGGTGGCGAACGCGGAAGGCGACTGCAGGAGTATCTGCTGCCGGGGGGACTCGATGGGGAACTGGCGTTCGAGCAGCTCCATGAACAGGGAAGAGATCCGCGTCGATGCGACCGAGCCTGAATACAGCGAGGTCTGCGCGGGTTGCATCTTCAGCGCGGAGTGGATGAGCTCAAAGGTCAGATTGCGCAGAACGTCGTATTTATAGGCATAATCGGACTTTATCTCGTCGTGCATCCGGCGGAAGATATGCTCTATCGGTGCTGTCTGCTCCTTTGTGAGACAATAGACCGGCTGCCCGCCGGGCTGAAAGACCGGGTATTCTTTTATATTCCCGAACTGGCTGAAAAAGGATTCGGTAAAGATGCAGAAGTAGCCGGACTGCTCTTCTTCGGTCAGGGGTTCCCACTTGTAAGGGATCATTGGGTTACTGAATACCAGGGCCTGATCCTGTATCTCCACGACCTTGTCGGCATAGCTGAGCCGGAATTTGCCGATGTTGAGGCTGATCTTGAAGAAATCTTTGCGGCTATACGGCATCGGCCGGGGGTGTTTCCCGGCTATCTCGTCCATACGGAATACGTTGAAATGCCCCATGCTATTCTTAATATTATCGGGCATCCAGTTGAACTTATAACGGTAGAAATCCTCGATGGTCTCGGTCGGTTTCATAGCTTAAAGGTACGAAAATCAAATAATCAATAATGGGTGTTTACCTCGGCATCTGAAATACCGTCTTTTTACGGGTCCGGGTGAACCCGGTACTTCCTAGCTTTATTGATCAAAAAACCCTTTCCGCTATGGCCGCAGATCTCAATTTATTAATCCCCGAATTCCGGGCGAAAGTCGATGAATTACTGGCAAAATGTAAGGAGCAGGGCGTCGTCATGCGCCCCAATGAAGGTCTCCGCGATCCCTTTGTACAGGCCCGTTATTGGCGACAGTCCCGGTCGTCCGAGCAGATAGCCGCGAAGGTCGCCGACCTGCGGTCCCAGGGCGCGGCCTATCTGGCCTACTGTATCGACAGCGTCGGTCCCCAGCACGGCGACCCCGTGACCAATTCCATCCCCGGGCTGGGCTGGCACCAGTGGGGTGAGGCGCTCGATTGTTTTTGGGTCGTGGACGGACAGTCGGAGTGGTCGTCGAAACGGCTGGTCAATGGCAAGAATGGCTTTCAGGTCTATGCTGCGGTAGCCGCGCAGATCGGCCTTACGGCCGGCGGTATGTGGAACAGCCTGAAGGACTGGCCCCATGTCCAGCTGAGAAGCGCTGCAAGCCCGCTGGGCACATTTACGCTGCAGCAGATAGACTCGACGATGAAAGACCGGTTCGGCGGCCACCTGTGACGATGCCTGCTGTCAATCTTTTTTCGGCCGTAGTAAAAGTTGTTCGAGACGGTCGATCCGCTCCCGCTGTGCTTTTAGTTCTTGGTCCTGCTGGATCGTGTACAGGGTCAGCTCTTCGTGGGCATGGCGGTCGCGCTGCTGAAACTTCCTTCGGCTATGCCTTGTATGGAGGAATGTCGTTGTTCAGATTCCCAAATTTCCAGATGATCGCGTTATCCGCCCATAGTTGCGTAAACGCATTCCATGACACCGGATAATTGGTGGCTATTATATTTCCGCTGACGTGAAGCCTGGATATGGGCGATGTACCGGCGCTCAACCCGATCCCTACATTTCCGGTATTCGTATTGGTAATATCATTCCCGCTGGTCTGCCATTGTTGTGATCGGGCTGTAATACAAAGAAGAATTGCAGCCAGGCAACAGAGTTGTTTTTTCATCCGAAAAAAGGTTTAAAGTTTAGGGGCGCAATATAACTATTCTATTCCGTCCTCAAACTTTCTATGGGGTTGGCCAGCGCCGAACGGATGCTCTGGTAGCTGACCGTCAGCAGGGCGATGACCAGGGTCGCCGCGCCCGCCAGCGCAAACATCCACCATTCCATCTGTATCCTGTAGACGAAACCGTCCAGCCACCTGCTCATCACCAGCCAGGCGGTGGGGAAGGCTACCAGCATGGCGAGGACCACGATCTTCAGAAAGTTGTTGGCGAGCAGGAAGGAGATGCCGGGTACAGAGGCGCCCAGCACCTTCCGGATACCGATCTCTTTTGTCCGTTGGGCAATGGCGAAGGTTGCCAGGCCGAACAGCCCGAGACAGGAGATAAAGATGCCAGGAACGCAAAATAGCTGGCCAGCCGGCTGACGAGCTGCTCACTTTTATATTGTTTGTTGAAGTCCTCGTCGGAGAACTGGAAAGTGAACGGTACCTGCGGATTCAGTGCCTTGGCAAGCTTTTCAATTCCTTCTATCGCCTCCCTCGTCCGGCCCGCCTGCGTTCGTATGAGGATGGTGCCCCAACCCCAGTTTTCGTCCAGCCGCATGATCAGTGGGTCGATCGAGCTGTGTAACGAACTGAAATGGAAGTCTTTCAGGACACCAATGACCTTGCCGGAATGGTTGCCCCAGACGATGGTCTGACCGATGGGGTTCTTCAGTCCGATCTTTTCCACGGCAGTTTCATTGAGAAGAAAGCCTATCGAATCCGTCGGATAGTCACGGGAAAAATCCCGCCCTTCCTTTAGCTGCAGCCGGAGCGTTCGTACAAAATCGTATCCCACGATGCCGTCCGCAAATGGGAAAGACTGGTTGGGGTCTTTGCCCGGCCAGCTGATGGTGCCGGTGTGGTGGGAGATCATCGTGGGCGAGTTACGCATCTTGGAGACCGAGAGAATACCCGGCATTTGCTGCGCCTCTTCTTTGAACAGCGAATATTTTTTTATCAGCTCGCCTTCGATGGGAATATAGACAAGGTTCTCGCGGTCATAGCCGATATTCGTCGTCTGGATATAGTCGAGCTGCCGATAGATGACGATCATGCCGACGATCAGCAGGATGGTCAGCGAGAACTGAAAGACGACCAGCCCCTGTCTCGCCAGCACGTCCTTCCAGCTGAACTTCAACCCGCCTTTCAGGACTTTTACAGGATCCAGCGAAGAGAGAAAGAAGGCCGGGTAGCTGCCGGCTATAAAACCCGTAACGACCAGCAGTCCAGGTAGCCCCGCCCAGAATAACGGCTGGGCAACGGGTAGGGATAGTTGCTTTTCGGTGAGTTCGCTGAATGCCGGAAGCAGCAGAGCAGACAGCAGCAGTGCTGCGGCCATCGAAAAGAGGGTCAGCATAAAAGCTTCGCCGATGAATTGGCTGATCAGCGAAATACGCGCCGCACCGATGACCTTGCGTACGCCTATCTCTTTTGCCCTGCGGGAGGCCTGGGCAGTAGCAAGATTCATAAAGTTGATACAGGCGATCAGCAGTATCAGGATGGCGACGATAGTAAAGATGTGTACGTATTCGATGCGGCCGCCGTCGATGTAGCCGTTCTTAAAGGAGGAGTGGAGATATTTCTCCGGGAAAGATTGTAGCGCCAGCTCGTCGTGGGAGGAAGGGTTTTTGGCGCGATACCGGTAAATAAGATCTTTGATCCGGGCTTCGACTTTGGCGGGATCGGCGTTTGGCTGAAGCATCACATAGGTCCTTGGGTCTGTATTGCCCCAGTTGTTGACCCAATTGTTCTGCCGGATGAAGTCGGCCCAGCTTCTTAAAAAGTCGAACTGCAGGGACGAGCGCCCCGGGACATCTTCGAATACGGCCGATACCTGAAGATTCGATGTGTCCAATAGCAGGGACTGTCCGATCGCTCGCTGGGGGCTACCGAAATAGCGGTTGGCCAGCGAATGCGAGATCGCGACGAGGCCGGGGCGGTCGAGAGCTGTTGCCGGGGTGCCCTGCAACAGCGGGAAGCTGAACATGCGAAAGAAATCATCACCAGCATAAAAGCCGTTGGCTTTGCCGGGCTTTTCTCCGACAGTGATCGTGTTGCTGGCGCCAGGAGGAGCGGCTTCCTCCATGCCGCTGGTATATTGTATCTCGGGAACGACCCTTTTCAGCTCGCCGGCCAGCAGGCCCTGGGTAGCATAGCCGGCGCCGACCTTCCCGTCGTAATAGTTGCGTTCGTATACCTGGAAGAGCTGTTTGCTGTGGGCGTGCCAGTGATCGACGCTGCGTTCGTCCGAGACCCACAGCAGGATCAGGAGGCTGCAGGTAAGCCCAAGGGTAAGACCGAAGACATTGATGACGGAAAAGGCCGTATGGCGGCGAAAGCTGCGCAAGACCGTCCTGAAGTAATTGAAAAACATTTACTGCCGGTTTTGGGGACGATACCGCGCATTTCATGCCATTTTTGCAATGAATTGATGATTAGATGATTATGCGCCTGACCTGTCCGTCCGGTGTTCAGTTTTGCGACGGCGTTTGTGCGCCAGCGGACGCCAGGGATTTTTTGGCCTTTCCGAGCCCGACCTTATAGTTATCGGGTGTACCGGAGATCTTCAGGTTCATAAAACGGACGCGTTTGTCCTTGTCCCGATATTCAATGGCGTCAACCTGGTCCGGGTCCACTTCCTCCTGTTTTTTGCCGAAGAGCATCCGGAAACCGGCCGACGTGACCATCTTTAAGGGAACGCGCAGATAATATTCCATCTGCATGTTCAGCGATTGTTTGCCCGATATTTCGATAAAGCCCAGAGAGGAATTGATATTCATGTCCGGGATGAACAGCGCCCCATTTTTGAAGGTCAGCGTGTTGCGCAGGGTATCAAAACGGACCTTGTTGAGGTTCTTATCTTTAAAATACGAGGACATCGCTTGCATGGGAGCAAAATTGACGAGTACACCATTGATGATCTCCAGGTCCATTACGGCATCCGACCCCTCGATCTCCGGGGTCAGGTCGGGATGCACCAGCATGTTGCTCTTTATCTGACCGCTTAGTGTCCCCTTTATATTCTTGTTGACCGTATAGTCCTGTCCGAAGTTGTCCAGCTTGAGCATCAGCTTTTCGATATTCATGTCCTCCACGGCAATCGTGCTGCTGAGGTAGATCTTTTTGGGATTGCTTCCATCAAAATGGGCGCGGGCGTTGGCTCTTCCGCCTGCCATTTCCAGGCCAAGCGTGTCCAGGTAGATGTGCTGATTGGCCAGCATGCGCATACTGGAGAAGAGATTTTTGATGCCGATATGGTGATACCGGATCCTGCCGATATGCACGGATGCGTTGAAGTCAATAAAGGGGATCTGAAAGATATTGAAAGCGCTGGCGTGGGTCGTAGCCGCAACGGTCGTGACTATCGGTTTGGGAGCAGCGGTAGAGTCTGCTTCTCCGGACACTTCTTCTTTCTTCTCTTCGGCCACGTAGTTGGTCAGCTGGTCTATGTCAAGCAGGCGGGAAGAGAACTGCAGGTAGTTCTCCTTTTTCCGGCGAAGGGTGTCCTTGCCGGTATACAAACGCATGCTGAGATTAAAGTCGGTATTCCCGATCTTCCCTTTTAGCGTATCGATCTTTACGAAATTCTCTTTTCCAAATTTGACATTGCCGCTGATACTATCCAGCTGATAGGTATGTTTCTTCAGCGCGCCGGAGATATTGGCGATCTTGATATTGGCGAACCGGAATATCGAGTCATAGCGGAGGTCTGATTTCGAACGGAGCCAGATATTGGAGCCCACCTCGTCGCGGTAGTCCGGCGGAACGAACTGGCGGCTCTTCCGGCCCAGGAGGTCCTTCATCGCCAGGTGCTGCGACTTAAAGTCGAAGGCTATCTGGGTCCTGCCCTTTTTCACCTTTTCGAACCAGAGCGCGTAGTTGTTGATCCGGCCGCTAAAGCGAATGTCCGTGCTGTCTATATTGCCCGCAAAATTCCGCAGCAGCAGCGAGGTGTCGGCGATCGTCAGCTCGGCGCCGAAGTCATGAAAGGCGTGCGGATAGTTCTTGAAGGATGCAGAAAGGTTTTGCAGCTTGAATTTCCCTTTTGGCAGCGGACTGGGGTGCTGCAGCTCTTTGACGGATGTTTCCAGCGAGAGGCCGATATTAAAGCCATAGATCTCTTCTTTCGCTTTCGCGCTGCGGGCGCTATCGAAGGCCATCAGCTCTTTCAGCACGACCTTGTTGCTGTGTGCGTTCAGCAGCACCTGTACCGGCTTTTCCTGGTGGTGGAAGAGGGCGGGGAGGTCGCTGATCGAGCCGTCGAGGCGGAGGTCCGAGCTGCCGAGGCGGAAGGCCATCGAATCAAGCTTTACAAATCCATTCTTCATCGCCGCGTGCAGGTCAAGATCCTCGATCATGTGGGGATAGTTCGGTATCCGGAAGGTAAGGTGCTTCACCGTCAGCTCGCTCTGGATACCCTGGGTGAGCTTTGCCATCGACTGCTCGGGCAGGCTGAGGTCCACCAGCTCTTTAAAATCCATTTTCAGGTTGATATAGCCCGTGACGCGCTGGAGGTCCTTTATCCCGAGAAATGCGCCGATGAAACCCAGCTCCAGCTCGGAGTTGATCTGCATCAGGATCTTGGGATCGGTAAAGTCGCGCATCACGAAATTGCCGTTGAAGACACCCTTGTCCGGCCGGGCGTGCATATCCGTTAGCCGCAGCTCAGACGTTCTCAGGTTGTGCTCCGGTCCGTTGGTATAGTAGCCCTTGAAGGAGAGGGAGTCGAGCTTCTTGTTGGCTTCCGTGTTGTGCAGCCAGGCCTTTGAGCAGGCAAAGGAGAGCTCGATCCCCGGCATCTCTCCGGCTTTCAACCGGCCTTTGATCTTTGCATCGAAGTTGAGGACGCCGTCGTACTTGAAATGTTTCAGCTCTTTGGCGACCGCCTGGGGGGCAAAGGCGAACAATTGCCGGAAATCGGGCTTGTCGCCGGTGATCCGCAGGTCGACCGTATTGTCGTGCAGCAGGTCGGCCGTGCCGGTGACATTGAAGACCGCATCTTCCAGCCTGATCTTTCCTTCGGAGAGTTTCAGGTATTTGGAGGGCATGTCATAGGACAGCCGGACCTCGGTCTCCAGGTGTTTGTGGCGGAACAGCGTGGTATCGCCGGGGCGGGTATAGTCTACGAGAAGCGCGCCTTTCAGATCGGTGACAACCTTCGAATTGCTGTCCAGCTGGAAAGCGGCCTGTATCCGGTCGATATGCGCGCTGACGTGCTGGCCGGACCGCTTGTCCTGGTAGGTGATGTCCATGTTCTTCAGCACGAATTTTTTGATGTCGAGGTCCATCACCTTGCTGGTGGTGTCTTTGCTGACGGTCACGCTATCGGTTGTGATGTGACTGGCCTCGACGATGTTCAGCCTGCCGGCGGTATCCTGTATCAGCCGGAGACTGCCGTTCTTCAGGACGATGGCCTTTACCCGGTATTTCTGTTTCAGGATATCAGGCAGGCTAAAACCGACGAACATACGTTCGGCAGCGTAGATGGGCTTGCCCGCTGCCTGCTTGTCAGGATAGAATTTGACGTCCTGCAGCCCGATGGAGATATAGGGCCAGTTCTGGAAGATCGTGATACTGCTGCCGCCAACGGTCAGCTCGCCCGGCAGCTCTTTGTTCAGCCGGTCGACGGCAATTTTGACGAGGCGTTGTTGCTGGCTATAAAGGATGGCTACGGCGATGCCAATCAGGAGAATGAGGCTAAGGATAGGGATCAGGATGAGGCGAAGGAGTCTTTTTCGTGTTTTGGGCGTCATAGGTGGTGATTTGGACCCAGCCGTGGGCGAAAATACACATAAAGTGCTGAGAAACTCCCGTTTAAACGAATTTAACAGCCGGTTATTGCTCCCTTTTCCCTACCTTAGGGCATACACATGCGGGGGTTCCACCGGAACCGGACGGAGTCCGGTTTTACGAATATCAGCGAAAAAAAATCCCGCCATGATCAAAATTTTCCTGCACATCGCCGCCCGCCAGCTGTACAAGCGGAAGGGCTATTCCATCCTGAACATTCTGGGCCTCACGGCCGGCATCGTCTGCTGTCTGCTCATCTTCGAGTACGTGGCGTACGAACGCAGTTATGACCATTGGAATACTAACGCCGACCGCATCTTCCGGGTACAGGATGAAGAATATCAGAACGGCCGGATGGTGGTGCCTTGTGCGGCAGCGATGCCAGGCGTCGCGCCGGCAATGACAAGGGAATTCCCCGAGGTCGAGAAGGCCTGCCGGCTGAACAGCAAAGGCTTTTTAGTTTCCAATGACGCCCGCAATGTCAAGGTTTTCGAACCAGGGATATTTTTTGCAGATGCCAGCGTTCTCGACATATTCCAGCTGTCACTGACAAAAGGGGATGCCCGTACTGCAATGTCGGGGCCAGGGAAGATGATGCTGTCGGAAACCAATGCCCGTAAATATTTTGGCGATGGTAACCCGGTAGGGAAGACGCTGACCCTGCATAGTTATGGCAGGACATGGCTGATGGAGGTGACGGGCGTGTTTAGAGATATTCCTGCCAATTCGCATATCCATCTGCATATGCTCATCTCTTATCCGACGCGCAGCCAGCTGAACGGGACATATGGCCGGACGGATGACCC
>Ga0105239_10010452_pt1 | contig 10379 bp, 8 predicted proteins | sample KBSC44metaG_FD_92761 | JGI IMG/M metagenome (GOLD analysis project Ga0105239, IMG submission 92761) | Corn rhizosphere microbial communities from Kellogg Biological Station, Michigan, USA - KBS C4-4 metaG | ecosystem: Host-associated > Plants > Roots > Rhizosphere > Soil | place: Michigan, USA...
AGCAAAGCGGCAAGTCCGGTGATCAGGCCGAACAGCCCAAATGCCGTGCCGCGGAGGCGTATTGGCGCTGTCTCCGCAATCAGGGCCGCGAGCACGCCTTGGGTCAGACCCATATGCAGTCCCCACAGGCAGATGCCGACAAAGACGGCGAGAAGCGTCTGGCCAAAGGCAAGCAGCACGTCTGCGGCAATAAGCGCGACGAGGCCGGACAGCAGCAGAGGCCGCGCGCCCATCCTGTCCTGGAGCCAGCCTGCGGGATAGGCGCTTGCTGCATAGACGAGGCTCATCACCGCAATGACCGCAGGAGCCCAGGCGAGAGCGAGGCCGCCGTCGCGGGCGCGGATCACGAGGAACGCCTCGCTGAACCTCGCCAAGGTGAAGACCGTGCCGGCGACGATCACGAGCCAATAGGCTGAAGGAAGCTGCCCAATCTCTTTCGCATGAAGCGGAACCTGCGCCCTGGCTTGCGCGTGCTTGGGCTCCTTGACGCCGAGCACCAGAACGACGACCGCAAGCACCGCAGGTATGACGGCAAACCACAGCACGGTGCGGATGTCATCGTGGAAGAGATACATCAGCGCGATGGCCGCTGCGGGACCGAGCGTGGCGCCGATCGTATCGAGCGACTGGCGAAGCCCGAACGCCTCGCCGCGCTTCTCTGCCGGCGCCAGGTCGGCCACCAGCGCATCTCGCGGCGCGCCTCTGATCCCTTTGCCGATGCGGTCGAGAAAGCGCGCGACGAGCACAAGTCCAATAGAGTTGGCGAGCGGGAATAGCGGCTTGGTGGTTGCAGCGAGACCGTAGCCCGCCACGGTGAGCGCCTTTCGCCGCCCGAGCGCATCTGACAGCCAGCCCGAGAACACACGGGTAATTTGCGCCGTGGCCTCGGAGATGCCTTCGATCACGCCGAGCGCTGTCGCGCTCGCGCCAAGGGTGACAACGAGAAATACTGGAAGCAGCCCATGGATCAGCTCTGACGAGGTGTCCATGAACAGCGACGTGAGCCCGAGCGCCCACACTGCCCGCGGCAAGCCCCGTTCGGTTGCGTGTTCAGCCCGCACCGGCGTCCTCCGTTTGGCGCATTGAGGGATGGCTGCCCGTGTTATATGGGCTTACCGCAGGAGTCCATGCGGCAGAGGGAGGGGGAAGAATGATCGCAGTTCCCTCCGCGGATCCGGTCGGCGCCCTCGTTCCTCACACGCTGAAAGAGCCGCTCATTGGAGGCAGCTCCGGCTCCCTTGCCGGAACAAGCTTCATGGTGAAGGACCTGTTCGCCATAAAGGGGCGCAAGGTCTCCAACGGCAGTCCCGATTTCTATGAGCATGCGACGCCGGCACGAGAGACCGCGCCGGTCATCACGCGCCTGCTCGAGGCCGGCGCATCGTGCACCGGCATAACCGTGTGCGACGAGTTCTTCTATAGCGTGCTCGGCTCGAACATCCATTACGGCCAGCCCGTCAATGCGCGCGCGCCGAAGCACGTAACTGGCGGCTCTTCGTGCGGTGCGGCTGCGGCGGTTGCCGCTTCTATGTGCAACTTCGCGCTCGGCACGGACACGGCAGGATCGATCCGCGTGCCGGCCTCGTTTTGCGGGCTATATGGCCTCAGGCCGACCTACGGACGCATCGACACGACCGGCGCGACGCCAATGGCGCCGAGCTATGACACGGTCGGCTTTCTTGCCCGCGACTCCGAGCTTTTCCGCAAAGTGGGCCATGTTCTGCTGCAAGGCGCAACGGCCGAAGCGAAGATCGAGCGGCTGATACTCGCCGAGAATTTCTTCCGCCATGCCGAGGCGAGCATGGATCAGGCGCTATGGGAGGCGATCGGCAAGATCGGCGGCGCATTGCCCAGACCCCAGCGCGTGGAGATTGACGGTGAGGAGGAAGTTGCCGCCTGGCGCAACGCCTTCCGCCTCATTCAAGGCTTCGAGATCCAATCGACGCTGCTGCCCTTCATTCAGTCGCGCACTGTCGAGCTCGGACCCGGCATCAAGGAGCGATTCGACATGGCGGCGGCAATTACCCTCGCCGAAGCCGACGCTGCGCGCGCCTTGCGCGCCGAAATCGCCGACCACCTGCTCGCCTTGATCTCGATCGGGACGCTGATCGTGCTGCCCACGATGCCGACGCTGCCGCCCGAGCGCGATATTCCGGACGGCGCCTCGTTCTCGGAGTTCCGCGCGCAAACGCTCGGATTCACCTGCCTTGCCGGCCATTCCGGCCTGCCGCAGGTCTCGGTGCCGGCCGGACTGGCTGCCGGTTGCCCGGTGGGTCTTTCCTTCATTGGCTGGCCCAGCGCCGACGAGACACTGCTTGACCTCGCCGTCCATCTTGAGCCGCTTTTGAGGAGCACGGTCTAGCTCCTAGGCTTCGCGAGGACGCCAGATGCTGGAGAAGACCTCGTTTCCCTACGGCGTGGGCTTTCGCTCGCTGACAGAGGAGACGCCGGAGCCAGTCAGCCTCAAGGTCGACGGCGCGCTCCCGCCCTGGCTCGAAGGCACGCTGCTCCGCACTGGCCCCTCGAAATTCGAAGTCGGCGCCCGCACCTACAATCACTGGTTCGACGGGCTTGCGATGCTGCACCGATTTGCCTTCGCGCAAGGCCGCGTCAGCTATACCAGCCGCTTTCTCAAGAGCCGCGCGTTCTCCGCCGCAGAAGCGACCGGCAAAATCTCTTATGGCGAATTTGCCACCGACCCCTGCCGCACACTGTTCGGCCGCGTCGCCGCACTCTTCAATCCCAAGCTCACCGACAATTGCTGCGTCAATGTCTCGGACTATGCGCGGGAGACCGTTGCCTTTACCGAGACGTCGATCCCGGTGCGCTTTCAGCCCGAGACACTGAAGACCCTCGGCGTGTTCGGCTATCGCCGGGCCCTTAAAGGCCAGGTCTCGACGGCGCATCCCCACTACGACGCGGCAAGACGCTGCCACTACAATTACATCGTCGATTTTGGCATGAAGAGCCTCTACCGCCTCTGCCGAATAGGTGACAACGGCAAGCAGAGGATCGTCGCGAACCTGCCCGTCGAGCGGCCTTCCTACATGCATAGTTTCGGCATGAGCCGGGATCACCTCGTGCTCATCGAATTTCCGCTGGTGGTGAACCCGGTTGAGCTCAGATTTTCAGGCAAGTCCTTCATCCGCAACTATCGTTGGGAGCCGGAGCGCGGGCTCGTCTTCCATATTGTCGAGAAGGACACAGGCAAGCTCGTGCGCACCGCCACGGCGGAAGCCTGCTTCGCCTTTCACCACGTCAATGCGTTTCTGGATCGCGACCGTCTTGCCGTGGACATCATCGTCTATCCCGACGCCACGATCATCGATCAGCTCTATCTCGCGCTGCTCCGCGAGGGGACGCCCATCACCGCAACCGGAACGCTGATGCGATTTCACATCCCGCTTGGCGCGGAAGCGCCGGTCACGCGTCGAGCTCTGGCCGACGCTCCGCTCGAGCTGCCGCGCATCAACTACGAGGCTCATGCCGGCCGGGCCTATCGTTATGTGTGGGGAACGGGCATCCGGACCCGCGGCGACTTTCTCGACTCGATCGTCAAGATCGATACGGAAACCGGCACGGTAGGCAGATGGCACGTAGCGGGCCTTTATCCCGGAGAGCCGGTGTTCGTGCCATTGCCGTCGGCTAGCGGGGAGGACGACGGTGTGCTGCTGTCAATCGTGTTCGACACCGCCAAGGAGCGCTCGTTTCTGCTGGTGCTCGACGCTGCGAGGCTCGCGGAGAAGGCGCGGGCCGAAGCGCCCCACGCCATCCCCTTCCATTTTCACGGCAACTATTTCGCGAGCGCTGGCAAGGCTTGACTTGCGGGCGGTCCTCGCCGACATTCCGGCCGAAATTCAAGGCAGCTCTAATCATGAGCCGCCGCCCTGCACATCGTTGATTTGTTTCGCTACGGGGCTCTGGCCTACTTGAGCGCAACAAATAATGGGGAGGCAGGGGGGTCAACATCCGACAGCGCGATGCGCCCTCGGGTGACATTTTGCTTTGCGCTACCGGCCTCTGGCCTACTTGAGCGCGATTGGTATTTGGGAGACAGGCGAACGCGATGTTCGAGACTCTATCGGAACGGCTTGGCGCCATCCTCGACAAGCTCACCCGAAAGGGCGCGCTGACCGAGGCCGACGTCGGCGAGGCGATGCGCGAGGTGCGCCGCGCGCTACTGGAGGCCGATGTCGCGCTCGACGTGGTTCGCGACTTCACCGAGTCGGTGAAGGCCAAGGCCGTCGGCCAGGAGGTTGTGCGGTCGATCACGCCCGGCCAGATGGTCATCAAGATCGTGCACGACGAGCTCGTGCGCGTGCTTGGCTCAGAGGCGCAAGGGATCGACCTCGCCGCGACGCCGCCGGTAGTGATGATGCTGGTCGGCCTGCAAGGCTCGGGCAAGACCACTACCACTGCCAAGCTCGGAAAGAGGCTCGAGACGCGCGACAAGCAGAAGGTGCTGATGGCCTCGCTCGACACTCGCCGACCTGCGGCGCAGGAGCAGCTCCGCGTACTCGGCGATCAGACCGGCATCACCACGCTCGCCATGGTCGCCGGCGAGGAGCCGACAACCATCACCGAGCGCGCGCTGAAAGCGGCAAAGCTCGGCGGCTATGATGTGCTGCTGCTCGATACCGCCGGCCGCACCCATATCGACGAAGAGCTGATGGCGGAGACCGCCGCCATCGCGAAAATCGCCAAGCCGCACGAGACGCTGCTCGTCGCCGATGCGCTCACCGGCCAAGACGCCGTCAATCTGGCCAAGAACTTCGACGAGCGTGTCGCTCTCACCGGCATCGTGCTGACCCGCGTCGATGGCGACGGGCGCGGCGGCGCCGCGCTCTCGATGCGCGCCGAGACCGGCAAGCCCATCAAGCTGATCGGTGTCGGCGAGAAGCTCGACGCGCTCGAGGAGTTCTATCCAGATCGTATTGCCGGACGCATCCTCGGCATGGGCGACGTGGTGGGCCTCGTCGAGAAGGCGATCGAGACCGTCGAGATCGACAAAGCGCAGAAGATCGCCGCCAAGGTCAAGAAGGGCGCCTTCGATCTCGATGACCTCGCTGAGCAATTGCAGCAGATGCAGAAGCTCGGCGGCATGGGCGGCGTGCTCGCCATGCTGCCAGGCATCGGCAAGATCAAGAAGCAGCTCGACGCCGCCAATCTCGACGACAAGATCCTGAAGCGCCAGCAATCGATGATCGGCTCGATGACCAAGGCCGAGCGCAGGAATCCGAAGCTGCTCAATGCCTCGCGCAAGAAGCGCGTCGCCGCGGGCTCAGGCACGAGCGTGCAGGACATCAACAAGCTCGTGAAGATGCACCGGCAGATGGCCGACATGATGAAGGCCGTGGGCAAGAAGCGCGGCATCTTCAGCCAGATGTTTGGCGGCGGCCCTCCACCCGAGATGCCGGTTGAGCTGCCGCAAGGCGCGAGCCTTCCGCCAGGTGGCCTGCCCCCGCTTTCGCCCGGCACGTTCCCCGGTCTGGGCGGAGGTCTTCCGCGCGGCCTTCCTGGTCTTCCCGGCCTCCCCCGCGGGCTTCCGGGCCTGCCCGGATCAAAGAAACGATGAATTCGAACCCACTAGGAGAATGAAACTATGTCACTGAAGATCAGACTGGCGCGGGCCGGCGCTAAGAAGCGGCCCTATTACCGCGTCGTCGTTGCGGATTCGAAGAGCCCGCGCGACGGCCGCTATATCGAGAAGATCGGCACCTACGATCCGCTCCTGCCGAAGGGCGGCGAGCGCGTGAAGCTGGTCGAGGAGCGCGTCAAGCATTGGCTTGGTGTCGGCGCCCAGCCGACCGATCGCGTGCTCCGGTTCCTCGATGCTGCCGGCATGCGCAAGCGCGACGCACGCTCAAATCCGCAGAAGGGCCAGCCCGGCAAGAAGCGCATCGAGCGCGAGGAAGCCAAGCGCGCGCCCGCTGAGGAGAAGGCGAAGGCCGCTGCCGAGGCTGCCGCGGCACCGCCGCCCGAGCCTGCTCCGGCCGAGCCCGAGCAGCCCGCAGCTGAATAGCCTTGAGCGAAAAGGACGCGCTGGTGCTTCTCGGGGAAATCGGCGCGGCGCAAGGGCTCAAAGGCGAGGTCCGCATCCGCTCCTACACCGAGGAGCCGGCCGGCATCACCGCTTATGGGCCGCTCCAGGACGAAACGGGACGCAAAATCGAGATCGAGAGCTTGCGCGCCACGCCCAAAGCCCTGATCGCCCGCATCAAGGGCGTCACCACACGCGAGGCTGCTGAGGCGCTCGGCCGCACCAAGCTCTACGTTGCACGCGTGATGCTGCCAAAGCGCGGGGAGGAGGAGTGGTATCACGCTGACTTAGTTGGGCTTGCAGCGGTGGGCCGAGATGGCACGCCACTCGGCGAGGTCGTCGCCATTCAGAATTTCGGCGCTCGCGACCTGCTTGAGTTAAAGCCCACAAGTGGCGGCGCGACGGTGCTCGTGCCCTTCACTCGCGATACCGTGCCTGAGATCGATGTCGAGGGCGGCCGCCTCACGCTCGTGCCGCCCGAAGGTTTGTTAGAGTAGATCTATGGCCTGGCGCGCGACGGTGCTGACGATTTTCCCGGAGATGTTCCCCGGGCCTCTCGGCTCGAGCCTCGCGGGGAAGGCTCTTACAGAAGGCAAGTGGGCGCTTGAGGCCATCGACATTCGCGGCTTCGCCACCGACAAGCATCGCTCGGTCGACGACGCGCCGTCGGGCGGCGGTGCAGGCATGGTGATGCGGGCAGATATCGCCGCCGCCGCGATCGACGCCGCACGCGCTGCAATGCCTGCGGGAGCTCCCACGATCTATCTCTCCCCGCGCGGCTACCCATTCATGCAAGAACAGGCGCGCGAGCTTGCGGGCGGACCCGGTGTCATCCTGCTCTGCGGCCGCTTCGAAGGAATCGATGAACGCGTGCTCCAGGCGCGGAACATCGAGGAAATCTCGATCGGCGATTACGTGCTGTCGGGCGGCGAGATTGCGGCACAGGTGGTCATCGATGCCGTGGTACGGCTCCTACCTGGCGTCGCCGGCAATGAAAGCTCGCTCGCCGAGGAGAGCTTCGCCCAAGGACTCCTCGAATATCCTCACTACACGCGCCCCCGCGAATGGGAGGGACGCGCCATCCCTGGGGTGTTGCTGTCAGGCGACCATAAGGCGATCGCCAAATGGCGGCGTGAGCAAGCCGAAAAGCTTACCAAGGCCCGCCGGCCTGACCTGTGGCAGGCACACCCACACCGCAAGTCCTGACCGGACGCGATTTCTCGCGTAAATCCATCGACAAGGGCGGAAAGCTAAGGTAGGAAACCTCCGCGAGAGTTCCCCGCCCGCGATTCAACTAAGATCAATCAAAAAGAATGGCGTTCGCCGCAAGGCCACGAGCCAGGCAGGCGCCCACCGAAAGGTATTAGCCATGAACATCATCGAACAGCTCGAGAAAGAGCAGCTTGCGGCTCTCACCAAGAAGCGGAAGGTGCCGGATTTCGGTCCCGGCGATACGCTCCGCGTCAACGTCAAGGTGGTCGAGGGCGAGCGCAGCCGCGTGCAGGCCTATGAGGGCGTGTGCATCGGGCGCGCGGGCGGCGGGGTCAACGAGAACTTCACGGTGCGCAAGATCTCCTATGGCGAGGGCGTCGAGCGCGTGTTTCCGGTTCATTCGCCGCTGATCGACTCGATCGAGGTGGTACGCCGCGGCAAGGTGCGCCGCGCCAAGCTCTATTTTTTGCGCGGACGCCGCGGCAAGTCGGCCCGCATCGTCGAGCGGCAGGAGGTTAAGGGCAAGGCCAAGAGGGCCGAGGGTTTCAAGGGCTTCACCAAACCTAAGGGCGACCCCGACGATCTGAAGCTCATTCAAGGCGTAACACCTGAGCTTGAGAAGAAGCTCAACAAGCTCGGTCTCATCAAATTCGAGCAGATCGCCAATCTCTCCGACGACGAGATCGCGCGGCTGGACGAGGAGCTTCAGCTAAACGGCGCCATCGAGCGTGACGACTGGGTGGGCAAGGCGACCGATCTAATGGCCGAGACCACGGTCGAGGAGGTTCCCGCGGAGGAAGAGGAAGGCGGCGAGGGCGAAGCCGAAACCGCCGAGGCCGCGGCAGAGCCTAAGGCTGAGAAAGCCGCCAAGGCCAAACGCGAGAAGCCTGCCAAGCAACCCAAAAAGAGTTAGACCTCTACCTCAATCCAACACTGGCATGCCCGCGAAAGCGGGCTTCCAGTAACCACGATTCTCACTTGGACTGACGTCATTGGTTGCTGGATCGCCCGGTCAAGCCGGGCGATGACGCGGGTTTTAGAGGGTTTGTAAACCGTGGCTTGAGGCGTTATCTGATGCGCTGACGACCGCAAAAGCTCGCCCTAGCAATGACGAAGCCCCGTAGCCTTTACGACAAGATCTGGGACGCGCATCTCGTGCACGAGGCGCCTGACGGCACCTGCCTCATCTATATCGACCGGCATCTCGTGCACGAGGTGACGAGCCCTCAGGCCTTCGAGGGGCTGCGCATGGCCGGGCGTAAGGTGCGCGCGCCGCAAAAGACGCTTGCGGTGGTCGACCATAACGTGCCGACCACCGACCGCTCCAAGGGCATCGACGACCCAGAGTCCGCACTTCAAGTCGCGACTCTTGCAGAGAACGCAAAAGAATTCGGCATCGAGTACTACCATGAGCGCGACCGCCGCCAGGGCATCGTGCACGTGGTCGGACCCGAGCAGGGCTTCACGCTTCCCGGCACCACCATCGTGTGCGGCGACAGCCATACCTCGACCCACGGCGCATTCGGCGCGCTCGCCCACGGCATCGGCACCTCGGAGGTCGAGCATGTGCTCGCCACCCAGACGCTGATTCAGCAGAAGGCCAAGAACATGCGAGTGCGCGTCGACGGCGCGCTCAAGAATGGCGTCACCGCCAAGGACATCATCCTCGCCATCATCGGCGAGATCGGCACGGCCGGCGGCAACGGCCATGTCATCGAATATGCCGGCGATGCGGTTCGTGCGCTCTCCATGGAAGGGCGCATGACCATCTGCAACATGTCGATTGAGGGTGGGGCGAGAGCCGGCCTGATCGCGCCGGACGAGACGACCTTCGAATACATCAAGGGCCGCCCGCGCGCGCCGAAAGGCGGCGCCTTCGAGGTGGCGAAGCACCATTGGGAGAAGCTCTATTCGGACGACGATGCCGAGTTTGACCGCGAGGTCGTGCTGCACGCCGAGAAGCTGCCGCCTCTCGTCACCTGGGGGACAAGCCCTGAGCAGGTGGTGTCGGTCTCAGGCTGCGTGCCGGTGGCGTCCGAGATCGCCGACGAGACCAAGCGAAGAGCAGCCGAGCGCTCGCTCGACTATATGGGCTTGAAGGGCGGCGAAAGGATCACCGAGATCAAGCTCGATCGCGTGTTCATCGGCTCCTGCACCAACGGCCGCATCGAAGATCTGCGCGAGGTGGCGCGCATCGTGAATGGACGACACGTGAACGAGAATATCCGAGCGATGATCGTGCCAGGCTCAGGCCTCGTGAAGGCACAGGCCGAAGCCGAGGGGCTCGACCAGATCTTCAAGGATGCGGGCTTCGAGTGGCGCGAGCCGGGCTGCTCGATGTGCCTCGGCATGAACCCTGATCAACTCGGCCCGCGGGAGCGTTGCGCCTCGACCTCTAACCGCAATTTCGAGGGTCGCCAGGGGCGGCTCGGCCGCACGCACCTCGTGTCGCCGGTGATGGCGGCTGCGGCGGCGCTTGCCGGCCGCTTCGTCGACATCCGCGAATTCCACTGAGTCTCGAGCCTAGCGGGGCTGCGTGACCTCCCTCATTCAGCGGAAATTCGGTGAGGCTACCGCCGAATATGCGGCTTCGGCGGTGCACGCGAGAGGCGCGAGCCTCGCACGGCTGGTCGAGCTCGTCGATCCCAAGCCGTCCTGGCGCGTGCTCGATGTCGCTACCGGCGCGGGACACACCGCGCTTGCCTTTGCGCCGCGTGTCGCTCGCGTCACCGCAAGCGATGTGACCGATGCGATGCTTGTCGAAGCCAAGAAACTTGCCAAAGCACGAGGTCTGGTCAATTTCAGGACCGCGCGCGCTCGAGCCGAGGATCTGCCCTTTCCCGATATGAGCTTCGATCTTGTAACCTGCCGGCTCGCTGCGCATCACTTCGAGAACACCGGCGCGTTTGCGGAGGAGGCGTTCAGAGTGCTGATGCCGAACGGCGTATTCGCGCTCGTGGACAACGTCTCTCCCAACTCGCGCGATTGGCCTGCCGTGTATAACGATTTCGAGAAGCTTCGCGATCCGAGTCACGGGCGCTGTCTTGCACTTTCCGAGTGGGCGGCCTTGCTCGAGGACGCTGGCTTCGCGGTCGAGCACAGCGAGCACATGGATCAAGACATCGAG
>Ga0105239_10010455_pt1 | contig 10375 bp, 13 predicted proteins | sample KBSC44metaG_FD_92761 | JGI IMG/M metagenome (GOLD analysis project Ga0105239, IMG submission 92761) | Corn rhizosphere microbial communities from Kellogg Biological Station, Michigan, USA - KBS C4-4 metaG | ecosystem: Host-associated > Plants > Roots > Rhizosphere > Soil | place: Michigan, USA...
CCATGACCGACCCCATAGAAGCCATCATAGCCCAGCTGCGCTATGCCCAGGAGCTTATCAAAGCCCAGGGTATAGACCTCGATACGGATAAATGCGGCCCGTTATCCCCCTTGGAGGCCATCGTCCTGCAGCTATGCGCCGAAGGATATTCCAGCCAGGAGATAGCAGAAAAGGTCCATCGATCCGTCCGGACCGTGGAAAATATCCGCTACCGCATTTTGGGCAAGCTCGGGGCAAAGACCATGGCCCAGGCGGTCAGCGTGGGGTGGAGGAAGGGGATTTTGAAATGAGATAACCTATTAAATAGCAATATCATGAATGAAATCAAGTACGATCAGGAATTGGCCAACAAGATCACCCCGCGGGAGATGCAGGTTATCGGGCAAATGATAGAGGGATACAGCAGCCGGCAAATAGCGCGTGTGTTGGGCATCACCATCAATACGGTGGAGGTCCACAGAAAAAGAATCTACCGGAAAACAGGTAGCAAGAATCCAGCGCAGCTAGTGATGATGTTATGCAGGGGCGGGATACTTGTATAACGGTAATCGGTACGTTTCCCGTGGAAAAATCTATGTGATTTAAAAAGTCATAACTTTACTCTATATGGCAGCGCCAAAGAATAATCAGTTTTGGAGGAATCGATCTACTCATGGAAGAGAGAAATTATTTGCAACCCCAGAATTATTGTGGGAAGCAGCTGAGGAGTATTTCAATTGGTGCGATGCTCACCCTTGGTACAAAGTTGAAGCCAACAAGAATCCCAAGGCAAAGCTGGCGGACAAACTGGTTAAAGTTCCTACTGCTATACCTTATACATTGTCAGGCTTTTGCCTTTACTGTGACGCATCTGAAGAATGGTGGAGGGAGTTTAAGAAATTGGACTCAGCAAAAGATTTTTTTGGGGTCATTACGCGCATAGAGGAAATTATTCGCACGCAGAAGTTTACCGGCGCTTCCGTTGGGGCCTTCAACGCCAATATTATAGCCAGGGATTTAGGGCTTACAGACAAATCCGAATTATCTGGTCCGGGGGGAGGCCCGATAAAATTGGAGCACATCACCGGCATGGAAATATCATAGTTGCATGAAGCTGTCCTTTAATACTCATGGAAATGAGAAGCAAAAAGCTTGTGCCAAAGCCTGGATAGAACCAAGAATCACCGACATCGTTTACGGGGGAGCCAAGGGCGGCGCTAAGAGTTATACAGGGGGCAATTTGATCTTTGGCGATGCATTCATCTACCCGGAGACGATGTACTTCATTGCCCGGAAGAAGCTCAACGATCTGCGTAAGTTCACTCTCCCCACAATCTACGAGATATTTCAGTCTTGGGGCATCACAGATAAATACTTCCGGTTCAATGGCCAGGATAATTTCTTCCAGCTATATAACAATAGCAAAGTCTTTCTCTTGGAGGCATCATATATGCCCAGCGATCCACTTTACATGCGATTCGGGTCCATGCAAATGACACGGGGATGGATCGAAGAGGCTGGGGAGTTCGAGGAAGCGGCTAAAAATAACCTGGCAGCCTCTATTGGCCGATGGAAGAACGACACCTATAATCTTACCGGAAAACTGTTACAGACCTGCAACCCCTCCAAGAACTACCTATATCGGGATTATTACCGGAAGGCCAAGGAGGGCAAACTGGAAGACTGGAAGGCGTTCATTCAGGCATTCCCGCAGGACAATAAGATGCTGCCGACAGGATACGTGGAGAACTTGCTTCGTATCTTGTCTAAGAACGAGATCGAAAGATTGATTAAAGGCAATTGGGAATATGATGATGATCCGTCTGTCCTGATGGATTACAACAAGATATGCGACATCTTCAGCAACAACCATGTACCGGATGGCCGTAAAGTTATAACCGCCGACATTGCCCGTTTCGGAGGAGATAAGATCGTGATCATTGAGTGGTCTGGCTGGCGTGGGAAGGTGCGGGTCTTTCAAAAGCAAGGACTGGACGTAAGTGCTACCAAGTTGGAGGAGTCCCGGAACTGGCTCAAATGCGGCAAGAGCGACATCCTAGTGGATGAGGACGGGATCGGCGGCGGTATCGTAGATTTTTACAAATGCAAGGGGTTTGTCAACAATAGCTCTCCGTTGCCTTCGCCAGACGCTCCTTTGGACCGTACCGGTAACCCGGTAAAAGAGAACTTCGACAACCTCAAATCGCAATGTTATTTCCGTCTGGCCAAGCGCGTAAATGAAAATGGTGTCATGATAGAGTGTGACGACCCTGAGATCCGCCAGGCCATTATTGAGGAATTGGAGGTCATCAAGCAAAAGAACATGGACAGCGACATGAAGAGAGGCGTTATCCCAAAGGAGGACATGAAAGAGCTTCTGGGCAGGTCCCCGGATTTCGCCGATACAATGATGATGCGAGAGTATTTTGAGCTTATCCCTAAATTCACTTGGACAGCATTTTAAAATAATCTGTACTTTTATATCACCTCACGGCGCCACGCGCGCATAATATGAATTTCAAAAGGCCCCTGCCAGCATCGAAATTCATCACATTATGCAAATGCAATGGCGCTTTTAAAGCTCATCGAGAACGCAACTTCCAAGATCTTCGGTCAGGGCTTTTCCAACCGCATATTCGGCAGCCGAACTTTGGTTGCCCGCAATAACTCCATTCAGCCGGTCATTTTTGGCGGACCTGCAGTATACCCTGACGTTAATTTGCTCCGGTTTGTACAAAGCGGATACAGCGCCAATGCGACAGTGTATACCATCATCTCGATGGTATCCCGGAAGTTCGGTTCTATTCCCAGATATGTTTACCAGGTGAATGACCAAAAGGCAGCCCGCCAATATAAGGCCCTGCTCAAGCAAGGCAAATTTACGCTCAAGCAAATAGTAGATCTCGAAGTAAAGGCATATGACGAGAATATCATCGACAATGCCTTTAGTGAACTATTGATGAAGCCCAACGAGATGCAGGGGCAGGACACTTTTTACGAACTGGTTTGTACTTTCTATATGATCGCCGGGGAATCCTTCATCTGGCTCAACCGTGGCGATATTGACGATATGGAAGACGATGCTGCAGATAAACTGCCTCCCTTGGAGATGTTCGTCATCCCTCCTCAATACATCGAGATCATACCTGATCCGGCGGACGTATGGGGAGTAGTGGGATATTATTTTGTCGTCAACGGCCAACGGATCTTCCTACGCAAAAATGACGTGATCCACTGGAAAAAGCCCAATCCCAACTTTGACGCTATTACCCGCGTTCACCTGCGGGGCTTCTCGCCGCTCAATGCCGGTAATAAGCTGGTCACACAAGACGATAGCGCTACGGACGCAGCCGTGGCTATGCAGCAGAATGACGGGGCGAAAGGGTTGTTATTTAATAAGACATTGGATAATCTTGATCCCATTCAGCGCAGCCAGGTAGAGACAGTTATAAACAGAAAGGTCAACAATAGAGATATCAAGGGCGCCGTGGCCACCGTGCAGGGTGATTGGGGGTACTTGGATCTCGGGCAGACTTCCGTCGATATGGAACTGGTCAAATCGCAGGAATCCGTCTTCGTTCGTATCTGCAATCTTTACGGCATCAACCCTATGATGTTCCTGGCCAATGCGACCTATGAGAATATCCAACAGGCCCGGAAAGATCTCATAACCGGCCTGGTGATGCCCATGTCCTGTTCCCTGCGCGATGAGATGAACAGGGTGCTATTGCCAGCCTTTGGGCTTACGAAGTCTATTACGCATGATGTGGATGTCAGCATGTTGCCTGAGCTGCAAAACGATATGAGCCAACTGATCACCTCACTCCAATTGGCATGGTGGCTGACACCTAACCAGCGCCTAGCCGCAATGAATGAAGAGGAAAGCGAAGACGAGAACATGGACAAGGTTTGGATACCGTCGAACCTCGTCCTTATGGAAGATGCCGCCATGCCTGACCCATTAAATTCATACAATGCTATCACCGGAACAGATCAAGGAAGTGGTGGAACGGGTAATACCGATCTACCTGGTACCAAACCCAAAGCTGGGAATAAAAAGGGATTGCCCGCTGGAGCAAAGGCGTAAAGAGTATGAGCGCAAGGTGATGGTCATGCGCATGATGAAGGACAACCAGGAGGGCATGCCTGATGAAGACGTTATAAAAAAATATAGCATATGAGTGCAGATAATTCTTTTTCTATCGGCGTTTTCCCTGAGGGACAACAGGAGAGCAAAACCATCGATGTCGAATATCTGAAGGATAAGGGTTTCGAGACAACGGACGACATCATATTTACCAAAGAGATGGAGCCGGGCCGCATCATTCATTTCAATCTGCCGGATGCGGAGATCCTGATAAAAAAGGGATACGATGATCCCATCCACATTGCGAAGCCGGTCGACAAAGCATATTTAGAAGGATTCTACAAAACTCTCACCGGCATTAACCTATGATCACCAGGGCCATGTACATACGGAATCAGGAGATCATCCGTCGCAAGATGATGAAGCTCTTTATCCCCAAAGTGTATGCTGCCCTGCAACATCAGATAAAAGAGGCAACGGCCATCATTCGGGCAAAAGGCTTGCGCGCCGCCCAAGGCAATATTAACGGGCCCATCATCAACGAGCATATTGGTAGCGTTGTCAAGGACCTGTACAAAACCGCCGCCCACCTCGCCATCCAAAAATACAAGCCCAATGTCAAAGCCTTCGGCGCCGGCGAGGAGTTCATTCGCCAGGTGCTTTCCTATTTCAGCAAATACCTGCTGGAAAAAGTTGTTCTCCCGATCAGCCAGACCACTATCGCGCACATTGAGAGCGTGCTGCAGGAGGCGCTAGACAACGGCTGGGGCGTCGATAAGGCGGTAAAAGAACTAGAAGATTCAGATATCATCAAAAACCGGGCCCGCACTATTGTACGGACAGAGACGGTAAGAGCTACAAACTTCACGCAGATGGCTGCAGCTGACAATGAAAATTTCGAAATGGAAAAGCAATGGATAGCCATTGAGGACAATCGTACACGATCTTCTCACTCACACGCGGGCGTGGACGGAGAAAGAATCGCGCTCGATGACAAATTCACGAACGAGTTACTTTTCCCGGGTGACCCTGAAGGAGAAGCTGAAGAGGTAATCAACTGCAGATGTACCCTGGGTTATTTCGCAAAAAGAGATTTGAATGGAAATCTTGTACCGAAAAGCCGTGACGATCTGGATATTTTCACAAAAATATCTGCCGGAACGATAAAATAATTGATAGAGAATATCTATCGAATTAAAAATTTAATTTAGTTTTACTATCAGTATGAATTTCCATGGTCGTTGCCGAATAAACATTTGGCCGTGGATAAACTGGAAACAAAAACTCTCCCTCTCAAAGTTGACGACCTCAGCAAAGAATCTCGTACGGCTGTTTTCGCTCACGCTGTCTACAATAACATAGACAGGCTTGGAGATATTTGTCGTCCTGGCATGTTCAACAAATCTTGGAAAGAGCATAAGGCGGACATTAAGTTTTATGTGGACCATGATCCCGCCCAAAAGCCAGGGGTTGTGCTTGACGTATGGGAAACGAAGACGGAAGCGCTCACCAAGGTTAAATTCGGCAACTACACGCTGGGAAATGATATGCTGGAAATGGTAGATATGGGTGTAGTGGACAGCGCTTCTTTCGGATTCAAAACGCTCAAGTCGAATAAGATCATATCCGGGGGGAAAAGTATACGGGAACTTAAGGAAGTGTATCATGGAGAATCCACCCTTGCGAACGGCTTGCCCCCGATCAATCCCCTCGCCAAGGTTGTGCTGGTAACAAAAGCAGGCAATCCGCTCTTTGAATTAAAGGCCCTTGGCACAGAAGAGCAAACCTTCTTGAAAAAACTCATTGACGGCACCCAAAGCAATCTGGAGGCCGCCATCAACTTTGCCAGGAATATGGATCAGAATTCTGACCTATATACCTGGATCATGTATTATGTCAGCCGCCAGGCTGATGGCATGTCCTCCCTTCGTGAGCAACTGAAATGGGGTTCGAAAGAGATGAAGGCAATGAAGGACCATGCCGCCAAACTTGAAAATTTCTGTCGCAATTCCAACGCGTCAGACGAATGTATAGAAAAAATCCTATCGGAGGCGAAAGCCCTACAGGAGCTCATTTCTCAGGACGATACCGCAAACACTCATGACGATGAGCCGGATGCCAGCGACCCGGATGAAATGGATGAAGGAATGGAAAATACCATTCTCACCCAAATCAAATTAATCCACGCTAAAACATCATTGTCATGAGCGATAAAGTATTGGAGGCCGTAAATGACCTCAACAAAAATATTCTTGAGACCAAGGCGGCTCAGGAAAAAAGCATCACCGAGTATAAAGCAGCACTCGAAAAGAAGCTGGAAGAAGCCAAAGGTGAGCTGACTGAGTTGAAGGCGGCACACGCCAAAGAAGTGGCCGATCTCAACGAGAAGATGGCCGCCGACGGCAAGACCCTGGAAGAGATCCGCGGCAAGGTCCTGGAAATGGAAAAGAAGGGTGGCCGCATTAAGGACCGTGAAAAGCTGGAAAAGAAGGCTGCTGAGGTCATCGCCGAGGCTTTCGAAGAGCACTACGCGGAGATCAAGGGCGTCAACAAAAATTCCAGCCCCGTATTTGAAGTAAAAGCCGCCGGTAATATGACAGCTGCCGCCAACCTGACCGGCAATGTGGTTGCTACGTATGACCTCACCCCTGCGGTTCGTGGTCGTCGTAAGATCAACTTCCGCGACCTGGTGCCGGTGATCAACAGCGCGACAGGTACCTGGAAGTTCTACCGGGAAAATATTCCTGTAGGCCAGGGTTCTTTGGCCATGCAGACGACCCACGGAGCCGCGAAGGCCCAGATCGACTACGCACTGACCGAGGTCACTGTTGTAGCCGACTACTTGGCTGGCTATGTCCGGTTTGCCAAGCAGATGGCCCAGGACCTTCCCTTCCTGCAGAACTTTATCGCCAATGAGCTGGTGGAAGACTACAAGAGGGCTGAATCCGGACAATTCCTTCCTGCCCTTTGTGCGGCCGCAGCAGGCAACACGAACGTGGGCGGTGATACGGTCCTGGCTGAGCAGTACATCGACTACATCGCCAACCTGATGGCCAATGATTACAATCCGACGGCTATCATCACTACCGCAGCCAACTGGGGCACTATTCTGAAGACCAAACCACAGAATTACTCTATCCCCGGTGGTGTTCAGATCGCTCCTGACGGTACTGTGCTTTTTGTGGGTATTCCGTTGCTTGCTCAGAACAACATGGCCGCAGGCAAAACGCTGGTAGGTGATTTCAGCAAGGCGGCACTGATCCAGACCGAAGGACTTAGCGTAAACTTTTACGAGCAGGATCAGGACAACGTGATCAAGAACTTGATCACCGCAAAAGTAGAGGCTCGTGTTGGCTTGGCGATTCTCAGGCCGGACGCGTTCATTTACAACTAAGGGCAAAAGCCAAGAAATTCATACACGGGGGTGTATGTCTATATACCCCCTTTTTTATTTCAAGGCTTCACATATTTTACAAACCGTTTTCGATTCGTGGGCGATAACGGTTTTTCGTTAAACCTAAAGGGCCGGGATCTTCACCACGAATGAGGAAACCGGTCTTTTTATTTGTATGGAACAATATATTTTTACCAGGGAGTACCGCCATCGCGATAGCGAAGGGGAGATTCACATAATTGTGAAAAAAGGCTCTATTTTAACGCATACAGATGAAGGCTTTTGTACTCCTTGCGGCGAATATCCTTCATGGTGTTTATCTAAGGAGTGGACGCCTGATTTAGAGATTCATACCTTAAAGATGGACGCCGACCTTCTCAAAACCGTCTTCAACTCTTTCGCCTATACCAACTGGCTGAACGAAAAGAAGGCGGATATTGACGAACGGGGCGATCCGCTGTACCAAGGGCTATATAAGAGCCCCGAAACCATTATCATGTACCTGATGGAGGTGGGGATATCATCGGACACCCTGATGCGCTGCATCTACGGCCCTGGCAATAAATACATGGAATACCGGTATCTTGTACAGGAATTTGGTAAAATACTTTGAGTATGGAAGACGGGATAAGGAAAATAGTGGACGAAGATCCGCGCAAAGCCGATGAGGTCGATCTTGGGAAGACGCGCGAACTGACGGACGCCAACGACCCGAAAGGGCACCTGCGAGCGCTCCATAAGCGCGTCGAAGCCAGCAGTACGGAGAACATGATGAAGGGCTCAATCTGGAATTTTCACTATTCTGAAAAAGCCGGTAGTGATCCGGTCGTTATGGCGAAAATTGAAGAGGCATGGAAAAAGAACCTGCCTTTTGGCTTGAAATGCCAGCGGTCCAGGATTGTGTTCATCCCCCATCAGCTCAAAGCGCACTGGTTATGGTCGGACGACAGCCGGGGTCCAACCTTTCAGTACAAGGACCGGGCGGACATGCTGACAGGCATCCAGTTCCAATATCTGGGACACAAGGAATTCATCACCACGGCCGAATTGGCCGCCCTTGCTAAAATCATATTATATACCAAAGCATTAGAGAATGTTCAATCTTGGGAACGTAAAGTACTGCCTCAACCAGGACAGCCGCCCCGACCGGTGGAACCAAGCGAAAGCGGAATTTGACCGGGTAGGAATAAAGGACGTCCAACGCTTCGCCAGCGTGCCGGCTGCCCAGGGCAATCAATCCTTTTGCCTGAGCCAGTATACTATGCTAAAGACGTTCCTGGCCACCGACGAAAAGACGCTACTGACGTTTGAAGATGACGTGATTTTCCGCCCTATGGACCATCTGGACAAGGCTTTAGCTCAGCTGCCCGAAGATTGGGATATCATTTACTTGGGCGCCAATATCACGTCCATGGTGTTTGGAATTGACCAATTTCCACCTGTCAGATATTCCGATTATCTTTACCGGGTTCGGAAGGCATGGACGACTCACGCCGTAGCTTACTCCCGCAAAGTTGTTGATGTTATCGTACGCCACTATCCCGTCCATTCCTTTGAAATGTATGATAACTGGTTGAATTCGGAGATCTTACCCAATTATAAATGTTTTCTTGTCAACCCCATGATTTGCTATCAGCGTCCGGGCATTTCGGATTTGTGGGGAGGAAGCACTGACTACACTGGAGCTTTTGAGTGGGGCGATAAATTTATGTATATAAATAGCGACAAATGAATATCCACCTTACGACCTTCACCGATGACCGCATGACCATCAGCGCCAACAAATGCGTTCAATCGGCTATGCAGCATGGATCCACGAGTTACAGCATATGGACACCCAGGGACCTGTCCGATGAGTTCAAAGAAACTATGGCCAATGTTCTGCAGCACGAGAGAGGGACCGGATTTTATTGCTGGAAGCCCTATATCGTTCACAGAACCATATGTAAATTGGCAGACGGTGATATTCTTGTCTATTGCGACGCAGGCAACGAATGGGTGGGAGACATGCGGCAGGCGATTGACGCCATGGATCAGGACATTCTTTTCTTATCGAATGGGTGGAGGCATATGGAGTGGTGCAAGATGGATGTGATACAGGCTATTTTGCCGAGCTGGTTCTACTCCCTTGGTGCCAATGGAAATTACAACAGTGAGTTAGACGAATTTCCACAGGTTCAGGCATCCACCTTCTTTATCCACGTCACACCCCAAACCAGAAAGTTCGTCCAGGAATGGTATGCCTGGAGCCTTATCCCCGGCATGATTGACAACGAGCCCAGCAGGCTGCCGAATGTGCCGACCTTTCAGGAGCATCGATGGGATCAGTCCATATTATGTTGCCTTCAGATAAAGTACGGATATAAACTGCATTGGTTCCCCACTACCACGGCCCAGCATTTAAAGGCCAACTTTCCTAATGACAAATATCCAACGCTCTTATTGCATCACCGTAAAAGGAACAACGAATGGGTTTAAGTATCGGCATATCGAGCAAATGGGTAAAAAAGGAAGGCGACTGCGGCCCTTGTTACGACTGCTTAGAGCCTATTTACGGCGTCCGCTTCAATATGGAGATTACCGTAGCCAGCAGGACAGAAGAGACAAAGATCAACCTATGCGAACCCTGTTATACTAAAATGAAAGACAATGAGAATATTCGATAAGTACCGTGCTGACGTTTTTAGCCAGAATGGCGAGGACGGCCTTTTGGAGGAAATCTTTAATCGCTTAAAAATCACCAAAGGGAAATTTTGCGAATTCGGCGCGGCAGACGGTATCTTTTGCAGCAATACGCGCTACCTACTGGAAAATGGCTGGTCGGGCAAGCTCATAGAGGCTGATCCTGCCCGCGCAAAGGATTTGATTGATAATACCCTTGGCAAGCGCGTAGAGCTTTATTTCGGGCCAGTGAC
>Ga0105239_10010458_pt1 | contig 10373 bp, 10 predicted proteins | sample KBSC44metaG_FD_92761 | JGI IMG/M metagenome (GOLD analysis project Ga0105239, IMG submission 92761) | Corn rhizosphere microbial communities from Kellogg Biological Station, Michigan, USA - KBS C4-4 metaG | ecosystem: Host-associated > Plants > Roots > Rhizosphere > Soil | place: Michigan, USA...
GGCCGGAACGGACGCAGCCCGACCACCGTGCGGATTTCGCGATCAGCCGACACGCGCACCGGTGGCAATCCGCAGGCGCCGTCGACGAACGAGGTGTCCGGCGCCAGATAGTCGCGCCGTGCGCCGCGCGTGGTTTGCTGCGGCACACAGCCGGCCAGCAACGGCAGCGCCGAGGCGGCGGCGAGCGAAACGAAATGGCGGCGTTTCATGCGTAGGAATTTCGACGAAGGAAGATCGCCCGAATCAGATCACGGCGCGACGCGAACGGTCAACGCGATTCAGGTTCCAGCGGGTTTTGCGCGCTCACACTTGCGCGGCAAGGAACGCATCATCAACCAAGGAGGAAGGTATGACAATCGGCACCATTCTGCTCATCATTCTGATTCTGGCCCTCATCGGCGCGTTGCCGACGTGGGGATACAGCCGCTCGTGGGGTTACGGACCGACCGGTGGTCTGGGTCTGATCGTGATCATCGTGATCATCCTGCTCGTGCTCGGCTATATCTGAGCAACGAAGACGGCTTCGCGGTCCTTCGCGAAGCCGTCTCACGCAGCAATCATCACCGCACGCTGCGAGCGCGAGAATTCGCGCACGACGAACACTTCACCGTCCTCGACACACCGGAACGATGCGCCGGGAATCGCCTGCATGAGTCGTCCGGCTGCATCACGCAGTTCGGTGCGCAGCGGCGTATCGCGATAGCGTCCCGCAATCCGTTCGGATCGCAACCAGCGGCGCTGGATGATCGTGTTGGGTTTGTCGGTGTCGCGCGAAGTCACGCGGTAGCGGGTGATTTCACATTTGATCTTGGCCATCGCGCTCACCGTGCGCCTGGCCAAACAGTCGGACTTGCATCGTCTGCCATGACGAATCCTCCATGTTGTCCGAACGTTCTTTTAGCATCGTCCGGCGAAACGGAGGCTGACTGATCTAGCGGCGTTCGCGCTCGTTGGCGATTTCCACGATGTACCCGTCTTCGACATAAAACCGCACCGACCCGGTTTCCACGACGTAATACAGATGCTTGCCGACGACCTTGCCGGCGCCGTCTTCGACGGTGATGGTCCGTTGCGGCGTGCCCAGTTCGCGGACCAGCTTGCTCTCGCTGTCGCCGATGTGGATCGCGTGCTTACCGCCGTCGGGCGGATTGGCGGCATGCGCCACATTCAAAAGCAGCGCCAGGGCTGCAGCCATCGTCGAATATTTCATAGCGTCATTTTCGCATATCGTCGTGCATTGAATGAAACCCGATCATTGCCATACTAAGGTCGTCCGATCGACAAGGAGCAAAATATGGCTAGCCACAAACAGGATGACACCCGCGCCGGCCGCACCAAGCGCAATAGCGGCGACACCAAAGGTTATGCGGAAGAAAATCCGGGTCGGCATCCGTCGCAATCCGGCAAGGATTCGCTGCGGCAGAAAGCTGCCGAAAACGTCGGTACCGGCAAGAAAAAATCTACGCGTTGACACGCTTCTGCATCAGAAGACGGTCGTGAGCGTTGCGCCGTCGCGACGTGCGCGCGGCAACTGAAGGCTGCCTCTTTCGGGAGACCGACGGCTGCCCATGCCGAACGGCCCATTGCAACGTGGGCGACGCCACGTAGGATCGCGCTGTCCTTCTGCGGGGTACGAGTAGCCATGCCGATCCAACCGAAAGTCCTGCTTCCGATCTGTCTGGCCGTCGTCGCGCCGGCTTATGCGCAACACGGCATCGATCCGGGCGACATCAACAAAAATGGTGCCGCCTGCACCGATTTCTTCGACTACGCCAACGGTGCGTGGCGCAGCGCGCACGCGATTCCCGATTACATGGATCGCTGGAGCCGGCGCTGGGAGTCCGGCGAAATCAACAAGGAACACGTGCGCGACATCCTGACCGACGTGTCGAAGAAAACCGATTGGCCGAAAGGCGGTTCCGAACAGTTGTCCGGCGACTTTTACGCCGCGTGCATGGACGAAAGCCGCATCAACGCGCTCGGCATCAAGCCGGTGCAGCCGATGCTCGACGACGTGCGGGCGATCAAGACGAAAAGCGATCTGCAACACACGATCGAACATCTGCACGACATCGGCATCGCGGTTCCATTCGCCTTGTTCGCCGCGCAAGATCCGCACAACCCGACGCAGGTGATCGCGCACCTGTCCGCAAACGGCCTCGGCCTGCCCGATCGCGACTACTACCTGAAACCGGAAAAACGTTTCGCCGAGGCGCGCGAGAAATATCACACCCACGTGGCGAAGATGTTCGAACTCGCCGGCGCAAAACCCGCGGCGGCGAAAGCGGACGCGGAAACCATCTTTGCGTTCGAAAAACGTCTGGCCGAAGCATCGCTCGACAACGTCGCCTTGCGCGATCCGGCGCAGCAGGATCACAAGATGCGTTTCGCCGATCTGGACAAACTCGCGCCGAGCTTCGGCTGGGCTGCGTACTTCGACGAAGGCAAGATGCCGCACGACGATCTCAACGTGACGCAGCCGAAATTCCTGCAGCAGTTCGAAAAAGAACTGAAGACCACGCCGATCGCACAATGGCGCACCTATCTGGAATGGCAGATATTGAATGCCTCGGCCGATGCGCTGTCGGCGCCGTTCGTCGAAGAGAATTTCGCGTTCAACAAAACCCTGACCGGCGCGAAAGAAATGAAGCCGCGCTGGAAACTCTGCGCGGAGGCGACCGACAATCAGCTCGGCGAAGCGCTCGGCAAAAAATATGTCGAGAAATATTTCCCGCCGGAAGCGAAAGCGCGCACGCAGGCGATGGTCAAAAACATCCTGCTCGCGATGGGCGATACGATCCGCGATCTGGACTGGATGAGCGACGCGACCAAGAAGAAAGCGCAGGAAAAACTCGCCGCCTTCAACGTCAAGGTCGGTTATCCGGATAAATGGAAAGACTACGCCGGCGTGACCGTTTCGCGCGATTCGTATTGGGACGATTTCGTTTCCGCCTCACGCTGGAATACCGACGACGGCCGCAAGCAGGTCGGCAAACCGGTCGATCGTGGGCGTTGGGGCATGACGCCGCCGACATCGAATGCGTACTACAACCCGTTCCTCAACGAGATCGTTTTTCCGGCCGGCATCTTGCAACCGCCCGCCTTCGACGTGAACGCGACCGACGCCGTGAACTATGGCGCCATCGGCGTGGTGATCGGCCACGAGATCACGCACGGCTTCGACGACCAGGGCTCACAGTTCGATGCGAGCGGCGCACTCAGCAACTGGTGGACCGATGAGGACAAAAAGAAATTCACCGCACGTGCGCAATGCGTGGTGAACCAGTACGACAACTATTTCATCGAACCGAACATTCACCACAACGGCAAGCTCGTGCTCGGCGAATCGATCGCCGATCTCGGCGGCGCCAAGCTCGCGTTCCTTGCCTACAAGAAATCGCGCGGCGACAAGGGCCCGGAGCCGACCATCGATGGCTTCACACCCGAGCAGCAGTTCTTCATCGCGTGGGGCCAGTGGCGCGGCGACGAAATCCGTCCGGAGACACAGCGCACGATGGTCCAGGGTGATCCACATCCGATCGCCAAATACCGCGTGAATGGTCCACTGTCGAATCTGCCGGCGTTCAAGCAGGCGTTCGCGTGCATGGCGGAAGCGCCGATGGTGCGTCCGGCGGCGGACCGTTGCGAAGTCTGGTAGTTCGATGTCGATAAGCGAGGGGCGACATGCCCCTCGCTTCGGATTCAGGCGTTATGCTTTGTGCTTGAGGAAAAGCACGTCGAACGCCGGTTCCCATGTCTTGCCCTGATCGCTCGACATCACACCGGTTTCGCGCACACCACCCTTCTCGGCTTTCCAGGTGATGCGTTGGACGATGTCTTTCGTCTTGGTGTGCGAGTGGCCTTCCAGCGTCAACACGCCATCGGCGAACGTACCGGTAAGAAACATGTACGCGCCGAAATTGGTCAGCCAGGTCTGCTGCCATTTCTTGGTGATCGAGTCGTAGCTCAGGAAACTGTCGCCGACCAGACCATCGGTTTGTTCGTACAGTTCGTGGACCGCGCAGCCGGCGAGAATCGGATCGACGTGCGCGCGCGCCTGCGACACACCCGGCGCACCTTCCGGCTCGAACGTGTCCCAGTCGCCGAGCCAGAAATCGAGCTGATGCCGCTCGGCCTCGGTACATCCCGGTGTGCGGTGAACCGGGGCCGGCGCAGGTTTCGTTTCCGCCGTCGCTCCGACGGCAATCGGTGCATTCAACAAGATAGCCAGAGAAAAGATGCTGATCAGCATGGTCGATCCTAGTGAGGACAGTCGGTTTGACAGCGGCTAGACGCAGGGTCCGGCAAATTCGTCGCGGCTGATCGCGACATGCGCTGCATGCGTGGCCACCTGTCGTCCATCAAAAGGTGAATTGCGCCCTCGCGTAATAGAACGCGCCGTTGAAGCCGATCGGCGAAATGATGTCGTATGGCAGATTGCCGAAATAGTTGATGTCGCTGCTGGAGCGGTCGGGATAGTTGTCGGTGAGATTCACGCCGCCGAGTGCCAGCGCGAGCTGTCCGGTCAGTTTGTACTGCACTTCGGCGTCGAGTTGCCACTTGGCACCGTAGGTCTGCGTGGGCGTGAAGCCGCCGCCGAAATCGAAGACGCGCGTGGTCGAACCTTGCCGCGTCAGGCGGCCGAGCAACGACCATTTCGGATTGGTCCAGTGCGCGGAGAAGATGTCGCGGTTGTGCGGCGCGGCGTCGGTCAGAATATTCTGCGCCTGCAGGCCGAACAGCACGTTGTCGTTTCCCAAGTCGATCAATTGTTGCGGTGTCGCGGCCACGCCGCGGATTTTTGTGTCGGCGTAACTGATCGATCCGGTCAGCGCCAACGTGCCGCCGTACAGCGGCAGCCGGTAGTCGGCGACGAGATCGGCGCCTTCGGTTTTGGTGTCGACCGCATTGGTGAAAAAATTGACGGCCTGAACACCCGGCACGTTGAACTTCGTCGCGATGAATTGTTCCAGCGCATCGCCGCCGATCTGTTCGGACAGCGTGACGCGATGATCGATATCGATCCGGTACGCGTCCAGCGAAATGTTCAGGCGATCGATCGGCGAGGTCGTAAAACCGAAACTGACGTTGTGCGACTTCTCCGGCCGCAGCGCCTCGGCGCCGAGCGCACGCGCGATCGGATTGTTCACCGACAGGATGCGCGACTGGATCAGCGCACCGGTGTTGTCGTAACCGGTCGCCGTCGATTCGAAACCGATCTGCGACAACGACGGCGCGCGGAAATTGCTCGAAACCGCTCCGCGTACCGCGAACTGCGGCGTGAACTCATAGCGTCCGCTGAGCTTTGCGTTGGTGGTGCCGCCGAAATCGTTGTAGTGCTCGTAACGCGCGGCCGCGTCGAGGAACAAGGCGTCGGTGACGTTGCCGGAAAGTTCGACATAGACGCCTTCGACGTTGCGCGAAACATCGGCCGCATCGGCGGGCGTCAGATTCGTTCCGGCTTGCGCACCGATCGGCGCGCCGACGACTGGACCGACCGCATACGACGCCGGATCGCCGGCTTGCGTCTTGAAGTTCTCGTGACGCGCTTCGGCGCCGACCGCAAAGGTGTAGTTGCGCGCACCGATATCCAGGCCGCGCTTGAAATCGAGATTCGCGACCGTTTGTGAAAATTTATACTCACCGGTGTCGAACGTGGTCGGACTGGCCTCGCCGAGCGAAGCATTCAGCGAATTGCGCAGGCGGTAGTCGAAATTGTTGTTGCCGTAGGTGAGGCTCGCATCGTATTCCCACTCGCCAAATTTGCCGCGAAAACCGGCCGTGCTCTGAAAGTCTTCGTCGCTGCCGAGCGATTCGGGGCGATAGCCGTTCGGGAATATCGACGGCACGTTCGACGCATCGTCGGGATAACGGAAAAAATTGTCGCCGGTGGAGTGGCGATGGTTGTACAGCGCGAAGGCGTAGAACGTCGCGCTTTCGGAAATCGGCGCGCTGCCGTTGAGCCAGCCGCTGTAGCTTTCCAGTTCCGGATCGCCGGCCGCATAGTTGCGCTTGCCTTCCAGCGCGAGATCGGCCGGCGTCGAATCGCCGGCGAATTCGTCCAGCCCGGCGCGATTCGTCGCGGCGTGTCGATTCGCTTCGACGCCGCCGCGTACGAAACCGCCATCGCTGCCGAAGTTCGTGCCCCACTTCGCGCTGGCGAAGCCGGTCTGGCCATCGGTGATGGTTTGATGTGTCGGTTTGAAATCGGTGTGATACGCACCGTAGGTCGTCGTCAGTTCGCCGCCGTGCGGTGCGTCGTCGAGGATGATGTTGATCACGCCGGCGATAGCGTCGGATCCGTACTGCGCGCCGGCGCCGTCACGCAGCACTTCGATGCGCTGGATCGACGAAATCGGAATCGCGTTGAGATCGACCGGCGTGGTGCCCAGGCCCGTCGTCGATTCCGTCTCCACCAGCGCGGACGTGTGCACGCGCTTGCCGTTGATCAGCACGAGCACCTGATCCGGCGACAGTCCACGCAACTGTGCCGAGCGCACCATGTCCGCGCCGCCCGCATTCGATTGACGCGGGAAGTTGAGCGACGGGAGCAGATTCTGCAGCGCCTGCCCCAGCTCGCCATTGACCGCGCCCGCAGCGCGCAGATCCTCGGCGGTGACGATGTCGATCGGCGATGACGAGTCGAGCGCGGTGCGGTCGGACGCACGCGTGCCGGTGACCACGACCGTATCCAGATTCGACGTGACCTGCTGCGCGAACGCAAACGGCGCGCCGCTCAGCGCGGATGCGATCGCCAGGGTGAGCGTCCTTACTTTTCGTTTCATCGATATTCCCCCAGAGAAAGTGACGAGAAGTGATTTTCGTTGCGAAGCAACATGAGCCGAAGAATACTAGCAACGCTCGCTTATGCCGTTATCGGAAGGGATATGAGAATTCGGATTTGCGTTATATCGCTTTGTATTTTTCTTGCCGCGTGCGCGCACGATGCTCCGCATGCATCGACGCATCTGGATTGGGTGCAGACGGAATTGTTCTTCGGCATCGCCTCGCAAAACGCCGACGCAGCGCTCGCCACCCAGCGCGAACAACGCTGGCAGACATTCCTCGACAAGGAAGTCACGCCGCGCTTTCCGGAAGGATTGAGCGTGTTCGACGTTTCCGGACAATGGCTGTCGCCGAAGAAAGGCACCATCAGCTACGAACGCTCCAAAGCCTTGCTGATCCTCTATCACGATACGCCGCAGCATCGCGCCGACATCGAAACGATCCGCGACGCGTGGAAGAAACTGACCGGCGACGAATCGGTGTTGCGCATCAACCAGAATGTGGACGTTTCCTTCTGACATGGCCGCCATCCGCATCACCTCCGGCGACGTCAACGGTTTCATCGGGCTCGCCGTCGACAATCTTTCGGTGCTCGCGTTCCTGGCCGGCGCGCTGATCGGCATCTTCCATTTTCCGCCGGAAATCATTTTCGGAAAAATGTTCCCAGGCACGGCGCTCGGCGCGCTGATCGGCAATCTGATCTACACGCGCATGGCCGCACGCAAAGGCGCCGATGCGTGCGCGATGCCGCTCGGCATCGATGCGCCGACCACGATCGGATTGGGGTTGCTCGTGCTCGGTCCCGCCTTCGTCGCGTTCAAGCAGAACGGCATGGACGAAAGCGCGGCGGCCGAAGCAACCTGGCATCTCGGCATGGCCGCGATGGTCGTGATGGGTGTGCTGAAGACGGTGCTGTCGTTCGCGGGTGCTTCCGTCCTGCGCGCCGTGCCGCGCGCAGGCTTGCTCGGGTCCATCGCCGGCATCGCGCTCGTGCTGATGGGATTTTTCCCGCTGATCGAAATCCTGCGCATTCCCGTGGTCGGACTGGTCTGTCTCGGCATTGTGCTTTACGCATTCGTCGGACACGGGAAAATTCCGCTGCGCATTCCCGGCGTGCTGTTCTCCGTGGTGATCGGAATCATTCTGTATTACGGACTCGGTGCCGCTGGTCTGCTCGCCGGTTTCCATGCGCCGGGCGTGCCGACGTGGCGCTTCAACCTGCCGCTGCCCACGCTCGGTTTCATCGACGGTTTCCGCTATGTCGTGCCGTATCTCGCATTGATCCTGCCATTCGGTTTGCTGATGGTGGTCGGCGGCATCAATGTCACCGAAAGCGCACGCGCCGCAGGCGACGACTACAACGTGCGCGACATCCTGCTCACGGAAGCCATCGCCACACTGGTTGCCGGTGTTTGCGGCGGCGTCGCGCAGACCACGCCGTACATCGGACAACCCGCCTATCGCGCGATGGGCGCGCGCAATGGATACACCTTGCTGACGGGTTTATTCATCGGTGTTGGCGGCGTGTTCGGTTATCTCTCCAACATCGTCGAGCTGATTCCGCTGGTGGTGCTCGCACCGATCCTCATCTACGTCGCCATCCAGATCACGATGCAGGCATTCGAAGCGACGCCGAAGGCACACTTCGCCGCAGTCGTGATCGCGTTCTTCCCCGCTGTCGCGCGCATGCTTGCGATCAAGCTCGGCGATCCGGGCATCGTGGCGCCGCAGCACTTCGCAGAACTGTACGCGAATGCCGATCAGGGCCTACCGGAACTCGCCGTCATCGTGATGGTGGGCAACGGATTCATCATCACCTCGATGGTCTGGGCGAGCCTCGTCGTGGCGTTGATCGACGCACGTCTGCTGCGCGCCGCAGGCATCGCGCTGTCTGGCGCGGCGCTCACGCTGTTCGGCGTCATCCACTCCGCCGATCCGAATGGCGGGCTGTATCTGCCATGGACGCTGAGCACTGCTGAACAGCATCTCGTCGTTCCGTTCACCACCGCCTATGTGGCACTGGCGATCACCTTGGCGCTCCTATCGATTCGGCCACGCGCCCATTCGACATCGCCCGCCGAATCGACGTCCAACGTATAACTCCATCATGTCGGTGCGACGAAATCCAAGGCAATAATCTTCTGTTGCGTCACCAAATGATGTGAACAGCTGGCCCGGTGATGTAAGCGGTCTGGGCCAACTATTCGTGACAGTTATTCTTGATGGCGAGACTCAGCGGCGCGGAGATCAAAGCGCGAAGCGCGCTTCGTCGCTCGCGACTGCGTGAAACTCGCGGCGTAATTCCATCAATCCGAATCGGAGACATCGATGAAAACACTTTTCTCGTCCGTTCTGCTCGCTTGCGCAAGTATTACCTCTTTATCGGCTAACTCATCGGAGACTGTCGCCTCTGACGCTGCAAACGATATCGCGATGATCAAGCAAATCGAAAAAGATATTGGTGATGCGATGGTCGCGACCGATATCGATAAACTCGGCCAATTTTTCGCAGACGACTGGGCCACCACCGTCCCCGCCGGCAAGACGGCGGTCGTAACCAAACAGACCATCCTGCGTGAATTCGGATCCGGCAACGACAAACTCGAGTCGTTCGAACTTGGCCCGATCGATGTGCAAGTGTTCGGCAACGTTGCGATAGCCCATGGCTCATCCACCGAGAAAAGAACTCGAAACGGACGGGATGCCAGCGGCGAATTCGTGTGGATGGATATCCTCGAAAAACGCGCCGGTAAATGGGTGGTGGTCAAAGGCGCTGGTGACCGGGTGAAATGAGTGTCTGGGAGAAAGTACGATTACACAAATTGAGGCAAAAAAAACAGGTACATTTCTCCAACACTCGGAGGCCATCAAGTAGGGCTCTGATGTATGCGCTGCACTGCCGTCTTACATCGAGATGCCTGTGACGAGCAATATACTTATCGACCGGTACTCAAGGCTCGAATTTGGCATACGCAGGCGAGTGAGCGTTGCAGCGAACCGCAGCGTGCTACCGCGGTATCCCGCGACAACACCCTTCGCATGCCAAATCATCCGAATTCGTGTACTGGATATCGACATGAATTCGATGCGTTCGTTCACAACCCATCGTTGATGGAGTGAAATTCTTGCTGTTTCGGTAACTTCCGGACGATTACCCCACAATCGACCTCAGATGTACCCCAGAGTCTATGAAATTCCTCCACTGACGCAGAACCGCTACCACTACATGTTTCATCTCTCCGTAGAGAGAGATCCGCGTACGTTTATCTTTAAGCTAAGCTAGCTCAGTTCGAACCCGTGCGGCAGATCGTCGGCAGCCACTTCGGCGAAATGGCCGAAGAACATTTCCAAACGGTGCTGCCGGCGGTCGCGCCGAAGGTCGGCGAGAAAGTCAGCGTCTTACTCGAGATCGACTGGTTGGCTTTGTTGCCGTAGGTCACTGCGATTACGCCGTTGGTAACAGCTAGCTGCGTCGTAAACTTGCCGTTGATGGAAGCCGCGACGGCCAGACCAGCGGATGTGTTGTTCGTCGGAGCGTGACCGGCGTTGCTGTAGAACTCGGCAACGGCTGTCTTGGCGCCATCAGA
>Ga0105239_10010459_pt1 | contig 10373 bp, 9 predicted proteins | sample KBSC44metaG_FD_92761 | JGI IMG/M metagenome (GOLD analysis project Ga0105239, IMG submission 92761) | Corn rhizosphere microbial communities from Kellogg Biological Station, Michigan, USA - KBS C4-4 metaG | ecosystem: Host-associated > Plants > Roots > Rhizosphere > Soil | place: Michigan, USA...
ATAGTGCAGTGTTTTAATTGTTAATAATTGCGAAACACTCCGTTATCGCTTATCAAAATTACGGCGGCCCCTCAGGGGATTGACCGCAGGTACCTGCACTATGCTTTTCTTACATCACTACTTGTTTACCAAAGTCCTATTGAATATCAATCGTTATATCTTCCTTTTTACCTGACTACCGTTGCTTCGAATTCAATTTTTAATGTTTCAAAGAGGCTTTTCACTTCTATCAAGGTGGTCGCTTGCTTAATACCATGCCTGGCTATCCAATCCTGGAAAATATTAAAGCAGGTAAAAAGCTCTGCCGATGAAGTTGTAAGTAAATTTAATCGCACAATATTTTTACATTCATATCCAGCCTCGCTGATAACCTTTTCAAGATTTTGCAGGGCTTGCACTAATTGGGTTTTCATGTCAGCCGTGCTTGATTTCCCGTCAGCGTCTACTGCCGCCTGCCCCGAGCAATAGAGTATACCGTTTACATTTTTTACTTCAACAGCTTGCACATAGCTACGTTGATCCTGCCATTGCCAGGGATTGATAACTCTTTTTTCCATCTTATTTTGTTTTTTAATTTGTGCCAATACAGGTATGCTGGCTAATAGTGCCAACGAAAAAATCTTTGCTGTTTTTTTCATGATTGCAGTTTGAGATCTACACTGCAAAGCTCGGAAGAACATGGCAATTTCAGTAGGGTATGCATCACTATTTCGGTGTGATGTATGTCACATTAAGGAGATAGCCGGCTCAGGGTCTCCCGGGAAACGCCCAGATAGGAAGCAAGCAGGGATTTGTTTACACGCTGAATAAGTGAAGGATATTGTATTAACAATTGTTCGTAGCGTTCTTGAGCACTAGTGGAAAGCAAAGAAAGCACCCGCTGTTGCGATGCTATATAGCCAAAATGTGATTTTTTAAGGAAGAAATGTTCCATCTTTGGAAGACCGGCAAATAACTTTTCGCTGTCTGCCAGCGAAAGACAAAACACACCGGCATTTTCGAGGCAGTCTAACGACATGGTAGCTTTGGTTCTGTTGAAGTAAGCTTTATAATCGCTTACCCACCAATCCTCCATAGCAAAATGCAAAATATGCTCTTTATCATTAGCATCAGTGTGCGATAGCTTTAACAATCCTGAGGCTACAAAGTAAGAATAGTTAACGGGATCGCCTTCCTGTATCAGAAACTGATGTTTTTTTACTTTTCTGAACGAAAAGTGAGAGAGAACAAATGCGAACTCATCATCAGTTAACGATACTATTTCTTCTATATGTTCCCTTAGTTTTGCTTGCATTGCGTTTGAAGATATAAAAGTTTTCAGGTCCCAAGATATGAAGACTCTTGTAAATTTTGGCGGAGAGGGAGGGATTACATTATTAGATATTTCCATTAACTGAACTGGTACTTTTACAATAATTTACAAAATTTACATTTTAATTTACAATCCTAACCTGCAATCTCCCTTTCATGCTTAAAATTCCTTCCCATTCCCATTAATACAAGCATGAATAAATGAGAGGAAAAATTGGAGATAAAGAGCGGCTTGGACATATTCTGGATACTATCGCAGAAATCGAGGGTTATACGATAAATGTCGAACTTAAAGACTTCCTCGCAAATTCAATGATGCGATTCGCATCTATTAAGAAATTTGAGATCATTGGCGAGGCTGCCAATTATATCACACCAGAGACCAAGGCTCTTTTTTCCGATATTGAATGGAAGCAAATTGTTGGAATGCGGCATAATTTGAAAGCAGCGATTGTTAATATATATATGCGGGGCTAGAGTAAAAAATGCACTGTTGTCGCAGGACCATCGATTTATCTGCGGGCCTTGCCAAGCAGCTGCACCTTGCATCGATAAGGATGAGCAATTGATCTAAAACTCTTCCAACTTGAAATTCTCTTTATAAATGCTAATTCAGATTACCCGGATACTACTCTTTTGCTTGATCACTTCAGTTTTTTATATAAGGTCAACAAGCGCTCAAGGCACACAATTCAAGAAATATGTCGATACTGTTCATAAATTCTCATTTGATCTTCCTTCTCATTGGAAAATAAAATATAGTGATATTCAACATGGGATTATCTGCATGCCTAGCACACCTAAAGAAAAGGAAATTTACAAGGACTGCGTGTTAAAGAATTCCATCCCGTAAAACACACCAGGTGATAGAAGACATGGCGATGGGTACTGTGCAGATGCGGGGAATGGCGGCCAAGATAGAGACCGAATCTTTCGATTATAAATTCGCCCGGGTCCAATGGCCGGGCCGTCAGATGGGAGATGTTGTACACGGGAATCTTGTCCTTCGCCATGGTTATTGTATTACTGCTGGCAAAGTAAAGGGATTTTTCGCCTTGGATGGCGGCTTGGCCCTCACCGGAAATCAGGCGTACTTTTCTTCCAGGCGGTCATAGTCCAGCCATTCCCTCCATTTCCATTGTTTAAAGACCGCATCGGGAGTATAAGGCTCTTCGATCCTGTCATACAATTGCGTATACAGCAACTTATCAGACAATGCCTCCAGATGCACGGCATGTGGGAAGCTCATTATTTTTTCTTTGGGTACTAACTGAAAGAAGGCATCGCCAAACCACATCTTCCAACCTATTTGCAAAGATAAATAATCCATGGAGACCGACCTCCCCGGATTGAATTTTGTGTTGAACTTTTTAATATTCCCAAAGACCATGTCGGACGGCGTATTCTTTATCGAAGCCAATATCTCCGGTGAAAAAACACGATCCTGGTAATTGCTGTCATAAACAGTGGTCTGCACGAATTCGTACTCTTCATTGTATAAATAGCCTGCTATAAACCCATCGCGATCTACCACATTGCTGATGTCCGGCGTCGTCGGGAGAAAGCAGTCCGAATTCTGAACAATTTTTATATAGCGATAGGGATGCCCCCTTTGTATTACACCGAAAAAGAACATGCCATCATCCGAACCAAAAGAAAGCATCTCGTCCTCATCGCAGGTATTTAATAAGGCATAATGCTTTTTTTCATTCCAGCGACTTACCTTTTTATTATGGGTGGTCCATTCAGGGACAAACTTTATATATTTATCAAAAAGATGCCGGTATAGTTCTTTCAATTCAGCATCGGTCCTAAAACATAAAGCTAATTCTACACGCATTATTCAGGGTGTTTAGAGCTTATAATTACGTTAGCTTCACCTAACTCTTTCCTGGCCTCGATAACAAATGCATCAAATGCTGCGTTTTTATACCCGGGAGTTACTTGCAAATACATTTGGACGCCTTTAACTATTCTATCATCCCCATATTTAGCAGTCTTTCCTACTTGTTTTATCAGCATAAGATCTTTTAGATTATTATATAAATTAGCAAATTTAGTATTCTCGGCAAGACCGTTAACTGTTTTATAGCTGACAGCTATCAAGTTTATCTTATCATAGAAGTCAACGGCTTTAAAAAACGGTGTAATTTCCGCCAACCACTCATATCCTTTAAAGATAGTAGCTGCTGCCTTAGCTTCCATAATGGCCCCTCTTGCAAAATTGCCACTCACCGAATCACTCACTCCAAGTATGACCTTTTTTGAGTTTTTCTGTTGATGGGCAAAAATAAAAAAGCCCGCTAGTGTTGAATTTGCGGGCTTTTGATGCTTTTTGATTAAGGCGTTTGCGGAGAGAGAGGGATTACCTCCGCGCCCTACCGGCCGACTCGGTGATCCCGAGAGAGGGGCTCAAACAAAGAAATGAAGTGCCGCATTGGGTGCGTCCTTTTTCGCCCCCGTCCGCTTTGGCAAGCCTGCTCCCTGATCACCATAATTACTTTGCAATCTCAGATCCCTGCCATTCCGCTTGCCACGCTCCCGTAAACGAAAAATGCCCCCTATCGTGAACTGACCCCCAAATTGTGTCTAACATTTTGGGGGCATATCAATCGGGGGCACTTCATTTCTTTAGTTTGCAGACTGGAGGGGACACTTTTCGAACATTTTCATCGGAGATCTATTGAAAATCAATGACTTCATAAATACTACAATGTCATTTAGATACCCCACTAACTTCTGGTAATGACATCGGTGACCAGGATAGGACAATTTTCGCCCGGTGCTACCGGATCACAACAATCCTTACATTTCTGCACTCCGGATAATAACGCATAACTTTGATAGGTGGTTAATTAGTTGGCTCCGGCCAGATGAAGAGCATACTGTAATTGAACATCCTTTTGCGCGATAATATCAGCGAGAGAGGGAATAACCGGATATTCTGGAATGATACCCCGATCCGGATATTCTGCCTGGCGGACGGCCATGGTGAATTTTATCAAGTCAATGTCGACGTTGATCCTTGTATTTGGCAAGATCACCGTTATATCATCTCCGGAGGTATTGCCATAATACGCGCCGCCCGTCTCCTCGCCGATAAATGGCCCTCTTCTCTCGCTACGGGCCACGGCACAAAACTCGGCCGCTGCTGAAAAGGTCCATCCATTGATCAGAAAATAGACCTTGCCTGAAAAAGGGGCAGCCGCGGGTTGCTGCAACCGTAATTGAGGATGTTCTTCCGGACGGTATTTCCGTTTTACTGTCTCCAGGGATGCGTAATAAGAGAAACATTTGCTACTCAGATAGGAATATAGGGCCGCGCCATTCCCATCCTCTCCGCCGCCGTCGTTCCTCATATCGACAATCAGCGCTTTGCACTGGTGACGGCTGATCCTGGCGAATGAACTTTGTAAGAACTGATTGAATTTAGATTCTTTTTTCTCCAGACTCCCGACGCTGAGGATGGCCACTCCATCGGGAGTGAAGTGGAGGGCCAGACCTTTTATTTTTTCTGTCTGGATCTTGCAGCGGATATTCCTGATATAATCTGCCGCCATATCTCTCTTTTGAATTTCGCCCGCGGCATTCCGGTATTCTACCGTAAAAACAGACTGTTGCCCATAGAAAATGTAATATGCCAGGCTGAAGTATCCAAAGAAATCGTTCAGGAAGTGAAGTTTCTTCGTTTGGATTGCGCCATCGCCAGGGAAGCAGTTGGACAGTCTGCTGGTTATCTCGCCGATCGGATGCTGGTCAATGGATATTATTTCAGTTCCGGATGGAAGGCCGCTCGCTTCGCACAGGACATAGGCTTTGTCGCCCGTGAGCCAGAGTCGCAAGGGAAACAGCTTTGTTTGCTTTTTGACCTGGTCCAACAAACCCTTCGGAGGCTCGCAGTCGGCGTGACCGTCTCCCACAGCAGATGTAATGACGCAGACGATCCGAAAAAATTCATAAAGGGTCATGCTGTCCTGGATGCTCCGATAGCAGCTGTCAAACAGGGCGTCCATTACTTCCTTGCTTTTATAGCGATATAGGCCAGGATGTGTTGTTTCCAGCGTATCCTTTAACAGCAAAAAGTCCTTTTTTAGTGCAACGGGAGAAAACCTCTTATCGGGCATTTGGGCGCCCGCCGTCATCCCAATAAAGGACGCTGTTAGAATAAAAAGAAGCAGGATGGTCAGATGGCGGGGCTGCACTTTTTAAAGATAATATGGAAAGGGCGGTGTAAAATCCTAATAATGTGTGAAAATTCATGCAAGTTCCGCCGCCTGACTGTTTTATTCTTCGGTAATGGGATTCCTCAAATGAATAAGTTCACTTTGGCCTGCGGAGAGGGAGGGTGTCGAACCTGCCCCTCCAGGCCGTTATCTGTAGCGGGTTTCAATAGATTCAACTTTTCAGGTCTCTTAAAAGTCCCCGAAAGAGCAGAACCCTCTTTGCCAGTCTAAGATTATCGAGCCTCTATATTAAACCCCACACCTATACCATGCGCCTTTTTCCACTGGGCCTGACTTGTCTGCCTGCGCCAGGTACCTGAGTTAAAGAGACCGGCCGAAAAGAATACAGCGCCGGGGTTTTCCATGGATGAATAGCTCCGCAGCAACTCCAGCGAAACCAGAATATCTCCGGACAGAACGAGGTTCAACCCGGACAGATCAACTGTGTAGCCTGAAGGGGCTTTTCCTATATAGAGTAATACATTCCTTTGAAGCACGTTCTCGGTGTTGCCGTTGACCATCCGATAAATATTGAGGCGAAAGACGGCCGAGTCGATCCGCGTGTCAGAGACATAACAATGGAACTTTTCCAGGCGCCGGGGATGCTTACCCAAAGCTATTTTCACGCCTATTTCAGCACCCAAAAATCGCATGGGAAAGCCGACGCTTACCAGTTTTGATGCCGTTCTGTTTCCAAGTATCTTGGTTGATCGAACGCCTTGAGTAACGACCACTTCTGTAAGTGCGCCGTTTTTGCGATCCAGGACGATGGTCCTGGGCACCTTTTTTAAAGGTACCATGCGCTTCTCATAGCCAGCCATCGAAACGGCGAGGCTGTCATTTGACAGCTTTGAATGCACGTCCAATTTAAAAGTGCCATTATCACTCGTCACCGTCCCTATGTTCTTCCCTAAAATCCCAACGTTGACGTAGGCCAGCGGAGTTTTGTCTTCGGCATCGAGAACCCTTGCGTTAACGGTTGTCCGATTTCCAGATCTGACGCTAGCAACTGGATATAGCGAATCCGGGGGCAGTGGGTTATCGCTACCTTTCAGATGGTTATCAAACCATTTTACCGCAAAAGCCGGATAATTGGGAAGGCTGGAAGAATCTGTATTCCGTATACGCGCTGCCAGGTATCGGAGGCAAGAAAAGTCCTCATGGGTTGCGCTCGGGAAGCAGATGTATTTTTTTGGTCCTTGCAGGCTGGTAAGGGTATTAAAGAGTGAATCAGCAGGCTCGTCGTTTTGCTTACCGCCGCTTTCCAGATAAGCATATGCGAAGCGAGACTTTGCTACCCGTAAAAGCCTTGGCCGGAGTTGGTTGAATAGACTGTCCTCTTCGACCGATTGACCATAATAATGGAGTTCAGACCCGTCCAGGGATAAAACAGCCGCGACGATGGGGCTATCTGCGAGAAGAAAAGCTGCCGGGCCACCCCAGCTGTAGCCGATGAGCCCGATCTTCGCTGTATCAATTGTCCCACTCTTACGCAGGGCATTAATAGCAAACAATCCGTCTGCTACTTGTTCCTGCAGGTCCGCAGGGTCCATCGTCATATTTCCGGGATACCGTCCGACAGACGTAACCGAGGCTATTATATAGCCCCGATGGGCCAAGGCCTCAAAAAGCCGGGTATTCTCATAGCACATCCCGTTATAGGAGCACATGTATACAATAAGCGGGAATCGCCGGCGGATGGGGCTCGCGTTCCGGTAGCTTTGGGTGACAAAACTCATCAGACTAACGGGGTCTGCAACCCCCAAACCAGCGCAGAGGTACCGCGCCATTTCCCCTGCCAGACTGGAATAAATGGTGTCATCCTGGAAACGATTAGCCCGCTGCTGGAAGAGTTGGAGAAACTCACCGTAGTGAATAGGGCTTGCTCCGGCGGCGGTCGCCGGATACCAGCAGTCGATCTCAACGGGCCGGTAGTAAAGGCGATCGCCCAATTGGGCGCCGGGTTTATATCGGCGGCTGGAATCGGTTAATAGCATATTCCGGTAGCCGCTTGCTGGGCAAACGAAGAAAACCCGCTAAGCAATAAAATGCAAAGGCGTATATATTTCATCGTGTGCATAAATGTAAAAATAGAACCTTGGGTTGTCTTTGTCGATTCCAATATTGTTAAAACTATTGTAACATGGCGTATTAGCATTATTATTGAATGGGAAAGAACATATATTTATTGCACTCCAAATCTTCTGCCATGTTTAGAAACTATTTTAAGACTGCCTGGCGCAACCTGTTGAAGAATAAACTCTATTCGCTGATCAATATTATCGGGCTGACGGCTGGTCTGGCAGTTTGTATGCTGATGATGGAATATATGGAGCACGAGCGCAGTTTCGATCGTTTTCATGCTAACGCGGACCGCATCTGTTGGATGCAGTCAAAGGTCCTGATGAACAACGATTCGTTTTTTACGCCCGCTCTAAAATACCTGGCCGGTCCGATCGTGAAAAGCCGGGTGCCGGGAGTGGATGCTTTTGTTCGGTTGAAGAAAGAGAGGGAAGTGATAATCATTCAAAATAGCCAGCAGCCCGATTTGCGATTTGCTGAACAAAACGTGGGATTTGCGGACAGCAATTTCTTTCGTTTTTTTTCCTTTAAGCTGCTATTCGGCAGCAAGGATGAGGTATTGCGGAAACCATACACAGTCGTTGTATCCCAAAGAATAGCCAAGAAATATTTCGGAACCGAAAACCCGGTTGGAAAGGTATTTCGATTCAACAATACAGACAATTTTGTCGTAAGCGGAGTGGCTGAGGACGCTCCTTCCAATTCAAGTATTACTTACGATTTTCTCGCTTCCATGTCTTCATTAGCCACGTACAATAAAGGGGAGGAGTTAAAAGAGACCGAGTTTGCTACCTATTTCCTGTTAAAGAGACCATCGGATGCCGGCCGCGTGGAAGATGTGCTGCTGGATCTCTTCAAGGAGGAAAAGGCGCCCGTCAAAGTGGATATCCGGTATTTAGCCACCATGCTTCCGGAAACGCATCTGGCGCCTGATCACGGTGGCACATCCGATGTAAAGTACCTTTCTCTCTTCCCTTTCGTGGCCTCCCTCCTCTTATTGCTGGCCGTCATTAATTACAGCAGCCTTTCTACGGCCGGTGCGTCGGCCAGGGGAAAAGAGATTGGCGTAAGAAAAATGGTAGGGGCGGGTCGAAAAGCGATAGCCCTGCAATTTTTCACCGAATCGGCCATGATTACGGCCGTGGCTTTCCTACTGGGCTATGGCTTGTGCTCAATTTGCCAGCCGTTCTTTTTTCGCTTCTTAAACATTGACATAGACAACCGATTCCTGTACGGTCCATATGTATTGTTGAGATTTTTTGGCCTTTTCATGGTGTCTGTAGTACTGGCTGCAACATACCCGGCCCTCGTGCTATCTTCTTTCAAACCCTTGCAGGTCCTATACGGACGTGTTATCAGACATAGCGGCGGCCTAAATCTGCGAAAATTCGTCACTGTTTTCCAATTCACCATTGCCGTTACCATCATGATCTGCGGCTTGGTGATCCGCCAGCAAATGGATTTTTTCAGGCATTCCGATACCAGCCTGCACCGCAGCAATATCGTTATGATCCCGTTTTCAAAAAACGCGGGCAGGCAATATTCGGCATTCAAAAATGACATCCGGTCTTTGCCAGCTGTCGAGATGGTGAGCACCAGCAGCTACCCCATGTATAAGGACTATAATGTCAATGTTATTCCGGGGCGCAACGGACAAGGATTTATACCGCTGCCGAGCCTTCATGTGGATGCGAATTTCATCCCAATGCTCGGGATTCGTTGGAAGATTCCGCCTCTGGATTCCAGCTTTTACCGGCACCCCGGTTATGCAGTCTTAAATGAGGCCGCCATCGAAAAGATTGGGCTTACCGGCAACCCGGTGAACCAGGTTGTAAATGGGCAGTTTAAAGTAGCTGGAGTGGTAAAAGACTTCGATTACTCTTCACTGCAAAATAAAATCGACGCCATGGTGCTTTCCTTTAATCAGGATGACGATACTGCGTCCGGGTGGGCCAAAGACGGCGGTTGTCTCTTTGCCAGGATAAAGGGTGGCAATAACATCCCCACCGTTATCGATGGGATCAAGTCAGTGTATTTGAAATATGACTCCGGCGCGCCTTTCGAGTATTATTTTATGGACGACGTGTTCAATAGTATGTACGGCGCCGAAGATAAATTGCACAGGATATTCATGGCCTTTACCGTGTTCACAGTGGTGATAGCGTGCCTTGGCCTTTTGGGAATGAGTGTTTTTGAAGTTGCCTGGCGTACAAAAGAGATCAGTATCCGAAAGGTGCTTGGCGCCGGCATAGGAGATATTGTGACCAGACTATCGTCGGATCTGTTGAAGCCCGTGCTGATCGCCATAGCCATAGCATCGCCCATTGGATGGTTTTACATGCACCGGTGGCTTCAGGGATTTGCCTACCGCATACATATTCAATGGTGGCTATTGCTGTGCGTTGGGACGATAACCGGCTTTATCGCGCTGATAACGATCAGCTTTCAGGCCGTGAAGGCAGCGGCGGCAAACCCCATTGCAAGCCTGAAGACGGAATGAGCTTCGGGTAGGTATCACGTTTAGGTTCTGAAGAAAAGCGGTCTCATAAAAAAGCCCCATAAGATATTGCTTAACAATACTCTATGAGGCTCAGCGGAGAGGGAGGGATTACCTCCGCCCGCCCTGGACGGACGGCTCCGGTGATCCCAAAGGGAGGGCTTCAATCAAATGAATGCCCGTTCGCTTCGCTCACTCCCATTTTTGTTCTCCGCATCTGGTCCGAGCGAGCTCGTCCCATCTGCTGCAAACAAAAATGC
>Ga0105239_10010466_pt1 | contig 10369 bp, 7 predicted proteins | sample KBSC44metaG_FD_92761 | JGI IMG/M metagenome (GOLD analysis project Ga0105239, IMG submission 92761) | Corn rhizosphere microbial communities from Kellogg Biological Station, Michigan, USA - KBS C4-4 metaG | ecosystem: Host-associated > Plants > Roots > Rhizosphere > Soil | place: Michigan, USA...
ATGCTCTTCGAGCCCGGCACGCGGACCCGGGTCGGCGTGACGTACCGGTCCGAGACGAATTTCGAGCTTCGGGGCAAATCCTCTCTAACCGACGTCGGACCGTCCATGGCGGCGGCACTGGCGGGATCTCTGTCGGGTGCCAATCCACTCCACCTGCCGCAAGGAGGAAACATCAGCGTTTACCAAGTCCTCACGCCCGCCCTCGCTCTCCTGGCCGACGCCGGATGGTCCAACTGGCGCCATTTTGGCGAAAAGGTCGCAACGCAGCCCGATGGAACATCGGTCCTGGCAGATGCCAACTGGCGGGATACCTGGCGCGCCGCTGTCGGCATTCGCTTTCGCGTCTCTCCGAAACTCAGCCTCCAGACAGGCGCATCCTACGAAAGTTCACCGGTCTCGGATTGGAACCGCACGCCGGACATTCCGGTGGGCCGCCAGCGCCGGATCGCCGCGGGAGTGCAGTATGTGCTCGCGCGAAGCCTGTCACTGGGCGCCAGTTTCTCCTATCTGGATCTGGGAGCTCCCAAAATCAGCCACTTGTCGAATCCGGTGGCGGGAACCCTCGAAGGGCGCTACGGCCCGGCTCGCCTGCCGGTGGTGGCGTTAACTCTTATCATGACCTCGGTGGAGTAGCCTGGCAGCGATCGATGCCGCACTGGTACAAAACTCGAGACTGGTTTAGATGGTCCAGCTTCCTCTGGAGAGCCGGTTGGCGTCCGCTCGATTTGGACGAGATTCCCAGCTATAGCCGGCGGCACTTGGATCGACTGTCCACCCTTCTCCTCGCCTCGATGGGCATCCTCATTGGCTGGATCTGCGCTCACCAGGTGATTGCGCCAGATGTCGGGAAGCGCTCGATCCTCTGGCTCGGAGGGTGCGCTGTACCAAATGCTCTGTTGATCTGGTATTTTCTGGACCGCCTCAAGCCCTCCTGGAGGGAATACGCGTTGATGTACGCAATCGGCACCGCTTACATTCCACTCCAGGTTCTGTTTTACGTCAGCCACAGTTCCGCCGCGCCATTCCTGTTGGCGGGGACGTGCTTCCTATACCTGATCCTCTCCAATCTGATGATGCGGTTCCGGTTCGCGAACGCGCTCGCCTTTTCGCTCTATATTACGCTGCTCGCCATGTGGCTCTTCGCCAGGCAGGCCAATAATCCAGGCCTGGTGCTGTGCTTCGAAACCTGCGGCGTATTGGTTGCCGCCTCGACCCTCTACCTCAATCACTTCATCGGCAAAGACGAGATGTACTACATGCGCATGGAAACGCATTTCCGGCTCGTGCTTTCCTGTGATCGGCGCGACTTGTGGGAATTCGACCCCGCCGCCCGGGTCTTCCGGATCACGAGCTGGAACGCGGATTCTTCGCTGCCGGCACTCACGTACCGTTACGAAGATTATCTGGCCTCGATCCATCCGGAGCACCGTTCGGCGGTGATTCGTGTGATCGAGGACAGCCTTAGTGGGCAGACATCCAGGTTCCAGATCGAATTCGAGAGGCGAACCGAAGATCTGCCCGAGTGGAGATGGCTGCAGCTGGCTGGGCACGCGGGAGTGAGCCAGGCCGGCGGCGCTGCCGGCAAGCTCATCGGCACCATTTGTGACGTCACCGATCGCAAGTCGCTTCACGCTCGGGTGGAGCAGCAAGCCCGGGAGTTCGAGCAGGCGGCGCGCGAGAAGGCCGAGTTCCTGGCAACCATCAGCCATAGCATTCGTACGCCCTTGAACGCGGTTATTGGCGCCGCATCCGTGCTCTCCACCGACAATCTTGGCGGAGAAGTCCGGGAGATGGTGGACACCATCCAGCGCAGCGGACAGCTGCTGGTGACCGTTCTCAACGACGTTCTGGATCTCGACTCCGCCAACCATGCCGGCCCTCAACTCGAGAACGGGATTTTCAAACCGCGCCAACTGCTCCGGCACTGCTGCGATTTGATCGGTCCGCTGGCTCAGCGAAAGAACCTCGAGCTCCGGCTGAACATCTCGCCCGAGGTTTCCTCGGACCTTTCCGGTGATGAGGTTCGACTGCAGCAGGTCTTGATCAACCTGCTGTCCAATGCCGTCAAGTTCACGGATCGCGGCTGGGTGGGCCTGTCCGCGTCTGTGGAAGTTTCGCCCGACCCGTCGGTCCAAAGGGTTGCCTTCACGGTAAGTGATACCGGCGTAGGCATTGAGGAACAAGCGCAGCGATCGCTGTTTGAGCGATTCGAGCAGCTCCACACCCAGACCATCGCCGGTCCCTCGGGGACCGGTCTGGGACTGGCTATCTCTCAGAGGCTGGTCGGGGCCATGGGCGGCGTCATCGGATGTCAAAGCCAGCCGGGCGTCGGAAGCGCCTTTTCGTTCACGATCTCCTTACCGGTCACGCTGGCACCAGTCGGTGATCAGGCCTCCCACGCGGATCGCGCGGTGCCCGCCACAGCCTCCGGTGGAGCACCACCCCTCCGCGTACTGGTGGCGGAAGACCATCCGGTGAACCAGCGAGTGCTCACCAGCATGCTTCATCGACTCCACTGCAACGTCGAAGTTGCCGGCAATGGTGTCGAAGCCGTTGAGGCCTGCCGGCAACGCTCCTTCGACGTCATCATCATGGACTGCGACATGCCTGTGCTCGATGGGCTGGAAGCAACACGCCACATTCGCAAGTTACCGGCGTTCGCCGCGGTGCCGATCATTGCTGCGACAGCTCATGCGCTTCCCGCGAACCTGGATGCCTGCCGTCGCGCGGGCATGTCGGACACACTGACGAAGCCACTGACTCTGGCGCGGCTTGCGGCAGCCCTGGCTCATCCGGCGCCCGACTCATCGTCACTCATAACAAACGGAGCGCCGAAGTGAGCCTCGGAACCCGCGTTCGCGCCATCCTGATGACTCTTGCACGCCGCCGGCCCCGCCCGTATCTGGGCTACTTCGAAGACGTCGAAACCCAGCGAAACAGCCGGCTGGCTCGCTACGCTTTTACCTGCGTAGCGGTTATCCTTGCCTGCCTGGCGCACAACTATTTCGTGATGCCGGATATGTTCCTTCAGGAGGCGATTGGGTGCCTGTGCATATCTGCGCCGCTGCTCCTGATCGCCGGAATTCTGGCACGACGCAACCACAGGGCGACTGCCGAGATTCTGGTCTTGATATCGTTCAGCGTTCTCCCTGTTTGGACGTTCTGGTTCTTCACCGCAAGCACCATCGATCGCTCTACTGTCGCCCTTTATGGGTTGTCCATCAGTTGCCTCATGTTTATCTGGTACAACGCTACCTTCGGGGCACGGCTCTGGAAACCGGTGGTCTGTTACCTGGTCGTTTGCGCCGCGGCGCTCACCATGTTCCAACGCATTCGCGGCCTGTCGTGGGAAATCCACGTTTCTCTCAGCCTCCTGGTCCTGAGTTCGGCAGGTATGGCCCTGCTCTCTAACCTCTTCATGCATAGAGACGAGAGAGGATCCGTCTCGGAGAGCCAGCGCCTGCTCGCCGCGATCGCCGCCGGACGTCACGATTTGTGGGCTTTCGACATCCCCACCGATCACGTGGAGATGCTGCGCGCCGGGCCCTCCGGATCGCGGCGCCGGGCCCGCATGGCATACAGCGACTATTTGGCGATGGTCCATTCCGAGGATCGACAATACGTCCTCAAGTACATAGGGGACTGCATCGACCGGGGTATGGCTCAGGAGCCCTGTCAGTACAGAATGCGTCGTTCCCGAAACGAATGGCTCTGGTGTGAGGCAAGCGGCAAGGTCGTGGAGCGCGATCGGAATGGTAGGCCCCTGGTTGTCCTTGGTATGACCCACAACATCAGCGACCGCAAGGAACTGACCCGCCAGATTCAACAGCAGGCCGGGGAGATCGCCCGAGCCACCCGCGCCAAGTCGGAGTTTCTGGCCACGATGAGCCATGAGATCCGTACGCCCCTCAATGGCGTCCTCGGTATGGCGTCCCTGCTCGCGGATGCGGCCCTGACCACCCATCAGCGAGAGATGGTCGCGATCATTCGAGACAGCGGATCGACGCTCCTGCAGATCTTGAACGACGTCCTCGATTTCAGCAAAATCGAGGCCGGCAAGCTCTCTCTGGCGGTGGCACCCTTCGAGGTCCGGGAGGTCGCAGCCCACTGCATGCAGGACGTCGAAGAATCGGTCCGGAAGAAATCGCTCACAACCGGCTTGTCCGTGGCTGATAACGTTCCGCAATGGGTCGTGGGCGATGCCGTCCATCTCAATACCATCCTGACGCACCTGCTTTCGAATGCGGTCAAGTTCACCTCCATAGGGCGGGTGGATCTTGAGATTTCGACTGTGGACCCGGACGGCCACGGAGCCGGGACACTGCGATTCGAGGTGCGCGACACCGGAATCGGTATGGGTCTCGAATCTCAGAAGAGGCTCTTCGCCCCATTTACCCACGCGCACGGCAGGGGCTACGCCGGGAACTCCGGCGTCGGTCTCGGACTGGCCCTTTCGAAAAGGCTGGTGGAAGCGCTCGGCGGTTCGATCGCCTGTTCGAGTGAGCCCACCCGCGGAACCAGTTTTGTGGTGGCCTTGCCCCTCGCGACCTGCGAGCGCCCCGTATCCGCCCAATTGGAAGTTTGTCGGGCCCTTCCCGCGGAAAGAGTCCGCATTCTGGTGGCAGAAGACAACCCCGTGAATCAGACGGTTCTCGTCAGGATGTTGAAGCGTTTGGGATACTCAGCCTCGATGGTGGCCAACGGGCAGGAAGCGGTCGATGCCGCCCGTGACGGTACCTTCGATGTCGTCCTGATGGACTGCGAAATGCCGCTTCTCGATGGCCTGGAGGCAACTCGCCGCATTCGCGAACTCCCGGGCCGTCAGAACCTGCCCATTATCGCGTTGAGCGCGCACAGTCCGGGCGACCACAAAGCGCTCTGCACCGCGGCCGGCATGTCCGATTACCTCACCAAACCGATCACGAGCGCGGCCCTGCGCCAGGGGCTAACACGCTGGCTGTAGCACCCACGCGGCTCCGCAGCATCCATGCGTTACCGAGCCGCGACCGCGAGGGAGCGGACAAACGCCATACTCACTGCCGCACGATGCCGGCCACAGGCGTCGGGCCGATCGTCACCGGAACCGTCGCGGCGAACGGCAGGAAGTTGGCGTTCGTGACCACCGCCTGCACCGTATAGTTGCCGGGCTGGAGAACTCCCCCCGAAGTTGTGGGCCACGGGATCTCGACCGTCTCGCTCCATTCGTCCGCCACAATCCGTTGGTGCAGAGCTTCCAAAAACGTTCGGCTCGCCGACCATCTCCAGACCGTCAGGCCTGCGCTGTCCAGCAGGGCAAAATCGTATTCCTGCCCTGAGGTAAAGGTAAGCGTAAGCGGCAACTTCGAATTGACGTGAAGGCGAAGCGTTGCCAGAACCGGACCCGCGCCCGTCGTTGGTCCGAGCGACACACTAAAACTCGCACTCGGGGCCGCATCGACCACAAGATTGCCCACGCGCGCCGCGACCAGATCGAAAGTACGAGGACCGGCGATCGAAGTCACAACGCGTCGCAACATGCCCAGGTGTTCCGCGTACTGCTCCTGCAGCAGCCCGACATCCGCGCATCCAATCGCGCGGTATTGGATCTCCAGAACCCCGGCGATCGGGCCGGCCGGGCCATTGTGATTTCCTAGTTTCAATTGTCCCTGCCCGTCCTGCTCCGGGCACGGCCGGAAGGGCGCCACCCAATGGCCGCCTTCGAACTGCTCGAACGACGTCAACAAAATATCCTGATTGTGGCCTTCATCCCAATAGACGAGCGCCCCATACGTCTCCTCGATCCTCACCCGCAGGTCTGTATTTGCGTATCCGATCAGGTCATAGTAAACGTGGCCTGCGATGGTAACGGGCTGCCCGACGCGGATGTTGAGTGTCTGTCCCGTGGCCGGCTCTCGATACGTCCATGTATTGCCTTCCTGCAGCGGAAAAAAGTCCGCTCCGAACAGGGCGCAGGAATGTAACACAAGCGCAACCGTAGCCGTTTTCAATAAATTCATCTGATCTCCTGAGCCTAAGACGGGCGGTGCGCCTGTTTTTGCAACATCCCCGAGAGAAAGAAACGTCTGTAAACCGCCGTCGAATGTTAAATCGTCAAAGCTTCGCTCGATCTTGTTGACATCCGCAATAGAATTCAAATACGTTTATGTATGTGAATGCAATTATGCATGCCGCGAAGCGGTGACGGCAGACGCGGTTCAGTAGTTCGTTACTGTTACAGAACCGCGACCGCAAGGGAGCGGATGTCTTCATAAAGGAGCAAAATATGCGCAAAACGATGTTTGTACTGGGATCGACAGGCTTCATCGGCACACGAGTGGTGGTTGAGGCCGTCGCGGCGGGATGGGAGGTCCGGGCTCTCGTCAGGTCCCGGGATGCGGCAGACCGCCTCGCGGCGCTGGGGGCCATCGCGGTCTTGGGCGATGCCGAGACTCCCCATCAGTGGATGGAACACGTCCGAGGGACGGAGGTCCTGATCGATCTCCTGCAGCCCAAAGTCCCCAAAAGATTCGGTCTCGCCCAGGTAAAACAAGTGGCATCGTGGCGCCATTCCGTTACCCGTGCTCTGGTACGCGAACTGGGCAGGCTCCCTGAGTCAGAACGTCCTTTGCTGGTCTCGGTGAGCGGAATCGACGATCTGGAACCGGATCAGCAGCGCCGCGTTCACTCCGCCTCGCCCCTCCGGAAGGTCCTCACGGGCTTCGCCTACATCGGCGTTCCGGTCCGCCGCCTCCTCGAGGATTCCGGCATCGCCGTGACCTTCGTCTATCTCGGAACCGTCTACGGACCCGGCAAATCGTTCGCCGACGTCATTGTGCCCAAGCTTGCCAAGAACAAATGGAGAGTGATCGGCGATGGCCGGAACCGCACTCCCATGATCCACGTCGATGACGCCGCGCGAGGCTTCGTCCATCTGGCCGGCCTGGAGCGCACCGTCACGCAAGGACAGTCTTACATCCTGGCAGACGGCTCTTCTGTATCGGCGCGCGAGTTCTTTAACCATGCGGCCTCCCTCATGGGCGCCCAACTTCCCGGGACGGCGCCGGTCTGGTTGGCCTCTCTGATTGCCGGCGTGCCTCTCGTTCAAACCATGACCCGCGACGTGATCGCCGATCCCTCTGCGCTCCTCGCTACAGGGTTTCAGTTTCGCTATCCGTCCAGTCGCGAAGGACTACCGCCCACTTTGCGAGAGCTGGGCTACGACGGCCGGTTGAAAAGCCCTCCCGCGGAACACCATGGGCCTCCGTTCTGGTTGGTCGCGTCAATCACCTTCGCCATCTTGGCTGCGGAGAATCTCGGTTACTTTCGCTGGAGCGTTCCCTACATGCTCCATGCCTCGGGGAACCTACCCTTGCTGGATATGCGCTTCAGTTACTCCGCAAGCGAGGCCTATCAGCTCCTCGATGCCCTCGGCCCTGCCGGCCGCCATGACTACGCCCGGCTACTACAGTCCGTGGATCTCATCATCCCTCTGGTCTTCTCCTGGTTTCTCTGGGCGGCGCTGTCACGCGGGGCAGGGAAGAGGTATCGCCTCTTGGGTCTGGTAGGCGGCGCTTTCGACTATCTGGAGAACATCGCCGTCTTCATCCTGCTGGCGAGTTATCCGATGCATCTCAACAGTGTGGTGCTGGCGGCGGAAATGCTGACTCGTCTGAAATTCATCGGCTACGGCTCGGGACTACTCCTCGCGGCGTTCAATTTCGCCATCGATCACTTCGCGCGATTGCGCCACAACCAGCCGCACCCGATGGTGGGATGAATGAACATGAAACTTACCTTATTGATATTGTGTGCGGCCAGTCTGCTTCTTGCCAGCGACTGGAGCTCCGTCCAGCAGATTCCGCCTGCGGCGAAGATCGAAATAGTCGAACGCAACAGTAAAGGCCATGTGCGAGCGGCCATGGTGTCAGCCAGTCCGGACGCCATTGTGGTTCGCGAAACCTCCGGTGAGCGCTCCACTGCGCGGACCGAAATTCGCGAGTTCCCTCATCGGAGCTATCGTCGCCCTACCGAACCGCATACAAGAGCCGTTAATTCGATAATCTTGGGAACGAAGTGAAGAAGAAACGACTTACCCGGGCCGAGAGTCAGGCCCAGACCAGGCAGAGACTCTTGCTCGCAGCCGTCGAAGTATTCGCGCGCGACGGTTATGCGGGGGCATCGGTAGACGAGATCACCGAACACGCGGGATATTCCAGAGGCGCCTTTTATGCAAACTTCCAGAACAAGGATGATCTCTTTCTGGCCATGCTCGAGATGCAGATGGAAGCGGTAATTGCAGCCGCAACCGGCATCATCAATTCCGCCACGGAGCCGGCCGCGAAGATCGCGCTATTGAAAAAGGTCTACATCGAGGAGGCTCACAACAAGAATCTATTTCTCCTCTTCACGGAGTTTTTCCTCTTCGCGATCCGCAATCACGGAATGCGCGACCGCTTCAATCGTCTCAATCAACGCTACATGGAAACCATCGCGACCATTCTGAAGACCGCCATCCCGGAACTGCAACACGGTCACATGGCAAAAAACGTCTCCTTCTCGCTTCTCTCATTAGGTCACGGCGTCGCGCTCCAGCATTTTTCGAATCCAAAATACCTAACCCGCGAAGAATCCAACAAGCTTATGGAAAGCGCCTTCAGCCTTCTCGTCGAAGGCGCCGGAGACTTTCTCCTCCTACGCTAGACAGCATTGTGGGACAGGCGCTTCCGCCTGTCCATTCCGGAGGCCTGTCCACCCGGGACGTCTGCCGGGGAAACCTGCTAGCCTACCCCCATGCACCGCATCCTGATCCTCGCCGCATCAGCCCTCCCAATCTTCGCCCAGCTACCCGCCCCCAACCAGGCCGGCGTCTCGATGGGCCACATCCACCTGCAAGTGGCCGACCCCGAAGCCCAAAAGAAAATCTGGGTCGAAGCCCTCGGAGCCGAAGTCACCCACACCGGTACTCTCGAAATGCTCCGTCTTCCCGGCATTTTCATCCTGGTCGGCAAAGCGCGTACCGCCCCCACCGAAGGCTCCGACGGCTCCACCGTCAATCACCTCGGCTTCGCAGTGAAAGATCTATCGGCCGTGAAAGCGAAACTCGACGCCCTCCATGTCGAAAGCACCCCCGGCACCGGCACCGCCAAACAGCTCATGGCGAAGTTTCCCGAAAAAGTGACCGTGGAATTGACCGAGGACCCAGCCCTCCCCACCGCCGTCGCCATGCACCACATCCACCTCGCCACCACGGATCCGGAAAAGCAGCGTGCCTGGTACGTGAAGGCCTTCGGAGCCCGCCCCGGCACCCGCGGTAATTTCCTCGCCGCCTTCATCCCGGGAGGCGAAGTGGACTCCCGCAAAGTCCAGGACCCGCAAGCCGCCACCAAAGGCCGCTCCCTCGATCACATCGGCTTTGAAGTCCGCAACCTGGACGCCTTCTGCAAGCAACTCACCGCCGACGGCATCCAGTTCGAATCCCCGTGCCGCGACATCCCCGCCATCGGGCTGAAGATCGCCTTCCTCATCGACCCTGAAGGCACCCGCATCGAACTCACCGAAGGCATGACCGGAAAATAGCCCCGCCTTTGTGGGATGGGCAATCCTGCCCGCGGACCCGCATTCCTGCGGGTCCAGCCGCGGCAAAGTCGGCTAGCTTCTCTTTCCAGACCCAATTGCGATCCCGATCTCCCTACTCATTCCTTAACGCCAGCATAGGATCCACTCCCGCCGCCCGCCGCGCCGGAACATAGCTCGCAACCAGCGCCACCGCCATCAACAGCACACCCGCCCCGCCCAGCGACCACACATCATTCGCCGCCAGCCCGTACAACAAAGTCGTCGCCGCCTTCCCCACCCACAACGCCAGCCCCACGCCCGCCGCCAGCCCGATCCCCAGCAACACCACCGCCTCCCGCAACACCAGCCCGACGACATGCCCGCGACCCGCGCCCAGCGCCATCCTCACCCCCATCTCATTCCGCCGCCGCGCCACCATATACGCAATCACCCCATACAGCCCCAGCATCGACAACATCCCCGCCAGCAATCCGAATCCTCCCGACAGCGTCGCCATGAGCTTCTCCCGCAGCACCGACTCCGACAGTTGCACCGAAAACGGTCGCATCTCGATCCCAATCGATGCGTTCATCTCCGCCGCCGCCGCCTTCACCCTACCCATCACCGGCGCCGGCGACCCCGCCACCCTCAGCACAAACGTCGCTCCCGGCGCCGGACTCGCCTCCTGCCCAACCGGAAAAAACCCGAGCGGCCGGAACTCCTCCCGCAACTCGCGGTACTTCGTATTCGCGACCATCCCCACAATCTGGTACAACGACTCCGCCTTGCCCGCCCTCTCATCCAGGTGAAACGTGTGGCCCACCGGATTCGCTCC
>Ga0105239_10010467_pt1 | contig 10369 bp, 7 predicted proteins | sample KBSC44metaG_FD_92761 | JGI IMG/M metagenome (GOLD analysis project Ga0105239, IMG submission 92761) | Corn rhizosphere microbial communities from Kellogg Biological Station, Michigan, USA - KBS C4-4 metaG | ecosystem: Host-associated > Plants > Roots > Rhizosphere > Soil | place: Michigan, USA...
ATTCTGAACACGATAAGCATCGAGTTTATCACCGGCGCGAAGATAGTGAATGTGCTTTGCACCAATCTGAACAAACAGATCAAAAGGAATCGGCTGCCCAGGCGGCAAAGCATTCAATCGCACGCGGATATACTTCGAATCGGACATACTTAATCTTGCCATGGTTTCATTGACTCAAACAACAAAGATGGCTACTCAAATATGATGCAGGTTGATTCGCTCGAAGATTCTACACCCGTGCAATTCCTAAAAGGAGTCGGCCCAAAGTTGGGCGATCTTCTCAAACGCCGCGGTATTGCGACTGTCGACGATCTCTTGCACTTTTATCCGCGCACCTATGAAGATCGCCGGGCCGTTCGCTCCATCCAGTCTTTAGTCGCGGATCAAATTGTCAGCATCAAAGCTCAGGTGCTGAAAGTCCGGTCGATGCAAATGGGAAAAAGCTCGCGTCGCATATGGGAAGTCGTCGTTGGCGACAGCACCGGTCGTATTGCCTGCAAATATTTTCGCGTTCCGTACAAAGGCTACTTCGATCGTTTTGAACCGCATCAGCAAGTGCGCGTCGTCGGCAAAGTGATTTCGTATCGCGGAACTCTTGAGTTTCACCATCCGGATCTTCATGCGATCGGTGAGACCGAAGAAAACGTCAATCAACTTGTTCCGATCTACACCGAACTCGAAGGCGTCAGCAGTTCAAAATTCGAAAAACTCGTGCAAGCAGCGTTCAACAAACCAATCGTTGAGCGCTTGCCATTTTGGCTGCGTGAAAAATACGGTTTGATTGGACTCGAGCAAGCGCTCAAAGAAATTCATCGTCCACCCGTCGAGCAAGGTGACCTCTTCATGCAACTTAAATCGCCGGCACAGAACCGACTGATTTTCGATGAGCTCTTTGGCGTCGAGTTGCACATGGCCTTGAAGAAACGAGTCACTCAGAAAGAGTCGACAGCCCCCATCCAAGCCGTGGGCAGAAAAGTCGATGAATTGATCGCTTCACTCGAATTCGAACTCACGCAAGCACAATTGCGGTCGTTTGAAGATATTCGTAACGATTTAAAGAAACCGCATCCGATGCATCGCTTGGTGCAAGGAGATGTTGGAAGTGGCAAAACGCTCGTTGCTTTAATGAGTGCGGTGCTCGCTGCCGAAGCTGGTTTTCAAACCGGTCTGATGGTGCCCACTGAAATCTTGGCAGAGCAACATTATAAAAACACAGTGGCGCGTTTGACGCCGCTCGGATTCAAAGTTGCTCTCCTGACATCGACGGTCAAAGGCAAAGAGCGTATCGCTATTCTAGAAGATCTCAAGAATGGTTTGATTGATGTCTGCATCGGAACCCATGCTCTTATACAAGACGATGTCGAATTTAAAAAACTCGGCCTGGTCATCATCGACGAGCAACATCGTTTCGGTGTCGAACAAAGAAATGGTCTACGTGAAAAAGGCCGCTCGCCACACTTCTTGATCATGACGGCAACACCAATTCCTCGAACGCTGGCAATGACAGTTTATGGTGATCTTGATATTTCGATTATCGATGAATTGCCTAAAGGTCGTATTCCAATCACAACACGCAAGGCGTTTGAGACCAAACGTGATCTGGTGAATGGCTTCATCCGTGAACACCTGCAAAAAGGCCGACAAACCTACATCGTATGCCCACTGATTGATGAGAGTGAGGCGATGGACTTCAAAAACGCCCTCGCCGAATTCGAACGAGTGACGAAAGAATTCTCCGAATTCAAAGTGGGCCTGCTACACGGAAAAATGAAAGCCGCGGAAAAAGATCAGGTCATGCGAGACTTTCGCGATAACAAAATTCAGATTTTGGTCTCAACAACGGTGATTGAAGTTGGCGTCGATGTTCCCAACGCCAACATTATGGTGATCGAACATGCTGAGCGTTTTGGTTTATCGCAACTCCATCAATTGCGCGGTCGGGTGGGGCGCGGAGCTGCTAAGAGCTTTTGTGTTTTGATGCTTGGATATGCTCTTTCTGACGTCGCTCGCAAACGCGCCGAGATCATGGAGCAGACCAACGACGGCTTTAAAATCGCGGAAGCGGACCTGGAAATCCGCGGCCCTGGCGAGTTTCTGGGGACGCGCCAATCGGGTCTTCCCGGCTTTAAACTCGCAAATCTGGTGCGAGACGTGAAGATTTTGTCCGAAGCGCGCAAGGCTGCATTCGAACTGGTTGAGCGTGACGCCGAATTCAAAGCCAAAGAGCATCTTCCCTTGAAACAATGGATGACGGCCCAAGAGCGTTTACTGATTGGTTAGTAACCAGTTGGGAAATAGTTTCACGAACTGCGGCATTTCACCGAATGCAGTTTGATAATCCGTGTCAAAAGTGGTACCTCTTACCTTCACATTTTTCTTGTTTTGGAGGTCCTACGGATGGTCTCTTTTAAGGTTGGAGACAATGCGGTTTACCCTGGTCACGGCGTTGGACGTGTCGTGGCAATTGAGACAAAAGAGATCTTGGGTAATAAGCAGACCTTCTACAGTATTAATATTTTAGATTCGGGCATGAAGATCATGGTCCCGAAAGATAACGCCGCTTCGGTTGGCTTGCGCCCGATTATCTCGCGCGAGGAAGCTGCAAAAGTTATTGAGATCCTTAAGGAAACCAACGTTAAAATCGACAATCAGACATGGAATCGCCGTTATCGCGAGTACATGGAAAAGATCAAAACTGGTTCGGTCTATGAGATTGCGGAAGTTCTTCGCGACTTGTTTCTTTTGAAAGTCGACAAAGAGCTGAGCTTTGGTGAGCGCAAAATGCTCGATACTGCTCGCAGTCTTTTGCTACGTGAATTAACGCTGGCAACAGGTACCGACCATCTGCGCGAACAAGAAGAAGTTCGTACGATCTTTAATCTCGAAGCACCTCAACAATAGGACATTTGATGATGCGCTGGCATTTGGCCTGCGCATCTTGTCCTTTTCGTTCCATCTCGATATCCTCGTCACTTTACGACGAGGCATCTAATGACCCCATCTATCCGTACCCGGTTTGCTCCTTCTCCTACTGGCTTTTTGCACGTTGGAGGAGCGAGAACAGCTCTCTATAGCTGGCTTTTTGCTCACAAACATAAAGGCACTTTTATTTATCGGGTGGAAGACACCGATGAAGCGCGTTCGACCGAAGAATCGCTGCGCATGCAGATCATGGATATGAATTGGTTGGCTTTGAATTGGGACGAGGGTCCCGATCCAAAAACTCTCGCTGATGTTGGTCCTCATAAGCCGTATCGCCAGAGTCAGCGGCAAGACATTTACAAGAAGTACGCTGAGCAATTGTTAGACGCGGGCAAGGCTTACTACTGCTTCATGACCGATGAAGAAATTGAAAAGCAGCGCGAGCAAATGCTGGCACAGGGTAAACCGCCGCAAGTGCAAAGCCCTTATCGAAATATGTCGAAGGCCGACGCTTTGGCCAAGATCGCCAAAGGTGAGAAGGCGGTGGTGCGTTTTAAAACCGCCGAAGTTCGCGAATACGTTTTGCAAGATCTCGTGCGCGGTGAAGTGCGTTTTCCGTCTGACATGGTCGGCGATTTTGTCATGCTTCGCTCGTCGGGAATGCCGGTCTACAACTTTTGTTGTGTGATCGACGATGCTTTGATGAAGATCTCGCACGTTTTGCGTGGCGAAGAGCATTTAAGCAACACTTTAAGACAGATGATGCTTTACGATGCTTTTGGTTTTCCGCAACCCCAGTTTGGTCACTTGTCGATGATTCTTGGCACTGACAAACAAAAGTTGTCGAAGCGTCATGGTGCGACGAGCGTGAATCAATATAATGAAGCCGGTTATTTGCCAGAAGCGATGTTGAATTTCCTCGCGCTCCTGGGTTGGAGTTCACCAGATGGCAAAGAGATCATGACGATGGAAGAAATGATTCAAAATTTCTCTCCTGATCGTTTGCATGCTTCGCCTGCGGTGTTTGATGAAACGAAGTTGTTGTGGATGAATTCGATGCACTTGCGGGCACTTCCGCATGACGAACTTTGGAAGCGGGTGGAACCGTTTTTGACAGCTGCAGGGTTGAAATTGCCGCAAGATCCAGAATGGCAAGACCGTGCTTTGGGTTTATTGAAAACTTCGATGCAGACCTTGAAAGACGCGGTCGAATTGTTCCGTCCACTCTCACAAACGAATTTGGAAGTGGCAGATGAATCAAAGGAAGCTTTGTCATGGGACACTTCTAAAAATGTGATCGAGACGTGGAAAGCAAAAGTTCAAAGCGGTGGCAAATATTTAAGTGAAGATCAATTCTTGAAAATTCAGGACGAGATCAAAGCTGAGTGTAACGTGAAGGGTAAACAGCTCTTTATGCCGATTCGTGTCGCTGTCATTGGGAAACCGCATGGCGCTGAACTCAAACACTTGGTTCCGTTGTTGAGTACGTCGACTCTCGTTGAACGTGCGGATTTTGTTTTAAACCAGAGGTAAGAATGCCGATCCAGATTTACAACTCGAAGACGCAGAAAAAAGAAGAATTTGTCCCGCTCGAAGCGGGTACTGTGAAAATGTACGTCTGCGGTCCAACTGTTTATGATTTTCTTCACGTTGGAAATTTTCGGGGCGCGATCTTTTTTAATCTGGTTCGCAATTGGCTTGAGAAGCGAGGTTACAATGTCTCGTACATTTACAACTACACCGATGTGGATGACAAAATTATCGATCGCGCGAAAAAAGAAGGCATTTCGGCTTCCGACGTTGCGCAAAAGTACATCAAAGAGTTTGAAACCGACTACGCGACTTTGAAGTTGAAAAAGCACACCCAGAATCCACGCGTGACCGAGTTTATGAATCCGATCATTCAGTTTGTGGAAGGATTGGTGGCCAACGGCAAAGCTTACGTTGCTGACGGTGATGTATATTTTGATGTGCATGCGTATCCGTCATACGGCGAGCTTTCGCACAAAAATCTTGAAGACCTTGAGCAAGGTGTTCGCATTGAAGTCGATGCACGAAAAAAACATCCGGCCGATTTCGCACTCTGGAAAAAGGCCAAGCCTGGTGAACCGTCTTGGGCTTCGCCGTGGTCCGAAGGTCGACCTGGGTGGCATATCGAGTGCTCGGCGATGATCAAAGGAATTTTGGGCGAGAGCATCGATATTCATGGGGGCGGAATGGATTTATTATTTCCGCACCACGAAAACGAACGCGCTCAAAGTGAAGGCTTAACTGGAAAGCCATTTGTGAATTACTGGATGCACAACAATATGTTGCAGTTCGGGAATCAGAAAATGTCGAAGTCGCTTGGCAACGTGCGAACAGGCCGTTCTTTCCTGACAGAATTTCATCCCGAGATCTTGAAATATCTTATGCTGTCAGCACATTATCGTAGCATCTTGGATTTTTCTCCAACTGCGATTGATAACACGATCACATCACTGGCGCGGTTTTACTCCGCGATGGCGTTTGCTGAAAAACTAGCGGGACAGTCTTCAAGCGCGGCTGCACCGGCCGCTTTCGAACAAACTTTGCAATCGGCCACAACCGGAATTGAAACTGCTCTCGATGATGATTTCAACACGCCTGAGGTTTTAGCTCGGATGTTTGAGGTGGTGCGCCAGTTTAATAATTTGGCGCGCACGCCGAAGCAAACACCTGAAAAGATCGCGTTAGCTGTTAAGTTTCGCGATTGGTTGAGAAGCTGGGGTGAAACGATGTCGTTGTTTCAAGAGGAGCCTGCCGAATTTTTGCTCTTCTTGGATGATATGTTGTTGAAGAAGAAAAACTTGGATCGCTCTCAGATCGATCAAAAGGTTCAGGAGCGTTCCCAAGCTCGTTTAGCCAAAGATTTTAAAAAGGCCGACGAGCTAAGAGTTGAACTCACGGCTCTTGGTATCGCCGTCCAGGACACTCCCACTGGGAGTGAATGGGAAGTTGCTAAGTGAAAGAGAAATTACCGAAAGCTCGGTTTGAATTGGTTTCGGACTTCAAACCTTCAGGCGATCAGCCGAAGGCCATTGCGGAACTGACTGAAAACATTCGCAGCGGACAAAAGCATCAGGTGCTTTTGGGTGTGACGGGATCTGGGAAGACCTTCACGATGGCGCACACGATCGCCAATTTGAACGTGCCAACTTTGATTTTGGCGCCGAACAAGACTCTCGCGGCGCAGCTCTATGCTGAGTTTAAAGAGTTGTTCCCGAAAAACGCGGTCGAATATTTCGTCAGTTACTACGATTATTATCAGCCGGAAGCCTATGTGCCGACGACGGATACGTTTATCGAAAAAGACTCGGCGATTAATGAACAGATCGATCGGATGCGCCACTCGGCGACGCGTTCTTTGTTTGATCGTCGCGATGTGATCATTGTGAGCAGTGTTTCTTGTATTTACGGTTTGGGAAGTCCGGAAGCTTATGCCGGCATGATGATTCAAATCATGGCCAACAAAGAAATTCGTCGCGACATTTTCTTGCGCGAGTTGGTGCGGATTCAATACACGCGTAACGATATTGATTTCCATCGTGGAACTTTTCGCGTGCGTGGTGATGTCGTGGAGATTTTCCCGCCGTACGAAGAATCCCGCGCGATTCGGGTTGAGTTTTTCGGCGACTTTATTGATCGCTTGAGTTGGGTGGATCCACTTCGTGGTGAAGTCTTGCAAGAGCTCGATCAAGTTGCGGTTTATCCAGGCAGTCACTATGTCAGTGGCGATGATCGCAATCGCATTGCGGTTGAAACGATTCGTGATGAACTGCGTGGACGAATTCAACAATATACAGATGATATGAAGTTTTTAGAGCGGGAACGGATTGAACAGCGCACCCTTTATGATCTTGAGATGATTCAAGAGATGGGCACTTGCCCAGGGATTGAGAACTACTCGCGCCACTTTACCGGTCGTCAACCGGGTGAGCCGCCTCCAACTTTGATTGAGTATTTTCCCGAGAATTTTTTAACGATTATTGACGAGAGTCACGTCACGGTTCCGCAGATTGGTGGGATGTATCGTGGCGACCGCGCTCGTAAGATGACGCTTGTGGAATATGGTTTTCGCTTGCCGTCGGCTCTTGATAACCGTCCTCTCAACTTCCAGGAGTTTGAAGGCTACATGGACAATGTCGTCTATGTTTCGGCGACGCCGGGTGAGTATGAACTGCGCAAGAGTGAAGGCTTGGTGATTGAGCAAATTATTCGCCCAACTGGTTTGATTGATCCGGAAGTTGAAGTGCGGCCGGTGAAACATCAGGTGGATGATTTGTTAAAAGAGATCCGTGATCGGATTGCGAAGAAAGAGCGCGTTCTCATCACGACTCTGACGAAGCGAACCGCCGAAGATCTCACTGAGTATTATGAAGGCCTTGGCCTTAAAGTGAAGTATCTGCATTCCGATATTCAAACGCTCGAACGGAGTGAAATTATCCGCGATTTGCGTTTGGGAATTTTTGATGTGCTGGTCGGTATTAACTTGCTGCGCGAAGGTTTGGATTTGCCCGAGGTTTCACTGGTGGCAATCACGGATGCCGATAAAGAAGGATTTTTACGTTCGGAGCGGTCGCTGATTCAGACAATCGGTCGTGCTGCACGTAACGTCAATGGTCGAGTCATTCTTTATGCGGATCGAATTACTGAGTCGATGAAGAAGGCGATGGATGAAACCAATCGTCGTCGTGGCGTGCAGCAAGAATACAATACCGAACACGGGATTACGCCGAAATCTGTGCAGAAGAAAATTTCAGAAGGCTTGAGCGATCTTTATGGTTTCGATGTTCAAGTGAAGAAAACCGACGGCAAGAAAGTCGCATTGCGCTCGAATATGGCCGAGTACAAAGGCGACGGCAAAAAACTTTCGGCTGAGATTATGAAGCTTCGTAAGAAAATGAAGAAAGCCTCGGATTCGCTCGAGTTCGAAGATGCAGCTCGCATTCGTGATGAAATCAAACGGCTTGAGATCTTACAGCTGACGATGCTCGAAGGTGATACCGATAAAAACTTTGCTGAAACCGTCGATGGCAAGATCTCTAGCTAATTAGATGAGCGACGCACTCAAAGACCTTATTAGAGACTTTCCAACGACGCCGGGTGTGTACCTCATGAAGAACGCACTCGGTAAAGTGATTTACGTTGGTAAAGCGAAGAGTCTTCGCGCGCGTGTTCGCAGCTATTTCAATCCAACGACTCAAGAAAACAGTCTTAAGACGCGCCATCTGGTGAATCAGATTCATCATATCGACTACATGCTGACGCAGTCGGAAGTTGAGGCGTTCTTACTCGAAGCTTCGCTCATTAAGAAATTTCGCCCGCGCTATAATATTCGTCTCAAAGACGATAAGGCGTATCCGTACATTCGTTGTTCTTGGGATCATGATTTCCCAAGATTTTCTCTCGCACGACGAGTGCAGCAAGACAAATCGCTTTATTTTGGCCCTTATACGTCGTCGATGGCGGTGCGAGAAACGCTTCGTTTTTTAGAGCGCACATTTAAAATTCACGATTGCACGGATAGTTTTTTTAAAATTCGCACGCGGCCTTGTATCGCGTATCAAATGGGTCACTGTTCTGCTCCATGCGTGAGTTTGATTGGCAAAGATGAGTATCGGCAAGATGTGCAGCGCGCGCTCGACTTTTTAAAGGGTCGAAGTGCGAAGCTGATGAAGGACCTGCAGGTCAATATGAAGGACGCCGCGAAAGCCGAACGCTTTGAAGCGGCAGCGAAACTTCGTGATTCGCTCTATGCGATGGAACGGATTTGGGAGAAACAAATCGTTGTTTCGTTGAAAAAAGATATCGATCAAGACGTAGTCGCATTCGTTGGTGATCCACGTGGTACGGTTGTCGAGACGCTTCACGTGCGCGCGGGACGTGTGATTGGAACTCGCCCTCACTTTTTACCAAAGCTCGATCCGCATTCGAAAGAAGAAGATGTGCAGGAATGGCTGACGTCATTTCTCAATCAATACTATGCGGAAAACTTTGTACCGGATGAGATTTTGCTCTCAGTCACGATCGGCGCCGACGTGACGAAGCTTTTGAAAGCCGTTTTGCATGAGCGGTTTGGAAAGTCGCCATCGATTGAGCTCGCAACTGGGCAAGAGGGCAAAAAGTTGCTCGAGATGGCGCAACAAAATGCGCAGAGCCACTTCAATGACATCGTTTCGAAACGTGATCATCAGCTGCAAGGTCTGGATCAGATTAAAGCGAAATTCTCACTCGAGGAATTGCCGAAACGAATTGAGTGTTACGACATCTCGCACTTTCAAGGAACTGAGAACGTCGCCAGCCAAGTCGTGTTTGAAGATGGGGTTCCTAAAAAAGAAGACTATCGTCGCTACAAACTGCGTACGTTCGAGGGAGCCAATGATTTTGCGGCGATGAAAGAGGTCTTATCCCGCCGGTTTCAACATACGGAGTACGATGATCCGCAACTGATTGTTGTTGATGGTGGCAAAGGTCAGCTCAGTATGGCGGTGCAGGCGTTGAAAGAAGTCGGGCGCATCGATATCCCAGTTGTGGGTTTGGCGAAGGCACGCACCAAAGGTGAGTTCTCAGATGCAGAACTGAAATCGACGGAAGAGCGATTCTTTATTCCGGGTCGACAAAACCCGGTGACATTTCCATCGAACTCGGCGGCGTTTCAAATTCTCGTCGGCATTCGCGATGAGGCGCACAGATTTGCCATCAATTATCATCGTAAGCTCAGGGGAAATCGCACGCTCGAGAGCGAACTCGATGCGGTGTTAGGTCTCGGTGAAAAACGTAAGAAAATGTTGCTCGATAAATTCGGGACGGTCGAAGCGATTCGTCACTCGAGCGTTGAAGATTTAGCGTCGTTGAAAGGTTTCAATCGAGTTTTGGCGGAGAGAATTTTGCTGCAATTGGAAGAGGGGCAAGCGCAAGAAAGCGGTGAGGCCTCCGACGTGGCAGAGGCTCCCAGCGATTCGGAATAAACTACTGAAGCCGGTGATCGGTCGAGCGATGTTTCACGCCACACGATTCACAATGCGCTTCTTCATGCGCCATGTTCGCGATGTGATCGACCTTGTGCTGAAATTTCAAATCACTGCCACAAAGACAGCAAGTAAGATGATCGTGAACGGCTTCTTCCTGCCATTCCTTCTTAGTAACATGCCATTCCGCAACTTTTGCTTTATCTGAAGTATCCATCCTGGAAGCTCCTGTTATGTCCTAACCACCTATCGGACCTCCCCCGTCTCAACTTGAGACAAAAAAGGTGCCCCAAAAAGGGTTCCAGGTTCCTTTTTCCAACCGTCGCGCGTCATCGATCCTGACGCATGGTAGTTGGAAAAAGGAACCTGGAACCTTTTTGGGGTTTGACCGGGTCGTTGGGGGCGGACTTAAATGGGGGCCGTGAAAAATGAGCTGCAATATATAGAAGAGGTTTTGG
>Ga0105239_10010468_pt1 | contig 10368 bp, 11 predicted proteins | sample KBSC44metaG_FD_92761 | JGI IMG/M metagenome (GOLD analysis project Ga0105239, IMG submission 92761) | Corn rhizosphere microbial communities from Kellogg Biological Station, Michigan, USA - KBS C4-4 metaG | ecosystem: Host-associated > Plants > Roots > Rhizosphere > Soil | place: Michigan, USA...
AACCTTCCGCCAGGTTGTTTTCGACAAAGGCGCGATCATTGGTCTCATAGGCGCGGTAATAGCCCTTGGCCAGGTCGATAAGTTCCATCTACTGCTCCTCACGTGCCAAGCGATTTTTCCAATGCATCCATCAGATGGTTGGTTCCATGCTCGCGCGAGCCGGCATCGTCATAGCCGTCGAGATAGTCGCCATATTCGGTGAGGATGAATTTGGTCCCGCCATTGTCCGGCTTGAGTTCGATGGCCGCCTGGGAGACGGAAATCTTGCGGTCATCCAGATGCATCACATAGCTGTAGATGATGCGCCCTTCGCTGTCGGCCGTGGGCTCGACAATGTCGAGATAGATGCAGTCGAATTTCGACACCATGCCGGTCTTCCAGCGTCCCGCCGCATGCTCCTTGCCGCCTTCGCGAAAATCAAAGCTGCGGCTGACGGGGGTCCATTCCGCGCCGCCGCCGAACCAGGCATCTTTTTTCTTCTGGTCGGCAAAGGCGGCGAAGACGCGCTGGGGCGAATGTTTCCAATGGCGGGTGATGGTGAAGCTGGCATGGGTGACGGAACGAGACATCAGTGGATTCCTTTGAGGTGCGTGGCAAGCTTGTCGAGAATTTCGCCCCAGCCTTTGCTGCGGTCGTCGGCGGTTTCCCAGGTGTAGAACACCGAATGGTCCGTGAGGATCAGATGCGTGCCGCCCTGGTCTTCGAGGAATTCGACCACGCAGATGGTGGTGGACATGCGCTGGTTTCCGGCAGGTTCGGCGATGTCATGCATGCTTCCGGCGGTGACAATGCGCCGGTCTTCGACGATATCCTCGAAGCGGCCGTCACTCTTGAACCGGGGTTCTCCCACCGGCCCAAAGAAAGCCATCTGCCGTCCGTGAATGCGAAAATCCACTTCGCAATCGGCTACGACCCAGTCGCCGCCCGGCGCGAACCATTTGATGTACTGTTTGGGATCGGCCCAGGCCCGGAATACCCGCGCCACGGGCACATCATAGCGGCGTTCCACCACAGTGGTGGCGGTCACGGCGCGTGGATGCATTTCATTTTTCTTTGGGGCGGGTACAGTGCTGGTCGATACGGCGTGTTCGGACATCTTACTCTCCTTTGACATAGTGAAGCCGGACGACGCCGTTCTCGAACGCCTTGAGGCCGGCGCGTTTCAATTTGGTTTTCGGCGCGCCTTGCAGATAGCGAATGCCGGCGCCCAGCAGCACCGGGTTCTGGAAAATCCAGAACTCGTCGATTGCGTCCAGCTTCAGAAAAGAATGCACCAGGCCGGGACTGCCGAAAATCATCAGGTCCCGCCCCGCACCCTGCTTGTCGGCAAAAATCTCTCCGGCGTCGCGCCGCAGCTGGACATTGTTCCAGTCGCTGGCTTGCATGGTGCGCGAAAAGGTCAGCTTGGGAATCTGCTCCACCCAGCGGGCATGTTCGAACCGCGGCGCGTCCGGCTTGTCCAGCAGAGTCGGCCAATAACCGCGCATCATGTCATGAACGGTGCGGCCATAGACCGCCGCACCGGCGGTGGAGATCAATGCGTCCGCATCGCCGAAGATGGCGTCATCGATGGTGATCCAGTCCATTTCGCCCTTGGGTCCGGCACAGAAGCCATCCAGCGAGACATGCATCAGGGAAATCAGCTTCCTCATTTGTCGTCCTCGGGTTTGGTTTCATCCAGCCACGCGCCCAGCCGGTCCAGGTTGCGCTCCCACATGCGGCGGCGGTCGGCGACCCACTGCTCCGCCTGGCTGAGCATCTTGGGATCGATGCGGCAGGTCCGGACCCGGCCGACCTTTTGGCTGGTCACCAGCCCGGATTCTTCCAGCACTTTCAGGTGCAGCATGGCGGCGGGCAGCGACATGGGCAGCGGCCTGGCCAGTTCGCTGACGGTAGCTGGCCCCTGGACCAGCCGTTCCACCAGGGCCCGGCGGGTCGGGTCGGCCAGGGCGGCAAAGGTCTTGTCGAGCTGATAGTTAAGCATGTGCTTAATTATCTGGAGGCCGGATCAATTGTCAAGAACTTGCTTAAGTATTTTTGAGCCCTGCCCTTTGGACAAGCCTGCCTTGCTATCCGCTGGATTCACCTTTGCGGTATAACCGCCCGCCGCAGAGGAGGACCGCCGATGTCCGTCCAGACCCAGCTCAAGCGCATTACGGTTCCCGAGATTCGTGCCCATAAGGGCAAAGAGCCCATCGTCAGCCTCACCTGCTATCACGCCCACACCGCGCGGCTGCTGGATTCCCATGTCGACATCATGCTGGTGGGCGACAGCCTGGGCATGGTGATGCATGGCTTGGAAACCACGTTGGGCGTGACACTTGACATGATGATCACCCACGCCAAGGCAGTGATGCGCGGTTCCAAGCGCGCGCTGGTGACGGTGGACATGCCGTTCGGCAGCTACGAGGAAAGCCCCGCGATCGCATTCCGCAATGCCGCGCGCGTGCTGCAGGAAACCGGCGCCACCGCGGTGAAACTGGAAGGCGGCACCCGTATGGCAGAGACCATCCAGTATCTCACCCAGCGCGGCATTCCGGTGATGGCCCATATCGGCCTGACCCCGCAGATGGTGCATGTCAAAGGCGGCTTCCGCACCACCGGCCGCGATGAAAGCGAATGGCCGGCGCTGCTCGCCGACGCCCAGGCAATTTCCGATGCCGGCGCCTTCGCGGTGGTGCTGGAAGGCATGGCCGAGCCCTTGGCGGCGCGCATCACCCGCGACATTCCCATCCCCACCATCGGCATCGGCGCCAGTCCCGAGTGCGATGGCCAGGTGCTGGTGATGGAAGACATGCTGGGCCTCAACCCCAACCCGCCCAAATTCGTGCGCCAATATGCCCAGTTGGGACCGGCCATCGAAGCGGCGGTCCAGGCCTATGCCAAGGACGTGCGGGAGCGCCGCTTCCCGGGGGCGGAGAATGTCTACCCCATGAAAAAGGCCCAATAGGCGAAAAAGCCCAATAAGAGCCGTTTTTCCGGGCGAATTCTTACCGCAGGACGCATTGCGCGCAGCCCCCGCGCGGGCTAATTAACCCGGCCCGTCAAAGGCTTCGGGAAATCCCCGGCCCATGAAGGCCCCGGCTCCGTTGGGGGCCAATAAAAGGCCCCGCCCCGTAAGGGGCAAATAAAAGGAATGTCGCCCTGTGAGTGATATTTTCCGCGAAGTCGAGGAAGACGTTCGCCGCGAACGGCTGCAGAAGCTGTGGAAGGCCTATGGCAGCTACGCCGTCGTGGCGATAGCGCTTTTGTTCGCGGGCATCGCGGGCTGGCAGGTCTGGGAGCGCCGTGAACAGCAGGAACGCCAGAAGGTTTCCGACGCCTTCATCGCCGCCCAGCGCATCACCAATCCGCAATCCGCCGCCAGCGCTTTCGCGGACATGGCCCGCACCGCGCCCACAGGCTACGCCCAGGTGGCGCGCCTGTCCCAGGCAGGCGCCATGCTGACGTCGGGCCAACGCGACGGCGCCATCGATCTTTACAAGCAGATCGCCAAGGACGATAGCGGCCTGATCGGCTCCGTGGCGCGGCTGCGCGCCGGCTGGGCGCTGGCCGAAACCGCCTCGCGCACCGAACTTGTCGAACTGCTCAAGCCGCTGGACCAGCCGGGCAATGCCTGGCGGCTGAACGCCCGCGAAGTGCTGGCCTATGCCGATTATCGCGCCATGGACACCAAATCGGCACTGACCAAATATTCCGAACTGGCGGCCGATCCGGAAAGTCCGCAAGGCTTGCGCAGCCGGGCGCAGGCGATGGCCGCCTTCCTGAAGAATGGCGGTGCGGTCAATTATGGCACCGTCCCCGCTGACGCGGCCCTGCCGCCGTCGCAGGCGGGCGATTCCGCGCCGGTCGCGGCGGCGAAATAGATGAAATCTCGCAGCCTTTGCCTGGTGCTGGTCGCCGCTTCGCTGCTGCTCGGTGGCTGCTCGGTGCTCGACGAGGTCGGAAGCTGGTTTTCCACCAGCGGCAAGAAATCCAACCTGCGCGGCGTGCGCATTCCGGTGATGTCGCTGGATGCCGACCTCAAGCCCGATCCCACCATTGCCGGCACGCCCATCCAGTTGCCGCCGCCCTACCAGAATCCGGAATGGCCGCAGCCCGGCGGTTATGCCTCCAACGCCATGTACCATCTGGCGGCGCCGGGACGGCTGCGCGAGATCTGGAGCCAGGACGCCGGCAAGGGCAATGACCTCGATTCCCATCTCACCTCGGCGCCGGTGGTGGGTGGCGGTTTGATCTACGCGCTGGATGCGGAGGCGCATATCTATGTCTTCCGCGCCACCGACGGCCGCCCCGTTTGGAACCGCAGGCTTGCGCCCAAGAATGGCACCGACATGCCGACCTTGTGGGGCTTGCTGGGCAAGCACAATACCGTGGACCCGCCGCAGGGCATGGGCGGCGGCGTGGCCTATGACGACGGCAAGATCTTTGTCACCTCCGGCTTCGGCGTCCTGCGCTGCCTGGACGCGCGCACCGGGCGCGACATCTGGCAGAAAGATCTGGGCATGCCGATCGTCAATGCCCCGGTGGTGAATGGCGGGCGCATCTTCGTCTCCACCCATGACAATCATTTCTACGCCTTCGCCGAAAATGACGGCCGCCAGCTCTGGGATCATCAGGGCATTACGGAATCCCAGGGCATGCTGGCCTCCACCAATGCGGCGGTGTCGGGCGAGACGGTGATCGCGCCCTACACATCGGGTGAAATCGTGGCCTTGCGGGTGCAGAACGGCCAGGTGGGCTGGAACGATGTGCTGTCGCGCAGCGGGCATGTCACCGCTTTGTCCGCGCTCGACGATGTCGCGGGGCGGCCGGTGATCGATCGCGGCGTGGTCTATGCCATCAGCCAGTCCGGCCTGATGGCGGCCTTCAGCGTCAATACCGGCGAGCGGCTGTGGTCGCGCGACATTGGCGGCATCCAGACCCCCTGGGCGGCCGGTGATTATGTCTATGTGCTGGACAACAATGCCCGCCTGATCTGCCTGACCCGCAAGGAAGGCCGGGTGCGCTGGATCCACCAGCTGCCGCAATATGAGGATATGGAAAAGAAATCCGATCCCATCATCTGGGCGGGGCCGGTGCTGGTGTCCGACAAGCTGATCCTGGTCTCCTCCAACGGCTATGCGGAGGCGATCTCACCCTATGACGGCAAGCTGGCAGGCCGGGTGGAGATTCCCGACGGCACCACCATCGCGCCGGTGGTAGCCAATGGCATCCTCTATCTCTACACCTCCGACGCTGAACTCGTCGCCCTGCGGTGATGCAAGATGCCGCTCAAGCTCGCGATTGTGGGCCGGCCAAACGTCGGCAAGTCTCGCCTCTTTAACCGGCTGGCGGGCCGCACCGCCGCCATCGTTCATGACACGCCAGGGGTGACCCGCGACCGCCAGGCGGTGGATGCGGAGTATGAAGGCCTGGCGCTGCGCCTGATCGATACCGCGGGCTTTGAGGATGCCGCCACCGGCAGCATTTCCCATCGCATGACCCAGCAAACCCTGACGGCGATTCAGGAAGCCGAAGCCTTGCTGTTCCTGATCGACGCCCGCGCCGGCGTGACGGCGGGCGATCAGATCATCGCGAGCGCGCTGCGCAAGTCGGGCAAGCCGGTGATCCTGGCGGCCAACAAATGCGAAGGCCGGGTGGAACCGCCGGCGGAAGCCTATGGCCTGGGCTTCGGCGAAGCGATCGCAATTTCAGCCGAACACAATCTGGGCATGGAAAATATCGTCGCGACCCTGGAAGCTCTCGCTCCGGACGCGGAAGTCGGCGAAGAAACAGAAGAGGAAGAAGAAGAAGCGGAATTCAGCGAAGACGATGAGCCGGAAGAAGAGGTCGTCGTCAACTATCTGGACCGCCCCTTGCGCCTGGCGCTGGTGGGACGGCCCAATGTCGGAAAATCCTCGCTGTTCAACAACCTGTTGGGCGAGGAACGGTCTCTCACCGGCCCGGAAGCGGGCCTGACCCGCGACGCCATCACCGCGCCCTGGAAAGCGGGGACGCGCGATGTGTTGCTGCACGACACCGCGGGCCTGCGCAAAAAGGCGCGCGTGGCGGGTGAGACGCTGGAGGAAATGTCGGTCGCCTCCACGCATGAAGCCATACGTTTCGCCGATTGCGTGATCGTGATGATCGACGCCACCGCCCCGTTCGAAAAACAGGACCTCACCATCGCCGACCTGATCGCCCGCGAGGGTCGCGCCCTCGTCTTTGCCATCAACAAATGGGACCTCTTGGAGAACAAGGCGGGTGCGATCTCACGCATGCGCGAGAAGCTGGACCGGCTGTTGCCGCAGGTGGCCGGCGCGCCTTTGATCGCCACCTCGGCACGCACCGGCGAAGGCCTGGAACGGCTGGAAGCGGCCATCACCGAAGCGGACAAGGCGTGGAACACCCGTATTTCCACCGCCACCCTGAACCGTTTTCTGGGAGAGGCGCTGCAGCGCCATGCCACGCCTGCCATCAGCGGGCGCCGCGTGCGTATCCGCTACATGACCCAGCGCAAGGCGCGGCCGCCCAGCTTCACCTTGTTCGGCAACCAGCTCGACGCCCTGCCCGAGGCCTATCTGCGCTATCTGCAGAACGGGCTGCGCGAGACGTTCGGGCTGAAAGGCACGCCGCTGCGGTTCTCGGTGCGCAATTCCAAGAATCCGTACGCGACAAGAAAATAAACTTTCTTGCCATGCCCACGGAAGCGGGCATCCAACTTGTTTCATGGATTCCCGCCTTCGCGGGAATGACATCTATTTCTGAAAATTGACACTCGTCCCGTTGCCGTCAAAATCCGGCGACAGCATCTCGACGATCTTCGGCGCCATGTCTTCGGGCACCGGCAAGGTGGCGGGATCTTCGCCCGGCATCGCCTTGCGGCGCATGGCAGTGCGCATCGGCCCCGGATTGATCAGGTTGACCTTTACCTTGGTCCCTTCGCATTCCTGCGCATAGGTCAACGCCATGCTTTCCAGCGCCGCCTTGCTGATGGAATAGGCGCCCCAATAGGCTGTGTGTTTCCTCGCCGCGCCGCTGGTGACAAACAGCGCGCGGCCGGCATCGGAGAGACGCAACAGTGGGTCGAGCGAGCGGATCAGCCGCCAGTTGGCGCTGACATTGACCTCCATCACTTCCTGGAAGACCTTGGGCTCCAGATGCGCCAGCGGCGTCAATTGTCCCAGCACCCCGGCATTGCCGAAAAACGCATCCAGCCGGCCCCAGCGCTCAAAGATCGAAGCGCCCAGCCGGTCGATGGCATCGCCATCGCGCAGGTTCATCGGCACCAGCGTGGCGGTGCCGCCCACTTTCTGGATTTCGTCGTCCGCCTCTTCCAGCCCGCCCACGGTGCGCGCCACCAGAATCACATGCGCGCCGGCCTTGGCCAGCGCAAAGGCGGCGGCGCGGCCGATGCCGCGCGACGCGCCGGTGACAAGCGCTATGCGCCCTTCCAATGTTCTTGTCATGAAGGCTTCCTAGGCGACGTCCGCCAGCAGCGACAATTGCCGCGTGCCGCCGCTGATGTCGGTCAGCGCGATGGGGTAGTCGCCGGTGAAACAGGCATCGCAGAAAGCCGGCGCGCTCGCCACGCGCTCCGCCTTGCCCATGGCGCGGTAGAGCCCGTTCATGGAGATGAAGGCCAGACTGTCGGCGCCGATGAAGCGCCGCATCTGTTCCACGTCCATCTTGTGGGCCAGAAGATCGTCGGTATTGGGCGTGTCCACGCCATAGAAGCAGCTATGGGTGGTGGGCGGCGACGAGACGCGGAAATGCACTTCCGCGGCGCCGGCATCGCGCACCATTTCCACGATCTTCTTGGAGGTGGTGCCGCGAACGATGGAGTCGTCCACCAGCACCACTTTGCGGCCCTTGAGCTTGGCGCGGTTGGGATTGTGCTTCAGCCGCACGCCGAGATGGCGGATGGACTCTGATGGCTCGATGAAGGTGCGGCCGACATAATGGTTGCGGATGATGCCCAGCTCGAACGGGATTTTGGCGGCATTGGCGAAGCCCAGCGCGGCGGGCACGCCGCTGTCCGGCACCGGGATGACCATGTCGGCTTCGACCGGGGCCTCCTCGGCCAGGACCGCGCCGATATTCTTGCGCGCCTCATAGACGTTGCGCCCTTCCAGGGTTGAATCGGGCCGCGCGAAATAAATGTATTCGAAGACGCAGAAACGGTGCGCCTGTGGTTTGAAGGGAAAATGGCTGTGGACGCCGTCCTTGTCCACCACCACCATCTCGCCGGGCTTCAAGTCGCGCACATATTCGGCGCCGATGATGTCCAGGGCGCAGGTTTCGGACGCAAAGATCACCGCCCCGTCCAGATTGCCCATCACCAGCGGCCGCACGCCATTGGGATCGCGCACCCCGATCAGCTTTTTGGAGGTGAGCGCCACCAGCGAATAGGCGCCCTGCACCTGGCACAAGGCATCGATCAGCTTGTCGACAATGCGCGCTTTGGAGCTGCGCGCCGTCAGATGGACGATGGTCTCGGTATCGGACGTGGATTGGAAGATTGCACCTTGCCCCACCAGTTCCTGGCGCAGGGTATGGGCGTTGGTGAGATTGCCGTTATGGGCGATGGCCAGACCGCCGCCTGCCAGATCGGCGAAGATGGGCTGGATGTTGCTGGCGCGGCTGCCGCCGGCGGTGGAATAGCGGTTGTGGCCGATGGCGAAGCGGCCTTTGAGGTTTTTGGCGGCGGAGGAACCGCGCCCGAAGGCGTCACCCACCAGGCCGGCATGACGCTCGGCGATGAAATGGCCATGGTCGTAGGTGACGATGCCGGCCGCTTCCTGGCCACGATGCTGGAGCGCATGCAGGCCCAGCACCGATAGCGCGCCCGCATCGGCATGGTCGAAAATCCCGAACACGCCGCATTCTTCATGCAGCGAATCCCCATCGTCCGGAGAAAAGTCCCACATAGGATCGCTTGCGCCGGTCATCGGTTCCCGCCGGTCTGTACGAGCCTGTCTAACGCCTGGCGGTCGCCGGCGCCATAGGATTTCGGGGGCGCGGCTGCGCTCTTCTGCTGCACATCTTCGGCCTTTGGCGCGGTTTTGGGCGCCTTTTCCGCCTTGCGGATCAGCTCTGCCATAGGGTCATGCCTCGAAACGGGATTCAGGGGCGCGGCGGCGGGCTGGTTCCGCGCGTTCCGCTCGTCCTTCTGCTCCGGCGCCGCTTGGCGGATCTCTTCATGCTGGGGGACATAGGCATAGTCATGAGGCTGCCCCGGAACCACCGACAACAGGATATCGGCGGTGTCCTGCACCATCGGCAGCAGCTTGGCTTCAGTCACCCAGTTCGGTTGCTTGCGGATGGGGACGAAATAGGTAAACGCCATATACGCCACACCCACGATCACCAGACCGCGCACCACGCCGAAGGCGACACCGGCCGCGCGATCCAAGGGACCAATGGGCGAGCTTTTCACGCTTTGGCTGAAGCGGTGGCTCATGAAGGCGAAGGGAATGAACACCGCCAGGAACACGGCGGCATAAGCCAGCAGGCTGGCCAGCCAATCGGCGTTCACCAGGCTTTTGGCCATGGGCACCAGATAGGGCCCAAAATAGAGGCAGGAAAAAGCCGCCGCCGCCCAGGCGAAGATGGTGAGCGTTTCCCAGATGAAGCCGCGCCATGCGGCATAACCCGCCGACACCACGATGATCAGCACAACCAGGCAGTCGATGAAGGAAACCGACAGACTCATGATTCGAGTTTAGCACGCCCAGGGGTTTTTGGGGGCTGCGGCTCAGGAGCGAATCTGAGCAGGTCCGCAACACTGGTAATTTCCGTTAACGAAAGACCGGGGTCGTGCGTCTTGGTTCCGGCCGGAATAAAGGCCGACTTGAAGCCCAGCTTGGCGGCTTCCTTGAGGCGGGCGTCGGCCTGGGGCACGGGACGGATATCGCCCGAAAGGCTGATCTCACCGAAAAACACGCAATCGCGCGGCAAGGGTTCTCCACCGAAAGAGGAAACCAGCGCGGCCGCCGCCGCCAGGTCCGCCGCGGGTTCACCGATTTTCAGCCCGCCGGCGACGTTCAGATAGACATCCGAAGCGCCGATTCCAACCCCGGCCCGGGCATCCAGCACCGCCAGGATCATGGCCAGCCGTCCGGTGTCCCAGCCCACCACGGCGCGGCGCGGCGTGCCGTAGGAGGTCGGCGAAACCAGCGCCTGGATTTCGCACAACAAGGGCCGCGTGCCTTCCAAACCGGCAAACACCGCCGTGCCGGGCGACGCCGATTTGCGGTCGCCCAGGAACAGCGCCGAAGGATTGGCGACTTCGGCCAGCCCCTTGCCGGTCATCTCGAACACGCCGATCTCGTCCGTCGCGCCGAAGCGGTTCTTGACCGCGCGCAGCACCCGGAAGTGATGGCC
>Ga0105239_10010472_pt1 | contig 10367 bp, 5 predicted proteins | sample KBSC44metaG_FD_92761 | JGI IMG/M metagenome (GOLD analysis project Ga0105239, IMG submission 92761) | Corn rhizosphere microbial communities from Kellogg Biological Station, Michigan, USA - KBS C4-4 metaG | ecosystem: Host-associated > Plants > Roots > Rhizosphere > Soil | place: Michigan, USA...
CAGCAACCGCACTTTCGCTTATTATTTTAAAGAAACCAATCTGGCCGGTGGCCTTAACATGCGTACCACCGCAAAGTTCCTTACTGAACTCGTCGTCGAAAGTGATTACGCGTACGTACTCACCGTATTTTTCGCCAAACAGGGCTGTTACGCCGCTGGTTATAGCCTCGGCGTATAATACGCTTCGTTCCTCTTTTAAGGCAATATTTTCGCGGACTTTTTGGTTAACGATGGCTTCTATCTTAGCCAGTTCCTCATCGGTTACCTTAGCAAAGTGCGAAAAGTCGAAACGCAAATAGTCCGGGTTTACCAGTGAACCTTTTTGGTTTACGTGGCTGCCCAATACCTGTTTCATCGCAGCATGCAGCAGGTGCGTAGCGCTATGGTTGCTGTTGGTACGGTTACGCAAAGCCGGGTCAACAATGGCGGTTAGCGCATCGTCAATATCCTGCGGCAGTTTATCAGTAAAATGAACAATCAGGCCGTTCTCTTTTTTAGTATCAGTAACTTCAATTACTTCACCATCCGGAAAAACCAGTTCGCCTTTATCGCCTACCTGGCCACCGCTTTCAGCGTAGAAAGGGGTTTTATCCAATACAATTTGATATTGCTCTGTTCCCTTTGCTTTTACCTTGCGGTATTTTACAATATGGGCAATCGTTTCAGTTTCATCATAGCCGGTGAATTCAACGGTGTCGTCATCTTTTAAAACTACCCAATCGCCGGTATCAATGGCGGTAGCAGCGCGGGAGCGAGTTTTTTGCGCATGTAGTTCTTTTTCAAAACCTGCCGCATCAACTGTCCATCCTTTTTCACGAGCCATCAATTCTGTTAAATCCAGAGGAAAACCAAACGTATCCGACAATTCAAAAGCAAACTCACCGACGATGATTTTATTTTTAAACGCTGCTTCAAATTTATCCCATTTGTCACCCATCTCCTCTAGTGACTTTGCAGAGGTATAAGGAATGTTAGAATTAATAAATTGCTCAAATCGATTGATTCCGATTGACAGAGTCCTCAAAAAGCTAACCTCCTCCTCCAAAACAACCTTCTGCACAAAATCCTTCTGTTCAACCAAATTATCAAACACACCTTTAAACTGCTCTGCCAATAACGGCACCAACTGGTTTAAAAATGGTTCTTTGAATCCTAAGTATTGATAACTGTACCTAACTGCACGGCGTAATATCCTGCGAATAACGTATCCTGCTTTATTATTTGATGGCAACTGCCCATCTGCAATGGCAAAGCTTATGGCACGGATATGGTCGGCTAGTACACGCATGGCAACGGCTTCGTTCCAGCCTTCTTCGCCGGGCTTGGCAGCGCTGTTGTAGGTTTTGCCACTCTTTTCAGCAATAAAGTCTATCAGTGGAGTAAACACATCCGTATCATAGTTTGAGCTTTTCCCCTGCATCACCCGCACCAAACGTTCAAAGCCCATACCTGTATCCACGTGTTTCGCCGGCAATGGCTGAAGTGAACCATCTTTCAGGCGGTTAAACTGCATAAACACGTTGTTCCATATCTCAATAACCTGCGGGTCGTCAGCATTTACTAAGCTTGCTCCGCTTACCTTTTGGCGTTCTTCATTCGAACGGTTATCATAATGTATTTCAGAACACGGTCCACAGGGACCGGTTTCGCCCATTTCCCAAAAGTTATCTTTCTTGCTGCCCATCAGGATGCGGTCTTCGGGAACGTATTGCTTCCAAAAATCAAATGCTTCCTGGTCTATCGCTAAGCCTTCCTTTTCGTCGCCGCCGAAAACGGTGACATACAGGCGATCTTTTTCAATGCCGTAAACATTTGTCAGTAGTTCCCAGCTCCACTCAATGGCTTCTTTTTTAAAGTAATCGCCAAAGCTCCAGTTGCCCAGCATCTCGAACATGGTATGGTGATAGGTATCTATACCTACTTCCTCCAAATCGTTATGCTTGCCCGATACGCGCAAACAGCGCTGCGTATCAACCGCCCGTTTAAATTTCGGCGTTTCCTCGCCCAAAAAAATCGCTTTAAACTGGTTCATCCCCGCGTTGGTAAACATCAGCGTAGGGTCGTTTTTAATTACAATAGGCGCCGAGGGCACAATGGTATGTCCCTTCGATGCAAAAAAATCAAGAAAAGCCTGACGAATTTGAGTAGCTGTCATGGGGCAAAGGTAAGTATTAGTCCGAAAGTCGGGAAGTCCGGAAGACCGAAAGTTGAATATCTTCAATAACGGGTGATACGCGGGTACGTACCGATTTCCGGGATGATGCCCGCCTCCTCACCACGTGTCGTCTTGCGCCGCTCTGGCAAAGCGTTCCATTTTTCCGGCAGAACACCCGGAACGCTATGAAAAATCCTGATTATCAGATGTTTAATTTTACTCCAATTATTAAATAAATATGACAGCTTTAAATAAGCGCTATAGTACCAGCCTTTATATCGAACTCACATAAAATTATTAAGGATAAATTAGTGCAAGATTAATTTGTTGAGTACAGCGTCTTTCGGACTCCCAAATTTACCGAACATTCCCTCTATCCCTGCTTCTCCAACAATAGTTTTACCGAATCAAAATCTGAAGCGGTTTCAATCAAATCTTTTAGTAACGGCCAGTCGGCCGCTTTTTCAAAGTTATTGCTGTAAACGCGGGTTACCGTAATAACAACTGCATTACCTTTTACAACCGCCCCTGCTGAAAAAGAGCCTGTTTTATTGGCCTTGTTCTTGGTTAATTCTTCAATCCCTTTAACAGCATACCCGGCAGGAATGGCTATCGAAATGGTATAGCTAAAACTACGGGCCGATGGCATATAAATATCCTTATCGCGCACTTTGTCTTTTTCATCAAGCTTTAAAAAACCACCGGTTAATTTCCCGGCGTCAATTATATAGTTATTACCTGCCTTTTTTACCAGGTTATCCATTTCGAACGATTCGGTATATTCAAATGTTGATCCTGCATTAAGGCCGCTATTTATTATTTTAAAGTTAGTTACTTTTTGGGGTTCCTGGCTAAACTTTGCCTTAATTTCATCGCTATAGTATTTTTCTTTGTCGTTATGTTCCTTTGCGAAAGCTCCTGTTACCTGCTCTGCAAATTTTTTAACCCCGGTGTAGTACTTATAACGCTTCTCCATTGTCTCGCCATTTCCCATTTCCACTATGCCGGCATCAATTTCATCAGCCAGCAAAAGGTCTTTTTGATCGTCATGCCTTAACGAACCTTTTTCTTTCACGGTCCTTTCAATTTTTAACTTTTTAAGATCGGCGCCTGCCAGGCTCACGTTTAGTTGTTCGTTAATATTATTCTGGCTGGCATTAGCTACCGGTAACACGTCCTCCGTTTCGGTAAAATCATATTCGTGGTCGTTACGCCTTTTTGGGTGCAGTACAATTACCTTTTCGCCCTGGAAACGGGCCGGTATCTCGTTAAAATGCGTGACTACGTCATCAAAACAAAGGTAAGCTGGCACACTGCCGTTTATCCTGATAAGGGCGTCAAAATCATCTGCGTTAAAAACGTTATCCAAACTATTGGTGTTACGCGATGCAACAAGCAATACATCGTGGTCAATTTTAAGCGCTGTTAATATAAAGCAAGCGTTTAATACATTCCCCTGGCTGTTTGCAGCGCGGTATTTCATAGCAGGCAGGTCCTGCAAATCATTGGGCAGGTAATGGCAAAAAGTATCATATTTCCATGTGGCATAAAATACTTTTGCCACGCTATCAGCCGATGCTGCCCGCAATGACTTCTTATCTTTAAACGCATTTTTAACTTTATCTAAAAGCATAAAATAAGGAAATGCTCTTTCAACAAAAGTCTTTTCAAAATTATATTTCCTGGCCTGAAGCATCGCCGTTTTACCGTCAAAATGGTTCTTTTCAATAATCTTGTCGGTGGGATCATCGTAAGCACTTCCTATTTCAATATAAGGATATTGCCGGTAGCCGGAGGTCCACAGTTGCCCCTTGTATTTGGGCACGTTAGTTAGCTTAAGGCTTAGCAGCAAATCGCCTTCAGCATTGTGGCTTTCTTCAAACGGTTTAGCCCCATTGGCGTATATGGCCCGTACCTTAATTTTTTTATTGAATTGAAAATCAATGCTGTAATACAAAACCGGGTATTCATCAACCAGAGATAATATATTATCATTGTCCTTATACAGGTTGCCTTCGTCCTTATCGGCAATGTCTTGTCTGCAAATGTAATAGTCAAGTACATCGCCAACCTGCAAATCAGGTATTGCAAGTTTACCTTTCTGATCTTTCGATTCATTTTTTGTTAAAATCTCTTCGCTTGTATTAACAATTATTTCTTTGCCGGCCGGCTTTATAACCTTTGCACCAATAAAAGTATTGTTTACGTCAACAAATTTTGCAAACAGCTGGGACGTAGTTTTGTCGAGCTTTTTTTGATATTGAAGGGTTGAAAACTCATCGAGTGCGGTTTTATCGTTTATTTTCACCCTTTCATGAAAAATGCTGAACTTAGTGGTGCGCGTGGTAATACCAATAGCCCTGCCGAATTTTAGTTTACCACTCGATGCCCTTGAAAGGCTGAATGAACGTGCCAAAACAACGGCACTTTCTTTGCTCAAATTTGCCGGTATAGCAGTTACCTTAAATTCCGCAGAGGGGCTTCCCCACACATCGGTTTGAATTTTGGTTGCCTGCTCCGCATACGCACGCTTATCTTTTTCGCTTTGACCGAACGATGCGGTGTAAACCAGGGTGCACGCAGTAATAAGTAAAAGTCTTCTCATTCAGATATGGGTTTAAGGGTAATATTTTCGTTATATGTTTTGGCAAGTTGTTCTACATCTTTGTTCCATTGATCAAACTTTGCCACCGGCATGTGCGTATTTTTTACCAGGATGATTTTTTTATAAATAAGTTTACCCGGCTTGCTTTCGTAGTTAATATGAAATTCATAATCGGCATTGCTAATATTTAGCGGCGCTGGCACAGCACTTACTTTGTAATTGGCAGGTATGGTGAGTTCTGTTTCTTTGGTAATATTGGTTTTATAATCAAACCAATAGTCGTGCTTGCGCTCGTCAATTTTTATCGCCGAATTAACAAACTCCTTTTTGGGATCTAAATCAATATAGTACGCCTTGCTGAATACAGATACCGCGTTTTTAAAGTTCACTTTGTAACTCGCACTTAGGTCGGCGTCGGTATTGTAAATACTTGAAATATTCAGGTCCTTAATTTCATTATCGTTATTACTGTTTGACAGGTAACGGATAAGAGCCTCATCACTTCGTTCCTTTTTAATATTGTTCAGCCCGCTCAATATTTCCTCTTTATCCTCGCCTTTCCAAACGTGACTAACACTGCCTACAAGAGCGGTTCCTACAACCGCCAGCTTACTTGTTTCGTAATCAAAATTTTGCGTAGCCGAAGCCATGGGTATGCGCGTTAACAAATATTTATCACCGTTTTCTATCAGCACCTGCCTGCCCTGTATCCGCTCGGCATATTCATTTAAGCCGATATAGGTTTCGGTGGCATCTAAAAAAATAGTTTTGCCCTTATAGTTTAACGCACATATCATGTGGTTATCAACAGCCATCGACGGCGTGCTGTAATCATAGGCGATGTGATCAGTGCCCAGCCAGCAAAGGTGTGCATCATAACCTTGGGCCTTTAGTAACGACCTTGTCAAATTAGCCATGCCCTTGCAATCGCCATATTTTTTACGCAGTACTTCGTCGGCGCTTTCGGGCTTAAAGCCGGCAATCCCATTTTCAAAAGCTATGTAACGTATATTGTCCTGCACAAAATAAAATATGGCTTTTATTTTATCCATATCGCTTGTAAGTCCGGCAGTAAGGTCTTTCGCCTTGGCCGCTATTATAGCATCGTTGTTCTTAATTTCTTTAACCAGGGTTTTATACCAGTTGTATTGATCATCAAGGGTAGCGAAATACGTAAAATTGTGCCCCCCGGTATTGGCTGATTTACAAAGCACCATTATATGTGGATACAGGTAGCTTGGCCCGGGGCTGTTTTCTTCTCTTTTATTTGCCGGGATATTTTGAGCTGTATAGGTAAAGACGTCCACATCATCCTTACTGTTGTAAACCGTGCTTTTTTTGATATTGAAGCCGCCGAAATTCATCTCCTTCAGTTCCACTTTCATCCAGCGTGGAACAATAAAACTTATTTCGCGGGAAGTAACGGGCAGCGACTCAGAAAAATAAACCGAAGTAAAATACCGTGGGTCGAGTATGGTTTCGTTAAAAGTGACGTTGCCCTTGCTGCCGATCTTTGGCAGGCTCATGGGGAAATAGCAAATGCGGGCGTCTGAATAAAAAACATCATCGACGGAGTAGTAGGAGTATACGGGTTTAAAACCGTCGGGGGTATGGTTATCAACTTTGCATTTAACCTCGTCGATAGTAACCTGGTCGTTATACCCCTCCACAACCGGGATTTTCACGGCGTAATTATTACTTGTATAAACATCGTTTAAAACTTCTTTAACCTCAACGCGGTTAAACTTCGCATTATAAACAAATTGGTAACTCTGTTTGGATGAGATAGTTGCCGACGAGTCGGCCGGACGAGCTTTAACACAATAAACTGTAGCCAGGCAAAGGCAAAGGGCCGTAAAACACTTAATCATTATATTAAATCAGGGTGCACCTAAGATAATAATTATATACAAACCGGCATTAAAATAATGTATTTAAATATTTTTTTAAGTATCTGTTAATTTCAATGCGATATTCCTAAATTCCAATTAAACAATTACATTTGCATATGCCATATAAAGAACGGGAAATCAGCAAGATGTACTACACCATGGGTGAAGTGGCTATTTTATTCGACGTAAACCAATCGTTAATAAGATTTTACGAGAAGGAATTCGATATACTGCAGCCTAAAAAGAACAAAAAAGGCAACCGTTACTTTACCCCGGAAGACATAGAAAACCTTAAAATTATCTTCCACCTGATTCGCGATAAAGGCTACACTCTAACCGGCGCAAAAGAATACTTAAAAAATAACATGGCTGATTCCAAAGACAGCCACCGCGTAATCAGTTCGCTCGAAAATCTTAAAAAGTTTTTGATTGAGGTGAGGGATCAATTATAATTGAAGACACCCCAAATTAGCATTTTCTTAATTCGATTAAATTCGTGAAATTAGTGGCTATATGATAGCCAACCACAAAGGCGAAATCCCTTTCCTTATCCTGTTATTTCCATTTGTACTGGGCATTGGTTTAGCTATCAATTTTCCGTCGCCTCAATATATTAACTGGCTGCTTGTACCTGGTGTTGTTATTAGCCTGGTTTTCATCGCTCTTAATTTCACCTATACCCAACTTTCAGTTTATAAAAACCGATGGATCGGCGGCTCTTTGCTAACTATCATCCTGCTTTTATCCGGTTACATCAGCGTTATAAATAATAACGAGCTTAACAACCAAAAGCATTTCTCAAAAGTGTCTGCCCAATTCCTGGTTGCAAAAATTAACAGTGAACCCGCTTTTAAAAACGGCTGGCTTAGGTTTACGGTTAACGTGGAACAAACTGTAAATAACAACAAACACGCTGCAGCCATCGGAACGTTGCTCATCACCCTTAAAGACATTGCGCCCGATCTTGCCTATGGCGACGAACTGCTCATCCCCGCAAAATACAGCCCGGTAAACCCGCCTTTCAACCCTGCTGAATTTAACTATAAACGATACCTGGCCAACCAGAACATTTATTATCAGCAGTTTTTATTCCCCAAACAATACAGCGTGCTTGCAAAAGGTAACGGTAACGCGCTGATCACTTATTCGCTGCACAAGAGGCGGGTGCTGGTTGAGAAATTAAAACGCAGCATGCGCGATACCAGCGCAATTGCCGTAGCATCCACACTGATTTTAGGTTACAAAGCCGATCTAAGCGATGATGTATTGCAGGCTTATTCAAAAACCGGGACTATACACGTGCTGTCTGTATCCGGGGCACATGTGGCTGTTGTTTATATATTACTAACGTTTGCGTTTGGCTTTTTAGACCGCTTTAAATATGGCAAACTAATTAAAGCGCTTATTATAATAACGTTTATTTGGTATTATGCTATGCTTACCGGGTTCTCGCCGGCTGTTTGCAGGGCGGCGGTAATGATCAGCGTGGTGGTAATTGGGAAAACATACAACCGCTACATCAATTTGCTGAATATTATGGCGGCATCGGCTATGGGATTGCTGTTATATAACCCGCTTTATATTGTGGATGTGGGTTTTCAGCTCTCTTACCTCGCAGTATTCGGGCTAATTGTGTTGCAGCCAATTGTGTATAAGTGGCTCACATTTAAAAATAAATGGGCCGATAAATTATGGACAGCCTGTTCTGTGTCTATCGCTGCACAGGTTATTACCTTTCCGTTAAGTGCATTTTACTTTCACCAGTTCCCGGTTTATTTTTTAATCAGCAATTTGTTTATCGTTATCCCTACTGAGATAATTATGTACTCCGGTATTTTCCTGCTCCTGTTACCGCAAATGCCATTTGTGTCCAACGCGCTGGCCTGGGTGCTCGAAAATTCCATATTAGTAATGAATAGATTTTTAATATGGATAGAGCATCTGCCCTATGCGTCTATTTCAAAAATATGGCTCTCTACCCTCGAATATTTGCTGCTGTACGTTATTATTATCAGCCTTTTTTATTTTCTTTATGATAAAAAGAAATGGCTGATTAAGCTTGCGTTAACATGCGTTTTAATATTTTGTGTAAGTATGTGTATTGAAAAAATCAGTTCGTGGCGCAGCAACAATATAGCCTGGTTAAACGTCAATAAACACAAAGCAATAGTATTTAAAAACGGCAGCACCGCCGTTATATTCACCGATTTAAAAGACACCTCCAAAACTTACCGTTATTCGGTGCAGCCTTATTTGGATAGTTGCAGGATAGGTAACGTAAGATTACTGCCGCTAAATAAAAACATTAATATACCGTGGATGGCTAAACAAGGGGGACTGGTGCAATTTTTTAACAAACGGGTTGTGCTTCTAAACAGCCAGGTGGCTGATAACGGGCTTTCCCCAAAGTTAAGCGCCGATTATATTTACATTACCGGTAACCCGCACACCCAACTTGAAGCAATAAACAGTAACTTCGGTTACCGTTTACTGGTGATGGATGGCAGCAACAGCGATACCTATATCGATAAGTTTAAGGGCGAAGCCTTAAATAATAATATAAAATTTAAGGTCCTGAAACGTAACATTTCGCTGATCACGGTATCTAACTAACGCAATAAACAATAAAACAAAATTTGCATTTAAGTTAACAATACGCTAAATTGTATTAAAATAACCCTAAAAAACATGAATATTAAATTTTTTAACGTTGCCCTTGGCGTAGCACTTGCAGCAACCACATTGAGCGCCAGCGCGCAAAAAAATTACACATCGGGTATGGTGGCTTACACTACCGAAATGCGCGGTCAGCAGGCTGATGTTAAGCAATATTTTACTGCAGATTCAACGGCCATATTGATAACCTTAGGGCCTGCTAATGTGAAAGTGCTGACCACCGCCAAGCATGATTACCTGGCTGTTGTACTTGATGTACCGGTTGCAAACATGAAAAAAGCCGGTATAGCTACTCCTGCCGAACTTGAAGAAGGAATGTCACAAATGCCAACTTTTACATTTACACCAGGAACTGAAACCAAACAGATTTCGGGTTTTAACTGCAAAAAAGTAGTGGCGAAAGATAGCAAAAGCGGCAAAACATACGATGTATGGATCACTAACGACATTACCGTTCCTGACACCGCCATACCCTTCTACTATACTAAAATAGGCGGCTTTCCTGTTCAATTTACTGCATTCCAGCAGGGCCAGGAGCAGCCAATTACTATTTCGAGTGTATCAGACGCAAAAGCACCTGCCGGCACTTATGCAATTGCCAAAGACTTTGAAAAAGTTGGCATGAGCGATCTCGGCGGAGGCAGATAATTAACAATATTTCTCTCACAAAAAAGCCATCCGCAGCTAATGCGGATGGCTTTTTTTGTTTTTGATAACCTTTTATGCAGGTATCATTTCCCCCGCCAGTGCATTCACCCAATCATTAAATAACCGGGTTTCATAATCAACAGCTATTTGCGCATGTTGCTCCCATTGCGGCGAAAATTGTTTCAACTGGCTGATCATCTCTTCCAGGTGACCCTCTTCTTCTAATATTATTGATTTGACATTGACCTTGCTGCCTGCGTCGTCAAGTGCTTGCTGATAAACCGGGTAAAGTTCATCGGCACGTACCTCAATGGCATAAGTGACCAAGAGGTACGCCGCAAAGCGCAATTCCTTACCTGATAGTTTTAAAGCCTGTTTTAAGTACCGGCTA
>Ga0105239_10010473_pt1 | contig 10367 bp, 12 predicted proteins | sample KBSC44metaG_FD_92761 | JGI IMG/M metagenome (GOLD analysis project Ga0105239, IMG submission 92761) | Corn rhizosphere microbial communities from Kellogg Biological Station, Michigan, USA - KBS C4-4 metaG | ecosystem: Host-associated > Plants > Roots > Rhizosphere > Soil | place: Michigan, USA...
CCTGCGCGCCGGCCTGTTCGGCCCGCCGGGCACCCCCGAAGCCGCCTCGATCGCCGTGAAGCTGCTCTCGCTCGCCAAGTCGGACATCGTGCTGGAGATGCTGCAGGAGCAGATCCAGCAGAAGCAGGCGAATGATCCCGGCCCGGCCGCCATCGAGCAGCTCAAGCAGCACGCCGCCCTGGCCCAGCAGCAGGTGGAGCTCTCCGGCAAGGCGCAGCTGGCCGCCATCCAGGACCATGTCGCCGCCCTGTCGGATGCCCGCCGCGAGGAGCGCGAGCTCAAGCGCCTCTGGCTGGACAAGGTCGTCCCGACCCTCCGCGGCGCCCTCGACCCCGCCGCCGTCGCCGACCTCGAACGCCGCCTCGGTATCACCGGGACAACCCCAAACGCCCCGTTCCCCTTATCCCCGCCCTTCGCGGGAGAGGGGACACCGCCGCCCGGCCCCGTCCCGCCGTCGCCCCCACCGGCTGTAGGAGGTATACCGTTCGCCGTACAGGAGATTCCTTCCCAAAATGCCGGACCTGGAGACACACCCTGACCTGGTTAACACCGCGCCTCCCCCGGCGCCGCCGAACCCGTCCCCGTCCGCGCTGCCGCACTCGGTGACGGGGGGGGGGGCGGATTGGGCCGGATGGGAAGCCGTACCTGATGACCGGTCCGGGGACGGCGAAGTCGGCGGATGCGCTGTCGTCGAAGTGGGGAAGTCCGTGAGTGTACCGCTGCACTCACCGGTAAATGCACTGGTATGCATCTTGCATCGTTGCGGGTAGAATGCGAATACCTCGCGACCTTACCGGAATTCCGTTCTGTGCGCTAGCGTATAGTGAGTACGAAGAGGCGTGTATCCTACAATCACTACAGGCATACTCCGCAGTAAAGGAAATCCGACCAGCTATGCACAACAATACTGTAGCATGAGCAAGCCTGCTTACAAATCGAGCCGTGCGGGACGATAGAGAGCAGGATCACCCCCTAATGGAAGAGCCACTTCACTACTCAAGACCACCTGTAATCGAAGCCATTATCGATCTACATGTCGCGGAGTTTACCCCTGCGTCAACTGCTGCGACTATCCTCCAAGGCATGCTCGGAGCACGATTTTCCGACTCGCCGGAGGTAATGCTCACGCAGCCAAGCGACTCGGGTAACGTGTCGGTGGCGCCAGCGCAACGAATAGAAGGTCTACGTTTTAAATCATCTGACGGAAACCGCACTCTGGTTGCTGGTGAAAATGGCCTGTCTTACTCAGTAAGACGCCCCTACCCAGGCTGGGAAGTCCTGCGCGATGAGACCAAGGAATGTTGGGCCGCTTACTGCAAGGCGTATCGACCGCAAGCTGTTAATCGGATCGCCATTCGCTATATCAATCTTATACGCGTCCCTGTGTCTGACGATAACGAAGACGGCAAACTTGAAATAGATCTTGCTGATTACTTCAGGAATGGCCCTGTCATATCCGACGACCTTCCGAACATTGAGCATGCCGTAGGGTTCTACGTGCAAGTATTAATCAACCAACCTGATCTAAACAGCCAATTGCTCTTAAGACAGGCCAGAATTGGCACTGACGATCGAGACACGTTCAATGTAGCCCTCGATATTGACTTGTTTTGCACGGCAGAGTCTTGGTCAGCCGATGATGATTCGATTTGGAGTTTTTTGGAGTCTTTAAGGATCAGGAAAAACCAGGTTTTTGAGGCGTCTCTCACTTCCAAGGCCAAGGAATTATTCCGATGACGACTACTCTCTCTAACAAACGATCTGCGGGGACGACATCTTCTGTCGCGCAGGAGATTTACCGCGGCGCAAATCTCGAATCTTCTGAACAGGAATGGATGGACATGCTGTCCGGCGCCATTGATAATGGTTCGGCCGCGGTCACTATTTTTGGCAATCTCGATTTTTTCACGCCGGGTCATGTTGGTCATGTCGTAATCCGAGATATTTCACCCTCGCGCCTGGATTCGTTGCCTCCGATTGAGCTACCGGCCAATCCTCAGCAAGCTCAACCGGCGAGCGCGAGAACTCTAACATTCCGCTTCGATACGGTTGTTGAAGCCCAGGATCACTTCGCAGAGCAACTAATCTGCTGCTTCGAAGAGGCTGAGGTTGAGGATGGCGTCACGCACAGCGCCGAAGCACTGATCCAGGGATCGCTTAATAGCATGGGGAGCCTGATCGTAGATGGGCTAAAGGTTATCTATGCTAAGTTTCTTGAGAAGAATCCTCCGTTTGCGGCGGATCTCGTCTTGTGCTTAGGTCGCTTGCCGCAGGAGCTTGTTTTCCCTTGGGCGATGGACATGGCACGTCAAGCCCTTGCTTCAGATCGTGTTGATCTACGCGAGGCTGGCGTTCGTGCGTTCGAAAACTGGGGAGGTGATGCGGCAGTCGAGGCTATCCAAAGCTACCTGCCTTCGGAATCTGTTTCGTGGCTGTCCCGATACGCCAAACAGGTGCTGCGCGATCTTGCCGACTAGCGATACTAAGCAAGCGAGGCAGCTTTGGAGTATTTAGGGCGCAAGGTCACACCAAAAAAATGGGAAGTGACCGAATACACGGGGAGTGATGGCGTCCGAGCGGACGCCATCACGATAGACCTCAAAACTGATTCCGACGAGGTATCGACCTGGCTGTGTGAGGCCACGCTTTCCGACTCAGCCGAAGGAGAGCATGACCACAAAGATGTCGAGAACGTCGTGTTGCTCTTCGCCGCCGTTATGGAACGCCTCGATAAGGTCAGTTTAGTGCTCCTTCCGTACGGGGATTGTCATAAAGCTGGTTGCACGGTGCAGCAGACCCCGGAAAATGGCTTCACGGAGATAGATGATCTCAAACCCCGCCACCATGATATCCAGCAACTGGATATGAGCCGGCTTTGCTGGCTGGCAAACACTATCGCGAAGGCAGTCCGGGATGACAACGGCCTACTCGTGCTGTACTCGAAGAGGCAGGTCGCGGACATTGTTTGGCAGGCGATCCGGGACAACCGTCTATCTACTGACGACCTACGCGAAAAGATGCGCACGGAGCTGATAAAGCTCAAGCAGGGCTAACCAATTGGTTAGCCCTGCTTGCGACGGGCTTCTCTACTCTAATCAGTCCAGAGACCTGGTATTAGATTGGCTTGTCGTGTAGCATCTTGTGGCCACACAACGGCAAGCGGTAACTGGCCCTTCGTTCGCCTGCTGCCACTGCTCTTGGGATATCGATGATTAGCTCGTTGATCTTTCGCTGATGATCCAGGTGGCGCGGATGTCGCCGCCCGCCTCGCCGAGGCGACCGGCGCCTCGGTGCTCGCCAGCCGCGCCGTACCGATCCTCAGCCGCATCGCCCGCACCGGCCGCGCCCTCGAATCCTTCGGCACATCGGAACTCCCGGCAGCGCGCGTCGCCCAACTCGCCAGAGAGCACGCCGCCTTCTCGCAAGCCCTGTGGCAGTCGGGGATCACCCCGCCGCTGGTGAGCCGCGGCCCCGGCGCGCCGATCCCGACCAACCCGGATGTCCTGATCCTGGCAGACGGCACGAAAATACCAGACCCCGTCCCCACCGTAGGCACGGGTTTTGCCTCTACCGCCGATGCACTCGCGATCGGTAACCGCGTACTCGCTCTCCCGCCGGCCACGCCGCCGAGCAACGCACTGGTTCGCCGCACCGGTAGCACAGCGGCCCCGTCGGATATCGCCCGGTTCCGCCAGAGTATGGCTGCCGTCCCAACAGGAGACAATCCGGTAAGCCCGCCGCCGCTTCCGCCCTCGGCACCGCCCGGCATTGCGCCAGCCGCAACTCTCCCGACGCTCCCGACGCTCCCGACGACCGCCCCCAACAGGCGGTCGTTTTTGTTGCCCGGTGGCAATACAGGGGCGCCGCCGTCATCCCCTTCAGGGATCATCCTTTTCCCGGGTGACTTGCAAACGTCGTCCTCGCTCGCGGGGTCGCCTTCGCGTAACCCATTCGCGCCTGACTTCCTGGTGGAGGTGCCGCGCGCCCAGGCAGAACAGGCGCAGCAGGCGCGCATCTACCAGTTGTTCGGCCCCGAGGCAATCGCCCGATCTGGACAGCCCAGCTTTATCGAGCAGGCCCGGGCCAACGCCCTCCAAGCCGCGACAGATCAGCACATTCGTGAGATGTTCGGCCCACGTGATCTAAGCGGACCACGGTCTGCGCAGGAGGCCGTGGACACAACAGCGCACCATCACAGCCTGACCGATCCTGCCAACCCAGGCAATAAGGGCGTTGAGGGTAACGAGGGCGGTGGAAACATCGTGCCTGATCCGTTAAACCCACTCGGGGTTCCACTGGGCAGAAGGCTGACCGCAGAAGAAATGGCGGATCTGAAGAAGCATATCGCCAGTTTTACAGATGACAGTGACAGAACAGCGTTTATAGCGAACCTTCACGAAGCGGCACGTCAGCATGCTATCACCGAGCAGGTTCGGTACGAGCTGACGAAAATCAATGAACAACTGATAGCGAAGCTGGGCGACCATGGGCGCTGGCATGGCGACGTGCGGATCAACGACAATATGCCGGATGCGGATGCGCGATTCCTTCCGGATGGCACCATCGAGATCAAATCAAGCCTGTACAAAGATGCAAATGGCAATCCGGCGCTGCTGAAGCGGCGCTGGCGTACATTGATCCATGAGTTGCTGCATGGTTATGGTGTGCCGTTGGGTGACATTAAACTAGGTGAAGTCCGGGGGTGGGAAGAGGGAATCGTCGAAGCGTTGCAGCGTGAGTTAAGGCAGGAGATACTGGGAAAAGCCGGGTTCACGCACGATGAACCCTACATACAACAGGCAGAGACGCAATGGCCTTACGAGCCTTACATACAACCTGCTAAGGATCTATATCGCGTTCTTGATGAGGCAAATCTGCTTGATGGGGCAGATAAAGTAGAGTTTTATAAGTCTTAGCTCCAGATTCCAGTCGATCAGCGCTTCAAGAATATCGTAACTTCCCTGAAAGAAAAACGCAGGATGGACCTCGCCGTGGGAGAACTTTCTAAGATCCATGGCAAATTGACAGAAAACCTCTATTACAAGAGACAGGCTGGCAATATAGCGGCGTATAATGCTGTAGATGCACTCCTGGACGTGATAGATCCTTTAGAAGAGGGACCGGAAAAATGACGGGTGAGGTAATTAAACACGGCGCTACTGCCGGGCAAGCGACGGTCGCGGGCGATGATCCGGAAGCGGCACGACAGGAGTCGCTGCATGCCTGCCGTAGCCGTATCCTATACGCGGTGACCCGCTCCGATGTCGAGGCCGCCGATACGCAGTGGTGGGAGCATAAACGGCGCTACCCCAACGATGAGCGCTTTCAGCACCACGGGCCGGATTGCTGGCAGGAGGTGCATCAGCGGGAAAAGGAGTCGAGGGAACTCGGCCTCACAGAAGACGAACACGAAGAGCGTGAGGCGTTCCGAAAGTACTTCCGCCTCATCTATAACCAATTGTTGCGGCGCGAGAACGATCCCGCGGATATCCCCACGCTGAATAGCTTGCTGCAATTGATCGGCGATTGGATACGCCGGCACCCACAGGATCGCCAAACCATCACCTTGCAAGAGATGCTGGAGCGAGACCGCCTGCTGTGTGAGATACGCCGAGAAAAGGAGCGCGGCGGCGAGGGAGCGGAGGCCAGGATCGAGGCCTTGAGCGATGCTTTCGGGAAGTTATTTGCTTAAGCAGGGAGACCGCTTCCGACGCCGGTGCCGACAGCAGGCACTACCGCCGACGCCCTCGCGATCGGTAATCGCGTACTCGCTCTCCCGGCGGCCACACCGCCGGATATGGTGTCGTCGGGCGGCGCCTTGGTCCGCCGCGCTGGCAGCACAGCGTCCGCTGCCGATATCGCTCGGTTCCGCCAGAGTATGCCGGCCGTTCCTGCGGGAGACAGTGCAGCAGGTTCGTTAAGGCCGCCATCGCCTCCATCCGCCGGACCGCCCGGCATTGCGCCGGCCGCAACTCTCCCGACGCTCCCGACGACCGCCCCCAACGGGCGGTCGTTTTTGTTGCCCGGTGGCAATACGTGGGCGCCGTCCACGACCGCCGCCCCGCCGACACCCTGGCTCGGCAACCCGTTCGAACCCAACTTCATCGACCTGGTTAACCGCGCCCGGGCGGAACAGGCACAGCGCGATCTCGTTTATCAGATGTTCCCGCCGGCCAGCGAGACGCCGGTGCACTCAGTGGATCTGCCAGATTCGGCAGATTTTACCGTTCATGATCCGGCAGGCGACTACCCGGGAGGCGGGTGGATGCTGGGGGAGAAGACTTCGGGTGAAGATTACTATGCGCGCCGGGCTGCCCCTAGAACCCTTCGTGGCTATGAGGTAAACCATATCGAGCAGCATCTCAAGAATGGCAAGGACGACTTGAAATGCGAGTTGAGGTTCGATGACGAGGATGCTAAGTTAGAGGGAAACCACTTTGCCTACCGGGATAACGGAAAAAGCTATATCGCTCTGGATAGGAAACGGGAGAATATTCCCGCCGGGCTGATGTACGAGGAGGTGCAGCACGCTATCGATGCGAAGAACCATCTCCGGCAGAATTCCTGGAACTTCATGACAGATGAAGAAAAAAACTGTACGAAGGATGGAAAAAAGCAACTGCCGAGAAGAAGCGTCCTGATTGGAATCATGAAGAGAGGGTTTTGCATAGAGCCCTTAATAATCGCTCGAATAGGCGAATGCATGCCGAAGTGTTTGATGAGATCGCCGTAAGCAAAAATAAAATCTTTAAACATATGGAGAAGGAGGATAGAGCTGGCTTTGTTAGAGAGGCACAGGTTCTGCGAGATCGGGCGAATGAGCCAATAGATAAGTCGATAGCAGAGGCTAGAGAACAGATTGCCAAGGAGGAAGCCGATGCGGCAGCTAAGGCAAATGCCGAGGTGACAGCGAGGGCGGCGGATCGTGATTCTACAACTGATTCTGTCAAGGGTGGTAGCGAATCGCAGTGATAGGATAATCGCGGTAACGACAACAACGACAAGCCTGATAAACGGGGAAGAGGAGTAATCGATGGGTCTTTCTTACATGGGGCATCTGAAAGAGGCGCCGCAGCAATACCTGCACATTGACCGCGTGAACATGTTCGGCCCTCATGGCACGGTATTCTTCGCCCGTCTTCCTGAGGGGAAGTGCATCCAGTTCGTCCACACGCGTCGCGGTGCGTCGGGGACGATTCACCATTATGAGAGCGAGATGCCGATAGAGGCGTTCGAGGCGCTGATGGCGACGGCACGGGAGGGAGGCATTCTGGAGCGTAAGGATCTGGAACAACCCCGCACTTCTTTACACAGCGAGGATTGGTTCGCGGTGCGCCTAGGGCCTCGTCCCGAGAACGAGAATAGCTTTCACATTCCCGGCATCCTGGGGGCGAGTCCGGAGCACGATGCCCTGCTGGATCACCTGCGGACCCTCGAATACTATCGCATTCTGGCGCAAGATCTCCGGGGCTGAGCGAACCCAGAAAGGCGCGTACAAATGAGGTTACGGCTATAAAACCGCCCCATTCGATCCACGATAATCCTGACATCGCCGCTGCTGATGCTCTTCTGGTGATATGGGAAGATTGCCTCCTGGTAATCCGCGCTTAAGCGGAAATGGCGGAGGCACAATGCCGGGAGCATGAACGCCGCTATCCAGGTGATAACTTCAATTTCGACCACGGTCCCTGCCCGCGGTACGATTAGCTGGTTAAATTTTGTCCTGTACCGAGCGAACTGACTATGGATGAGGCAACAATAGGCATATTGTCCTTTTTATCGCTGTCGAACAAAGACAAGCTGGGAATGCTCGACACCGTGTTTTCACAGGCATCTGATCAGTATTTTACGAAGGACGACAGACTTTTTCTGTCGATTGTAAAATGCGATAAGTTTCTTGGTCGAGTCCTACACGATCATCGACTTGAACCGGAGTTCAGCGCGTTGAGCGATGAGGATGCCAGCTTTCTCGTGGATATTACTGCTCTGTTAAAGCTGATCCTGCATTTCAAATTCATCGATGGTGCTGACACCGTTTGGTCGATGAGCGAGACCTCGATTAGCTGTTTCAATCGTATGTGGAAACTTATCCAGAACTTATGTATCGATTGGCTCGTGAATCGATCCGAACCGCTCACTCCCGATATCCAGGCCATCTTCAACGATGCCTACTTCGATTAATTCGATTACGTTGACTATCTCATCATTTCTCAGGAAGCCAGTATGAAGTCACTGCAAAATATTCAAAAGGTTGTGAGCCGATTGGATTGTTCACTTGTGGAGATCCAAGCCCGCGGAAGTTCGGAACCCGACCGATCCTATCTGATTGACGAAGATAGCCAGACGTTCACCCGCGATTACTTACAGTATTTCTTCTTAAAAGAAGAAGATCGAATCAATGATCTCGTGCCATCTTCACTGAATATATCGCCAGATGTGACGTCAGCCCTCGCGGATATACGCGACTCTTTGGCGATCCTTGCGGAAATGCGTACCTGGAAGCAGTCCGGCACATTCTGGTCGGACGAACTATTTCAGGGGTTGTGGAATTGCGTTCGTCGCCGCATTGGTTTTGTGCGCTCGCTTTAAGTGTGAGAATCACCGAGACCGCTTCCCTTAATGGAGCGGTCTTTTTTACGGCGGGCCGATCTGGGACATCTTGCAGCTTAGCCACGGGTTTTTGTAGTGAAAACTACAAATTTTCTTGACAGCTGCCTGTTTCTGCGGGACAATAGGTTGTGCCTGCCCGTAGCGATGATCGGCTGGCAACCAGCTCTCAAGCCACCCTCCGTTTCTGATTCCACAACCCATATTAATGTAGGTACCGTCCCCGAAGACAATGACGTCCTCCGAACCCGGGCGGGAGGCGCCGATGGTGCGCCTCCACCCCGGAGGGACGCCCCAAAGACCGCTCGAAAGAGCGGTCTTTTTTTGTTTCCGGTGTTCCGGTTCCTCCTTCGGAGAATCACACAATGTCCTATCCCCTGAACAGTAACAGCGCCGGTAGCGGCGGCACAGCTGCGACCGGCGCGACAGAGGCGACCCCACAGGTCACGCCAGGCGAGATCCTGCCCGGTTACGACGCCCGCTTCGTCGTGGATCCCACCCTTCCCTCCGAATGGGGCAATAAGCGGATCGACACAGTCACGGGTACCGCCGGAATCGGCGACCGTGTCTACCACGTCGATACGGCCGGGCAACGCTACTTCTATAACGGAGAGCCCTCGTGGATCATCACGGGGCAGCATCCCGTTTCCGACAAGCACGGCAACCACATTGTCTACAATCTGGCCCCGGAAGGGACGCCAGAAGCGATGCGGGCGCAGCGTTATCGCCAGGAACGCTCGCGCAGCCTGGACGCTACGAACGCCGCGGCGGACGCTGCGATCGATTCACTGCCGCTGCCTCCCTCTGCCACTCCCGGATATGCGCCTCTGCCGCCGGTGTCGCCCGTAGCGAAGGCGTCCGGTGGCGCCTCCGCTCCAGCGATTCCCACTGCTACCACGGCCGGCGGATCTGCGGTGGGTAGCCTTTCCCCCGACAACGGGACCGAAACGGCGCTCGGCAGCGGATTTGGCAGTGGCTTTGGCGATTGGCTCGGCCAGGGAAGCGGCCGCGTGGAGGAGACTGCCGCCGGCAGTGGGGCCGGGGGCGATGGGCCGAACGGCAGGCACGGAGGCGAAAATCAGGGAGGAGGTATCTCCCGGCAGGCGTCCGGCGGGCTGATCGGGCTCCCGCTGCCCTCGGTCTTGCCCTACCGGCTCCCGCTGCAGATCCCCCTGATGCACACCGCAGCGAATCCAGCGCCGCCGGCTCTGCCCCGATCCGCTCCCGCGCCGGTGTTGCCGCCCTCCCTGCCGCCGGCGCAGAAGGCCGCCCCAGGCGCCTCTCGCTCCGGCCCCCTCGGTTCCAAGGCCCGCGATGCCGGCGCTGGCGGACCCTGCCGCGACCACGCCTTCCGAGGCGCCGAGCGTCCGCGGCTTCTTCCGCAACGCCGCCGCGGATGTCGTCGGCGCGGTCGCCGGTCTTCCGCATCTGCCCGCCTTCCTCTTTACGGAAGGCGGAAATGCACTGGCTACCGTGGGCGCCCAGACCATGGCGGGACTCTCCGGGCTGGCCGGAGATAGCGCCGGCCAGCAGGACTACCAGCGCGCCGCCGATCAGCTCTCCGAGGACACCGCAAAGCCGCTCCGCGACGCCCTCGGCGGCGACGACGGCCTGGCGGCGCATATGGGCGCCTATGTCGGCGATGTCGTCAACGCCCTGGACCCGTCGCTTCCACTCAGCGTGCGCCAGGACTCCCGCCGGAAGGCGCTGGCGTTCGAGAACACCCTGGGCTCGGGCATCGCGCGCTCGACCTACGATCA